>CAJDTW010000029.1_pt1 | contig 39032 bp, 37 predicted proteins | sample 7389911 | NCBI WGS metagenome assembly CAJDTW01 (sample SAMEA7055652, study PRJEB34461) | soil metagenome | biome: terrestrial ecosystem; feature: Peninsula; material: soil | place: Antarctica | collected 2016 | reverse complement strand
GCCTCACGGACTGCTGGCTGACGGGCGGTGCGATCTTCCAAACCGTCTGGAACGTCCTCGACCAGCGTGATCCACAGTCCGGGATCCGCGACTACGACGTCTTCTATTTCGACGTCACCGACACCTCATACGAAGCTGAGGACCACGCGATCGGTCGAGCGCGCCTGCTCTTCGATGGCCTCGATGCACCGATCGAGGTTCGCAATCAGGCCCGCGTCCACCTTTGGTACCAGGGTCACTTCGGCGTACCCGCCGAGCCCTTCACGAGCACGCACGACGCGATCGACCACTTCGCGTCCACGACGTGCTGCTTTGGACTCACTCAGACCGGGAGCGGCGACATCGCTGTCTACGCCCCCCACGGCTTCACGGACCTGTACGACAAGCGCATTCGCCCGAACCGGATTCTGGCGCCGCAGTCCGTGTACGAGGCGAAGGCAGCGCGATGGCGACACGAGTGGCCGACCCTCCTCGTGGAGCCTTCGCAGCCTCGGGCCCGGTGGACGTCATGCCTTCATGCAGTGTCCTTCGGTGAGAAGGGTGAGGTGGTGACGACCGGCCTCACAGCGCAGCCGGAAGTGCTCGACCGGGCCGTCGGTGGAGGCGAGCGAGAACGTGTCGACGATCTCAGCCAGTCGGCAACACTCGGGACAGGCCAAGGTGGCACCGACGGTTGGAGCCCAAGCGAGCGCGATCGGTGTTGGTCGGGTGATTACTGTCTGGGTCATGACTGGCTCTTCCGTCCGACCGGCCGGGACCCCGCCGATTCATCCACGACGCTATGCAGGGCGCCGTTCCGAAACCGTTCGAACCGACCCCGGCCAGGGCGACGGTCCTTGGTCAGGCCGCGGTGCGCGAGTCGAGGCCAGATGGACCCCGACCATCACCGCGCAGAAAGCACGACCTTCCCGGATGTCCGCGGTCGCTGTGGGAGCCCTGTAGGCCTGCCAATAGGAGGTGTGGGGCGATCTCGTCCTGGGCCTCTTTGCGGTCAGACCAGGCCATGTCTACCGAAGAGCCTTGCGGTGGAAAGGACTGACACGCTGTGATGTTCTCGTTGGGCCCTTCACAGAACACGATGTGGAGTGGGATCGATACCTGTCCTTGGGCATCGTTGTTGTGCCACTTCACGAGGATTCCGTCAGCTCGGGCGTTGTCGTTGGTGGTTTTCCGGAACTCAACAGCCAATTCCGCGCCACCTGGGGACTGCCCGCAACTCTGACTCACGGTGGTCCGGCCATCGAACCCCGTCCGTGAGAGTTCGATGTTCTCAGCACCGAACAAGGTGGTGCCGAGGGGTCGGGCCGCGAACGCTGACACTGTCAGACCGCCCTTCGGGGCAACCAGGGAAATCCCGTCAATGTCCGCGTTCCCAGGCCTGTCCAGGCAGACCGGGATGCCGCCCACGGTGTACGCCTGATCGGATCGTGTCGAGGGCAGGGAAATGCCGAACGGCGCCGTCGCAGGACTTGTCAGGTGAGGCCCGGACGCTACGGAGGTGCCGGTGCTTGAGGAGGCGAACGCTACCAACGCGGCTAACACAACCACTGAGACGCCGACTTGCTTGAGCATCGACCCAGACCGGCCCATCTTACTCGGGGAGTTGTCATTCGGCTGATGCCGCGGCCAGAGTCAGACTACCTCGAGGGCAGGGGCGGACGACAGAGGTATATCCGCGGGAGAGAGCCTCCTGCTGCATCTCGGTGCGCGTGACTATCCCATCGGCCCCTGCCGCGCCAGACCCGTTCGCTACCGGCGAACGATCTTGGCCCGTGGCTGGGCGGTCGTCGTCGCCCTGAATGCGGCGACAGGAAGCACCTTCTCCACTTTCGGTCGGCGTCCGGTCGGCCACCGTTGCCGAGGCGTGGCTCAGTCGGCAGCCGGCTCAGCCGCGCCCGCGCCGCGCGGGTCCACGGCCCGCTCTGCGGCATCGGTGGGCAGCGGTGGTGGGGTCCCGCCCCACGCGGGACACAGTGGCCGGTACTCGCACCAGTCGCACAGTCGGCTGGGGCTCGGACGCCAGTCGCCGGTCTCGGCCGCGAGCCGGATGGCTTCCCAGAGCGCCTTGACCTTGCGCTCCACGGCGCGCAGGTCCTGCTCGTCCGGCGCGTAGCGGATGATCTCGCCGTTGCCGAGGTAGACGAGCTGGAGCAACGTCGGGATCTGTCCGCGCAGCTTCCACAGCACGAGGGCGTAGAACTTCATCTGGAACAGCGCCTTGGACTCGAAGCGTTCCGAGGGCGACCGACCCGTCTTGTAGTCCACGACCCGCATCGCCCCATCGGGCGCCACATCGAGCCGGTCGACGTAGCCGCGCAGGACGAGCCCATCGACGTCCGTCTCGACATAGAGCTCCCGCTCGGCGGGCTCGAGCCGGGTCGGGTCCTCGAGGCCGAACCACGTCTCGAGCAACGCACCCGCCCCCGTGAACCACTCGTCGGTGCGTCCATCGTGTTGGGTCAGCAACTCGAGCATCTCGGGCTCCTCGACCACGAGTCGCTCCCACTCCGTCGGCACCAGGGACACCGCGGCCGCCAGCGTCCGCGCGTCCGCCGGCAGGTCGAACAGCCGCTCCAGCACCGCGTGCACGAGCGTGCCACGTGCCGTCGCGGCCGTCGGCGGTGACGGCAGCTTGTCGATGACACGGAAGCGGTAGAGCAGCGGACAGGTCATGAAGTCCGATGCTCGACTCGGGGACAATGCGGAGACCATGCCAGCGACTGTATGTCGATGCACCGACAGCGACCGACGTGGAGGCGCACCACTGACCTGCCGGGCGTGTCATAGGGTCACCCCATGACCACGCCGCGCGCCGCAGGCCCGTCTGCGCACGGCTGGCGGATCGGCAACCTGGCCGGGACCCCCATCTATCTCGGCCGTTCGTGGCCGCTCGTCGCGGTCTTCATCGTGGCCGTGTTCGCCCCGACCCTCTCGCAGGGGCAGGGGGCGACCTACGGCGTCCTGGTGGCCCTCGCCTACGCGCTGCTGCTCCTCCTGTCCGTCCTGGTCCACGAGGCCGCGCACGCCATCGCGGCACGCGCGAGCGGACACCCGGTGGACCGGATCGTGGCCGACGTCTGGGGTGGCCACACCGTCTATGACGCGACCCGCAGCACGCCGGGGACGACCGCCCTCGTGGCAGTGGTGGGACCGCTGGCCAACCTGGCCCTGGCCGGCCTCGGGTACCTGCTCGGCACCACCCTCGAGGTGGGCACCACCGCCGCCCTGCTCACCGTCGTCGTCACCTACGTCAACCTGCTGGTCGGCCTGTTCAACCTGCTCCCCGGGCTGCCGCTCGACGGTGGGCAGATCCTCAGCTCCGTGGTCTGGGCGGTCACCGGCAGCAAGGGGCGGGGCCTGACCGTGGCCGGCTGGAGCGGCCGGGTCTTCACCGTCCTCGGCGTGGCCTGGGTGCTCGGGTGGCCGCTGCTGCACGGGTCGCAACCAGACCTGACCACGCTCGTCTGGGCAGGGCTCATCGGGGTTTTCCTGTGGCGAGGGGCGTCCTCGGCGATCCAGTCGGGGCACGTCCACGAGGTCACTGCTGGGCCGATCGACCCGGTCCTCGACCCTGCTGTCCTGGTCTCTGCCGACGCGACCCTCGACCGGGCGCTCGACGTGATCAGGGCCACCCGCGCGGCGATCATGGTGGCGACGGACCCCTCGGGGTGGCCGGTCGGGATCGTGGACGGTCAAGCGATGGCAACCGTCGCGCCCGCGTCGCTCGCGACGAGTCGGGTGTCGGCCGTCGTGCTCGGGCAACCACCGTCGTGGGTCATCGCCCTGCCGGCCGACGCCGTGCTGACCGACGTGGTCCGCATCATGGGGGAGCGAGAGCTCTCCCTGGCGCTCGTGGTCGACGAGGAGCACCGACACCTGCGTGGGGTGGTCCGGGCCGAGCGGGTCAACGAGGTGGTCGCTGCGGCACTCGGCCGCCGTGGCCACTCCTGAACGACTGTCCACACCCTCGACGCCACGGTCGGGCCATCCACAGCCGTATGCCGCTGGGCTCGCGCCCAGGTCTGGGTGACCGCACGCTGGGGCCAGGTCCTCGGAGCGTCCGGCGACCGGAGAGGCTGGAGGTCGACATGGGTCAGGCGACGGAAAAGCGTCCGCGCGGAGCACCGGCAGGCAGATCGCCAGCCCAACGGGCGGCACCCACGGTCGCGGGTGGTCTTGACGGTGACACGCCCGACCACCGGGCGCCCGCGTCCAGTGAGCCGGTCTCCGAGTCGGTTACCGAGTCGTCGACCGGCTCGGTCAACGAGGCGATCACCGAGGCCGTCAACGAGGTGACACTGCGGGGCCGGCTCGCAGCAGCCGCGGAAGAGCGCGAGCTGCCCAGTGGAGACCGCATCGTCACGCTGCGGATCGTCGTCCCCCGGGAAGGCGGACCGGTCCGGCGGAAGTCGGCCGACGGGGCGAGGCGCCGGGCGACGGTCGACACCATCGACGTCGTCTGCTGGAGCGCCCTGACCCGTCGGGCGGCCCTGCGGTTGCGTCCGGATGACCAGGTGGCCGTCGAAGGAGCGTTGCGGCGCCGCTTCTTCGGGGGGTCCGCGGGGCCGCAGAGCCGCTACGAGGTGGAGGCCGTGAAGGTGCGTCGTGCGGCGCCGCGCGTCGGACGTGGGCCGGGCCGGAGCACGCCGGGGCGCACCTAGACTGTGCTCCCATGACTGCCCCCATCCCCGACGCGGCCGAGACCACTGCGACTACCGCGGCTGCGACCACCGCCAGCGCCGCCACCGCGGCTGCGACCACGGCGACCACCGCGGCTGCGACCACCGCGGCACCCGCCTCCTCGCCGACCCACCGGCGTGGGGTCTTCGAGGTGGGCGAGCGGGTGCAGTTGACCGACCCGAAGGGCCGCTTGCACACCGTCACCCTGGAACCCGGGCGTGAGTTCCACACCCACCGCGGCTTCCTGCGCCACGACGACCTCATCGGCGCGCCCGACGGCAGCGTGGTGACCAACACCGCCCAGGTCGACTACCTCGCCCTGCGTCCGTTGCTCAGTGACTACGTGATGTCGATGCCCCGGGGGGCGGCGGTGATCTATCCCAAGGACTCGGGACAGATCGTGCAGATGGCCGACATCTTTCCAGGCGCCACCGTCGTCGAGGCGGGCGTCGGGTCGGGGGCGCTGTCGATGTCCTTGCTCCGGGCCATCGGCGAGCAGGGACGACTGCTGTCGTTCGAGCGTCGCGAGGACTTCGCGGAGATCGCCAAAGGCAACGGACGGGCCTTCTTCGGGACCGACCACCCAGCGTGGACGGTCACGGTCGGTGACCTCGTGCAGACCCTGCCGGACGTGGTCGCGCCCGGGTCGGTCGATCGGGTGGTCCTGGACATGCTGGCCCCGTGGGAGTGCCTTGAGGCGGTGGGTGAAGCGCTCATCGCCGGTGGGGTGCTCATCTGCTACGTCGCGACCACCACCCAGCTGAGCCGGGTCGCCGAGGAGATCCGGGCCCATGGTGGGTGGACCGAGCCGGCAGCCTGGGAATCGATCGTGCGAGGCTGGCATCTCGAAGGCCTTGCGGTGCGCCCGCAGCACCGGATGCACGGGCACACCGGCTTCCTCATCACGACCCGCGGCCGACCCGGTCCCCGGCTCGACCGCATCGATGGACATCCCCGACGAGGCCTGGACGCCGGAAGCCGTTGGAGAGCACCCCAAGTCGGACAAGACGATCCGACGCATCAGGCGCTCAGTGGTCGGAACGTCCGACGTGTCCTGAGGGTTGGGGGTTAGGGTCGAATTGTCGAAGTATTGGTGAGCCACCCTAACGAGAGGACCCGGCATGTCCCACGAGACTTCAGGGCCGGACTCAACTGCCAGCGGTTCCACGGATGCTGAGGCACTGCGCGCCGAGGTCCAGCAGTTGCGTGAGGCAGCCCGGCGGGGGCCGGCGCGATCGTCCGAGCTCGAGGCCCGACTGGCCCACCTACAGACCTCCCTGTCAACGTTGTCCACCCAGAACGAACGCCTCGTCCGCACGTTGAAGGACGCCCGCGAGCAGATCGTCAGCCTCAAGAAGGAGGTCGACCGGCTCGCCCAACCCCCGAGCACCTACGGCCTCATCCTCGATGTGGCCGACGACGGCAGCGTCGACATCCTCACCGGCGGACGCAAGATGCGCGTGGCTGTGAGCCCCTCCGTCGAGCTCGAGGACCTGGGGGTGGGCCGCGAGGTGATGCTCAATGAGGCGCTCAACATCGTGGCCGTGCACGGCTATGAGCGGGTCGGCGAGGTGGTCGCGGTCAAGGACCGGCTCGGCGAGGACCGGGTCGTCGTGATCACGCATGGCGATGAGGAGCGGGTCGCTCGCATCGCAGCGCCGCTGCTCAACGAGCGGATCCGCGTCGGGGATGCCCTCACCCTCGACAGCCGGTCCAACTTCGTCTTCGAGCTGGTCCCCAAACTCGAGGTCGAGGAGCTCGTCCTCGAGGAGATCCCTGACGTCGCCTACGAGGACATCGGCGGCCTGGCCGGTCAGATCGAGCAGATCCGTGACGCGGTCGAGCTACCCTTCCTGCACCCCGAACTGTTCAAGGAGCACGACCTCAAGCCACCCAAGGGGGTGCTCCTCTACGGGCCCCCCGGGTGCGGCAAGACGCTGATCGCCAAGGCGGTCGCGGCGTCACTGGCGCGTCAGATGGCCCAGCGGACGGGAAGCACCTCTGAGAAGGGCTACTTCCTCAACATCAAGGGCCCGGAGTTGCTCAACAAGTATGTCGGCGAGACCGAGCGTCACATCCGCCTGATCTTCCAGCGGGCCCGGGAGAAGGCCTCCGACGGCACCCCCGTGGTGGTCTTCTTCGACGAGATGGACTCCTTGTTCCGGACCCGCGGGTCCGGGGTGTCCAGCGACGTGGAGACGACGATCGTTCCGCAGTTGTTGGCCGAGATCGACGGGGTCGAGCGGCTCGACAACGTCATCGTGATCGGCGCCTCCAACCGCGAGGACATGATCGACCCGGCCATCCTGCGTCCCGGCCGACTGGACGCCAAGATCAAGATCGAGCGGCCCGACGCCGAGAGCGCGCGCGACATCTTCTCGAAGTACCTGGTTCCGTCGCTCCCACTGCACGAGCACGACCTCGCGGTCAACGATGGCGACCGGGACGCGACCATCTCGGCCATGATCACGGCGGCCGTCGAGCGGATGTACTCCGAGATGGACGAGAACCGCTTCCTCGAGGTGACCTACGCCAGTGGCGACAAGGAGGTCCTCTACTTCAAGGACTTCAACTCCGGCGCCATGATCCAGAACATCGTCGACCGTGCCAAGAAGCTCGCCATCAAGGACTTCCTCAGCACGGGCCAGAAGGGGATCCGGGTCGAGCACGTGTTGACCAGCTGCGTCGACGAGTTCAAGGAGAACGAGGACCTGCCCAACACGACCAACCCGGACGACTGGGCGAGGATCAGCGGCAAGAAGGGGGAGCGGATCGTCTACATCCGCACCCTCATCAAGGGCAAGGACGGGACCGAGCCCGGACGGTCGATCGCCACGGCCAACACCGGTCAGTACCTCTGAGGAGCCCCGCTACCTCTCTGCGTGAGTGCCACGTCGCCAGGGCACGCCACCCGACGAGGAAGACGCCCAGAACGAGGGTGGCGACCACGATGAAGGCGCCCGCGGTGCCCTCTCCCGAGAGCTGACGCAGCGCCATCCCGAAGACCACGGTCGCGACCCAGACGGTGATGCCCGGGCCCACCTCGAGTGGCCAGTCCTTGCGCAGCAGGCGCACGACTGTCCAGCCCATCAGGGTGCCGGTGAGGAAGGGCCAGGCCGTGGCGAGCACACCGGTGAGCGACAGGCCGTCCGCGTGGGTGGCCCGACCGATGGTGGCGAAGACGACGACCAGCAGCAGGTCCAGAACAAGCGCGGGGACGGGGCGGCGCAGCACGTGCATGGGGTGGATCACTCACTCTCGCCGAAGGGCAACTGGGCCTGGGGTGGGGCGAGGGTGGGGTCGACTCCCTCGAAGAGTGAGGAGACCGACAGCCCCTGATGGATGCGGTTGATGGCCTCCGCGAAGAGCTCCGAGATGGAGCGCACCGTGAGCTCGGGCCAGTGCTCGGTCGGTGGCGGGACGGTGTCGGTCGTGACCACTTCGGTGACGAAGGGGTGGCCGCGGAGGCGCTCGATGGCCTTGCCGGTGAAGAGGCCATGGGTGCAGACGACAGCAGCCTCTGTCGCGCCAGCGTCCCTCAGCCGGTCGAGCAGCTCGAGCATCGAGCCGCCGGTGGCAATCTCGTCGTCGAGGATGATGGCGCGCTGGCCGGACACGTCACCGACGATGGAGTCGATCACGACGTGGTCATCGGACAACCGCCGCTTCGACCCGGCCGCCACGGGCAGGCCGAGCAACCGAGCGAATTGCGTTGCCACCTTGGCGTTCCCGAGGTCGGGGCTGACCACGATGGAGTTGTCGAGGGAGGTGGCCCGGAAGTGGTCGGCGAGGACACCGATGGCCGTGAGGTGATCGACCGGCATGGAGAAGAAGCCGTGCACCTGCGGCGCGTGCAGCGCCATCGTCAGGACCCGGTGCGCCCCCGCTGTCGCGATCATGTCGGCCACGAGACGGCCGCCGAGCGAGATCCTGGGGGCGTCCTTCTTGTCGGAGCGGGCATAGGCGTAGTGCGGCATGACTGCGGTGATCTGCGCCGCCGAGGCGCCTCGCGCCGCGTCGATCATCAGCAGCAGCTCCATGAGGTGTTCCTGGGTCGGCGGCACCAAGGGCTGGATGATGTAGACGTCACGTTTGCGGCAGTTGGCGAGCAACTGCGCCTGGAGGCAGTCGTTGCTGAATCGTTTGATGTCTGCCGGGGAGAGGGTCACTCCGAGGTGACTGCAGATCTGCTTGGCCAATGCCGGATGGGCCGAACCGCTGAAGACGACCAGGTCGTTCACGGGCAAGATCCTCTCGTCGTCCGTGTCCAGCAGAACACTAGTCGACGCCCGGCGCTCGCGGGTGGGTCGGCCGGTGGATCGCATCAGGGGCTTGGTGGGCTCGGTGGCCTCAGTGGGCGTTGCGGGCGATCCACGTGGCCAACTCGCGCCGTGCGGCGCGACCGACCGTGGTGGCGCCGGGGAAGCTCATGAAGCCGTGCGGCGCCCTGGTGTAGTTCGTGGCCCGGACGGGGACTCCCGCGGCGATGAGGGCAGCCGCATAGGCACGGCCTTCGTCCCGGAGTGGGTCCTGGTCGGCGGTCTGGACCAGCGCCGCGGGCAGACCACTGAGGTCCGGGGCGTAGAGCGGGGACACGAGGGGGTCGCGCACGTCAAGGGCGTCCGCCCCGGGGCCGAGGTAGTGGGCCCTGGACGTCTCCATGCCTACCCGGGTCAGGATCAGCCCGAACGCGTGCTCGGTGACCGACGGATAGCTCATCGTGGCGTCGGTCGCCGGGTAGATCAACGACTGGTGGCCGAGGTGGGCCCCGCCCTCGTCCCTGATCACCTGGGTGACGACGGCAGCGAGGTTGCCTCCGGCCGAGTCCCCGGCGACGCCGAGGCGCGCCGCCCGGACCCCGAGCTCGTCCGCGGTCGCTGACACCCAGCGAGTGGCATCGACGCAGTCGTGGGCGGCTTGTGGTGCCCGGTGCTCCGGTGCCAGTCGGTAGTCGACGCTGACGACGACGACGCCCGCTTCATGGGCGATGAACGAGCAGAGCGGGTCGTAGCCACGAGGGCGTCCGACGGTCCATCCGCCGCCGTGGAAGAACATGACGCACGGCAGCTGGTCCGGCTGCGGGACGGAGGCGGAGGCGCCGGGCAGGGTTGGCCGATAGACCCGCAACGGAAGCCGGACCCCATCGCGTGCTGCGAACGAGGACTGCGTGATCTCGACATCCGAGTAGATCGGACCGGTCACCCACGTGTAGGGCGGATGAGTTGGGGCGATGTACTCCCGGACCACCAGCAGTTGCTCGATCGTCAGGGGCGAGGTGGCTGGGCGCTCGCGCTCGAGCAGCCGAGCCAGTAGCCGAGTGCGCCAGGGCAGGGCCCGCGAAGGAGTCGTCACGGTCCCAGTGTGCCAAGTCCCCGGGCCTGCTGGACGTCCGGCCCTGAGGTTAGGGTCGACCCATGACGGTGCGGCGGATCATGGGGATCGAAACGGAGTACGGCATCTCGGTGCCGGGGGACCCGATGGCCAACCCCATGCTCCTGTCCGGGCAGGTGGTCAGCGTCTACGCCGCCGCCCACGGCATCCGCTCCAACCAGGCCAGTTGGGACTACACCTTCGAGGATCCGCTGCGCGACGCACGCGGCTGGCAGCTCAACCGGAGTGACGCCGACGCGAGTCAACTCACTGACGTCGACGACCCGACGCTGGCCAACGTGGTCCTGCCCAACGGGGCTCGTTACTACGTCGATCACGCCCACCCGGAGTACAGCTCGCCGGAGGTGACGACGCCGCGCGCCGCGGTGGTCTGGGACCGGGCCGGGGAAGCCGTCGCGCTCGAGTCGGTGCGGTTGTTGAGCGATCGTCCTGGCCAGCCCCCGGTCAACCTCTACAAGAACAACGCGGACGGCAAGGGGCAGTCCTACGGCACGCACGAGAACTACCTCATGCCGAGGCGCACCCCGTTCCCCGACATCGTGCGCCACCTCATTCCCTTCTTCGTCACCCGCCAGGTCATCTGTGGTGCGGGGCGGGTGGGGATCGGTGTCGACTCCCGCGTCCCCGGCTACCAGATCTCCCAGCGAGCCGATTTCTTCGAGGCCGAGGTCGGTCTGGAGACGACGCTGAAACGGCCCATCATCAACACCCGGGATGAGCCGCACGCGGTGGCGGACCTCTATCGGCGGCTGCACGTCATCATCGGTGACGCCAACCAGTTCGACGTCGCGACTCTCCTCAAGATGGGGACCACGTCGCTCGTCCTCGGCATGATCGAGTCCGGGCATCTCAAACAGAACTGGTCGATTCGCCATCCGGTCCAGGCGTTGCAGTCGATCTCGCACGACCCCACCCTCACCGTGACGGTCGAGCTCGTGGATGGTCGGTCGGTGACCGCACTCGACCTCCAGTGGATGTACCACGAAGCAGCCCGCGACTGGCTCGACCGCCGGGGTGATGACCCCGTGCCTGAGGAGACCGAGCAGGTCATGACGCTCTGGGAGCAGGTGCTCACCGGGCTGGGCACCGACGTCATGTCGTGTGCGCGCGACATCGACTGGGTCGCCAAGCTGCAGTTGCTGGAAGGCTACCGCTCCCGTGACGGTCTCGCCTGGGATGATCACCGGCTCACCGCCATCGACCTCCAGTGGGCCGACGTGCGCCCGGAGAAGGGGCTGGTGCACCGACTCCGGGACCGGGGACGGACCCGGGAGCTCGTGACCTTCGAGGAGATCCGGGCGGCCCGCGACACGCCGCCTGCCGATACCCGGGCCTGGTTCCGTGGCCAGTGCGTCAGCCGCTTCGGGTCGGCGGTCTTCTCGGCAAGTTGGGACTCCGTCGTGTTCGAGGTGCCCGGGCGGGCCAGCCTGCAGCGGGTGCCCATCCTGGACCCCGAACGCGGCACCCGGGCGCAGGTGGGTGACCTCATGGACGAGAGCGCCGACGTCTCAGAGCTGCTTGCCGGGTTGGCCAGTCCGGCTGATGGCTGAGGGTCGCTGACGACGGCACCTGCTACGTATGCCGGACAGGCACCGCCACGCCGCCGGTTCCAGGGGTTAGGGTCGGAGGAGAGACGTCCACTGCAGTACGGGAGGTAGCCATGCCGGCTCAGGAGCACGCCAAGCAACAGCGTCGTGATGAGGAGCCGCCCGAGGCTCCGGAGCCACCTCCGGTGCCGTCCGGTGCGGCCGTCAAGGAGGGACTCACCGATGACATCGACAGCGTCCTCGACGAGATCGACGGAGTCCTGGAGTCCAACGCGGAGGAGTTCGTGCGCGGGTTCGTCCAGAAGGGCGGCCAGTGAGCGACGGGGCATCGGCGCGGTGGCGCCGATTGGATGACGCCTTCCTCACGCCGGGGTCCTCCTCCTTCACCGAGTTCGTCGGGACGCAGCGACCCGAGTTGTTGCCGGGCCGACGTCCGCTCCCGGTCGGCGCCAGCATCGAGGCTCCACATGGCACCACGATCACGGCCCTGCTGCATGAAGGTGGCGCGATCATGGCCGGCGACCGGCGGGCCACCATGGGCAACGTCATCGCCAACCGTGACATGGAGAAGGTCTTTGCAGCCGACGGCTACTCCGCCGTCGGGATCGCCGGAACGGCCGGCATCGCGATCGAGTTGGTCCGGCTCTACCAGGTCGAACTCGAGCACTACGAGAAGATCGAGGGGGCGATCATGTCCCTCGAGGGCAAGGCGAACCGGCTCGCCTCTATGATCCGGGGCAACCTCGCCCTCGCGATGCAGGGCCTGACGATGGTCCCCATCTATGCCGGCTTCGACGTCACGCACGGGGTCGGGCGGATCTACTCCTACGACGTCACCGGCGGGTGCTACACCGAGGCGGGTCACCACTGCATCGGGTCCGGGGCGGTCTTCGCCCGGGGTGCCCTCAAGAAGTTGTGGCGTCCCGGACTGTCGGAGGATCGCGCGATCGCCGTCGCCGTTGAGGCGCTCTACGATGCGGCCGATGACGACTCGGCCACCGGCGGCCCCGACGTCGGCCGCCAGATCTGGCCCACGGTCGCGGTCATCGACCGAAGTGGAGTCCGCTTCGTGCCGGAGGACACCTTGCGCTCAGTGGTCGAAGCCGTCATCGAAGCCCGCCGTGGCAACCCTGGAGGTGCGCGATGACGATGCCGTTCTACGTCCCGCCCGAGCAGATGATGAAGGATCGGGCCGACTTCGCGCGCAAGGGAATTGCTCGCGGGCGGTCCGTCATCGTGCTCGGCTACGACAAGGGCATCGCCTTCGTCGCCGAGAATCCCTCCAAAGCCTTGCACAAGGTCTCGGAGATCTACGACCGGATCGGCTTCGCCGCGGTCGGTCGCTACAACGAGTTCGAGAGCTTGCGGGTGGCCGGCATCCGCTATGCCGACGTGCGTGGCTATTCCTATGACCGGGCGGATGTCACCGCGCGGGCACTGGCCAACACCTATGCCCAGACCCTTGGGGCGGTCTTCACCCAGGAGTCGAAGCCTTTTGAGATCGAGATCGTCGTTGCCGAGGTCGGGAAGACCCCGGACGGTGACCAGATCTTCCGACTCACCTACGACGGTTCCGTGGCAGACGAGCAGGGCTTCGTCGCCATGGGTGGCGCCAGTGAACGCGCTGCGGAGTTGTTGACCAAGGCCTGGCGCCCGGGCCTGACGCTGGGGGAGGCCCTGCGGATCGCTGTGGAGGTCCTCGGCGCCCCGCACGAGGAAGGCAGCGAGGCCCGCAGTCTGACCGCGGATCAACTCGAGGTCGCTGTCCTCGATCGGGACAGGCCCCGGCGCACCTTCCGCAGGATCATGCGCCCGTTGCTCGAACGGTTGGTCAGTGCGCAGGACTCGACCTCCGATGCTCCTGCCGTCGATGAGGAGCACCCTGGCCACCCGGAGGTGCTGAGCGGCGAAACGGAGGAGGACCCGCGTCCGTCGGGAGAAGACCCGACCGACCCGTCCGGCCACGATGGGGGACTCGCCGGACCGGTCTGAGGCCGCCGAGCGCTGACCTCGCTGATTCGCTTCGCGGCGTAGAATAGGCGTAGTGAACGACAGTGGATGGAGCGCGCGATGAGAGCAGACCCGGCGGCTGAGCAGCAGCCTGAAACCGTGGAAGCGTCGTCGGTGACGAAGACCCAGGCAGGCCGAATGCGTGCCGCGGTTGAGCGCGTCGTGGTGGTGGCACCCAGCTTTCTACGCGGCGACGTCGATGCGGACCAGATGGCGAACACGATGCTCCACGCGGTCCGGCACTACGTCGAGCAGGAGCAGGCCCTGGCCAGCGACCCGGCTCCGAGCACCGCAGAACTCCAGGCGTTGCAAGATGCCTTGGCGGAACTGGCGGCGTGCGGGTCGGGATACCTCGCTGGCCGGTGCGATGCAGCCTGCGTCGCCCGCACCACCACCCAGCTGGTCCGCGAGTTCGCGACGGGCTAAGGGTGGCTCCCATCCAGCGGCCGGGTGTCGTTTGAGTGACAGTCGCCGTGGGCAGAAGACCTAGGCGTTCAGGGCAGGGTCGAGTTCGGCATACCGGTGGAACCAGGGCCGAGCCTCCTCGAGTTGCGCGGCGACCTGGAGGAGCAGTCCGTCGGCCCCGAGCCCGCCGACGAGCTGGACGCCCAGCGGGAGACCAGCATCGGTCCAGTGCAGGGGCACGCTGATCGCCGGGCGTCCGGTGAGATTCGCCAGTTGGGTGTAGGGCACCCAACTGAGGTTGTCGGAGATGATCTCGTCGAGGACGCCGGAGGCTGCCAGCACCCGGCCCGTCCGGGTCCGTGCGACCACCCGCGACGCGCGCTGCAGAGCGCGCGTTGGGGTGAGTGCCCCGATGGCGAGCGGCGGACGAGCCAGCGTGGGGGTGAGGAGCAGGTCGTGGGTCTGGTGGAAGCCCGCGAGCGCCCGTGTGTAGCCGTTCACGTTCGTCACCGCCCGGAGCAGCGCGCGGACCCCGGCCGCACGACCGAGTTCGGCCGCCGCGAGGGTATCGGCCTCGAAGTGGCTGTCGGGCGAGCCGAATCGTCGCTTGGCGTCGGTGACCTGGCCGTAGAGCTGGGCGAACCAGATGGTGAGGAAGTCGCGGGCCAGCGCCTCGTCGTCGTGCGGGGGTGGCACCTGCTCGACCTCGTGGCCCAGCGCGCTGAGCAGCTCCGCGGCGGCCTCGACCGCCGCGACGGCCTCGCGGTCCGGGTGGGCGTTGATCGCCGACGATGAGGTGTACCCGATCCGCAGGGTGCCAGGTTGCTGGCGCACCAGCTCGGCGAACGGCACCGGTGGGCGGGCCACCTCGTAGTCCGCTGTCGGGTCCGGCCCGATGGTGGCATCGAGCAGTGCGGCGCTGTCCCGGACCGTGCGCGAGACCACGCCCTGGGTCACCATCCCGAACATCATCTCGCCGGTCTGTGGGCCGTAGGGGCTGAGCCCGCGGCTGGTCTTCAGCCCCACGAGCCCGTTGCAGGCTGCCGGGATCCGGATCGAGCCCCCGCCATCGTTGGCGCCGGCGGCGGGCACGATTCCCGCCGCGACGGCGGCCCCAGACCCGCCGGACGAACCGCCCGGCGTGTGACCGAGGCTCCAGGGGTTGCGGGCGGCACCCCACAGCTCGGGCTCAGTGACGCCCTTGGCGCCGAACTCCGGGGTGTTGGGGGCGAGGTCCTTGACGAGGAACGGCACCCCGGCGAACGTGCCGGACAGTCCCTGGTCGGCTGCTCGCGCGTCGGCGACGTGCCCCAGCGGCAGCACCAGGGCGTTGATCCACGGGTTCACCGCGTCGCTGCGCTGGCGGGCGAGCGCGAGCAGGTCGGTGGCGCTGACCTCCTTGGCCGCCACGAGGCCGGCGAGGGTGGTCGCGTCTGAGGTGAGGTACTCGTCGAGTCGCATCTGCCAAACCTAGGCCAGCCGCGACGACGACCGCTGGAGAACCCTCAATCGTCGGAGGAGCCTCGGGTGAGAGGGAGTTGCTTGGCCTTGGGTGGACCGGAACGACCAGCAGCCCCAGATGGCGCGGCGTCGGGTCGTGGCTCGGTCGGCGAGGCGGGAGCCGCCTTCGCTGCCACGTGGCCCTGCGACTCGCTCGTGGGTTCCGTCGCGTCGCCAGCCGGGGCCTCGACGAGCGGTTGCACCGGGGAGGGATGGCTCTTGGACGGTGCCTTCACGGCGGCGGCGTCGCCGCCAGGTACGAGGGGCGCGCCAGGTGGGGTGGTCCCGGGGGAGGACGTGGCCGGGCCGGCGGCCTTCGGTGCAGCGGCTGGAGCGGGGGTCTCCTCAACCGCCCCGAGCCGATCCGCGGCCTCAGCTCCGAGCGTCCCCAGCATCTGGCGCACGTTGGCCAGTTGGCCGGTGATGCTGTCTCGCTGGGCGGTGGCGGCGGCCAGCTCCCGGTCCGATTCCTCCCGCACCCGAGAGGCGTGATCGCGCGCCTCGCTGACGAGCTGCTCGGCCTCGGCCAGGGCCGCATCGAGGCGGGCCTGAGCCTTCTGCCGGATCTCCTGGGCGTCCGCCTCGGCTCGGGCCCGGAGCTGGTCACCCTGACTGGCGAGGTTCTTCAAGGTCGAGTGCTGGGCGTCACGGCGCGCCGTGAACTCCGTGTTGGACTGGTCCCGTCGCGTGGCGAGATGGGTCTCGAGCTCGGCCACGGCCGTCGTGGCCCTCGACCGGTGGGCTTCGTACTCCGCTGCGGCCTCGCGTCGGTGCGCGGCGGCCACGGCTTGTGCTTCTGCCACGATCTGCTGAGCCGACCGCTTCGCTTCCGTGATGATGCGCACGGCCTCTTCGTCGGCGCGCGCCTTGGACTCCTGCCCCTGCGACTTCGTCGTGGCCTGGTGCTCGGCCGCCGCCTGCGTGACCTGGGCGCGGAGGGCATCGGCCTCGGTCTGGGCGCGGGCCCGGATCTCGGTGGCCTCGGCGTCCGCCAGCGTCAGCATCTGTCCGATGCGTTCGCCGATCTCGGAGAAGGTTGCCACCGGCGCCGGGGATGACGCCTTCTTCATCTCGGCCATGATCCGGGACTGCTGGCCGAGTTGCGACCGCATGTCGGTCACCGTCGCGTTGAGCCGGGTCAGCTCCACACTGCGCTCGGAGGCGTCCTTCTTGGCGGCCTGCGTCGTGCGGTTGAGGCTGTCGATGAAGGCATCGACCTCCTCGGGGTCGTAGCCGCGGCGGGAGGGCTTGAAGGTCGGTCGGTCAATCATGGGCAGTCCAAACGGGAAGGGTGAGTCGCGCAGGAGGAGACGCGAGACCCATTGTGGCAAATGAATCACCGCAGCCGGGCCCGGGGGGGCAATGCGTGGGATCCCCGCGGTGCGAGCCGAACCTCAGCGGGTCAGGTCCGCGATGAGGGTCAGCTCATCGGCCCGGTCCAGGCCGGCGCCCCTTCGGGGGCGTCCCAACCCGAGCTCGCGCTCCCAGGCGAGCGCGCCGGACACGGTGTCCGCCAGCGACCGAGCCGTGAGTCCCGCTGCAGCCGCCTCGGCGCCGCTCCGGTCCAGGAAGCCGGACAGGCCCGGGTCGCGGAGCCACAGGGGCAGGGACCGTGGACCCATGAACTCCTCCACGCCGGCGTCGCGGAGGTCGGCATCGCTGGCCCGGACCACCGGCCCCGTGAAGCCGGCCACAGCAGCTGCGCTCTCCAGGACGGTCCCGAGGGTGGTGACCGGCCCCACCGCGTCGAAGATCCCGGTGGTGCCGTCGAGGCCCGCCAGGACGAGCCAGCCGGCCAGGTCCTGCACGTCGATCCACTGGACGGGACGATCGGTCCGGTCGGGCACGAGCACCGGTCCGGACTGCTCTGCCGCCAGCGCGAAGCGGCTTGGCCAGTAGCCGAAGCGGTCGCTCGGGTCGCCGTAGCCCGCGATCAGGCCGGAACGGGCGATCAGGGCATCCGGGCCACGGACGTCCACCACGGCCTGCTCGCACGCAACCTTGCCCTCGCCGTAGGCCTCCGGTCCCGCGACGTCACCGATCGCGGGCGGCAGCAATGGCGCGGACTCGTCGGTGGCGGGTAGGGAATGGTCGGCGTACACCGACACCGAACTGACCAGAACCCAGTGTGCGGCGCGTTCGGACAGCGCCGCGAGGGCCCCGCGCACCTGCCCGGGTTGCCGCGCCACGTCGATGACGAGGTCCCACGACGCCGCGGGGAGAGCGGCATACGGCGTGGTGGTGTTGTCCGCGCGATCGGCGGGGACCAGGAGGGCGCCTTGTGGCGCTGACCGGCCGCCTCGGGCCAGGCAGGTGACCTCGTGCCCCTGGGCGAGCGCCGCACGCGCCACGGCGCGTCCCAGCCAGGCGGTGCCGCCGAGGACGAGGATCCGGGACATGCCATCAGGACAGCACGATTGACGGGCCCGGTAAACGGGTGTTCGCCGGAGGCGCAAGTGGTGGCTCCTAGAGTGGGTCCATGGAGCGGCGCATCTTCGGGATCGAGAACGAGTACGGCGTGACGTGCACGACGCACGGACAGCGACGGCTCACCCCTGACGAAGTGGCCCGCTACCTGTTCCGGCGGGTGGTGGCGTGGGGTCGCTCCAGCAATGTCTTCCTCGCCAACGGAGCCCGCCTCTACCTCGATGTCGGGTCGCATCCCGAATACGCCACGGCCGAGTGCGACTCGGTCCGGCAACTGGTCATCCAGGACAAGGCGGGGGAGCGGGTCATCGAGGGCCTCGTCGAGGATGCCCAGATCCGGCTGGCGGACGACGGCGTCGAGGGCGAGATCTACGTCTTCAAGAACAACACCGACTCGGCCGGCAACTCCTACGGGTGCCACGAGAACTACCTCTACGGGCGGGGCGGCGACTTCACCCGGGTGTCGGACATGTTCATCCCGTTCCTCATCAGCCGCCAGATCATCTGCGGCGCCGGCAAGGTTGTCGCGACGGCTCATGGCGCGACCTACGCAGTGAGCCAGCGGGCCGACCACATCTGGGAGGGCGTCTCGTCCGCGACCACCCGCTCGAGGCCGATCATCAACACCCGCGACGAGCCGCACGCGGATGCTGAGAAGTACCGCCGCCTGCACGTCATCGTCGGTGACTCCAACATGTCCGAGACAACCAACTTCCTCAAGGTCGGCTCGGCCCACCTCGTGCTGCGCCTGATCGAGTCCGGGGTCGTCATGCGTGACCTGACGATGGAGAACCCGATCCGGGCGATCCGCACGATGAGCCACGACCTGACCGGTCGGGCCACGGTGCGCCTCGCGAACGGCCGAGAGCTGTCGGCCGTCGACATGCAGCGCGAATACTTCGAGAAGGTCAGCGAGTTCATCGACCGGGAGGGCGACACGTCCGAGGAGACCAAGCGGATCCTCGAGCTCTGGGGTCGCACCCTCGACTCGGTCGCCAGCGGCAACCTGGACGCCATCGACACCGAGATCGACTGGGTCATCAAGCACCGGCTCATCGAGCGCTACCGCGCCAAGCACGGCCTGGACCTGTCCGATGCCCGCATCCTGCAGCTCGACCTCGCCTATCACGACGTCAACCGGCGCCGCGGCCTGTTCTACCTGCTGCAACGGCACGGGCGGGCGGCCCGGGTCGCGACGGACCTCGAGGTCTTCGAGGCCAAGGTCCGGCCGCCGCAGACGACCCGGGCCAAGTTGCGTGGTGACTTCATCCGGGCGGCTCAGGCCCATGGGCGCGACTTCACCGTGGACTGGGTCCACCTCAAGCTCAACGACCAGGCCCAGCGGACCGTCCTGTGCAAGGACCCGTTCCGGGCGATCGACGAGCGGGTCGAGAAGCTGATGGAGTCGATCGCCGGGTCCCCGACGGTGCCCGCCCCACATTGACCGTGCCAGCCCGGCACTGACCCTGCGGGGTCACGGTGGGTCATGGTCGGGTCATGGTCGCCACGACGCAGGCTCCTGTGAGAAGGCTGTGCATCGCTCACAAGATCGGAAGTTACAGTGACCGCGATTTGCCCGCCTCTTCAAAGGATCCCTGTGCGTCTTCACCGTCCTGCCCGCGCCGCGGCAGCACTGCTCGGCCTTGCCCTGCTCGCTTCGTGCGGCTCCGTGGACTCTCCCAGTGACGGGGCGACCTCGACCGTGCTGGCTGGGGCGAGCCTCGACGTGGTCTCGGCCACCGGCCCGGTCGACCTCAAGACGGCCCCCAAGGTGACCTTCGGGTCCACCCCGGTGCGCACGTCCGAGGTCACTCGGAAGGTGCTCACCCCGGGCACCGGACCGGTCGCGACCAAGAGCGACACGGTCAGCGTCCGGCTGGAGATCTACAACGGCACCACGGGAAAGCTCCTGGATGACGGATTCGCCCAGGGGCGTGGGGACGAGGGCTACCGGTTGGCCCGCAAGGACCTGATCCCCGGCTTCACCGAGGGCCTGATCGGAGCCCAGAAGGGCGGCCGGCTCGCGTTCGCGATCCCGCCGGCCAAGGGCTTCGGTACCGCGGGCAACGAGAACCTCAAGATCTCCGGCACCGACACCATCGTCGTCATCGCTGACGTGGCGGACGTGCACGCCGGACTCACCCAGATCGACGGCACGCAGGCGGCGAGCCCGGCCGGCCTGCCGACCGTGGCCTTCCCCGACGGCCCGACCAAGGAGCCGACGATCACGGTGCCCAAGACTGCGGCGCCCACGACCACCCAGGTGATCACGCTGATCCAGGGGACCGGCAAGACGGTCGAGAAGGGCCAGACCCTCGCGGCCCACTACGCCGGGGTGCTCTGGAAGGACGGCTCGGTCTTCGACTCCTCCTACGCGCGCGGCGAGATCGCCGACTTCCCCATCGGGGTGGGCGGGGTCATCCCCGGTTGGGACAAATCCCTGGTCGGGCAGAAGGTCGGCAGCCGCGTGCTGCTGGTCATCCCGCCCAAGGACGGCTACGGCGCCGCCGGCAGCCCGCCCAAGATCTCGGGCACCGACACGCTCGTCTTCGTCGTCGACGTCCTCGACGCCTACTGAGCACGCTGCTGCTCCCGACTGCCAGACTGGACGCCGTGCCGACCGGCGCGGCACCTCACGACCACCCCACGAAAGGCAACAGATCCATGGCACTTGACCCCACCCGATCCAAGCCCGAGATCGACTTCCCGGAGGGCGCTGCACCGGCTGACCTCATCATCGAGGACCTCATCGAGGGCGACGGTGCCGAGGCCACCGTGGGCAGCACGGTGAGCGCCCACTACGTCGGCGTCACGCACTCGACCGGCGAGGAGTTCGACTCGTCGTGGAATCGCGGCGCGCCGCTCGACTTCCGGCTCGGCGTCGGCATGGTCATCCAGGGCTGGGACCAGGGCATCCAGGGCATGAAGGTCGGGGGTCGCCGCAGGCTGACCATCCCGTCCCACCTGGCCTATGGAGAGCGTGGCGCCGGTGGCGCCATCAAGCCGGGCGAGGCGCTGATCTTCGTGGTCGACCTCGACGACGTGCGCTGACCCGCTCAAGCACCCTGCAGGTGGGCGGCGAACCGCCCCGCGACGGCCGCGCCCAGGAAACTGGCGCGGTCGTCGTCGTAGGCGCGGCCCATCGTGGACAGGCGCACCGGGGTCTCCCGCAGGGCCTGGTCGAGACCGTCCACCGCGACTTCGTGCAGGGTGAGCCGACCGCCGGTGCTGGCGGCGAGGACGCGGGCCTGCGCGAGCACGTGCGCGCCGAACTCACCGCCCAACACTGGGACCGGGAGGTCGGCCGGCACCAGGGCCACCCGCCCGTATGCCGTTGAGCTGTGGTGTGAGACGCCGCGGTGCCGCGCGCGCGGATCCGCTTCCGAGACGCGCAGCGAGCAGATCGGCCGGCCCCCGAGGGCGCCGACAGCATTGGTGGCATCGCCTGCCGACGTGCCCGAGAAGCCCCATCGGGTGCCCGTTCCCAGGTTGCCCGGCCCCTGGGCCACCACCACCACCTCGGCGCCGACGACGTGGGCAGCGGCGAGCAGGCCGGTGTGGACGTTGACCGCCTCGAAGTCACCGCCGAAGGCCTGGCCCACGGTGATCGAGGCGGCCAGCCACCCGGCGCTGCGCAGGCCGGCGACCGTGCGGGAGAAGTCGATCGGCAGGGCGCCGCCATCGGTCATGACGTAGGCCACCCGGATCCCGGGATCGACCTCCCGGATGCCGGCGACGATCGCGGGCAGCGCCGAGTGCAGGTCCGCCACGACGACCGGTAGCCCGGCCAGGTCATCCGCATCCGCCAGGAGGCCGTGGTGCTCGCTGTCCTGCTCGTCGACGCCGAGGACCATCGTCTGGCTCGGGGTGTAACGGGCCTTGACGAGGTGGCCGCGGACCTGGCGCACGTTGTCGACCGGTTCGGGCAGGGCATCCGGCGCCGCGACGATGATCGCCAGTCCGCCCGTGCCGAGGCCCCGCTCGAGCGCGGTGGTGTTGAGCAGGACCGCCGTCCCCGGCGGGAGGTCGCCGACGATGTCGACGTATCCGAGCGCCCGGACGGCGGCCCCGTTGCTCAGCTGCGCGTCATACTCCACGGCGCCGGCCCAGCGGGCGCGGACGGACACGACGACACCCGTGCGCCACTGGATCATGGGAGCGACCCTACCCATCAGGTCGCCACGCATCGGGTAGCGTCAGGGTGCCCGTCCTGCCAGGAAGCGAGGCGCCGACCCCAGGAAGGACCCCGATGAGTCCAGCGTCCCCCTCGGCCGAGAAGACCGAGCGGCTCCTCAACCTCATCCTCGCCCTGACCTCAGCACGGCGACCTGTCTCCAAGGGAAAGATCCGCGCGGCCCTGCCCGCCTACGCCGAGGCCACCTCCGACGAGGCCTTCGACCGGATGTTCGAGCGGGACAAGGACGAGCTGCGTGAGATGGGCATCCCGATCACGACGACGGTGATCGACGTCCTCTTCGACGACGAGGTCGGCTATCGCATCGATTCATCGGAGACGACGCTGCCGGAGATCGCCTTCGAGGCGGACGAGGTCGCCGCCCTCGCGTTGGCCGCCCGGGCCTGGTCGACGGCGAGCATCTCCGGTGCAGCCTCGGCGGCGCTGCGCAAGTTGCGTCTGTCGGGTGTGGAGATCGATGAGTCCCGGGCCGTCGGTGTCGAGCCGCGGATCCGCACCCGTGAGCCGGCCTTCGAGGCGGTGCACGCCGCGGTGAGCGCGCTGCAACCGATCACGTTCGACTACCGCAAGAACAACGGCGAGACGAGCACCCGGCACGTGCAGCCGTGGGCGCTCAAGCACTGGAGCGGGCGCTGGTACCTCACCGGCTACGACGTCGACCGCCGCGATGAGCGGGCCTTCCGGCTCGGCCGCTTCGAGGGCCCGGTCCGCAAGAAGGGTCGGGCCGGCAACTACACGGTTCCCGCCGACCACGTCCCCGAGGTGTCACTCGCCAGCCAGGTCAGTGAGCCGGCCGGTGTCGCCGTGGTGCGGGTGCGCCACGGTCGTGGGCACGTGCTGCGTCAACAGGCGACGGAGATCCGGGAGATCGACGGGACGTGGGCCGAGCTCGACGTGCCGCACCGCCCTGGAACGACCGTGCACGACATCGCGGCACTTGGCACTCATGCCATCGCCATCGCGCCGCCGGAGTTGGTCGCGGCGGTGCGGACCGCGCTAGCGGGTGCGGCCACCGCCAACGAGGAGGGACTGCGATGAGCGCCCCGAAACGCCGCTCGCCCGAGACGGCCACTCAGCGGTTGGGGCGACTGCTCGACCTCGTGCCGTGGCTGGTTCAGCACCAGGGCGTCCCCATTGCCGAGGCCGCGCAGGAGTTCGATGTCTCCGTCGAGCAGATCGATGAGGACCTGGCTCTGCTGTTCGTCTGCGGCACGCCCGGCTTCACGCACAGCGAGTTGATCGACGCCTCGTGGGAGAGCGGCTTCATCTACCTGTCCAACGCCGATGACATCGCCAAGCCGCTGCGGCTGGGCCGGGACGAGGCGATCACCTTGACGGCGGGGCTGCAGGCCCTCGGTGGGGCCCTGGTCAATCCTGAGGTCGTCGAGCGCACGCTCGCCAAGATCAGGACGGCGACCGGTGTCGTCGACCGAGCCGGGCAGATCGCGCTCGACCTCGACGACGGGAGCCAGCACCCGGCCATGGCACCGCTCAAGGAGGCCTTCGAGGGCCGACGACGGGTCCACCTGTCCTACTACGTGCCGACCCGGGACGAAAAGACCGAGCGGGACGTCGACATCATGAGCATCGTCAACCTCGACGGGCAGTGGTACGTCGAGGGCTGGTGCCACCTCGCGAACGACGTGCGCCTCTTCCGGCTCGACCGCATCGAGGCGACGACGGTCCTGGACGTGGACGGGACGCCGCCGCACGATGCGATGCCGCGCGAGCACGAGGAGGTCTTCGTCGCCGGAGCCAACGACCTGACGGTCGTCATCGAGGCCACCCCGGACGCTGCCTGGATCGCCGACTACTACCCCAACGAGGGGATCGCTCGTGGCGCGGACGGCTCGGTCCGGGTCACCTTGAAGGTCGCTGACCCGGCGCTCGTGCGCCGCCTCATGCTGCGGCTCGGGGGAGCGGCTCGCGTCCTCGAGCCGATCGAACTCGCCCAGGCGGTGGTCACCGAGGCCCGAGCGGCGCTGGCCGCCTACGAGGGACCCTGAGCTGCTCCGCCGCGCGTGACGACCGCACCCCGCCGCCTCATGGCTCGCGAGGGACCGGGTCACCGGGGATACCCATGCAAGACCCGTACACTGGCTCCGTAGCCACGAGGTTGCACCGCAGGGCCTGCTGACGCGGTCCGCACGTTGTCCGCACGTTGAGGAGCCACGACCATGCCCAATCTGGGTGCCCCCGAACTGATCATCATCGCGATCGTCGTCATCGCACTGTTCGGCTGGAAGAAGATGCCGGACATGGCGCGCAGCCTCGGCCGGTCCGCGCGCATCTTCAAGTCCGAGGTGGACGAGATGAAGAAGGATGGCAAGGCCACCAGCACTGCCTCGCAGAGCACGGTCCAGGGCGAAACCATCGACGCTGACGCCCAGCGTCGGGCCGCCGAGGAGCGCGTTGCCGAAGCAGAGGCGAAAGCGGCGGAGGCCCGGGCCGAGGTCAACCGGTTGCGCGGCGACAGCACGCTCTGAGTGAGCACGCCCTCCGCGGTCCCGAAGCAGAAGCAGAAACGGATGCCGACGCTCTTTCGCAAGCGCAACCCCGAGGGGCGGATGGCGCTGGCCGACCACCTGCGGGAGCTGCGCAACCGCGTCACCATCGCCGGGACCGCCATCCTCGTGGCCAGCATCGTTGGCTGGGTCAACTACCAGCGGGTCATCGATGCCCTGACCAAGCCCCTCGTCGAGCTGAACAAGACGCGCAACGGCGGCGTGGTCAACATCAACTTCGCGGGCATGACCGATGCCTTCGCCCTGCAACTGACCGCGTCGCTCTTCGTCGGGCTGATCATCGCCTCGCCGATCTGGCTCTGGCAGATCTGGGGCTTCGTCGTCCCGGGGCTGACCAAGAAGGAGAAGCGTGTCACGCGCCTGTTCGTCGTCGCGGCGGTCCCGCTCTTCCTGACCGGATGCTTCTTCGCCTTCATCATGGTCCCCAAGGCTGTCGCCGTCCTGCTCGGCTTCACTCCGCAGGGCGCCTACAACCTCCAGGACGGCTCGCAGTACCTCAACTTCGTCCTGAAGTTCATCCTGGCCTTCGGGTGCGCCTTCCTGCTGCCGGTCTTCCTGGTGGCCTTCAACCTGGTCGGGATCCTGCCGGCGCGGACCATGCTCAAGGGCTGGCGCCCCGCCGTCATGATCATCTTCGTCTTCGCTGCGGTGATGACCCCGACGCCGGACGCCTACACGATGCTCTTCCTCGCCACCCCGATGATCGCGCTCTTCTTCGCATCCATCGGGGTCGCCTACCTCTTCGATCGCCGCAAGAAGGCAAACGAGCCGGACTGGCTTGAGATCCCTGACGATCAGGCGTCTTCGCTGTAGCGTTCCGGTGTGCCCCAACCTGTCGTCCTGATCGTCAACCCGACCGCTGGCAAGGGCGCCGGTCGACTCATCGGTGCCCAGGCTGGCGCGTTGCTCCGAGCCAACGGACACGAGGTCGTGGACGCCTCCGCCGGGTCTGCGCAAGAGGCCCGGGTCCGCGCCGAGCGGGCCATCAAAGATGGGGTAGACACCGTGGTGGTCGTCGGCGGTGACGGTGTGGTCCATCTCGGGATCAACCTCTGCGCCGACCGTGGGCTTCGGCTGGGGGTGGTCCCGGCGGGGACCGGCAACGACTTCGCCCGCAACCTGGGGATCCCGGTGAGTGACCCGTCGGCAGCCGTCCGGCTCATCACCGTCGGTGTGACCCAACGCATGGATGCCGGGCGAGTCACCCTGAGCTCGGGGGACCAGCAGTGGTTCGGTGGGGTCCTCGGTGCCGGCTTCGACGCCGTCGTCACCGCGCGGGCCTCGCGGATGCGGTGGCCCCGGGGCCAGATGCGCTACAACCTGGCGATCCTGCGTGAGTTGCCCGTCTTCAAACCGATCCCGTATGCCGCCATCCTCGATGGGCGGCGCATCGACACCCGCGCGATGCTCGTGGCCGTCGCCAACACCACCTCGTTCGGAGGCGGGATGCGGGTGTGTCCGGACGCGGACTGGACCGATGGCCTCTTTGACGTCCTGATCCTGCACGAGGTCTCGATCCCGACCTTCCTGCGGATCTTCCCCTCCGTCTACAGCGGGACCCACCTTGGACACCCTGCCGTCGAGATCGTCCGGGCGCGACGGGTCCGCTTGGAAGCTCAGGGGATCCACTCGCAAGCGGATGGAGAGATGATGGCCGAGCTGCCCCTCGATGTCGAGGCCGTTCCAGGGGTGCTCAACGTGTTCGTCGCGGGCGCCGACTCTGACCGGGTCCCTCGGCCCGATGTGGCCGGCGGGGCGGCCTGATGTCGCGCCCCTCCTGGCCCCGGCTCGCGGAGTTCTCCACCAGGTTCCCCTTCGCGCTCGATGACTTCCAGATCCAGGCCTGCCGAGCCGTCGAGGAAGGTCGTGGCGTGCTGGTGGCTGCGCCCACCGGAGCAGGCAAGACGGTGGTGGGCGAATTCGCGGTGCACCTGGCGTTGGCGACCGGCCGCAAGGCGTTCTACACCACCCCGATCAAGGCCCTGTCCAACCAGAAGTACACCGACCTGGTGAAGCTGCATGGCGCCGACCGGGTCGGCCTGCTGACCGGTGATGCCTCGATCAACGGCGAGGCCCCGATCGTCGTCATGACGACCGAGGTGCTGCGCAACATGATGTATGCCGGGTCGCACACGCTTCGGGGTCTGGGCTGGGTCGTCATGGACGAGGTGCACTACCTCGCGGACCGGTTCCGTGGTGCCGTCTGGGAGGAGGTGATCATCCACCTGCCCCCCGATGTCAGTGTGGTGTCGCTCTCGGCCACGGTGTCCAACGCCGAGGAGTTCGGGGCCTGGCTCGACGAGGTCCGAGGTGACACCGCTGTCGTCGTGTCCGAGCACCGACCGGTGCCCCTCTGGCAGCACATGATGGTGGGGCAGACGATCTTCGACCTCTTCGTCGAGGAGGCCGGTCCTGGCTCGCACTCGGTGCCGGGCCGGGATGCCCGCGGGGAGGTGCGAGTCAATCCCCAACTGTTGCAGCAGATTCGCGGCTCCGAGGGACACCGGGACCGGGGGGAACGCTGGTCCCGCGGTGGCCGCGGCGGGCCGCGCAGCGACGGGGACGCTTACCGCGGGGGCGGATCGGGCCGCGGATCGGACCGGCGCGGCCGCGGAGGCGACGACCACCGCCCGGCAGTCTCCGGTCGGGGGAGTGCCGGAGGCGGGGTGACTCGAGGCGGCCGCCCTGGCGGGGGCGCGACCCGCGCTGAGGTCATCGCCCGACTCGAGCGCGAGGGTTTGTTGCCGGCCATCACCTTCATCTTCAGTCGCGCCGGCTGCTCGGCAGCCGTCGGTCAACTCCTGGCCGGCGGATTGCGTCTCATTCCCGAGGCGGAGGGCGCCCGGAACCGTCGACTGGTCGAGGAGCGGATCCAGGGCCTCGCCGATGAGGACCTCACGGTCCTCGGTTACTGGGAATTCGTCGAGGGGATCAGCCGCGGTTTCGCCGCGCACCATGCGGGCATGCTGCCGACCTTCCGGGAGATCGTCGAGGAACTCTTCACGGCTGGCCGGGTCCGGGCCGTTTTTGCCACCGAGACGCTCGCCCTCGGCATCAACATGCCGGCCCGGACCGTCGTGCTCGAGCGCCTCGTGAAGTTCAACGGGGAGAACCACGTCGACATCACGCCGGCCGAGTACACCCAGTTGACCGGGCGCGCCGGTCGGCGTGGCATCGACATCGAGGGGCACGCTGTGGTGCTCTGGAATCGCGGCCTCGACCCGGCTGCGGTGGCCGGGCTCGCCTCGACCCGCACCTACGAACTGCGCTCCAGCTTCCGACCGACCTACAACATGGCCGTCAACCTGGTGCGTCAATTCGGTAGGGACACGACGCGTTCCATCCTCGAGACCTCGTTCGCCCAGTTCCAGGCAGATCGGGCCGTCGTCGGCTTCGTCCGCACGGTGCGACGCAACGAAGAGGCCATGGCAGGCTATACCGAGTCCATGACGTGCCATCTCGGTGATTTCACCGAGTACGCGGCCTTGCGGGGCGACATCGCACAGGTGGAGAAGGCCCAGGCCAGGGAACGATCCGCATCGGCGCGCGCGGCGGCCGCCGTGTCGCTCGAGCAGTTGAAGCTCGGTGACGTGGTGCGGATCCCGACCGGACGGCACCGCGGGCTCGCCGTCGTCGTCGCACCCAACCGCGGGGGCAAGGGGCAGTCGGCCTCGCCTGCCGTCATCACGGAGGACCACCACCTGCGCCGCCTCACTGTCCAGGACGTGCCCGAGCCGCTGGAGCCGATCGGCTCTTTGCACGTGCCGAAGCACTTCAACGCCAAGAGTCCCAAGGCCCGCCGCGACCTCGCGGCGTCGCTTCGGGCGAAACTGCCACACGACCCGCCTCCCAAGGGGAGCCCGGACACCGACCCCGAGGCTGTGGACGAGCGGATCGACCAGCTGCGTCGAGCGTTGCGAGCCCACCCGTGCCATGCGTGCCCTGATCGGGAGAGCCACGCGCGCTGGGCCGAGCGGTGGTGGCGGCTGCGTCGTGAGACGGACGGGCTCCAGCGCAAGATCGATGGTCGGACCAACTCGGTCGCCAAGACCTTTGACCGCATCTGCGAGCTGCTCATCCGGATGGACTACCTCGGTGAGGACGGCGAATCCGTCACGGCCACAGGGGATCGTCTGCGGCAGTTGTACACCGAGAAGGACCTGCTCGCGGCAGAATGCCTGCGCGTCGGGCTCTGGCGCCGACTAGACCCACCGTCCCTGGCCGCCATCGTCTCGACGCTGATTCATGAGCCCCGACGTGAGGAGGGACTCTCCCCCCGGTGGCCCAGACCTCGGCCTGCCGCGCACCGGGAGCCCCGACGCTGGACTCGCCTGGTCGGTGCACCGCTGGGCCAGCGGGCAACCCCTCGAGTCGGTGTTGCGCGGGACGGATCTGGCGGCGGGGGACTTCGTCCGACGGTGCAAGCAGATCATCGATCTCCTGGGGCAGTTGACCGACGCGGGGGACCCGAGCCTGCAGAAGGTTGCGCGCCAAGCCTCCGACCTGGTCATGCATGGTGTTGTCGCCGCCGACCGGCTCGACTGACCTCGCACTCCGCCCCGCCCGTTTCACGGGTGTCGCCGAGCGTGACCGTGGCGGGTGAGTGACCCAGTGGAGAGTGTCCTGGCCAGGTCCAGGCGCTGTGCGCGATCGCGAGAAGAAGGACTGTCTCGACGAGGCTCCCGAGAATGTAGTAGGTCCAGCTCTCGCCGAGAAGGGTCACCACGACGGAGGTGAGGTAGAGCAGGCTGACGATGATGTTGGCGACCCGGTTCGCTCTGGCGGGGAGCAGGAGTGAAGCGACGATCATGAGGCTGGGTACCAGGATGTAGGCGGTCGTGAGGGTCAGAAAGGTCTGGTCGATCTGGAGCCCCACGCCGGGGACCTCACCAGCGAGCGCGCCCCTGATGACGTCCGCGCGCCAGAACCCGAAGATGTCGACGAAGGCGAACACGAAGAGCAAGCTGACCCAGAGCCCGCTGAGCACGATCTTCTCGGGAACCTTCGAGTCCTGAAGGTCAGCTGGGCGGAGTCTTCGCACCGAGCTTCTTTTCCACGCGGGGAGGTCCATGTGTTCTAGGCTGGCGCGATTCTCGCGACAGCACACCGGTCCTGAGGCCGATGTTGACCTGGCCGATCGATCAGGTTGTCAGTACCTGCTCGACTGTTCCGTGGGATGAAGCCGGCCCCTACGCTTGCGATCATGTGGAGCGCCGCAAGGGCGATGTGGACCGAGCCGGCCGTCACGGGACCGGCGGGGAGTATCCACCGCCATGATCGGGTCCTCGCCGCCGTGCTGCTCGTGGCAGCGGCCGTGGAGGCGTTCGGTCGGACTGACCCGGGGTGGCGGACTGGCGCTGTCGTGGGTCTGGGGCTGGTGCTCGCCGTAGCCGTCCTGATGCGGCGAGCCCGTTCCCTGGCTGCCGTGTGCCTCGGGTTCGGGGCTTTCCTGGCTGTTGATGTGGCTGCGGTCCTCTCCGACACCGTGCCGGTGGTGCTCTACAGCGGCGCGGTGGTGCTGGCGCTGGTGTACTCCCTGTGGCGGTGGGCCTCCGGACGCGATGTTGTCCTGGGTACGGGGGTGATCGTCGTAGAGTTCGTCGTCAGCACCATCACGGACTTCAGCGGCGCGGACGACGCGCTCGGCGGGATGGGCCTCTTGCTGTTCGCAGCCGCCTTGGGGGCGGCTGTCCGGTACCGGGTGATGGCCCGCGAGCAGTTCGTCGAGCAGGTCAGGCTCCAGGAGCGCGGGCATCTGGCCAGAGACCTGCACGACGTGGTGGCTCATCATGTGTCGGCCATCGCGATCCAAGCCCAGGCCGGCCTGGTCCTGGCCCGCGGCTCGCCTGATGGTGCCACCGTCGAATCACTGGAGATCATCGAGCACGAAGCGGTGAGGGCTCTGGGCGAGATGCGTACGATGATCGGTGTTCTGCGGGGCCGCGATCACGAGCCCGCCTACCCTCCCGGGAGTCGAGTGGTCGATATCGAACGATGGGCCGTGACGGGCAGCGATTCGCTACAGGTGGACGTCGAGCTGTCCGGTGATCTGACTGATCTTGCGTCGGGCGTCGAAATGGCGCTCTATCGGGTGGCGCAAGAAGCGCTGACCAACGCCCGACGCCATGCCCGACTCGCGACCTACGTCGAGATCTGCGTGATCGGCACGGCTACGCACGTGCAGCTGACCGTGAGCGATGACGGCGCGCGGACCACCACGTCCACGTCCCCCGGCTACGGACTGGTCGGCATGGCCGAACGGGTCTCCCTCCTCGGCGGAACGCTGACCGCTGGGCCGGGGTCAGAGCACGGCTGGGTCGTGCGCGCTGCGCTGCCGCGTGCAGGGCAGGGGACGTGACAGTCCGGGTGGTCATCGCGGATGACCAGAGCATCGTTCGGGCCGGGCTGGCCACCATCTTGGGCAGTCAGCCCGACATCATCGTCGTCGGCCAAGCGACCGACGGCCACGAGGCCGTCGCACTCGCGCGTCAGTTGCGCCCCGACGTCTGCCTGCTCGACATCCGCATGCCGAACCTCAACGGCATCGATGCCACTCTCCTCCTGGCGGGCCCCACGGTCGAGGAGCCCGTGGCCGTCGTGGTGATCACCACGTTCGACAACGATGAGAACGTCTACGGCGCGCTCAAAGCCGGTGCTCGCGGGTTCCTCCTCAAGGGCGTCTCACCCGACCAGTTGATCCAGGCGATCCACTCAGCGGCCAGAGGAGACGCGCTCATCGACCCCGGGGTCACGGCCCGACTCCTCGCCACCTTCGCCAAGCGTGGTCCGAGCCGGCCCCTCCAGCCACGTGACCCCCTGACCGCACGCGAGGAAGCAGTGCTCCTGACCGTCGCTCGCGGAAGGACCAACGCCGAGATCGGTCAAGAGCTCCACATCAGCACCAGCACCGTCAAGTTCCATCTCGGCAGTCTCACGACCAAGCTCGGCGTGCGGAATCGGGTCGAACTGGCGATCTGGGCCTACGAGACAGGACGCCTGCAGTGAACTCATTGGCCAAGGGAGGGGCGTCCGTGATGGGGCCGGGTTTGGGAGGTGAGATCGCGGATGTTCACATGCCCTCCTGTGCACTGGGGGCGGTGAGAGGAGTGGGCTCCAGTGGCCCAGAGGCGGTGGCTGGCTGCTGTGGTCCGGCCTCCACTGTCCGCCCCTGCTGCGTCAGCAGGGGCGCGAGAAGGGGCTGGAGGAGGTTGACGGGCAGCGGGATCACGGCCGTGGTGCTACTGGCGCTGCTGATCTCCGTCAGGGTCTGTAGATACCGCAACTGCAACGTGGCCGGGTTGCGACTCATCACATCGGCCGCGTCCGCCAACCGCGTGGAGGCCTGGAACTCGCCCTCGGCGTTGATGACCTTCGCGCGGCGCTCTCGTTCGGCCTCGGCCTGCCGGGCGATGGCTCGCTGCATGTTCTCGGGCACGTCGACGTCCTTGATCTCGACGATCAACACCTTGACGCCCCACGGCTCGGTCTGTTGGTCGATGACTTTCTGCAGGTCCTCGTTGAGCCGTTCACGCTCGGCCAGCAGGGTATCGAGTTCGGCCTTGCCCAGCACGGCGCGTAGTGAGGTCTGCGCGATCTGGCTGGTGGCCGTGAAGTAGTCCTCCACCTCCACGATCGCCTTGTTGGCATCGACGATCCGGAAGTACGCCACGGCCGTGACTCGCACCGGGACGTTGTCCCGCGTGATCACGTCCTGTGGCGGAACGTTCAGGGTGATGATGCGCAGGCTCACCCGCACCATCCGGTCCACCACCGGGATCAATAGCACCAAGCCAGCATTTTTGAGGTCGATGAGTCGGCCGAGCCGGAACACGACACCACGCTCGTACTCGCGCAGCACGCGAACTGATGAACTCAGGACCGTCAACAAGATCACGGCGACGATCACGATAACGATGATGGCAATTTCCATACCGGCATCACTTCCCTTGCGAATAGAGCGGTCGCACCGACATCGTCAATCCGTCGAGTGTGTCGACGGCGACGGTCTCCCCGGGGACCGGTCGGGTGTCCTGCCAGTCGCCGGAGAGGACGGCACGCCAGAGGGCACCGTCGGCCGTGACCTGTCCCTCCAGTTGGCTCCAGGTGCGCACGGTGGCCAGCGTTCCGATCAGTACGGTCGGCCCGGTGCGGAGCGCCTGGTTGCGGGCCTCGAGCACCTTGCGTGCCATCAGCATGATCCCGAGCACCCCCACTACCGCAAGAAGCACCGCGACCGGGATCGTGAGCGCGAGGGCGGCGCCCGAACCAGCCATGATCAGGCCGACACCGGCAGCTCCGGCCATCACCCCCGCCACTGCGAGCACGCCGCCGGTCGAGGCATGCGCCTCGATGATCACCACGGCTAGCCCTACCAGGACAATGACTACACCGAGCTCAACCACGGGGATCACCTCATCTGCCGGACGAGTCCATCCCGTGGGCCCCGGGCTCCATCTGGCTCGAAACTAGGTCGGGAACTCCGGCTACTACTCAAGGGTACCTCGCGCAGGCGAGCCGGGGCTGGGTGAATCTTGACCGGGGAGGGTCAATCGATCTGCAGGGCGCCGAGGATCCGCTCGAAGGAGGAGGTGAGCCCGTGGTCGACGGCGAGGCGGCTCATCAGGCTCGGGTCCGCGACGGAGGTCGGCAGGGTGAGATCGAGCTCCGGCAGGGGGGCGTCGCGGACCACGGCGACGACCCGAGGTGCCGCATCGAGGTAGGCCGATCCGGCCTCGAGCCGGGCGCGCTGGGCACCCTTGAGGGCCGGGTCGCCGTCGTCGATGGCCGCACGCACGCCAGCGAGCGTGCCGTAGGTGTTGATCAGCTTGGCGGCCGTCTTCTCACCGATGCCGGCAACGCCCGGCAACCCGTCGCTGGAGTCCCCGCGCAGCACGGCCATGTCGGCGTAGGCATCGCCGGTGGCGACCCCGTACTTGGCCAGGATGAACGCCTGGTCGACGAGGTCGGGGGAGCGGACCCCGCCCTTGGCGGTGTAGAGGACCCGGATCGCGTTGTCGTCATCCACGAGTTGGAACAGGTCGCGATCGCCGGTGACGATGTCGATCGGCATGACTCCGCGATGGGTCGTTGCGAGGGTCCCGATGACGTCGTCGGCCTCGTGTCCGTCGATGCCGACGCGGGTCAGGCCCAGTGCCTTGAGGGCATCGATGATGATCGTCACCTGCGGCGCGAGGGCATCCGGGACCTCTTCCGCGACGATGCCGCCGGCAGCGGTGGTGGCGGCTGCCGCGACGGGGTCGGCGACGCGGTGCGTCTTGTAGGTGGGGATGGCCTCGACGCGGAAGGCGGGCCGCCAGTCGTTGTCCCAGCAGGCAGCCAGGTGGGTGGGGCGCCCGCGCTCGATGAGGGAGGCGATCATGTCGAGGAAGCCCCGGACGGCGTTGGTCGGGACCCCGCTCGGGCCGATCAGCTCGGGGACGCCGAAGAAGGCCCGGAAGTAGAGCGAGGCGGAGTCGAGCAGCAGCAGGCGTCCGGTCATGGGAGCCATCGTGCCATCCCGCGGGCTGCCATCTCAGCGGGCAAGCGGTCCAAACATCGGGGGCGGGTGGTCGGGCTACCCTTCCGGCATGGAAGATCTGGATCGACGGCTCGTGGGGCTGCTGCTGACAGATGGTCGGATGAGCTACACCGATCTCGGCAAGGCGACCGGGCTGTCCACCTCCGCGGTGCACCAACGGGTCCGTCGGCTCGAGGAGCGGGGCGTCATCACCGGCTACACCGCCACCGTGTCGCCCGAGGCGCTGGGGCTGTCGCTGACCGCCCTGATCTCGGTGATGCCGTTTGATGCCAGCGCCCCCGACGACGTCCCGGAGCGACTCTCACACATCCACGAGATCGAGGACTGCCACTCGGTGGCAGGGGATGAGAGCTACATCCTCAAGGTTCGGGTCGCCACGCCCGTCGATCTCGAGAACCTGCTGGCCCGGATCAGGTCGGCCGGGAGCGTCGCAACGCGCACCACCGTCGTCCTGTCGACACCGTGGGAGAGCCGCAGCGCGTCTGCGATCTCTCGAGACGCGTAGCCTGTCCGGCGGTCCGGACTCAAGGCGCTGACCTGCTGTGGCACGATGGGCGATCACCATCAACGAAGAGGGCGCGGGATGAATCGGCTCCAGGGACAGGTCGCGGTCATCACCGGCGGCGCGAGTGGGATCGGTCGGGCCGCTGCGGTCCTTTTTGCTGCTGAAGGGGCAGCGGTCGTCATCGGGGACCTGCACGAGCAGGATGCGTCGCTGGCAGCTGCGGACATCACCGCGGCCGGAGGCAGAGCCGTCGGGATTGCCGTCGATGTCACCTCGGAGTCGTCCCTCGCTGATCTGATCAGCACGGCGGTGTCGGAGTTCGGCCGGTTGGACGTCATGTGCAACCACGTCGGTGGGAGCAACCCGCGTCTGGACCTCGACGTCGTGGGGTTGGACCTGGATGAGTTCGACCGGACGATGGCCCTCAACGTGCGTAGCACCGTGCTCGGCTGCCGGCTGGCCATCCCGCACCTGATCGAGGCCGGTGGTGGCTCCATCATCAACACCGCGTCGGTCGGGGGGCTCTCTGGCGACTTCACCCAGACTGCCTACGGCACGGCGAAGGCCGCCGTGATCCGGATGACCCAGTACATCGCCACGCAGTACGGTCACGAGCGAATCCGCTGCAATGCCATCGCCCCCGGGGCCGTCATGACCCCGGCCCTGCAGGAGAACCTTCCGGCCGAGATGATCGAGGGAATCCGTAAGCACAATGCGCTGCCCTTCATCGGGGAGCCCGAGGACATCGCCAACGCGATGCTCTTCCTGGCCTCACCGGAGTCCCGCTACGTCACCGGACAGGTCCTGGTCGTCGACGGCGGCATGACCAGCCACAGCACCATCGCCGAGATCCGGCGCCCGGGCTGACGGCGAGCATCCTGACCGAGCTCCGGCAATCCGGGCCGACCACTTGACTCGCGCTGTTGACTCGCGCTGTTGACTAGCCCTGTCAGGGGCGAGCGATCATCGCGCGGGTGGCGCCCGTGATTGCGACCAGGTCACCGGGAGCGAGCTCGAGGTCGAAGCCGCGGCGGCCGCCGGAGACATAGATCGTTGGATGGCCCACAGCGCTCTCGTCGAGCACCGTTGGCAGCGAACGCTTCTGACCCAGCGGCGAGATCCCGCCGATGACGTAGCCGGTGGACCGTTCGGCCTTGGTGGGATCTGCCATCGACACCGCCTTCACCCCCAGCGCCGCAGCCATCGCCTTGAGGCTCAGCTCGCCGGTCACTGGGACGACCCCGACGGCGAGTCCGGAGCCGGTGTCGACGAGCAGGGTCTTGAAGACCCGCTCGGCGGGGACCCCGAGCAACGCGGCCGCCTCGAGCCCGAAACTCGGGGCGGCGGGATCGTGGGCGTAGGTGTCCCGGACCGCCACCCGGACCGCCACCGTGCGACGTGCGGTTGTCGTGCCGCTTGGCCCGCGCCGTCACGGCTGCGCCAAGGACGCGAGGCCGTCCCACGCGGTGGCCACCACCAGCTCGGTGGCCGCTTCGGCCGTGATTCCGGGGGTGACGTGTCGGACGACGGCGAGGCGCTCGATCCCGCCGATGATGATCTCGGCCATCATCAGCAGCTGGGCGGCGGGCGCGTGCTGGAACTGCGGCAGCGAGGTGATCGCTTCGGCCAGGGCCTTGGCGGTCTGCTGCCGGACCCGCTCGATCGAGACCGCCGCCTCACCGATCAGGCCCCCTTCAGAGCGGACCAGTGCATACGTGTCGTCGTGGCTGTCGAGGTAGCGGAAGAAGGCGAGGACCACGGCGTGGAGGCGATCGCGGGCGGCCTCGTCCGGCAAGGCCTCCCAGACGTCGATCAAGCTCGACAGGAGCTCCCGGCGAGCCCGTCCGATCGTGGCGGCGAGGAGCCCTTCCTTGGACCCGAAGTAGTCATAGATGAGCGGTTTGGTGACGCCGACCCGCTCGGCGATCTCGTCCATGGTCGCCGCCTGGAAGCCCCGTGCCGAGAAGACCTGCTCCGCCACGTCGAGCATCTGTGTCTCCCGCTCGGTGCGGGGCACGCGAGCGCGGGCCGGTCCGGTGCGTGGAGTCACACGACTGAGTCTAGGTGGCCACCCTCACCCGAGTTGCGAGTTCGCCAGGTCCCGAGACGAGGCAGCCCGGTCGCTGGAGGCAGCCAGCAGCGCCCCGCGGTCGGTCTCCTCGCGCCACCACTGCTGGCCGGACTCGGGCAGGGTGTAGATCGGGTCGTAGTAGACGTACTCGCGCGAGAGGGCCTCGGTGTCGTCGCCCTCGATCGAGGTGCGGTAGTTCTTGCGCCAGTAGGAGATCCCGCGCTCGGTGTCGTACTCGTCCTGCTGGTGCACCCACCGCTTGCCGACATAGGGCACGTCACAGACGATCCGTGGGGTGGCGAAGCCGGGGAGGTAGCCCATGATCGAGTGCTGCAGGTGCTGCGCCTCGGCCAGCGACAGTCGCCAGTGCTCGGCGAAGGGGATCATGTCGCACATGTAGAAGTAGTAAGGCGTGATCGACGCACCGTCGGCGAGCGCGAAGCACAGGTCGAGCAGCTCCTCGGGCGAGTCGTTGATGCCGCGCATGAGGACGCCCTGGTTGCGCACGTCCCGGACCCCGGCCTCGAGCATCGCCTTGGACGCCCGGGCGACGGACGGCGTGACCGACTGCGCGTTGTTGACGTGGGTGTGGATCGCGAGCGAGACCCCCCGTGATCGTGCCGTGCTCGCGACTCGGGCGACCCCCTCGACGACGTCCTCGGCGAACCAGTGCTGTGGCAGCCCCATCAGGGCCTTGGTGGCAAGCCTGATGTCGCGGATCGTGTCGATCTCGAGGAGTTGGTCCAGGAACGCCTCGAGGTTCTTCCAGGGCATGTTGGCGACGTCGCCACCGGAGACGACCACGTCGCGCACGGTGGGGGTCTGGCGCAGATAGTCCAGCATCGCCGTGTGGCGGTCGACGGGCTTGAGATCGAACTTGAGCTTGGACACCTGCGGGGTCGAGTTGCCGACGAGGTCCATCCGGGTGCAGTGCCCGCAGTACTGCGGGCAGGTCGGCAGCAACTCGGCCAGCACCTTGGTGGGGTAGCGGTGGGTCAGGCCCTCGGCCACCCACATGTCGTGCTCGTGCAGCGAGTCGCGGGTCGCGTGCGGGTGCGAGGGCCAGTCGGTGCGGCGGTCGGAGAAGACCGGGAGCATGTAGCGGCGCACCGGGTCGGCGTAGAACGCCTCGGTGAAGTCGACGCCAGCGGTCGGCATCGAGGTCTCGGTGGCCGGGACCATCGTGTTGAGCATCTGCGGCGGCACGAGCATCGACATCGTGGCCCGCTCCGCCTGGTCGCGCTCGAGGTCGGCGTAGAAGCGGTCGTCCAGCAGGTCGCCCATGAGGGCACGCAACTGCTTGAGGTTCTTGACGCAGTTGGCCCGTTGCCACTGGGCGCTGTCCCAGTTGTCCTGCGTCACGCCGGTCCATCCCGGCAGGCGGGTCCAGTCGGGCTCGATGAGGTCACGCTGGCGATAGGCGTATGGCTGCTGCACCTTGCTCATGCAGCCACCGTAGCGGGAATATCCGCCGATTTCCCCCTATCATGGGGGAGGATTCGCTCTAATGATGCCCGTTGAACAAAGGATTTCCCTCGTGGCCCAGCGCTCCGCCTCGTCTCCGGTCGGTCTGCACCGGGTCCTCGAGCCCACCGGCGACGCAATCACCCTCCCGCAGGCTGCACGGCGCCTCGACCCCAGCCCGCAGCTGTGGCCCGTCGCCGAGGTGGGCCCCGAGAGCCGACTCGGCCTAACGGTGGGGGACCGGGTCGCGACGCTCGTCTCGTTGTCGCTGACCCCGCTCGCCATCACCGACGGTCTGCGCCGGTGGGACGGCCTCTCGGAGCAGGTGCCCGCGGAGGGCCACGCCATCCTCTTCGGGCGCAGCATCGCGGCCCGGCTGCCCGACGACCTCGACCCGCACCTCTCGCTCCTGGTGATGGATGTGTGCGGGGCCCCGGCGCTGGTCGCCCGAGTCGTGCAGGAGCACGCACGGGCCACTGCACAGAGCGCCCGAGCCACCGAACCCAGCGCACCGGCAGCACCATCAGTACTCGTCCTGGGCGGTGCCGGGAAGTCGGGATCACTCTCGCTCGCCGCGGCCCGGGCAGCCGGCGCCGGGCGGATCATCGCCGTCGTGCCCACCGAGCGTGAGCGCGACCTGCTGGCCCCCACCGGGCTCGCCGACCAGGTGGTGCTGGCCGATGCCCGCTCGCCGCTCGGCCTGCTCGCCGCCGTGGAGGCAGCGGGCGGCCCGGCCGACGTGACCGTCGTGTGCGTCGATGTCCCCGGCTGCGA
>CAJDTW010000016.1_pt1 | contig 39234 bp, 33 predicted proteins | sample 7389911 | NCBI WGS metagenome assembly CAJDTW01 (sample SAMEA7055652, study PRJEB34461) | soil metagenome | biome: terrestrial ecosystem; feature: Peninsula; material: soil | place: Antarctica | collected 2016 | reverse complement strand
AGCTCGCGGCACTCGGCGGCATACGTCCTCGTCTTGGCCAGGGTGCGTTCCATCGCGTCGGCGGCGATGACACCGGTGCGGTCGACGTCTTGGCCGAGCCGCACGATCTCCATCCGACGGGAGACGTCCGTGAGCCTTCCGGTGCCGAGGTCGATGTCTGCCACGAGAAGGCGGATCGAGTTGGTACCGCAGTCGATCGCCCCGACCCGAATGATGCTCTCGCTGTCCTGGGTGCTGTCACTCATCATTGGGCCCCGCATCTTCGGTTGCGTGGATCCCCGCACACGAGGTCGGCTCCCACCAGTCGTCCAGCATCGCGAGCGCTTCGTCGCCGAGCGGGTTCACTCCCGGCCCGACCGCGAGCGAGTGGGCGATGAGGACGTGCAGGCACTTGACCCGCGTGGGCATTCCGCCGGCGGACACGCCAGCGATCTCAGGCACGAAACCGAGCTCGGCACGTCGCGCGAGGTAGTCCTCGTGGGCGCTGCCGTATGCCGCTCTCAGCGTCGCGTCGCCCTCGAGCCTCGCGGTCATCTCCCTCATCACCCCAGCGGTCTCGAGCGTGCTGATCGCGCCGGTGAGGCGGGGGCAGGTCGCGTAGTAGGTCGTCGGGAAGGGAGTCCCGTCCGGCAACCGCGGCTCAGTGCGGAGGACGTCCGGCTCCCCGCACGGGCAGCGGTGCGCCACGGCAGCGACACCGCGCACCGGCCGGCCGAGCTGACGGGAGGTCGCCTCGAGGTCTGCAGGGGTGGGATCGGGTGACTCCGGCTGACCGGCGGGCGCCGAGGTCACGGCGTCCCGAGCCCGGCACTCGGCTGGTCGGCGATCTGGATCGACTGCCAGAGCTGGCCGTACCAGGGCGCGGTGTCGTTGGCGATGGGCGCCGCGACGACCGGCACGTCCTCGGCGGGGGCCTGGGCGGCTGGCTTGGTGGCGTCGACGACGGAATAGGCACGGTCGCCGACCCGGACGAACTTCAACCGTTCGCGCGCCTGGACCTCGATGTAGGCCGGGTCCTGCCAGAGGGTGGCTTCGCGTTCGAGTTGCGCCACGGTGAGGCGCTGCTGCTCCACCGTGGTCCGCAGGGCGGTGGTGTCGCCGCGTTGCTGGATGAGCGAGCGGAGGGTGGGCACCAGCGTGACGGCGAGCATCACGACGATGCCGATGAGGATGGCCCCGCGCACCCAGGCCGTGGAGGCCGACGGTGGAGTCGGGGTCGCGGCCTTGGGCCGGGCAGCAGTTGCGGGACGCTCGCTGCCGCCCGGGCGCGAGGGCCCCCCACGGGAGGACCCCGTCTTGGAGGCCCCAGCCCGGGTGGAGCCAACACGGGAGGACCCGGGGCGCTGGGCCGGGCGCACCCCACCGGACCGTGGGCGACCGGACGTCGGTCGCCCCGGGCGGGGTGGGGTGCGCTCGGCCATGACGATCAGGCCTTGGCGCCGAATCGGGTCGCGTCGAAGCGGGGGAACGCTCCGGCGCCGGCATAGCGCGCGGCGTCATCGAGCTCCTCTTCGATGCGCAGCAACTGGTTGTACTTGGCGACCCGCTCGGACCGGGCCGGGGCACCAGTCTTGATCTGGCCGCAGTTCGTCGCGACGGCGAGGTCGGCGATCGTGACGTCCTCGGTCTCCCCGGAGCGGTGGCTCATCATGCAGCGGTAGCCGTTGCTCTGGGCGAGTGTGACCGCGTCCAGGGTCTCGGTCAACGTGCCGATCTGGTTGACCTTGACGAGCAGGGCATTGGCGGTGCCGGTGGCGATGCCGCGCCCGAGCCGCTCCGGGTTGGTGACGAACAGGTCGTCCCCGACGATCTGGATCTTGTCGCCGAGCAGGTCGGTCATCGCCTTCCAGCCGTCCCAGTCCTCCTCGTCGAGCGGGTCCTCGATCGACACGAGGGGGTAGTCCTCGACGAGCTCGCTGTAGTAGGCGACCATCTCCTGCGCCGACTTGCTCGCCCCTTCGAACGCGTAGGAGCCGTCCGCGTAGAACTCCGAGGCAGCCACATCGAGCGCCAGCGCGACGTCCTTGCCGGGGACGTAGCCCGCGGCCGTGATCGCCTCGAGGATGATGTCGAGCGCGGCCCGGTTGGATTCGAGGTTGGGCGCGAAGCCGCCCTCGTCCCCGAGCCCGGTCGACAGGCCGCGGCCCTGGAGGACCTTCTTGAGGGAGTGGTAGACCTCGGTCCCCCAGCGCAGCGCCTCCTTGAAGCTGGGCGCCCCGATGGGGGCAATCATGAACTCTTGGATGTCGACGTTGGTGTCGGCGTGCGACCCGCCGTTGAGGATGTTCAACATCGGCACCGGCAGCACGTGGGCGTTGGGCCCACCGACGTAGCGGAAGAGCGGGAGGCCGGCCGACTCCGCAGCGGCGCGGGCCACTGCGAGCGAGACGCCGAGGATGGCGTTGGCCCCGATGTTCTCCTTGTTCGCCGTGCCGTCGAGCGCGAGCATCTCGGCATCGATGAGCCGCTGCTCGCTCGCGTCGAAGCCGACGAGCCGGGGGTTGATGTCATCGATGACGGCGTCAACGGCGGCTTCCACGCCCTTGCCGAGGTAGCGGTCGGCGTCGCCGTCGCGACGCTCGGACGCCTCGAAAGCACCCGTCGAGGCGCCGGAGGGCACTGCGGCGCGGGCAAACGTGCCGTCGTCGAGACGGATCTCGACCTCGACAGTGGGGTTACCGCGCGAGTCAAGAATCTCGCGGGCGCCAATCTCCTCGATGCTGGCCACTCGGTCTCCTGGGATTAGCCGCCCGTCGCCGCTGGTGGCGGATCGGGTGGACGGGTTGTTGACTGGGTTCATTGCACGTGGACCGGAGTGAGCACTGGGCTCGGGATCGGCCCGCACAGTAGGGCACGTGCATCGAGGGTAGCCCGTGCAGCCTGCCCCCCGGGCCCACGACCCGGCATGGAGCTGTCTTTACCATTTCTTTGCCATGGGGCCTGATCAACGGCATACTGCGGAGGGTGCCTTCGCCAAGTGGTGGCGCGGGCTGAATACCACCGGGGGGGTGGGGGTGGGTATGGCGCAGTCTCTGAGTGAGTCGGTCAATGATTTTGACGTCTCGGCACGTCCCGTCACACAACCACTGACCGATCGCACTCGCAGTGTCCGACTGCTTCAGGCCGGTCTCGCCTTCGGCGATCTGGCCGCGATCGTGGCAGCCACCCTGTTGGCGGCCGTGGGGCGAAGTCGGCTCGGCATCTTCAACGCCACCGAGGACGTCACGGTCTCCATCCAAGCGGTCGGGGTGTGGATCATCCTCGGCTGGATGCTGACCAATGCCCTGGCCGGTACCTACACGCGGGTCCATCTCGGCGTCGGCACCATCGAGTATGCCCGGATCTGCACCAGCGCCGGAGTCACGGCGGGCCTGATCGGGATCATCAGTTACCTGACCAAGTTCAACCTCTCCCGCGGGTTCTTCGTCCTCCTCTTCGCGATCGGGGTGCCGTTGCTGCTGCTGTGGCGATACAGCGCCCGACGGATGGTCCACCGGGCGCACCAGCGGGGTCACCTCCTGACGCGCGTGCTCATCTCCGGGTCAAGCCGCCACGTCGACGATGTCGCAGCCGTTCTGGAGCGGGAGACCTGGCTGGGCTACCGCATCGTGGGTGCGCTCACCCCATCGTCCCAACAGGTTGAGGCCACCGCGCGCGGGGTGCCGATCGTCGGGCAGACCACCCAGACCGCGGAGGCGGTCATCGACACGCAGGCAGACCTGGTCGTGTTCACCGAAGGCGCCTTCCCCGCCGCAGCGGACTTCCGCCGGATCGCGTGGGAGCTCGAGGGTCACCACGTGCAACTGACCGTCGTGCCGAGCCTCAGTGACATCTCGTCCGGCCGGATCACGATGCGGCCGATCGGCGGACTGCCCTTGGTCCACATCGAGCAGCCCCAGAGCTTGGGTGCCAGCCGCGGTCTGAAGCGTGTCTTCGACCTCGTCGGAGCGACCGCCATCCTGATCCTCTGCGCCCCCCTGATGCTCATGACCACCGTCGCGATCAAACTCGACGACCGGGGACCGGTGCTCTTCCGCCAGACCCGGGTCGGCCGGGACGGCACCCTCTTCGAGTGCCTCAAGTTCCGGAGCATGATCCCTGACGCCGAGGCCCAGCTCTCCGGTGTCACCCACCTGAACGCGTCTGGCGAAGGGATCCTCTTCAAGGCTCACCACGATCCCCGGATCACCCGCATCGGGCACCTGATCCGCCGCTACTCCGTGGATGAACTCCCGCAGTTGATCAATGTCCTGCGTGGACAGATGAGTCTGGTCGGCCCACGTCCCGCGCTCCCGGCCGAGGTGCGTCGATACGCACCCGACGTGCAGCGCCGACTCCATGTCCGTCCCGGCATGACCGGTCTCTGGCAGGTCTCCGGCCGCAGCGACCTGTCCTGGGATGACACCGTCCGCCTGGATCTCTATTACGTCGACAACTGGTCGATCGTGCAGGACCTCGCGATCGTGACGAAGACGATCCAGGCCGTCCTGCGGTCCCGCGGCGCCTACTGACCCGGCCCTCGGGGACGCCCGTGCCGGGCCGTTTTCCAGGCCGTCTTCTGCACCTCTGCTGAAGCACTCTCCGTCGGCACGGCTGCCTCGGCTCACCCCGTCAGTCGATGGGCGGGCACGCCTCGATGGCCTGATAGAGGCCGCGCAGGGTTCCCCGCAGGGCCGCCTCGGCGTCGATGCCCTCGGCTCGCGCCCGCACCACGAGGGCCAACAGTTGCGCGCCAAGATCACCACTGGCGCCCGCCTCCTGCGCCGCGTCGCTCCGACCTGCGCGAGCGAGTCGGCTGAGATACTTGTCCGCGCGGGCGAGGGCCGGGAGCGAATCGGGCACGCCCTCGAGGAGGTGGGACCGCCCATCCTTCTCCACGGCCTTGATGGCCTCCCAGTTCACTTCCACCGCAATGGCGTCGGCGACCTCGACGTCCGCGAAGACGTGCGGGTGCCGACGCACGAGCTTGTCGACGAGTCCTCCGGCTACCGCATCGATGTCGAAGGGCTCGGATGCATGGTCCTGCGCCACCCGAGACTGGAACGCGACCTGCAGGAGCAGGTCCCCGAGCTCTTCCTGCATGTGGGCCCGGTCCCCCGCCTCGATCGCCTCGATGGCTTCGTGAGCCTCCTCCAGCAGGTAGGGCACCAGACTCTCGTGCGTCTGCTTCGCATCCCAGGGACACCCGCCCGGGGAGCGCAGCCGGTCCATGACAGCGACGACGTCGAGCAGCCGCGCCCCTGGCACGTCGAAGGAGCCGATGAGCAACTCGACGTCGGGCGGCTCCGGGAGGCGACTCACTTCGGCCGCGACGGCGTCAGAGAGTCCGGGGTCCCCGTCGGATGACCCCACCCACACGATGTCCCCCTCAGAGGTGGCCGCGACCAACGCCCGCGCCAAGGTCGCTGGGTCTGCCGCGTCTGGCGTGTCGATGGGGGTGAGCACGATGCCCTCCTCGACCACCGCCAGTGCCTGCGGCTCGTCCGGCCGGCCCCACACGGCGTGCGCAGTGGCAAGGCCCGTCCAGGCGGCCCGGCTCAGCAGTCCAGGGGCTACGCGCGGCGAGGTGACGAGCAGACTCAGTCGACCGGTCACGCGCTCTGGCTCACTTGCTCGACTTGGCGATCCAATTGGGCGACGCTGCACCGAGCGTGAAGTAGAGCGGCGCAGTGTCGGTGAGGTCGACCTGACCGAATCTGGGGTTGACGGAGATGTCGGCCGCCTTGAGGGCCGCGCGATAGCCCGCCACGTCAGCGTCGGTCATCTGGGCCGACTGGACCAGTGCCGCCGCCGCGAGGGTGTCCTTGGTCGCCTGAGTCGCATCCGGGATGCGGGCCAGGATGGTCGCGTAGGTAGCGTCAGGTTGCCAACTGCCCGATTTCTCGACCTCGGCCCGGAGCAGCGGAGCCGCGATGAGGGCCAGCACCACGCCCTGCTCGTTGAAGCCGTACTCCGACAACTGCTTCGCCGCCGCCTGGACCTCGTCCTGGGCCACCACATCGCCGTTGACGATGACAGCAGCCTGCTGACGGGTGTCCATGCCGCACCCACCGAGCAGCGCGAGAGCGCTCGCCCCAGCCGCAGCGGCACTGATGACCCGCCGGGCTGACATCCCTGACCGTGCCTTCACTGGTTCCTCCTTGTCGACGATGCGTCTGACATCCTACGTGGCTGCAGACACCGCAACAGCGCCAGCCGCGATGTCATCGAGCAGTACCGCCGAGATGAGCTGTCTGGCCCACGTGAGAATCTCGGTGTTGCGCAACGGTTTGCCTCCCACCCGCGCCGTCATCGGGACCGGGACCAGGATCGTCCCCAATCCCTCCTTGACGATGGTGCCGGGATAGAGCCGCATGAGGCGCAGTTGCTGGCTCTCGCGCAGGTCCGTGACGGGACCGAAGCGCACGACCTTGCCCTGGACGCCGACGTCGCCGATCTTGGCGCGCCGGGCTACGACTCGCAGCCTCGCGACCTCGAGGAGGTTCTGCACGGGCTCCGGCGGGTTGCCGTAGCGGTCGCGCAGCTCGGCCTCGATCTCGTCCACGGCCTCGAAGGTCTCCACGGTGGCGAGCTTCTTGTAGGCCTCGAGACGCAGTCGCTCCCCCGGCACGTAGTCGTGCGGGAGGTGGCCGTCGACGGGCAACTCGATCTTGATCTCGGCCGGGACGTCGATCGTCTCCCCACGGAAGTCGGCCACCGCCTCACCGATGAGTCGCACATAGAGGTCGAAGCCGACCCCGGCGATGTGTCCGGACTGCTCACCGCCGAGGAGGTTCCCGGCACCGCGGATCTCCAGGTCCTTCATGGCGACGGCCATGCCTGAGCCGAGATCCGTGTGGCTGGCGATCGTCTGGAGCCGGTCGTGCGCCGTCTCAGTCAGCGGCTTCTCCGGCGGGTAGAGGAAGTAGCTGTAGGCCCGCTCGCGGCCCCGGCCGACCCGTCCGCGCAGCTGGTGCAGCTGGGACAGGCCGAGCATGTCAGCCCGCTCGACGATCAGCGTGTTCGCGTTGGAGATGTCCAGGCCGGTCTCGATGATCGTCGTGCAGACGAGGACGTCGTAGCGCTTCTCCCAGAAGTCCTCGACGACCTTCTCCAGCCGGTGCTCAGCCATCTGTCCGTGCGCGGTGGCGATGCGGGCCTCTGGGACGAGCTCCCTCAATCGGGAAGCAGCCTTCTCGATGCTCGACACCTTGTTGTGGACGTAGAAGACCTGGCCCTCACGGAGCAACTCCCGGCGGGTGGCTGCAGTGATCTGCTTCTCGTCGTAGGCGCCGACGAAGGTCAGGACCGGGTGGCGCTCCTCCGGCGGGGTCGCAAGGGTGGACATCTCACGGATCCCCGTGACCGCCATCTCGAGCGTGCGCGGGATCGGGGTCGCCGACATGGACAGCACGTCGACCGCGGTACGCATCGTCTTGAGGAGCTCCTTGTGCTCGACGCCGAAGCGCTGCTCCTCGTCGATGACGACGAGGCCGAGGTCCTTGAAACGGGCTTCCTCGGACAGCAGCCGGTGGGTACCGATGACGAGGTCGATCGTGCCGTCTGCCATGCCGGCCAGCACCTCCTTGGCCTCCTGGTCGGACTGGAAGCGGGAGAGTGACCGGACCACGACGGGGAACTGGGCGTAGCGCTCGGCAAAGGTCTGCTGGTGCTGGCTCACGAGCAGCGTCGTCGGGACCAGGACCGCCACCTGCTTGCCGTCCTGGATCGCTTTGAAAGCGGCCCGTACGGCGATCTCGGTCTTGCCGTAGCCGACGTCTCCACAGATGAGGCGGTCCATCGGGACCTCCTTCTCCATGTCCGCCTTGACCTCGTCACTGCTGCTCAACTGGTCCGGGGTCTCGACGTAGGCGAAGGCATCCTCGAGTTCACGCTGCCAGGGGGTGTCGGGTCCAAAGGCGTGACCCTTCGTTGCCTGTCGCGCGCTGTAGAGCCGGATCAGGTCGTTGGCGATCTGCTTGACGTAGCGCTTGGCGCGCGACTTGGTCTTGCTCCAGTCGGACCCGCCCATCTTGTTGAGCGAAGGGGCCTCCCCGCCGACGTACTTCGTCACTTGGTCCAACTGGTCGGTGGGCACGTAGAGCCGGTCACCGGGTTGGCCCCTCCTGCTGGAGGCGTACTCGATGACGAGGTACTCCCGGGTTGCGCCGGCCACGGTGCGCTGCATCATCTCGACGAAGCGGCCCACGCCGTGCTGCTCGTGCACGACGTGATCACCGGGGTGCAGTTGAAGGGGGTCGACCTGATTGCGGCGGCGAGACGGCATCCGTCGCATGTCCTTGGTCGAGCTGGTCACCCCCGGTTGGCCAGTGAGGTCCGTCTCGGTCAGCACCTCCAGCTGGGCGCTCTCGTCGACGAAACCCCGGCCGAGCGATGCGGTGGTGACGCTGACCAGGCCGGGCTGCAGGGGTCCGTCACCCAGCATCACGACCGGGATGTCCTCGCCGCGCAGCACCTCCTCGACACGGCGGGCAAGACCCGGCCCCTCGGTGACGACCGCCACCCGCCACCCCGCGTCCACTCTGGCCCGCAGGTGGGCCACCGCGGCCTCGGTGTTGCCCCGAAAGGCCTCCGGCTCCACGGTGTGAACGGCGCGCCGGGCATCGACGTCGTCGTCCTCGATGACGAGTTCGTCATCTGCGGCGAAGGGGGTCAGGGTCCACCAGGGACGGCCAGCAGCGATCACATGCGAGCGCGCATCGGCCAGCGACCAGTAGGACGCGGTCCCGAGGAGCGCCTCGAGGTCCACCGGCACGTGGTTCCCAGCAGCCGCATTCGACCAGCTCGCCTGCAGGAACTCGGCACTGGTGAGGACGAGGTCATGGGCCCGGGTGCGGATCCGCTCCGGGTCCGCAACCAGAATGACCGACTCCTGGGGGAAGACGTCGAAGACGGACTCCATCCCATCGACCAGCGCTGGTGCGAGCGACTCCATCCCCTCGACCGCGATGCCCTCGGACACCTTGGTGAGCAGGTCGGCGACACCCGGTAACCGGGTCGCCAGGGCCGCAGCACGAGCCCGTACCTCCGGGGTCAGCAGCACCTCACGACACGGGGGCGCCCACAGTCCGTGCTCGGCGACCTCCATGCTGCGCTGGTCGGCGACCTTGAACCAGCGCACCTCCTCGACGGTGTCGCCCCAGAACTCGACCCTGACGGGATACTCCTCGGTGGGCGGGAAGACATCGAGGATGCCTCCCCGGACGGCAAACTCCCCCCGCCGTTCGACCATGTCCGTTCTCGTGTAGGCAGCGGCGACCAGCGCCTCGACCACCTCACCCAGCGGTCGCTCGTCCTCGGCCTTGAGCTCGACCGGCACGAGTTCGCCCAGACCCCGCGTGATGGGCTGCAACACCGCCCGGATCGGTGCCACCACGACCGACAGGGGCCCGTACGCGCCACCTTCGGGGCCGGGGTGGGCCACCCGACGAAGGACCGCCAGTCGCCGACCCACCGTGTCGCTGCGTGGCGAGAGACGCTCGTGCGGCAGCGTCTCCCAACTCGGGAAGATCGCGATCCGCTCAGCGGGGATGAGGCTCTCGAGCGCAGCGGCCAGGTCCTCGGCCTCGCGCGTGGTTGCGGTCACCACCACCAGGGGCCAACGACCTGCTGCCGCCCGGACCAGGGCAGCGACGAGGAAGGGTCGCGCGCCGCCGCTGGCCGACACATCGACCACCTTGGCGTGCCCGACGTCCTGGACCACGGCCCGCACATCCGCGGTCATGGCCCACCGGTCGAGCACGGGGGTCAGGTGTCCGGAGCCGGGTACAGCGTTCATCAATCGTTCTTCCAACCTGTTGCAGGCAACACAAAGAGCCCGCATCAAGACAACACGGGTACCCCACCACACTAATCGCCCAGCACCGATGGCTCGACCTGGCGGAGCGCCCCGGAACGTCAGGGTGCGTGGAAGCGCTGCTGGCTGTCGACCAGCCCGACCTCGACCAGGGACTCGACCGCGTCCGCCGCCGAGTCCACCAGAAAGGGCAGCTCAGCACGCTCGGTGGCGTTGAAGTCCCGCAGCACGTAGTCGGCCGGGTCCATCCGACCGGGTGGCCGGCCGATCCCGACGCGGACGCGCAGGTAGTCCCGCGTCCCGATTGATTTGCTGACCGAGCGCAGCCCGTTGTGCCCGCCCTCTCCTCCGCCGAGCTTGAGCCGGACGGTGCCCGCCACGATGTCGAGCTCATCGTGGACGACGATGAGTCGCGTCACGTCCAGGGAGTAGAACTTCAGCAGGGCCGAGACCGGCCCGCCGGACTCGTTCATGTAGCAGCTGGGCACGCCAAGAACAGCCTTCGGCCCCAGCCCCCCGCCTGCACCCGGTAGGCGTAGGTCGGTGACGGAGGCGCGAGCCTTGTGCGCCTTGAACCTGCCGGCGCGGTGGCGCTGCGCCAGGTGCTCGATCACCATCGCCCCGACGTTGTGTCGGTTGCCCGCGTACTTAGGGCCGGGGTTGCCCAGTCCGATGACGAGCCATGTGTCCACGAGGGATCAGTATGCCGCGGAGCTCCCCCAACGACGAAAGGGCCCGGCAACGGCCGGGCCCTTTCGAGAAAAACAACCAGATCAGGCGTCGGTGTCCTCGGCGTCGGCGGCGTCGGCGGCCTCGGTCTCGGATTCGGGGGCCTCGTGCTCGATGCCGGCCTCCTCCTCGGCTGCGGCGAGCTCGGCCTCGAGCGCCTCCTCGGTGATGGCCGCGGTGACGTGGACGACGAGCGTCTCGGGGTCGGTGATGAGCTCGGCGCCCTCAGGCAGCTCGACCTGGCTGGCCAGGATCTGCGTACCGGCCTTGAGCCCCTCGACCGACACGCCAAGCCTCTCGGGGATGTTGGTGGCGAGCACCGCGAGCTCGATGGTGTTGGCGTGCAACGTGACCAGGGTGTCGTGCCAGGCCTCGCCCTCGACGTGCACCCCGACGTCGACGTTGACCTTCTCGCCCTTGCGGATGATGACGAGGTCGACGTGGTCGATGACCGGCTTGATGGCATCCCGCTGGACGTCCTTGACCAGTGCGAGCTGCTTGTCGCCGTCAATGACGATGTTGAGCAGGGCGTTGGCCTGCTTGAGGGCCATCATCGTGGCGTGTCCGGGCAACGAGACGTGCACGGGGTCGGTGCCGTGTCCGTACATGACTGCGGGGATGCTGCCGGCGCGGCGGATCTTGCGTGCGGCGCCCTTGCCAAAATCGGTGCGCTGTTGAGCCTCGAGCGTGATGATGTCAGACACGGTGTCTCCTGAAGGTCGTTGATTGGCGGTGGCCTCGACGCGGGACGCAGCGCGGATGGCAGCCGGGCGGTCCGCGCGCAGAGGCGGACCTGAGCCATGGATCAGGATCCACCGCGTCGATTACGGACCGGTCGTGGCTGTCGTGACAGCCGTGCGACGTCCCTCGCCGAGGCAACTCACGAGATCTTACCCGAGCCGCGGGAGCCGACGAAATCGTCTGCGGTCCCGCTTCAGAGTCCCGACGACGCCGGGACGGTCACCCCCGCGGCCCGACCCACCACCTCGGGCCGATCCACGGCTGCTGGCGGGACCTGCCCCGTGGCCAGGTGCTGCTGGGCGTGCCGCCGGGGTGCACCCAACCTCAACTCGTCGGCCCGCACCGCGACCACGCCGCCGACCACCAGCACGCCGCCCGCCAGCTGGATCATGGTGGGCAGTTCTGCGAGCACGATCCACGCGAAGAGCACGGCGAAGAGGACCTCGGTCAGCGCCACGAACGAGGCCACCTTGGAGCCGAGGATGTGCACGGCTTCGATCCCAGCGACGTAGGCGAAGGCAGCAGCCACGAGGGAGATCATGAGGATCGGGACCCACCAGGCGACCGGGCGACCGGCCAGGTCAACCTGGGCCGCTCCACGAGTCATGTCGATCAGCCCGGTGAAGCCGGCGATCCCGAGTGACCCGGTGGCCACGGCGAGCCCGCCACCGGCGAGCGCGATCGGGGGCAGTCCGTCCCGGACGTTGTCGGCGAGCAGGAAGTACATGACCAGACCGACCGCGGCGGCCAGACCCCACAGCACACCGATAAGGCTCACCTTCGCGCCGCCGGTGACGTCGAGGACCAGCAGGAGACCGACGAGCGAGAGCACCACCCCGATGATGGTCAGGCGACGGGGCCGCTGGCCACGCAGCCAGAACCAGCCGACGATGAGCACCGGCGCCAGGTATTCGAGAAGAAGGGCCACCCCCACCGACAGGTGGGTCACGGCGTTGAAGTAGGCGAACTGGCAGCCGGCCACCGCGAGGAGCCCGTAGCCGACGATGACGACGAGGTTGCTGCGCAGCGCTCCCCACCGTCCACGCAGCGCAAGCACGGTCGGTACGAACAGCACGAGCGCAGCAACACCGATCCGGAGAGTGACCACGGCCCCGGGCGACCATCCGCCGATGAGGAGGGGTTTGGCGAAGGCGCCGGACGTGCCGAACGCGGCCGCTGAGGCCAGCGCCACGCCAAGTCCGAAAAGCGGACGACGCTCGCGCATGGGAGGTACTCCTGTCAGGACTGAACAACGTTACACTCATGACAATAGCGATTCACTAGGTCAGGAGTCAAAATGGTTTTCGCTCATGACACGGAGGCGGCCCTCGACTTCGCCGCTGACCTGGTCAACACGGCGACCACGGATCCCGACTCACTACGGACACTGCCAGATCTGGAAGCACTGCTTGCGACGAGCAGTTGGACCGGCAGCCGCACCCACGACGAGGCCGAGCTGGAGTCGATGCGGGACCTGCGCGACCAGCTCCGGGCCATCTGGGTGGCCGAGGAGGACGAGGCGGCATCCCGGGTCAACACGCTACTCGCAGAGGCACGGGCCCTCCCCCAACTCGTCAAGCACGACGGCTGGAACTACCACCTGCACGCAACCCCACCCGAGGCCCCGCTCGCGACCCGAGCCGCCGTGGAGGCGGCGATGGCCTTCGTCGACGTCATCAGGTTGAGCGAGCTGGACCGACTGCACGTCTGCGAGGCAGAGGACTGTGACGACGTGGTGCTGGACCTGTCCAAGAACCGGTCCCGCCGCTACTGCGAGGGTGGCTGCGCGGCGCGGGCGCACACCGCCGCCTACCGGGCCCGCAAGGCTGCGGAAGCCGAGTAGGGGCAGCCGAGTAGGGGGGCAACACCGAGAAGGTCCTGGTCGAGGTGCGGACTCCTGGTCCGGGTGCGGACTACTGGTCGGGGTGCGGACTACTGGTCGGGGTGCGGACTACTGGGGGGGCAAAGATCGCTCGAGACGCACGATCACCGACTTGGAGGCCGGCGTGTTGCTGCCCTCGGCCGTCGCATCCAGCGGGACGAGTTCATTGGCCTCCGGGAAGTAGGCCGCCACGCACCCGCGTGCCGTCGGATAGGAGACGATCCGCCACTGGCGCACGACTCGGTCGACCCCGTCGCTGAACTCACTGTGGACATCGACCAGGTCACCGTCCGACAGGTGCAACTCGGTCAGGTCGAGCGGGTTGACGAAGACGACCAGTCGACCCTTCTTGATCCCCCGGTAGCGGTCGTTGAGCGAATAGATCGTCGTGTTGAACTGGTCGTGCGAGCGCATCGTCTGCAGGATGAGCCGGCCCGGCGGACACTCGACGTGCTCGAGCGCATTGACCGTCAGCATCGCCTTGCCGGTCGGGGTCGGGAAGGTGCGGGTGTCCCGCGGACCGTGCGGGAGCACGAAACCGCCCGACTGCCGGATCTTGTCGTTGTAGCTCTCGCAGCCCGGGACGACGTGCGCGATGTGGTCGCGAATGAGGTCGTAGTCACGCTCCATGCCGGCCCAGTCGATGGGGTGCTCCTCCCCCAGCGTCGCTCGCGCCAGTCGGGTGATGATCGAGACCTCGGAGAGCAGGCCATCGGAGACCGGGGACACCGTCCCCTCGCTCGCATGGACGGCACAGACCGAGTCCTCGACCGAGACGAACTGCGGTCCGCCGGCCTGCAGGTCGATCTCGGTCCGGCCCATCGTCGGCAGGATCAGCGCCTCGGCACCGACCACGGCGTGCGACCGGTTGAGCTTGGTGGAGATCTGCACCGTCAGGTTGGTGCGCCGCAACGCGGCCTCGGCGACGGCGGTGTCGGAGATCGCACCGACGAGGTTGCCACCGAGCGCGATCCACACCTTCATCCGACCGTCGCGCATCGCCCGGATGGAGTCGACCGAATCAAGGCCGTCCTCGCGCGGCGGGTCGAAGCCGAACTCGGCCTGAAGGGCGTCGAGGAAGTCCGGGGGCATCTTCTCCCAGATCCCCATCGTCCGGTCCCCCTGCACGTTGCTGTGGCCACGGATCGGTGATGCCCCCGCGCCCGGCCGGCCGATGTTGCCGCGCAGCAGGAGAAGGTTGATGATCTCCTCGATGGTCGGCACCGCCCGCTTGTGCTGGGTCAGCCCCATCGCCCAGGTGATGATGACCCGCTTCGCCGTGATGTAGCGCGCGGCCAGCTCATCGATCTCGGCGGAGCTCAGACCGGTGGCCTCGAGCACCGCAGCCTCGTCCAGCCCGGCGATGTGCTCTCGGTACTCCGGCAACCCCACACAGTGGTCGTCGAGGAACCGGTGATCAAGGACGGTCCCCGGCGCCGCCGCCTCGGCGTCCAGCACCCGCTTCGCGACCGCCTGCATCAGGGCCATGTCCCCCGCCAGCCGGATCTGGAGGTACTGATCCGCCAGGTCGGTGCCACGTCCGACGATCCCCTTGACCGTCTGCGGATTCTTGTAACGCATCAGGCCGGCCTCGGGGAGCGGGTTGATGGCGACGATCTTGGCCCCCGCCTCCTTGGCTTCCTCGAGCGCGGTGAGCATCCGCGGGTGGTTGGTGCCGGGATTCTGACCCATGATGATGATCAGGTCGGACAGGGCGAAGTCCTTGTAGGCGATGGTGCTCTTGCCGACGCCGATCGTGTTGGACATCGCGAGCCCGGTCGACTCGTGGCACATGTTGGAGCAGTCGGGCAGGTTGTTGGTCCCGAACGCTCGGACGAACAGCTGGTAGGCGAAGGCCGCCTCGTTGGAGGTGCGTCCGCTCGTGTAGAAGCCGGCCTCGTCCGGCGAGTCCAGCTCGCGCAGCCGGTCCCCGATGATCCGGAATGCCTCCTGCCAGGTGACCGGTCGATAGTGCTCCGAGCCTGCAGGCTTGTGCACGGGCTGAACGAGCCGGCCCTGTTGCCCGAGCCAGTACTCCGACTTCGCACCGAGGTCGCTGATTGAGTGCTCGGCCCAGAAGCCCGGCTGCACCGTGAGCGGCGTGGCCTCCCAGGTGACCGCCTTGGCACCGTTCTCGCAGAACTCGAAGGTCTTGCGGTGGTCCGGGTCCGGCCAGGCGCAGCTCATGCAGTCGAAGCCGTCCCGCTGGTTCATCGCCAGCAGGGTCTTCGCGCTGCGGGTGACCCCCATCCGCCGCATCGCCGGCAGCATGGCGTGGGTGACGCCCGGGACCCCGGCGGCCCAGTCCTTCGGCTCACCCACCTCGAGATCCCGGTCGGAGACGTCCTCGATGAGGAGTTTGTCGGCCATGGGGCACCTTCCTTCACAGCGGGTCCACCCAGACTAACCGTCACCGCAGCGAAGGCGTGGCGACCAGCGGAAGCCGGCTCCGCGGCATACGACTGAGTGCTGGCCGGGGTGCCGGCTGGGGTGCCGGCCGACTCGTGGGAGGCTCAGGCCTTCCCGTCGAAGAGGCTCGTCACCGAGCCGTCTTCGAAGACCTCCCGGATCGCCCGCGATACCAGGGGCGCGATCGACAGGACGGTCAGCTTGTCGAAGCGCTTGTCGTCCGGGATCGGCAGCGTGTTGGTGACGATGACCTCCTCGACCCTGCAGGCCTTGAGCCGGTCGATGGCCGGTCCGGAGAGGATGGCATGCGTCGCAGCGATGACGACCGAGGTGGCACCCTCCTCGAGCAGGGCATCGGCTGCCTTGGTGATCGTGCCCGCCGTGTCGATCATGTCGTCGACCAGGACGCAGACCCGCCCGGCGATCTCGCCGACGACCCGGTTGGCGACGACCTCGTTGGGCCGGTTGATGTCACGGGTCTTGTGGATGAAGGCCAGCGGGGCTCCACCGAGGCGGTTGGACCAGTCCTCGGCGACCTTGATCCGGCCGGCGTCCGGGGAGACGACCGCCAACTCGAGGTGGCCGTACTTGTCGCGCACGTGGTCGGCGAGGATGGGCATCGCCATGAGGTGATCGACGGGGCCGTCGAAGAAGCCCTGGATCTGCGCGGTGTGCAGGTCGATCGTCATGAGCCGATCGGCGCCGGCCGTCTTGAACAGGTCGGCCATGAGGCGCGCCGAGATCGGCTCCCGACCGCGGTGCTTCTTGTCCTGACGGGCGTAGCCGTAGAAGGGCAGCACGACCGTGATCCGCTTGGCCGACGCCCGCTTGAGCGCGTCGATCATGATCAACTGCTCCATGATCCACTCGTTGATCGGCGAGGTGTGGCTCTGCAGGACGAAGGCATCGCACCCGCGGACCGACTCCTCGTAGCGGACGTAGATCTCGCCGTTCGCGAAGTCGTAGGCAGAGGTCGGGACCAGGTCGGTGCCGAGCTGGTCCGCCACCGCGAGAGCCAGGAGTGGATGGGCCCGCCCGGAGAAGAGCATCAGGTGCTTCTCGGTGGCCCTGTCGATGCCGGTCATTGGCCTGCCTCTGTCGCGTCGGTCGTGCTGTCTGCTCGGGAGGGACGAGTCAACTGGTCGTTCTCAAGGACGGCCCCGTGCTCGCGGGCCAGGGCCGCCTCGGCGTCGGCGGCCTGCCGGACCTGGCTGTGGGCCACGGCGGCCTGAGCGGCCTCGTCGGTCTTGGTGCCCTGGCGTCGCCGGTGCACCCAGCCGTCGATGTTGCGTTGCGGGGCCCGGGTCACAGCCAGTTGGCCGGGCGCGACGTCGCTGACGACCGCAGAGCCGGCCGCCACGTAGGCGCCGTCCCCGATCGTGCGGGGCGCGACGATGACGGAGTTGCTCCCGACGAAGCTGTGCGCCCCGACCTCCGTGTGCTCCTTGGTGATCCCGTCATAGTTGGCAAAGATCGTGCCGGCCCCGATGTTGGCCCCGTCACCGATCGTCGCGTCGCCGCAGTAGGTCAGGTGCGGCACCTTCGCCTCGACGCCGATGACGGCGTTCTTGGTCTCGACGAAGCCGCCGATCTTGCCCCGGGCGCCGAGCCGGGTGCCCGGTCGCACGTAGGAGAAGGGGCCGACCTGCGCGCCGTCACCGATCTGGGCCAGCTCGGCCTGGGTGCGCACGAGGCTGGCGCCGTCGCCGACCTCGACGTCCTTGAGCGATGTGTTGGGGCCGATGACGCAGTCGCTGCCGATCGTCGTTGCACCGAGGATCTGCGTCCCGGGGTGCACGATCGTGTCGCGTCCGATGCTCACGTCGGCGTCGATCCACGTCGTGCTCGGGTCGATGACGATGGCGCCCTCGCGCATGGCCGCCTCGACGGTGCGCCGGTTGAGTTCGCCGCCGAGACGCGCCAACTGGACCTTGTCGTTGACGCCCTCCGTCTGCCACTCATCGGCCACGAGGTGGGCGCTGACGCGCTGGCCGCGAGAGTGGGCGATGGCCAGGACGTCGGTGAGGTACTTCTCGCCCTGCGCGTTGTCGGTGCCGACCTCCGTCAGCGCCGAGCGCAGGAAGGCGATGTCGAAGGCGTAGATCCCCGTGTTGATCTCGTCGATGGCCCGCTGCTCGTCAGTGGCGTCCTTGTGCTCGACGATGCCAGCAACTCCACCGTCGGCGTCGCGCAGGATCCGGCCGAGGCCGGTCGGGTCGTCCTTGGTCGCAGTGATGACCGTCACCGCGCTCCCGGAGCCGGCATGATCCCGCGCGAGGCCGGTCAGCGTCTCCTCGGTGAGGAGCGGGACGTCACCCATCGTCACCACGACGGTGCCGGACAGGGCGCTCGGCAGCGCTTCGAGGGCGCACTCGACGGCCCGTCCGGTGCCCTTGACCTCGTCCTGGTCGACGATCAGCGCCTCCGGGTCGATCTCGGCCAGGTGCGCCGCGACCCGATCCCGCTGGTGACGTACGACGACGGCCAGCAACTCCGGACCCGCGCCCCGTCCCGCCCGGACCGCGTGACCGACGAGCGTGCGCCCGCCGATCGTGTGCAGCACCTTGGGAATGGTGGACTTCATTCGTGTGCCCTCGCCGGCGGCGAGGACGATCACGGCGGTCAACCGTCGATCGGTCACGGGTGGCAGCTCCTCCAGGTCGGATGGGCGCGGCCCACAGGCACAACATCGGTCTGAGGGTGCGCGGCCATGCTACTAGCGGCCCGGCCCGTCCGTGTCCCGGGCGTCCGGCCGTATGCCGCTGAGCGGGCCCGGCTGCGTGCGCTCGGTGCCGTCCGAGCCGCTCTCCCAGAGGCCGCCGGGCGGGCTCGGCTACGTGCGCTCGGTGCCGTCCGGGCCGTGGGCCCGCTGCCAGCGGCGACGGCGTCGGCCTTGCCCGCACCCTGCGCGACGAGCACCAGGCGCCGGGCGTCCATGATGGTGCCCAGGCCCTGGGTGACACAGTGGATGGGCACCTGCTCGTCCTGCTCGAAGAAGCGTGCGTTGTCAGCGCGCGTCTCCGGCGCGAGCGTCTTGACCCGCGTGCGCGAGGTGAACGAAGAGGTCGGCTCGTTGAAGCCGATGTGGCCGTTACCGCCGATGCCGAGGATCTGGATGTCGACTCCTCCCGCCGCCCGGATCGCCTCCTCGTAGGCCACACAGGCCCCCTCGAGGTCGCGGGCGTGGCCATCGGGGACCTGGACGCGGTCGGGATCCAGGCGCAGTGGCGCCACCACCTCCCGGTGGATCACCGCGGCATAGCTCGGCGGGCGATCGGCGGCGATCCCGACGTACTCGTCCAGGGCGAAGGCACTGGTGTGACTCAGGTCGAGGCTCCCCTCCTCGACCCATTGCGCCAGTTGGCGATAGATGCCGAGAGGCGATGAGCCGGTCGCCAGACCGAGGACCGCGGTGGGCTTGCGCCGCACCTCGTCGGCGATCACTGCGGCAGCGAGTCGGCCGACGTGGTCGGCGTCGGGAAGGATGATGATTTCCACGCTCCCCGGGTAGGAGTCGAACCTACGTCGCTAATCCTGATTCAAAGTCAGGCGGGCCCTGCCGGCAGACCAACCGGGGAACGCCCGGGGCACGGGTGCCTCGGGACGTCCACAGGGTAGTGCAGAGAATGCCCTGGACCAGAATCCTGGCGCTCCCCCGACTGGTGTCGGGCCCGGGGTCGGCACAATGGGCAGCGTGACCCCCCACCGACACGACCCGGAGCGCCCCCCGCGCGCCCGGATGACCGGGGAGCAACGTCGAGAGCAACTCATCGCTGTCGGCCGGACTCTCTTTGCGGACAACGGTTTTGAGGCGACCACGGTGGAGGAGATCGCAGCAACGGCCGACGTGTCCAAGCCCGTGGTCTATGAGCACTTCGGCGGGAAGGAGGGCCTGTATGCCGTCGTGGTCGACCGCGAGATCCGATCCCTGCTGGTGGAGATCACCCAGGCCCTCGAGGTCGGGGGCGGTCCGCGCGACCTGGTCGAGCAGGCCACCCTCGCGCTGCTCGACTACATCGAGAGCGACGCGGACGGCTTCCGGGTCCTGGTCCGGGACTCCCCTGCGGGCCAGTCGACCGGACCCTTCGCCAGCATCCTCGGAGACGCCGCGACCCGGGTCGAGCACCTCTTGGCCGCGGAGTTCAAGGCCCGCGGCCTCGACCCGGCCACGGCCCCGATGTATGCCCAGATGCTCGTCGGCATGGTCGCCTTCACCGGCCAGTGGTGGCTCGCGCGGGGCACCTTCGCCAAGGCCGAGATCGCCGCCCACCTCGTCAACCTGGCCTGCCGTCAGCCCAGCGGCAGGACTCGGGTGATCAGCGTCCCGTCCTCCTGCCGGATCGTGACGACGATCGGGTCCGGGGCAGTCAGCTCGGTCTGCTCGAACTGCCGCCAGCCCGGCCAACCGTCGCACCGGATCGAGGCCCGAGTGAGCTCGACGCAGGACTTCTTGAGATTTCGGGCGTCGAAGCGCCCCTGGCCGGACTGGTTGGACAACGTGACGACCGTGGCGCCCAGAGATTGCACATCGACCCTGATGTCGAGGTAGGTCACCACGGTTGCGTCATCAGCGCCGCTCGGCAACGTGGTGTAGCGGTACTTGAGCACCTCGAGCGCCGGGTCTGCCGTGGGCGGCGGCGGCACCGCAGTGGTCGGTGGTGTCTTAACGGGCGTTGTCGGGGCTGTCTTGGCCGGCGTCGTCCTGGGCGGCACGGTGGGAGTTGCGGGAGCCGTCGTGGTGGGGGGCACCGGGGTCGCGAGCCTCGTGACGAGGGGTGCGGTCGGGGTCACCGGACTCGACCGGGGAGGGGTGGTCGGCGCCACCTGTGGCAGGCGTGCGCTGGGCGCCACCGGGGCGAGCGGGACCGTGGGCGCGCTCAGCGGGCTCAGCGGGCTCGGCGGAGTCGTCGGGGAGGGCGTCGGCGGCGCCGGGACAGCAGCTGGGGGCGGGGTGACCGGGATCACTCCCGGGACAGCGCTCGCGGGCTGGGACGGGGTCGGAGGCGGGGACACCGTTGCAGCGGTCGGTCGTGGCCCCGGGTCGGGACCCGCGCCGGCCAGGAAGGCCAGCGGCGCCACGAGCACGGGGAAGCTCTCATCGATCACGCGAAGGCGGGCCGCCAGGCCCGCGGCGTGATGGCACGCGCCCAGGTGGGCGGCGACGCGCGCCTCCTGCCGCTTGGGGAGCCGGCCCTGGACGTGCGCCCCCAGTCGCTCGATGGTCCAGCGGCACTCGGCACTGTCTGCGCCGGCGATGCCTCGTTCGGCATGGGCGTCGAGGTAGCGAGCCCGTAGGGCGGCCCGAGCCCGGGAGGCCTGAGCACTGACCGTGTTGGGGCTCATCCCGAGTTCGGGCGCGATGGCCCGGGGGGTCGCCCCCTCGACGGTGGTGTGCCACAGGAGACGCTGGTCCCGCTCGGACAGGCCCCGGAAGGCAGACCGCACGAGGTCGCCGTCGATCAGGTCCGCGTCGAAGTCCTCGACGCGCGGCGGGGCCAGCTCCTCGAGGTCCTCGTCGGCGGCCGGAGACAGTTTGAGATCCCGGCGGGCCCCGTCGATGGCCACGGTCTTGACCGTGGACAGGAAGTAGGAGCGGAAGTTCTGCTCTGGCCCGCGACCGTCCGCGAGGAGTCCGAAGACCCGGGCGGAGGCCTCAGCCACGACGTCTTCGGCGGCCGCGCGACCGCGGAACCGATGGGCGACGGCGTAGGCCGCCGACAGGTTGCGCCGCCACAACTCGGCATAGGCCTCGGCCGATCCGCCGCGGGCCTGGGAGAGCAGGTAGTCGTCCGCAGCGGAGGTCCACGCCTCGCTCGACCACAAGGTCAGGTCAACTGACACGGCACTCCTCCGGACCCGGATACGACCACCAGTGTCTCAATCCAAAGAGCGCCTGTCGAACCTGCGGGCACGACGAGCTACGCCCTTTCGGATGGTCCCCTCCACGAAACCACCCGAAAGGGCGAAGTTCGACGACGCGCGCCAATTTTCTAGACGTCCTCACCCCAGACTCGAGGACGTCCCAGACGGGCATCGTCAGAAGTAGGACGGCGCGGGAGTCGGATCGTGACAAGGTTCTTGAGAATCTTTGAAAATCCTTCTGAAGTTCTTCGTGAGGGGCGAGTCAGAGTGCGGCGCGAGCCACCGCGAAGATTCGTGAGAACGGGAACAGCACCCCCGACGGTCGCCGCGGATAGGCCTCCTCCAACGCTTGCTCGTAGTCGGCCGCCGCGCCCTGGTCCGCGGCCCCGGCGGCCAGCACGTGCTGGTAGGTCGTCGACCACACGTCGACCACAGGTGCGACGTCGAGGAGGAGGGCGGCATAGGTCTCAGGGCGGGCCACGGCATTGGCGCGGTCGAGGCGCGGCCGCAGGTCGGCGGCCCGGGGGTGCCGGTCGGCCACCTCACGCATCAGCCGGTGTGACGGAGCAGAGAAGTTGGCCGGGACCTGCATCGCGAAGGTGCCTCCGGGGGGCAGCGCCCGGACCCAGGCCTGGACGAGGCGCAGGTGCGTCGGAGCCCACTGCAGCGTCGCGTTGGCCTCGATCGGGCCCCCGCAGCTGGCTGGGTCCCAGTCCTCGACCGCGGCCCGGACCCACTCCACGCGGCTGTCAACGTCGGCGGCCCGGGCCCGCTCCAGCATCTCGGCGGAGTTGTCGACGCCGATGATGCGGGCCTCGGGCCAACGGTCAGCCAGCGTCCGGGTCAGGTCGCCGGGCCCACACCCGAGGTCCACGACCAGGCGTGGGGAGTCGTTCGGCACCCGGGCCAGCAGGTCCCGGAACGGTCGCCCGCGGTCTGCGGCGAAGCGGCCGTACTGGTCCGGGTCCCAGGCGGCGTCGGGGCTGGGCTCACTCATGAGCTGACCTTTCTTTCGACGTCAAGAGTCTTGATGGGGATTATGGTTGCCCCATGAGCCGTGGAGAACTCAGCAGCCAGCGCGGCGACGACGTCGATGACGTCGTCGCCGGATGGCGTCGAGAGCGGCCCGACCTCGACGTGACCCCCCTCGAGGTCTTCTCCCGGGTCTCGCGGCTCGCCCGCCGCCTGGACCTCGCCCGGGGTCATGCCTTCTCGCGGCACGGACTCGATGGCTGGTCCTTCGATGTCCTGTCGGCGCTGCGTCGTGCGGGGGAGCCCTACCACCTCTCCCCCGGACAACTCGTCCAACAGACGCTCGTCACGTCGGGAACGATGACCAACCGGGTCGACCGGCTCGAGCGCAGTGGCTTCGTCGTGCGTGGGCCCGATCCGGGAGATCGCCGCGGGGTGTTGGTGCGCCTGACCGCGTCGGGGCGCGACGTCGTCGACGCCGCGATGGCCGACCTCGTCGACCAGGAGGAGGTCCTGCTTCGTGACCTGCCGGCCACGGAGCAGACTCAGCTCGCCAGCTTGCTCCGGCGCGTCCTCCTGCCGCTGGAGTCGAGCGGCCACTGACGGCTGCGCTCCCCGCGCGGGCCGGGTCAACGCGCCTGCTGGAACTCGAGACGGTTGCCCACCGGGTCGGTGGTGTGGAAGCGCCGCAGTCCCACGATCGCGTCGTCCCAGCGGACCGGTGCGCCCGTGGCTGCGACCACCGCAGCGAGCGCATCAACGTCCGAGACCGCGACCCCCGGGTGGGCCCTTCGCGCCGGCGCGAACCCCTCCTCGATCCCGACGTGGATCTCGGCCTCCCCCGACCGGAACCAGGCGCCACCACGCGAGCGCAGCAGGGCCGGCTTCGCCACCTCGGTCATTCCGAGGACGCCGACGTAGAAGGCTCGCATGACCTCCTCGCAACCGGCCGGCCCGGACACCTGGACGTGATGCAGTCTCATCTCCATCGCTCCAAACTATCTTGATATCAAGATAGTTTGCAAGGGGCTCCCACTGGAACCGGAGGGTGCGGTGTTCGGCGGAGAGGCTGCGGTTCGGGGCACGAGCGGGCGTTCGCCACGCAGTTCCTGTCCCAAAGCACAGCCTTCGTCCCGAACCGCAGGACCACTCGATGAGTAGTCACTCGGTGAGTAGTCACTCGAGGAGCTCGGCCACCTCGAGCCACTCCAGCTCGAGCTCCTCGCGCTCGTCGAGGACCGCCTGTAGTGATGTGCTGAGTTCGGCCAACCGCGCCGGGTCGGTCGCCGCCGTGACCATGTCGCCGTGGATCTTGGCCTCCCGATCGGTCAGGCGGGTCAGCTGCTTCTCGATGCGCGCCATCGTCTTGCGCGCCTCCCGCTGCGCGCCCGGGGTCGCGGCCCCCGCTCCGGAAGACGCCGGCCGTATGCCGCTGGGCGGCGTGGGCGCGCCCGCTCCCCCCGGGCGCGGCGCCGCGTGCCGTAGCCGGAGGTACTCCTCGACCCCACCCGGCAGGTCACGCACCTTGCCGTCCCCGAGGAGGGCCACCTGATGATCGGCGACGCGTTCGAGGAGGTAGCGGTCGTGGGAGACGACGATGAGGGTCCCCGCGAAGCCGTCGAGGACGTCCTCAAGGGAGGTCAGCGTCTCGATGTCGAGGTCGTTGGTCGGCTCGTCGAGGATGAGGACGTTCGGCTCGGTCAGCAACAGCCGGGTCAGTTGGAGCCGGCGGCGCTCCCCACCACTCAGGTCACCGACCCGGGCCTGCTGACGTCCGCCGGGGAAGCCGAGTCTCGTCGCCAGCTGACTGGCGCTGATCTCCTTGCCGCCCAAGGTCGTCCACTGCTTGACGTCCTCAATGGCCTCGATCACCCGCCACGCCCCGAAGCGCTCGAGCTCGCGCACCTCCTGGGTCAGGTGCGCGATCGCGACGGTCTTGCCGATCTTGCGGCGCCCCTGGGTCAACGCCACGTCGCCGGTCAGGGCCTGCAACAGGGTCGACTTGCCGGCGCCGTTGACGCCGACGATCCCGATCCGCTCCCCCGGCGCCAGGCGCAGCGTCACCCGGTCGAGGATGACGCGCTCGGACGGCGGTTCGCCGAGGACGACCGTCGCGTCCTCGAGGTCGAGGACGTCCTTGCCGAGCCGCCTGGTGGCGAAGGAGGCCAGCTCGACGGAGTTTCGGGCCGCCGGCTCGTTGGCGATCAGTGCGTTGGCCGCGTCGATCCGGAACTTGGGCTTGCTCGTCCGGGCGGGCGGCCCGCGGCGCAGCCAGGCCAGCTCCTTGCGCAGGAGGTTGGCCCGCCGGTCGGCGACGACCCCCGCCAGCCGGTCGCGCTCGGCCTTGGCCAGGACATAGGCCGCGTAGCCGCCCTCGTAGCTGCTCACCGTGCCGCTCTCGACCTCCCACGTCGTGGTCGCGTAGGCGTCGAGGAACCACCGGTCGTGGGTGATGGCGATCGTGGCGTTCCCGGGCCGCGGTCGCTGGGTCGCGAGGTGATCCGCCAGCCAGGCAACGCCCTCGACGTCGAGGTGGTTGGTCGGCTCATCGAGCAACAGCAGCTCCGGGTCGTCGACCAGGAGCCTGGCGAGGGCGAGGCGACGGCGCTCACCGCCGGATTTGGGGCCGACCAGGGTGTCGAGGCCGCCCATGGCTTCACCCCCGATCCCTCCCAGCAGGCCGGTGAGGACGTCGCGAATCCGGGGGTCGCCGGCCCAGACGTGCTCGGGCCGGTCCTGCAGGACGGCCTCCCGCACGGTCCACGCCGGGTCGAGCACGTCCTCCTGCGCGAGCATCCCGATCCGGATGCCCTCTGCGCCGCCCTGCTTGGAGATCCGGCCCTCGTCCGGCTCCTGCACTCCCGCGATGACGCGCAACAGGGTCGACTTCCCACCGCCGTTGACGCCGACGACGCCGATGCGGTCGCCGGTCAGCACCCCGAGGGACAGGTCGTCGAGGACGTGGGCGGTGCCGAAGACGAGCGAGACGCGCTCGAGGGAGACAAGATTGGCCATGGATGCTTTCTAGGGTGGGTGAGCCGCCATCGGGACCTGCTGGCTGCAGCAGTCAGTCGGGGCGGAGTCCCGGCACGACGTGGGCACCGTGGACCGGGCCCTTGGCTCTGCGGATGTCGCGGCACAGGTCGGAGGCGGCCAACGAGACCGAGAGGTCGAGGGCCGCCTCATGGCTATCGGTGAGGAAGGCGACCGTGGGTCCTGATCCCGACACGATCCCCCCCAGCGCGCCGAACTCGACACCCGCGTCACGCAGCTCCCGCAACTCGGGGCGCAGCACGAAGGCGGCCGGCTCGAGGTCGTTGGTCAGGGCCGCGCCCAGTTGCTTCGCATCTCCTGCGCGCAGGGCCGCCATCAGCTCCGCGCTGACCTGCGGCGCCGGGACCTGCGGGGATCCGTCGGCGTCTGCGTCCAACCGGAGCCGGTCGCACTCGGCATAGACGGCTGGTGTCGAGAGCCCGATGTCACTGATGGCGAGGACCCAGCGCACCCCACCTCGAGCGAGCGCGGGGGCCAGCTGTTCACCGCGCCCCGTGCCGATGGCCGTGCCACCCATGAGCGGGAACGGCACGTCATTACCGAGCTCGGCCCCGAGTCGGACCAGGTCCTCGCGGTCGAGGCCCAGCCCCCAGAGCTGATCGCAGGCCACCAGGGTCGCGGCCGCATCGGCCGAGCCACCGGCCAGCCCTCCTGAGACCGGGATGTCCTTGTCGATCCGCACCGACAGTGCCTCATCGACGTGGAAGCGCGCGGCCATGAGCCGGGCGGCCCGGAGTGCGAGGTTGCTCTCGTCGGCGGGGATCTGGTCGGCATAGGCACCTGCCGGGATGACCTGCCAGTCGTCGCAGCGTGCCACCGACACCTCGTCGTAGAGCGACACGGCCTGGAAGACGGTGGCCAGGTCGTGATAGCCGTCCGCACGCCGCGGGCCGACCCGCAGCTCGAGGTTGATCTTGGCCGGGACCCGCACGGTCACTGACCGGGGCGGCGTCGGGGCGGTCGTCATGCCGCCACCCTATGAGGTCTCATCGAGCCTCGTTCCCGTCAGGGCGGAGTGCGCCTCGGCGATCCGGGCGAAAGCGACGATGTCGAGCTGCTCGCCGCGCGTGATGGGGTCGATCCCCGCCGCGCGCAGCGCCGCTTCGGCCGCCTGCGCCGACCCGGCCCAGCCCGCGAGCGCCCGGCGCAGGCCCTTGCGTCGCTGGAGGAAGGCCGCGTCGATGCAGCGGAAGACCTCCTCACGCGAGGCACTCGTCTCGGGGGGGTCGCGCCGCACGAGGGAGACGAGCCCGGAGTCGACGTTGGGTGCTGGCCAGAAGACGTTGCGTCCGACCCGCCCGGCGAGTTCGACGTGGCAGTACCAGGCCGCCTTGAGGCTCGGAACACCGTAGGTCTTGCTGCCCGGGGGCGCGGCGAGCCGCTCGGCGACCTCGAGTTGCACCATGACCAGGACCCGCTGGATCGTGGGAAACCGCTCGAGGAAGGAGAGCACGACCGGCACCGAGATGTTGTAGGGCAGGTTGGCCACCAGCGCCGTGGGCTTCGGCTTGGGCAAGGTGGTGACGGTCAGCGCATCGGCCGCGATGATCCGCAGCTTGGCCACGTTCTCCGGCTGGTACGCCGTGACCGTCTCCTCCAGGGCTCCGGCGAGCCGGGGGTCGACCTCGACCGCAGTCACGTGCCCGACGATCGGCAGCAGCGCCAAGGTCAGCGAACCGAGCCCCGGCCCGACCTCGACGACGGAGTCCTCCGGGCCGACCTGGGCGATCCGCACGATCTTGCGCACGGTGTTCTGGTCAACGACGAAGTTCTGGCCCCACTGCTTGGTCGGGCGGACCTCGAGACGCTCCGCCAACTCACGCACCTGGACCGGGCCGAGCAGCGCGGGGTCGGGGGCCGAGGTCATGTGCCCACCCTATGCACCTCGCCGCTCCACCCCACGCCAGAGTGCCGTGTGCCGCTGGGCTCGGTGAGCACAGCGGCATACGGCACGCCCGGGGCGGGCGCCACCCACGAGATCAGCAGCAGGTCAGGCCTTGCAGCCCCACTGCGACAGGCCGTTGTCCGCGTAGGCGCGGTTCGCCACCGTGATCTGCTGGGCCCGGCTCGCGAGGTCGGCACGGGCTGCGAACTGGCCGCCGCCGTAGGCGAGCCACGTGGAGCGGGAGAACGGTGTTGATGCTCCAGTTGCCCCCGGACTCACACGCGGCGACGCGGTCCCACATGCTGGCGCGCGCGAGGTTGAGCCCGCTGGTGCTGGTCGACGTGGCCGGGGCCGCCGTGGCCGGGGCCGACGTGGCCGGGGTCGACGTGGCCGGGACAGTCGGACGCTGCTTCGAGCCGACGAGCAGCACCCGGTTGACCGGAGCCTTGGTCACCGTGCTGGAGACCTGCTTGGTGCTCGTGGCCTTGCCGTCGATCGACGTCTTCTCGACCGTCACCGTGCGCACGCCGTCGACGCCCTGCCGCTCGACCTTCGTCGTGCCGGCGTAGAGCGCACCCGACTCCTTCTGGGTCGTCCCGTGGGCGATCGGCGAGGTCGAGGTGGACCTCGTCTTCGTGACTCGCTGGACCACGATCTTGGCTCCATCAGTCAGGTCGGCGCCACCCTTCGGGGAGACGGTGTCGTCCGCGCCGAGCTTGATGTTCAGCTGGGCGAGCGCGGCGGAGACGGTGGGCGCGATGATGGAGTGCTTCTCGGTCTTGCCGTCGACGACCACGGTGATGTCCCGCGGGGTGGTGACGGTCAGCGCGAGACCATCGCGACCGATGATCTGTGACCGGGAGACCGACAAGCGCGCATCCGCAGTGCGCACGCCGAGGGCTGCGAGCACGCCGTCGACCGAGGTCTCGGTCGTGCGGACCTGGCGGGTCGTGCCGTCGATCGTGATCGTGACGGGTCGGGCGTACTCCACGGAGACGACATCGCCATCGCGCAGGGCGGCGCCCGAGGCGGGCGACACCACGTCGCCAGCGGCGAGGGTGATCCCCCGCGCATCGAGCAGGTCACCGACGGTGCTGCCGAAGACGTGCTCCTGGCTGTGCTGGCCATCGACGCTGAGCGTGACGGCCTTGTCGTAGTGAGCCACTCCGACGCCGGTACCGGCGAGCAGCAGGGCAGCGCCGGCTGAGGACAGGATGGTGGTGGTACGTGAGAACAAAGCACTCCGAACATTGAACGATCCGGATGCGTGCGCGCTCTCGGGATCCGCTCGTGAGGACATCCTCGGGACCATTCGCGAGGGCTCAGTGAGCGGTCGATGCGGGGCGACAACCGGCCAACAGTCGACAACTGTGAAGGATCAAGACCCCAAAGGTCAAATTTCGGTAACGTTATTCGCGACACACCGCGTCCAGCGAGACGCCGGACGAGTCAGGACCACGTGCCGTAGACGCGCTCGCTGTTGTCGGTGATGGCCCGGCACAGGGTCGGCACGTCCACGCCCAGGACCTCGGCCATGGCCCGGACCGTGTGCGGCACCAGGAACGAGGCGTTGGTCGCGCCGCGGTGCGGGTGGGGGGTCAGGTAGGGCGCATCGGTTTCGACCAGCAGCTGGGTGAGCGGCACCTGGGACAGGGCATCGCGCAGCCTGCTGGCATTCTTGAAGGTCACCGTCCCGGCGAAGGAGAGGTAGTAGCCGCGGCGGACGCACTCCCGGGCCATCTCCGGCCCCCCGGAGAAGCAGTGCAGCACGGTGTGCTCCGGCGCTCCCTCCTGCTCCAGGATGCGCAGCACGTCGTCATGGGCGTCGCGGTCGTGGATCTGCAGCGCCAGGCCTCGCCGTTTGGCCAGGTCGAGGTGCCAGCGGAAGCCGTCCTGCTGGACCGCGATGCCTTCCGGCCCGGTCCGGAAGTAGTCGAGCCCGGTCTCCCCGATGGCCCGGATCCGTTGGTGGGCCGCGAGCCGCTCGACGGTGTCGTAGGCCGCCGACAACGTCCCGGCAGCCGCGAGTTTGGGGACTTCGTTGGGGTGCAAGGCAATCGCACCGACAACCTCGGGGTGTCGGTCGATCACGTCCATCGTGAACGCGATCCCGTCGAGGTCACAGCCGACCTGCACGAGTCGGGTCACCCCGACGGCCCGGGCCCGCTCGATCGCGTCGGCCACGTCGAAGGGCTCGTCCCCCGCCCGGGTGATGTCGAGGTGGACGTGGTTGTCGACGACCTCGATCGGCAGCGGGTCCGGGTCCTGCTCCGGGAGCCCCCGCCCCGACGCCCCGGTCGACGCCCCAGTCGACGCCCCGGTCGACGCCCCTGCCGGGGTCGGGCTCATGCCGGCGGCTCGGCGTCGCCCAGACGCCGGCGCTCGTCCTCGATGACCTGCTCGGCGTCGAACTTGGTGAAGACGGCGGTCGGCTTGCCGATCGGGGTCCCCGGCACCACCGGTCGTGACTCCCACCGTGGCGTGGCCGAGTAGTCCCCGGTGATGACGGGATAGGCGCGGGTCTCGTCGTCGAGGTCGCGCACCACCTCGAGCCGCGGCATCGGCATGAATTCGCCGGTCCCGCCGAGCACGAGGTGCACCCGGTTCGCCGCGTGCGGCAGGAAGGGTGAGATCAGCGTGTTGAGGTCGGAGACGACCTGGACCAGCGTGTGCAGCACGGTCGCCAGCCGCTCGCGCTGCTCCTCACCCTTGAGCTTGAAGGGCTCCGTCTTGGAGACGTAGGCGTTGGCCTCACCGACGAGGCGCATCACCTCGGTGAGCGCGCCCTTGTGGCGGTGCCGCTCGAGCAGGCCGCCGACGGCGGCGAAGCCGGCTGCGACGGCAGCCAGCAGCTCCTCGTCCACGGGCTCGGCGGCATACGGCTGGGGGATCTCGCCGAAGGACTTGGCCACCATGGTCGCGGTCCGCTGGATCAGGTTGCCCCAGCCCGCCACGAGCTCGCTGTTGTTGCGCTGGACGAAGTCGGCCCAGCTGAAGTCGGCGTCCTGGCTCTCGGGACCCGCCGCCGAGATGAAGTAGCGGATCGGGTCGGGGCCGTAGCGCTCGACGATGTCCTGGACGTAGATGACGTGCTTGCGCGATGTGGAGAACTGCTTGCCCTCGAGCGTCATGAACTCACTCGCCACCACCTCGGTCGGCAGCGTCAGGACGCCGTACTTCCCCGGCTCACCGCCCTTGTCGCCCCGGCCCGCGTAGGCGAGCAGCTCAGCCGGCCAGATCTGGGCGTGGAAGGTGATGTTGTCCTTGCCCATGAAGTAGTAGCTGCGCGGTGGCTCGGGCGCGGTCGCGTCCCAGAACTCCCGCCAGCGGTCCGGCTCCCCGGTCCGACGGGCCCACTCGATCGAGGCGGAGAGGTAGCCGATGACGGCGTCGAACCACACGTAGAGCCGCTTGTGCGGGTTGTCCTCCCAGCCCTCCAGCGGGATCGGGATGCCCCAGTCGATGTCGCGGGACATGGCCCGTGGGCGGAGGTCGGTGAGCAGGTTCTTGCTGAACTTGATGACGTTGTGCCGCCAGGTGCCGGACGCCTCGCACTCGTCGAGCCACTCCCCGAGGGCCCCGGCCAACGCCGGCAGGTCGAGGAAGAAGTGCTGGGTCAGGACGAACTCCGGCGTCTCCCCGTTGATCTTGGAGCGGGGGTCGATCAGCTCGTCGGCGTCGAGCTGGTTGCCGCAGTTGTCGCACTGGTCGCCGCGCGCCTCTCCGAAGCCGCAGATCGGGCAGGTGCCCTCGATGTAGCGGTCCGGCAGGGTGCGACCGGTCGTCGGGCTGATCGCGCCCCGCGTCGTCTGCTCGATCATGTAGCCGTTGGCGTGGACCTGGCGGAACATCTCCTGCACGACCGCGTAGTGGTTGCGCGTCGTCGTGCGGGTGAACAGGTCGTAGGACAGGCCGAGGTCGGTCAGGTCCGTGGCGATGACCGCGTTGTACTTGTCGACGAGCTCCTGGGGCGCCAGGCCCTCCTCGTCCGCGAGCACGAGGATCGGGGTGCCGTGCTCGTCGGTGCCGGAGACCATGAGCACGTCGTGTCCGGCCATCCGCATGTAGCGGCTGAAAACGTCCGAGGGCACACCGAATCCGGCTACGTGGCCGATGTGTCGAGGGCCGTTGGTGTACGGCCAGGCGACAGCAGACAGGACTTTGCTCATGGGCTCGATCCTAGGGCGGTGGCCTCGACGGGAACGCACGGGACGCCCGTGCCGTCCATTGCCTGCCAGATCGGATCGGAGCGGCCCCGCGTGGCCGGTCACGAAGGAGAGCATCATGCCCATCGAGGATGCCTCGTCCGGATTCAACGCGATCCTCCTGCTCTTCCCGCTCGGGCTCGCGGCCGTCATCGGCTTCGCGATCTGGAGTTATCAGCAGGGCAGGAAGCGGACCGAGGCCATGCAGGCCACCGCAGCAGCGAACGGCTGGCAGTGGCTCGGTGAGGCGAACAGCTACGTCGATGCCTGGTCGTGCCCGCCCTTTGGCACCGGTCAGGGGCGCCGGGTGAGCAATGCGGTCCGCGGAACCTACCGGGGTGCGCCGTTCCTGGCGTTCGGCTACCGCTACTACACGGAGTCGACCCACACCGATGCCAACGGTCAATCGCAGACGACTCGGCAGGACCACAGCTTCGACGTCGCGGTCCTCGAGGTCCGGGCCAACCTGCCGGACCTGTGCCTGTCCCCGGAGGGGACCATGGCCCGGATCGTCGACGCCGTGACGGGAGGGGACATCGACCTCGAGTCCGACGCGTTCAACCGGATGTTCCGGCTGCGGTGCGCTGACAAGAAGTTCGCCTTCGACACGTTCCACGCCCGGACGATGGAGTACCTCCTGGCTCGGGGCCGGGTCCGCTTCGACATCACCAACGGTGACGTCGTCATGTCCCGTCAGAGCGCTGGGCACGATCCGACGATCTGGGGCCCCGGCGACGACACGGTCCCGGTCACCCAGGGCGACGCGCCCCTCGACGTCATGCTCACGGTCCTCCTCGGCATCCCCGACTTCGTCTGGCAGGACCGTGGTGGCCGACCCGTCACAGTGCCCCCGGTGGCCTGATGGACGGGGCTGCGGGTGCGCTCCTGCTCGCCGTGGGCGTGCTGGCAGTGGTGGGGGTGGCCTGGCTGCTGGCCCACAACCGCTTCGTCCAGCAGCGCCAGCACCTGCACGAGTCCTGGCGTGACGTCGACGTCGAGTTGCGCCGTCGCCACGACCTCATCCCGGGCCTGGTCGCGGTCGTCTCCGCTGGGGCGGCCCACGAGCAGTCCCTCATCGCCCTCCTGACGAGCGAACGCGGGTTGCTCGCCGGTCCGGTAGCACTGGTGGCCGAGCGCTATCCCGGGCTGTCGTCTGCGGGGAACTTCCTCGCGCTACAGCGGCAACTGGTCGAGACCGAGGCCCGTCTCGCCGCGGCTCGACGGATCTACAACTTCAACGTCGAGCGCTACAACGAGCGGCTCCAGTCGGTCCCGACCAGCCTCGTCGGCCGGCGCGGCGGTTTCGCGCCGGCGGGCTACTACGACCTCGCCGGCGACCCACCGCCTGCGATCACTCGGTGAACGTGACCTCGAGGGTCATCGGGACGGCCTTGAGCGCCTGACTGACCGGGCACTGGTCCTTGGCACCTTCTGCGGTCTTGGTGAAGTCCTCGCTGCTCATCCCCGGCACGGTGCCGCGGATCGTCAACGCGATGCCAGTGATGCCGGTGCCGGGCTGGAAGTCGACCGCTGCGGTGGCATCGAGGCTCGTGGCGGGGTGGCCCGCCTCGGCCAGCATGTTGGACAACTGCATGCTGTAGCAGGTGGCGTGCGCCGCAGCGATGAGTTCCTCGGGGCTGGTGCGCCCGTTGGGGTCCTCGGCGCGCGCGGCCCAGGTCACGTCGTGCGTGCCGAGGTTCGACGAGCCGAACGTCACCTGCCCGGCCCCTTCGAACAGGGTGCCTTCCCAGTGTGCGGACGCGTTTCGGGTGGTTGCCATCGTCACTCCTTGGTTGTGGTGCGACCGGCGAGTGCGGTCGCCTGGTTCAAGCCTTACCCCACATCGTCGGCCCTTACAAGGTCGGCCGCTCAAACCTTCGTGGAGCGAGCGGAGACGACGGCGTCATAGAGCGCCTTCTTGGACAACCCGGTCGAGGCCGCGACCGCGGCGCAGACGTCCTTGAGTCGCTCCCCGGCCGCAACCCGTAGCCGTATGCCGCTCACCTCGTTTTCGAGGGAGGCGATCGTGGGCTCGGCGCCGGCCACCACGACCGTTATCTCGCCGCGGACCCCGTCCGCAGCCCAGTCGGCCAGTTCGGCGAGTGGACCCCGCCGGACCTCTTCGTAGGTCTTGGTCAGTTCCCGACACACCGCGGCGCGGCGGCTGGCTCCGAAGGCCGTGGCCATGGCGGTGAGCGTGTCGGCAAGCCGGTGCGGGGCCTCGAAGAAGACCATCGTGCGACGCTCCTGCGCCACGTCGGCGAGGGCGCGGGCCTTCTCCCCCGGCTTGCGGGGCAGGAACCCGTCGAAGCAGAAGCGGTCCACGGGCAGCCCGGACACGGCGAGCGCCATGAGGACCGCACTCGGTCCCGGAACACAGGTCACCCGGATGTCGGCCACCACGGCTGCCGCGACGAGTCGGTAGCCGGGGTCGGACACCGAGGGCATCCCCGCGTCCGTGACGACCACGACGCGGGCGCCGCCGAGGAGCTGCTCGACCAGGTCGGGTGTCCTGGCCGCCTCGTTGTGCTCGTGGTAGCTGAGCACCCGACCGGCCGGGGTCACCCCGAGCTCGGACAGCAGCCGCCGGAGCCGGCGGGTGTCCTCCGCCGCGATGATGTCGGCGGTGGCCAGCTCGGCGCTGAGACGCGGGGCGGCGTCGCGGGGGTCCCCGATCGGCGTGGCCGCCAGCACGAGCACCCCGCTGCCAGTCGCCGGTCCGCGTCCTTGGCCTGCACTCGCGCTCATCCGCTCATCCAACCGCATCGGGATGGAGCCGGGCCCGCCCCTGCCCACCTGACACCGGTGAAGGGCCCTTGGGGGAAGAGCCTTTGGGAAGACAAAGGTGAAGGGCCCTTGGGAGTATGAGTCTCAAGGGCCCTTCGGTGTGATCGGTCGATGGTGACACTTCCGATCGACTGCTCTTCTGTTCCGGCCCCGACCACCTCGTCACCTGGCGATCGCCTCGGGTTGCCCCGCGGTGTGGACCTTCGTTTCCGAACCGTCCCGCTCTCCCCAAGGGGAGTGCGTAGGTCATTTGTATCCCGGGATCGCCTAGGGCCGCAAGGGTTTTCCCCAACCTATTTTGTTGTCCACAGACCATCGGCGTGTCGTGCACAGATCACCCGGACTTCTCCACACCTCTTCCCCGGTTGCGCACAGGTTGTCCCCAGCCTCCTCTCGAGAGCCGGTCTCGGCGCGGTCCGCCGAGGTCCGTCAGGAGGGGGCCAGCAGTCGGTTGCGGAAGAAGGTGACCACCGCATCGACGGCGTCCGGGTGCTGGTGGTCGGTCAAGGTCGCGTGGCCGTGGCCCTCGAGTTCGACCGCGATGAAGCCATCCCCCAGGTAGCTGCGCAGCGTCTCGAAGCGGGTCCCGGTGATCCAGTCGTCGCGGTAGCGCACTCCGAGGACCGGGCACCCCGCGTCCACCCGGGACCGCACCGCCTCGAGATCGCTCGCCGACAGGTTGAGGTCCGCAGCGCGGCGGCGCCCGATCGGGAGGGGCACGGCCGGCTGGGCGACGACCGGCGCGATGACGACGGGGTCAACCACCTCCGAGGTCAGCCACGGGCTCTCGTGGATGACGACGATGCCGGTTCCGCTCCCGCGCCGATAGGTCGGGTAGTCGAAGCCGTCCGCGGCATGACTCCCGCGCTCCCAGTCCGCGAGCGACGCCATGCCGCAGTGGTGGACCCCGGCGCCCGGCGCGGCCTGCGGCGCGAGACCCTGCTCGTCCTCGGCGTGTCACTCGGGGCGTCGGCGATCTGGTCGGTCCTGACGATCATCAACCGGCTGACCCTGTCGGTTCCGCTCGCCCAGCAGACGACCGCGATGAACACCGCCAAGGTTCCCGACCGCCCGTGGCTCGACCTGGCCTACCAACTCGTCGGGATCGCGCTGCCCCTCGTGCCGGTCCTGCTCGCGCTCTACCTGCTGGGCCACCTGCACCGTCCGAGGGTCGATGTGCGCGCCGGCCGTTTCATCGGACTGGACCGGCAGTCCCCGGCCCGGGACGGACTCGGCGGACTCGCGCTGGCCGCCGTCATCGGCATCCCGGGGCTGGGCCTCTACCTCGGGGCCAAGGCGCTGGGGGTCAACACCCAGATCTCGGCCGCCAACCTCACCGACGTCTGGTGGTCAGGACCGGTCCTGGTGCTCGCGGCGATCGAGAACGCGCTGCTCGAGGAGACGATCATGATCGGCTACCTCTACACCCGGTGGCGCCAGATCGGCTGGTCGTGGCCCCTCGTGCTCGGGGTGTCCGCCGTGATCCGCGGCAGCTACCACCTCTACCAGGGCTTCGGCGGGTTCGCCGGCAACATCGCGATGGGCCTGATCCTCGGCCTGTTCTTCATCCGAACCCGGCGGGTCATGCCGCTCGTCATCTGCCACTCGATCCTCGACATCGTCGCTTTCATCGGCTACACCGTGCTGCGTTCGCGAGGGGTCACGCTCTGAGCCCCGCGCTGGGCGGACGGCCATCACGACCGGGCCCAGCGGCATACGGCAGCGGTGGCTCGGTGACCGGCCCGGCGCGGCACTCGGCACACGGCGACACACGCCTCGCGCCGCTGCATACGATGGCCCCCATGAACTCCGCCCCGCAGGTGCACGCCCGCCTGCTCGGAAAGGCGGAGGACGACTTCCGGCCGGCGGGCCGGGCTGGCTGGCTCGGCTGGGTCGGGCCGCTGTTCTTCACGGCCGTTGGCGGTTTGCTGCGCTTCTGGCACGTCGGCGCCCCCCACCAGCTGATCTTCGACGAGACCTATTACGTCAAACAGGGCTGGTCGATGGTCCTGTTCTGGTTCGAGATGAAGGTCGACCCGCAACTGCTCGAAGCCAAACAGGTCGACCAGCACTTCACCGCCAACGACCCCTTCGTGTGGGGCACCCAGGGTGACTTCGTCGTGCACCCGCCCGTCGGGAAGTGGCTGATCGGCTGGGGCGAGATGCCGTTCGGCATCCTCAACTCCTTCGGCTGGCGCTTCGCCGTGGCGCTGGCGGGCACCATCTCGATCTTCATGCTCGGACGGATCGCCCGGCGCCTCTTCCGCTCCGACCTGCTCGGGACCGTCGCGGCGGCGCTGCTGGCCTTCGAGGGCCACCACTTCGTGCACTCGCGGACCGGCCTGCTCGACATCTTCGTCATGTTCTTCGGCCTCGCCGCCTTCGGCGCGCTGCTCATCGACCGCGACCGGGCACGGGCCGTGCTGGCCCGGAAGGTCGGCGGCCGCGCCCGGGGAGAGGTGACCTGGCTCGGTCCCTGGCTCGGCTGGCGGCCGTGGCGCTGGGTCGCCGGGATCATGCTCGGCCTGTCGGCAGGGTCGAAGTGGTCCGGGCTCTACTTCCTCGCGTTCTTCGGCCTGCTGACCGTGCTCTGGGACCTGGGCGCGCGACGGGCCGCGGGCGTGCGGGGCTGGTGGGTCGCCTGGATCCCCAAGGACGGGCTGTATGCCGCCCTCCAACTCGTCGGCGGCGCCTTCCTCACCTACGTGGCGAGTTGGACCGGCTGGATCCTGACCAGGGGCGGCGCCTTCCGCGACTGGGCCGAGAGCCGACACCACGAGGGGATCACGTGGCTGCCGGACTGGTGGCGCTCGCTGTGGGCCTACCACGAGCAGATGTACTCCTCGACCACGTCGATCGACTCCCCCCACCCCTATCGGACCAGTCCGTGGTCCTGGCTCATCCAGGGTCGACCGACCTCGTTCTTCTACGAGGGCCCGACCAAGGGCCAGCAGGGGTGCCTGGTCGACCAGTGCAGCAAGGCGATCACCTCGATCGGCACCGTGTCGATCTGGTGGGGCGGGACGATCGCGATCTTCGTGCTGCTGTTCACGTGGGCGTTGCGCCGGGACTGGCGTGCCGGGGCCATCCTCTGCGGACTGTCGGCCGGCTACCTGCCGTGGTTCTTCATCGCGAACCGGACGATCTACTCCTTCTACGAGGTCGCCTTCGTGCCGTGGGTGGTGCTCGCCTGCGTCTACGTGCTCGGGCTGATCATCGGCGGCCGGGATGCGACCCGGATCCGGCGGTTGGTCGGGCTGGGCGTCATGGGCGGGTTCCTGCTCCTGACCATCGGGTTGTTCTGGTTCTTCTACCCGATCTACACCGCCGAGGTGATCCCCCTGCAGGAGTGGCAGCGCCGGATGTGGTTCCCGAGCTGGGTCTGACCCGGGTTTCATGTCGGGCCAGTCGCGGTGTTACAGTTCTCGACGCATCAAGGGGCTGTGGCGCAGGTGGTAGCGCGTCTCGTTCGCAATGAGAAGGTCCGGGGTTCGAATCCCCGCAGCTCCACCCCTCAGAAACCTCGTCCGACCAGCGCAAACACGCTCCGTCGGGCGAGGTTTTCGTTGGTGAATCGACCGAACCACGGTGCAGGGGCCCAGGATGCGCGCGCACCGGGCTCGGCGGCATACGGTATCGCTTGTCATCCGAGCAAAAAGGGGAAATCGTGGCCATCACCCAGAACGATCAGCCGAGTGCGCCCTCGAGCGTGCCACCCGCCGTCCGTGCTGCGAGCGAATGGTCGCTGCGCCTCCTCCTGATCGCCGCGGCCGTCCTCGTCGGGGTGATCGTGCTGCGCACCTTCTCCGAGATCATCGTGCCGATCGCCATCGCGACCCTGCTGGCCGCGATGCTCATGCCGATCACCGTGCGGCTGAGCCGCTGGATGTCTCGAGGCGCAGCCGCCGGGCTGACCCTCGTCGGTGTCATCGTCGCCATGGGCGGGATGCTCACCGTGGTCGGAACGCAGTTCAGCAGCGGCTTCTCCGAGCTGACCAACCAGCTGGCGACCGGGATCGAGCAGGTCCGGGACTGGATCCGGCTGACCTTCAAGATCACGGACAGCCAGTTCGATGGCTACTGGGACAGCCTCAAGAACAGCGTCGGCAACTCCGGCAACCTGGGCGACACCGCGGCATCGGTCGGTCTCACGGCGACGCACTTCGTGGCGGGGCTCTTCATCGCCCTCTTCGCCCTCTTCTTCTTCCTCTACGAGGGGAAGCGGATCTGGACGTGGCTCGTTCACCTCTTCCCGCGAGCGGCCAGGGAGCGGGTCGACTCGTCAGGCGCCATCGCCTGGCACCAGCTCTCGGCCTTCGTGCGAGCGACGATCATCGTCGCGGCCGTCGATGCCATCGGCATCGGCGTGGGCGCTGCCATCCTGAACGTGCCGTTCGCACTCGCGATCGGCGTGCTCGTCTTCATCTTCTCGTTCATCCCCATCGTCGGCGCGCTCCTCTCGGGAGCCGTGGCGGTGCTGCTCGCGCTCGTGTCGCACGGGCCCGGGGTCGCCCTCATCATGCTCGCGGTCGTCATCGCGGTGCAGCAGCTCGAGTCACACGTGCTGCAGCCCTTCCTGCTCGGCCGGGCGGTCAGCGTTCACCCGCTCGCGGTCATCCTCGCCATCGCGGCCGGCTCGACGGTGGCCGGCATCATCGGCGCCCTGACGGCGGTCCCCTTCGCGGCCGTGGCCAACGGGATCGGCAAGCACCTGCTCAGCCACGACACCGAAGCGGAGTTGGAGGAAGAACTCGAGGACGCGGCAGACGGTGATCCATCCGGCGAGGGCGCACCAGCCTGAACCACGCGCCTCGCGGCACCCCTCGAGGGCGCGGGCCGGCTTGGAGACGGAGCCGGCTTCGAGACGGTCTGGCTAGAGCGAAGCAGCACGGCGGGCGAACAGCGCCCGCTC
>CAJDTW010000028.1_pt1 | contig 39869 bp, 40 predicted proteins | sample 7389911 | NCBI WGS metagenome assembly CAJDTW01 (sample SAMEA7055652, study PRJEB34461) | soil metagenome | biome: terrestrial ecosystem; feature: Peninsula; material: soil | place: Antarctica | collected 2016 | reverse complement strand
GCACACGCCGAAGGCGGGCCCGACCATTGGTCGGACCCGCCTTCGCGGTGCTACGTGGAGGTCCCGGCTAGCCGGGACCGTTCACTTGAGCTCGACGGACGCGCCGGCGGCCTCAAGCTGCTCCTTGGCCTTCTCGGCCGCAGCCTTGTCGACCTTCTCGAGGACGGGCTTGGGGGCGCCGTCAACGAGGTCCTTGGCCTCCTTGAGGCCGAGGCTCGTGAGCGCGCGGACCTCCTTGATGACCTGGATCTTCTTCTCGCCGGCAGCGAGCAGAACGACGTCGAACTCGTCCTGCTCCGCCTCGGCCTCGGGGGCCGCAGCGGCACCACCGGCAGCCGCAACGGCGACCGGGGCGGCGGCGGTGACCTCGAAGGTCTCCTCGAACATCTTCACGAACTCGGAGAGCTCGATGAGGGTCATCTCCTTGAAAGCGTCAAGGAGCTCGTCGGTGCTGAGCTTCGCCATGATGGCTTCCTTCCTGTTTGTGCCGTGAGTGGCGTGTTGTTGAATCGAACTGACCAGAGGTCAGCTCTCGTCGCCACCCTCGGCGACGTCGGTGGTTGCCTCGTCGGCGGCCGGAACGGCAGCGTCGGCGGCGGGGCCCTGCGCCTCGACCTTCGCGCGCAGAGCGTCGACCACACGGGCCGTCTGTGCGAGAGGTGCGGCGAAGAGGTAAACGGCCTTGGTGAGGGAGCCCTTCATGGCGCCCGCCAGCTTGGCCAGGAGAACCTCGCGGGACTCGAGGTCCGCGAGCTTGGTGATCTCCTCGGGGGACAAGGTCTTGCCGTCGAGGACGCCAGCCTTGATCACGAGGAATGGGTTTGCCTTGGCGAAGTCACGCAGGCCCTTGGCCGCCTCCACCGGGTCACCGGTGACGAAGGCGATGGCGCTCGGACCCTGGAGCTGGCCGTCAAAGGCCGTGATTCCGGCCTCCTTCGCGGCAATCTCCGTCAGCGTGTTCTTGACCACGGCGTAGGTGGCGTGCTCTCGGATCGAGTTGCGCAGCTCGGAGAGCTGGGCCACGGTCAACCCGCGGTACTCGGTGAGAACGGCCGCGCCGGATTCACGGAGCTGCTCCGCGATCTCGGCGATGGCTGCGGTCCTTTCGGCCTTTGCCATCTGGGCCTCCTTCCCTTGCGTCGTGCCGTCAGCTGGCTTCGGTGAACCCGGAGGGCTCACACGAAAAAGCCCCGGCGCAGGAGCGCTCGGGGCTTTGCGGACACACAGTTTAGTATGCCGCCCAGCTGAGTCACCTGCGCAGGCTGCCCACATCGTGTGGAACCTTCGGAAGAACGTGGAGAACCACGAACTCCAACCGGCGGTCTTTGGTCGACGCCCACCTTATGACTTCTCGCGCCCACGACCAAATCGGCGCGGTGCCTCGCCTCTGCGGCCGACGCTGGTTACGGTGAGCAGATGTCGACTCCGGTGGGTACTCAACGTCGCACCGCGAGGCACCGGCCACCAGTGCGGACCACCCGACGGGTGGGCGCCGCTCGCGTCTGGTCCAGCGCTGCCGTGGTCTCCCTCATCCTCGCGGACATCTGGATGGTGGCAGCGGCCCGCCCGGAGATCGGCTCCGTCAGCTTGGTCAGCGAGGTCGTCACGGCGACGTCGACTCGTGCCGCTGCCCCTGATCCGGGAGGTGTCGACTCCGCGGAAACGGTCCCCGGCACGACCGTTCCCGACCCCGCCGCCGCTGCGGCTGCCTCGGTCGACCCACCAGCCCGGCCCGGCGCGACTGCACCGGCCGCTGCGCCAGCGGCGGCCGTGCCGGTGGTCGAACGCGGGACCGGCCAGTTCACCGTGCTGCCGGTTCCGGCGCTGGCCACCACTGGGTCTGCCACCGCCGGCCGGGTCGTGCGCTACACCGTCGAGATCGAGGGCGGCTTGGGCGTGAACCCGGTTGCCTATGCCAGCACGGTGGTGAGCGTGCTGACCGATCCCCGAGGTTGGCAGGCCAAGGACGGGGTGCGCTTCGTCAACGTGACCCCCGCCCAGGCCGCTGACGGCGAGGCGCCCACCCTGCGGATCCGGCTCGCCTCCCCGGACACGACCGACCAGTTGTGCGCGCCGCTGCTCACCCGCGGCCAGGTCAGCTGCCACAACGGGCGCAACGTCGTGCTCAACGCCCGTCGCTGGCTGCTCGGAGCAGACGCGTACGGCACCGACGTCACGTCCTACCGGACCTACCTCGTCAACCACGAGGTCGGGCATGGGATCGGCCACGGACACGCGGCCTGCCCCCTGGCGGGCCAGGCCGCGCCCGTCATGATGCAACAGACCTACGGGGTCGGCCAATGCACCGCGTGGCCCTGGCCGCGCGCCAAATCCTCCTGACGGCGCAGCGAGTTGATACGGTCGCTGCACACCGAAGGAGGTGGCTGGGTTGGCTCATGATGACAAGGCGCCTCGCAGTGGGCTGCTGCAGGGCGGGTTGCTGCAGAGTGCGCTCGATGAGTTCCTCTCCCGGGCTCGCGCCGTTGCTGATGTCGTGGGATCGATCGGCAGCGAAGCCGTCGGCGTCGTCCCGGACATCGTCCCGGACACGATCACCCGGATGCTGCTCTCGTTGCAGCAGCTCGTCGACCAGGTGCCGCAGCTGACCAGCGAGGTCGAGGTCCTCCTGGAGGGGGTCCACGCCAAGCGTTTGACGCTGCAGGCCCTGCAGGCCGAGCTGGCTGCGTTCGACAGCCAACTGGAGCTCCTGGAGAAGTCGCTGGCGCCCCTGCAGACGTGGACCGGCCAGTGGGCCCGGCTGCGTGGCTCACTCAGCGAGACCCTCGGCTCGGTCCAGTCGTCAGAGCCACCGGAGGCGTGAGCGACTCCGGCCCGGCGCCTACTTCGTCCGAACCCGCGGCCACCCCTCAGGCGGCCCCGGACCGTGTCGATCCAGCGTTCTCGAGGACGACGGCCAGGCCCTGACCCACACCGATGCAGATGCACGCGACCCCCCACCGCCCGCCACTGCGCTGCAGGCTGCGAGCCAGGGTGCCGAGGATCCGGCCGCCCGAGGCGCCCAGCGGGTGGCCGATGGCGAGCGCCCCACCATGCGGGTTGACGATCTCGGGATCGATGCGCCACGCATCGATGCAGACCGAGCGCGATCTCGGCGGCCTCGACCGGGGCATAGCCGAAGTACTGCGGATCCAGGGCACTCGCCCCACGCCCGGCGATGCGGGCGACGGGCTCCAGGCCAATCGCCTCCGCGGCGGTCGCGCTGCCGAGCAGCACCGCAGAGGCGCCGTCGTTGAGCGGTGAGGCGTTGCCTGCCGTCACCGTGCCACCCTCGGGCCGGAAGGAGGTCCGCAGTCCCGCCAGCCGGTCGATGGTCGTGTCCGGCCGGATCGACTCGTCCCGGGCGAGGTCGACCCCCGGCACCGGGACGGTCAGGTCGGCATAGAAGCCCTCGTCCCAGGCCTGGACCGACAACCGGTGGGACCGCTCGGCGAAGGCGTCCTGACGCTCGCGGGTGATCGCGTACTTCTCCCGGAGCTGCTCGGTGGCCTCGCCCAGGGAGACGGTCCACTCGGCGGGCATGGCCGGATTGACGAGACGCCAGCCCAGCGTCGTCGAGGCGAGCGTGAGATTGCCTGCGGGATAGGGCTTCTCGGTCTTGGGCAGGACCCAGGGTGCCCGCGTCATCGACTCGACACCGCCCACCAGGATGACGTCGGCCTCGCCGGTGGCGATCTGTCTGGATCCGATGATGGCCGCATCGAGGCTGGAGCCGCACAGCCGGTTGACCGTCGTGCCGGGGATGCTGGTCGGCAGGCCGGCCAGCAGGGTCGCCATCCGGGCGACGTTGCGATTCTCCTCGCCGGCCCCGTTGGCGTTGCCGAAGATGACCTCGTCGAGGTGCTCTGCAGCCCCGTCGCCCGTCAGACCGGGAGCACGCTGGACGATCTCGCGCACGACGTGGGCCGCCAGGTCGTCGGGGCGCACGCCCGAGAGCGCCCCACCGAACCGACCGAACGGCGTCCGGATCGCGTCGTAGACGAAGGCGTCCTCGAGGGTGCGCTCACTCATCCCCGCGCCCCCTCCCGGTCGCCAGGGACCACTCGATCACGGCGGTCGCCACGGACCGCTCGATCCGGCCGGTCACCATGCGCTCGCGTCGGCGACCGGTCCGGCGAGGAACTCCACGATGGCATGAGCGACGTCGGCTGGCGCGTCCACCGTGGCGAGGTGCCTGGCGTCCGGGATGGACCGGGCCTGCCCGCTGGCGCCCGCGGCGATGGCCTCAGCCATCGGCAACGGCGATCCCTCGTCCTGCTCCCCGGCCAGGGCGAGCACGGGCATCGTCACCGTGCCCAGGTCAGCTCGCACGTCATAGCTCGCCAACGCCTCACAGCAGCGGGCGTAACTGTGCTGCTCCACCGCCTTGAGGGTGTCGAGCAGGGCGGTGGTCGTGTCCGGGTCGCGGTCCACGGTCTCGGGCGTGAACCAGCGCTGGGCCGAGGCCTCGAGCACGGCGCCCGTCCCCGAGGCCCGGACGAGTTCGGCCCGCTCGCGCCAGTGCGACTCCTCACCGAGTGTGACGCCCGTGGCAATCGCCACCACTCCGTCCAGCTCCGGCATCTGCTCGATGGCCAGCGCGAGACCGACCGCCCCGCCGAGGGACACCCCGGCGTAGAGCACCATGCCGGTGGCACGGTCACGGGCCGACTCGGTTGCAGCGGTGACCGCTTGGGCCAGGTCGGCGACGGTGAAGGGCTCGTCGTAGGGCGCGGTGTCACCGTGGCCCGGCAGGTCCCACCCGATCACGGTGAGGTCCAGCGGCAGGTGTGTCACGCAGGGCGCCCAGAGTGGCGCGATCGCCGTGCCGAGCGCGGGACCGACGATGAGCAGGGCCCCGGGATGCTCCGGGGCCCGCAACTGTGTCAGGGCCAGTGGGATGGTCATGGGTGGCCTCCTGGGTTGGGTCACGGTCACGGTCGTGAGCGCTGCCACGACGCGCTCGATGAGTCGCACAGGTCGGCCGTTCACCACACGGACCAGTGATTCGGTCGGCTCCTTTCACCGTAGCCGATCGGTCGCGAGCAGGAGAAGGCCACTTGGGTGGGTGGGTGGGGGGATCGACGCCGGCAGGTGGGGGCATTGACGCCGGAGGGTAGGGCCGACCCCGGGTACTGCGAGAGCCCGCCGCCCCGGGTGGGGGCGGCGGGCTCAGCGCGGTTCACGCAGCGAGCAGGCTCAGGCGCTCTCGCCGGTCTCGAGGAGGTCGCGGGTCTTGGTGAAGTCGAGCGGGATGCCCGGGCCCATCGTGGTGGAGACGGTGGCCTTCTCGATGTAGCGGCCCTTGGACGAGGACGGCTTGAGGCGCATGATCTCGTCGAGCGCAGCGGCGTAGTTCTCGACCAGCTTGGTCTCGTCGAAGGAGACCTTGCCGATGATGAAGTGCAGGTTCGCGTGCTTGTCGACACGGAACTCGATCTTGCCGCCCTTGATGTCGGACACGGCCTTGGCGACGTCCATCGTCACGGTGCCGGTCTTGGGGTTGGGCATCAGGCCACGGGGACCGAGGACCTTACCGAGACGACCGACCTTGCCCATCATGTCGGGCGTCGCGACGACGGCGTCGAAGTCGAGCCAGCCGCCGGCCACCTTCTCGAGCATGTCGTCGGAGCCGACGAAGTCGGCGCCGGCCTCGCGCGCCGCCTCGGCCTTTTCGGCGTTGGCGAAGACGAGGACCTTCGCGGTCTTGCCCGTGCCGTGCGGCAGGTTGACCGTGCCACGGACCGCCTGGTCAGCCTTGCGCGGGTCGACACCGAGGCGCATGGCGACCTCGACGGTCTCGTCGTACTTGGCCTTGGCGCTCTGCTTCGCGACGCGGACTGCCTCAAGCGGTGAGTAGACCTTGCCCGGCGTGATGAGCTCGGCCGCTGCGCGGTAGTTCTTGCTGCGCTTCATGATTGCTCCTTGGAGTGTGTAGTGGAGTCGTGGTGACGGACCAGCGCTGGCCCTCCCACGGAGCTGGGCGGCATACGGGCTGCATGCCGCTGGGCTCGCTTCCCGGGGCACCCGCCCTCGCGGTGGAGGGCGGGGGTCCCGGACGTTCGACCGCTAGCGGTCAGAACGAGGTTTCGATGCCCATCGAGCGAGCGGTGCCGGCGATGATCCGCGCCGCCATCTCCTCGTCGTGGGCGTTGAGGTCTTCCATCTTGGTGCGGGCGATCTCGAGGACCTGCTCGCGCGAGAGCTTCGCGACCTTGGTCTTGTTGGGCTCACCCGAGCCCTTGGCGACGCCAGCGGCCTTCTTGATCAGCTCGGCCGCCGGGGGCGTCTTGGTGATGAAGGTGAACGAGCGGTCTTCGTAGACCGTGATCTCGACCGGGACCACGTTGCCCCGCTGGGATTCCGTCGCGGCGTTGTAGGCCTTGACGAACTCCATGATGTTGACGCCGTGCTGGCCGAGGGCCGGGCCGACGGGAGGGGCCGGGGTGGCCGCGCCGGCCTGGATCTGCAGCTTGATGAAGCCGGAGATCTTCTTCTTCTTGGGGGGCATGATTGCCTTTCCTTCTGGTGTTGTGGACCGACGCCGTGGGCGATGACCCGGTTGCAGTGACCTCGCAGGGTGCCGCGTGGCCTGACGCCCTTCGCTCAGATCTTGGCGACCTGGGAGAAGGAGAGCTCGACCGGGGTCTCCCGGCCGAAGATGGAGACGAGCACCTTGAGCTTCTGGGACTCGGGGATGATCTCGGAGATCGTGGCCGGCAGGGTCTCGAAGGGGCCCTCCATGACCGTGACCGACTCGCCGACCTCGAAGTCGATGATGGCGGCGGGCTTGGAGGACGCAGACGCGCCGCCCCCGGTGCCATCCGCCAGGGTGGCGGCCTCGAAGCTCGGGGCGAGCATCGTGAAGACCTCATCGATCATGAGCGGCACCGGCTGGTGCGCGTTGCCGACGAAGCCGGTCACGCCAGGGGTGTGGCGCACCGCGCCCCAGCTCTCATCGGTCAGTTCCATCCGGACCAGGACGTAGCCGGGCATCCGGACCCGACGGACGAGCTTCTTCTGGCCGTTCTTGATCTCGGTGACCTCCTCCATGGGGACCTCGATCTCGAAGATGAAGTCCTCCATGTTCAAGGTCTGGATGCGCGTCTCGAGGTTGGCCTTCACGCGGTTCTCGTAGCCGGCGTAGGAGTGGACGACGTACCACTCACCGAACTTGGCCCGCAGCTCCGCCTTGAACTCGGCGACCGGGTCGACGACGGGGGCCGGGGTGGCGTCCCCCTCTTCCTCTTCCCGGGCGTTCTGCTCGGTCCCGACGGCGTCGTCTGCAGGCTGGTCCTCAGCAGGCCCGTCTGCCTCAGGAGCCTCGGCGCTCTCGCCCTCGACGACGCTCTCGCCCTCGGCGGCGCTCTCGGTGTCGGTGGCGCTCTCGGCGCCGGTCTCGAGGCTGGCGTCGAGGTCGGTGTCGGCGGCTACCTCGACGGTGGGGTCGGCGACCTCGGACTCGGTGCTCACAGCGCCCTCAGGGGCGAACTCGTCGGACACGCTTGACCTACTTCCTTGCTGGTGGTCCAGCCGCGTCGGGCTGGGGTAGTGCTGCGGAGACTCTCACGGAAGGAACCGGACCTAGCCGGCGAACATCCACGTGATCAACCGGCTGAAACCGAAGTCCAGACCGGAGGTGATCGCCATCATGATGACGACGAAGACGATCACGACAGTGGTGTAGCGGACCAGTTCTGGCCCGGTCGGCCGGACCACCTTGCGCATCTCGTCGAGGATCTGACGGATGAAGAGCGAGATCGCTCCGAAGAAGCGTGACACAGGGCCGCCACCCGGGGCCTGGTCAGCCCGGTCGGAGCCGCGCTTGGCGCTCGTCTCGGTCACGATTCCTTCTTTCCGCGTGCTTTCCGCGTGGGTGGTCCGTCCGCGGAGGACGCGAACGTGATGCGCAGGGCAAGAGGGACTCGAACCCACAACCGCTGGTTTTGGAGACCAGTGCTCTACCAATTGAGCTATTGCCCTTCGCCCGGACCCGCGGGCCTGACCGCTGGCCCCCTCCCGGGCCGCGCGCCGGGCCAATGACTTCAGGGTCGTCCTCGGCCTCACGCCGAGCAACTACCGGCTGGATACGACCGGGCGCGTCTCGTCCGAGAGGTCCGCGGGCTTCCTCACGGGTGGCAGGGAAGCCAGCTCTGCGGCATACCCCCCGGTGGAGGACGAGGCCACTCGACCGGGGTGAGGGACGACGCCCTGGAGGACGAGGCCACTCGACTCGGGCCGCCACCCTCACCCGGTGGAGGACGAGGCCACGCGCCGCACGCACCCGGCATACGGGCGCCATCGTGCGAGGCGGTCATGAGTGGCAGGATCAGCACGTGACCAACCGAGCCCCCCTTGCGTCCCTGTCCGCTGCTGAGCTCGCCGCGTTCCACGCGGAACAGGAGCAGGCCTATGCCGCCCTGTGCGCCCGTGGCCTCACGCTCGACCTGACCCGGGGCAAGCCCTCCGCCGCCCAGCTCGACCTCTCGGATGCCCTCCTGCACCTGCCCACGACGACAAAGGACCGGGCCGGGGTGGACGTGCGCAACTACGGGGGCCTGAGTGGGCTCCCGGAGCTGCGCGAGCTCTTTGCCGAGCTGCTCTGGGTCGAGCCGGAGCAGATCATCGCCGGTGGCAACTCCAGCCTGACGATGATGTACACCACCATCGTCAACTTCATCCTCTTCGGCGGGGTCGACTCGCCGCGGCCCTGGTCGCAGGAGGAGAAGGTCACCTTCATCTGTCCGGTCCCCGGCTATGACCGACACTTCTCGATGCTCGCCGAGCTCGGGATCGACATGGTGACCGTCGACATGCACGACGACGGGCCGGACATCGCCGCCGTGGAGGCCCTGGCCAAGGCCGACCCGAGCATCAAGGGCATCTGGATCGTGCCGACCTATGCCAACCCGACGGGTTCCGTCGTGTCCGAGGACATCGCCGCCCGGCTGGCCGCCATGCCCACCGCTGCCCCCGACTTCACGATCTTCTGGGACAACGCCTACGCCTTCCACCACCTCACCGAGGTGGAGGCCAAGAGCGCGGACATCGTCACGCTCGCATCGGCCAGTGGTCACCCGAACCGGCCGATCATGTTCGCTTCGACCTCCAAGATCACCTTCGCCGGTGCGGGCGTCGCGGTGCTGGCCGGCTCCAAGGCCACCGTCGCGTGGTATCTGGGACACCTCGCGCTGGCCTGAACTCGCCAAGGGGGCCGGCATCTCCCTGACTCCGGCCGGCGCGTCCTTCCCGCTCGGGCACGACCCACGGGACCGCAACATTCGCCTGGCCCCGACCTTCCCGGTCCTCGACGAGGTCCGAACGGCCATGGCGGGCGTCGCCACCTGCGTGGCACTCGCCGCAGCCGAGCAACTGACCCGTGGAGGTGGCCGGCCGGTCGCTGGCCACCTGCCCACTCCAGAAGAAGCCACCCTGTCCGAAAGGCCACGCTCATGAGCGACCCGAACGAGAACATCGACAACGAACTGACGAGCTACAGCGTCGACGACGAGGACCAGCTCCAGCCCGAGGACACGTTGATCGATGACGACGTCGCGGACACGCTGGACCGCGGCTACTCCCCCAGCGACACCGCCCGTGGGTCCAACTCGTGGGGGACCACGGCCTACGAGCAGGCGACCGAGGAGACCATCGAGCAGCGCATCCAGCAGGAGGAGTCGGACCCCAACTCGGCCTACGGCGCACCGCACAACGAGAGCGGGCTCGACACCGAGCGGCTGGGCGGCGACGACGAGGACTCCATCGACGCGGACGACGACTGGGTGGGCTCGGGACAGGTCGGCAACGCCCGCGCAGGCCGGCTGGTGGCACCTGACGAGGGTGCCCACGGCGATGACGACAGTCAGGAGTACGCCTCCGACGTCGGTGTCGACGGCGCTGCGGCCTCGGCCGAGGAAGCCGCCATGCACATCATCGACGACGACTCCGGCGACGACTCGGTTGACGAGTCGGACGACAACTCCGGCGACGACAGCAGCAGTTGAGGCGCGCCGATCTAGCACTGGCAGACTGACCGCCATGGCCAGATCGGTGGACACGCTGCCGAAGGCGCACCTGCACCTGCACTTCACCGGCTCGATGCGGGTCGAGACCGTCCGCGACCTGGCCGATCGCCATGGGCTGCGTCTGCCCGACGCGCTGCGGGGCGGGTGGCCGCCGCGGCTGCGGGCGACCGACGAAAAGGGCTGGTTCCGCTTCCAACGGCTCTATGACACCGCCCGCTCCTGCGTCCGCGGCGAGTCCGAGATGCGCCGGATCGTGCGTGAGGCCGCGCAGGACGATGCGGCCGAAGGGTCTCGCTGGCTCGAGTTGCAGATCGACCCGACCTCGTATGCCCCGTTCGTCGGCGGGATCACCCCCGCCCTCGAGATCGCCCTGGACGAGGCCCGGTCGGTCTCCGAGACCGGCCCGACAGCGGTGGCCATCATCGTCGCGTCGAGTCGGATGCGTCACCCCCTCGAGGCCCGCACCCTGGCCCGGCTGGCGGCCCGCGACTTCGCACCGGCCTTCGCCATCGCGCGCCGGGCCGGGCTGGCCCTCGTCCCCCATGCCGGGGAACTCCTCGGCGCCCAGGCTGTGATGGAGACGCTCGAGCACCTCGAACCGGACCGGATCGGGCACGGGGTCCGGGCCGTGGAGGACCCGCAGGTCCTCGACGCGGTCGCGGAGGCCGGCGTCACCCTGGAGGTCTGCCCGGGCAGCAACGTCTCGCTCGGGGTGTACGCGCAGCCGGCTGACGTGCCGCTGCGCCAGATCGTGGACGCCGGCATCCCCGTCGCCCTCGGCGCCGATGACCCCCTGCTCTTCGGATCCCGCCTGACCGATCAGTACGAAGCAGCCCGCAGCCTCGGCTTCACCGACCCCGAGCTGGCGGCCCTGGCCCGGGCTTCCATCACCGGTAGTCAGGCCCCCGAGGAGGTGCGTGTCACCGCTCTGGCAGACATCGACCGATGGCTCGCCACGCCCGCCTCGGGGGGCCTGGCGAGCGCTTGAGTTTGCTCAGGGTCCCCGTGTCCGGTCATGCTGGACTAGATATGACACCTCTGAAGCACACCAACCACGTCCCCCGCGTGCTCACCTCCGGGCACCTGAGACGCCTGGCCGTCGTGGGCGTGATCGCTCCGCTGATCGCCGTCTCCGGATGCACCGGGACGACCCCCACCCCTACCAGCACCACGGCAGGGGCCTTCGGCTCGTCGACGTCCGGGCCAGCCACGCCCGATGCGACCGGCACCTCCGCGGCCACCAGCACGACGACGGCGCCAACCCCTGAGCCCTCACAGACCGACCTCACCCTTGATCTCAAACTCAAGGACCCGCAGCTCGGCCACGCGGCGACCGTCACGATGATCGCACGCAACATTCCCTGGCCCGCTGATGCCCCCGTTGGCGAAGCCGCTTTCGAGATCGTCGGCGTCTACCTGACCGTCGTGGCCGGGAAGCAGTTCTCCGCCACCGTGGAGCCGACGATGTTCACCCTGCAGGCCGGCCCAGCCGCGGCGGCTCCGCCCACCACGGAGTTCGGGAAGCAGTTCGGCACCCCGCTCGCCGTCGCCAAGCGCGGCGAGACCACGAAGGGGTGGCTCTTCTTCAAGGTCCCTCGTGACAGCGCAGCCCCATTTACCCTGTACCTCAACCGTCCGGCGTACACGGTCAGCACCACGGGCAAGTCCTTCCCCGCCACCAAGGTAGGGGTGAAGGTCGCCGGCTAGACCATCTGGATGCGGGTCAGAGCCGGTCACCGATGATGACCGGCTCGTTGACCAGCCGAATCCCGAAGGTGTCGTCCACCCCGTCACGGACCTGGCGGGCCAGGGCGAGCACGTCCGCGGCAGACGCGCTGCCCCGGTTCGTGATCGCGAGCGTGTGCTTGGTCGACAGTGCGGCTGGCGCTGGCAGCCCGAAGCCCTTGCCGAAGCCGGCTCGCTCGATCAGCCAGGCCGCGCTCGTCTTGATCCCACCGTCGGGTTCGGCCCAGCGGGGCGGCGCGCCCTGGTCGGGCCCGAGTCGCTGCGCCGCGCGGCTCTCGAATGCCTCGAATTCCTTCCGTCCCAGGATGGGGTTGGTGAAGAAGGACCCGCAGGACCACGTGTCGTGGTCGTCGGGGTCGAGCACCATCCCGCGACGCCCCCGCTGCTCCAGGACCGCACCCCGGGCGTCCGACAACGCCACCCGGCTGCCGAGGGCCACACCGAGACCATCGGCGAGAGCGGCATACGCGATGGGCCGGCACAGGTCGGCGAGCTCGAACTGGAACTGGACGTCGAGGACGACGTAGCGGTCGGTGCCCTTGAAGCGGGAGTGGCGGTAGGTGAAAGCGCAGTCGGCATTCATGAAGGTGCGCACCGCCTGCTCCTGGCGATCCCAGGTGCGGACCTGGGCGATCGTCGCGGAGACGTCCTGGCCGTAGGCGCCGACGTTCTGGATCGGGGTGGCTCCCGTCCGACCGGGTATGCCGCTCAGCCCCTCGATCCCCGCCCAACCCTCAGCGACGGCGCGGACCACGACGTCGTCCCAGACCTCTCCGGCAGCGACCCGCACCGTGGCGCCGCCGCAGGCATCCTGAGATTCGATCGAGATCCCGCTCGTCGCCACGAGCACGACGGTGCCGGAGAACCCCGCGTCGGCGATGACGAGGTTGGAGCCACCGCCCACGACGAGCAGCGGCTCGTCAGCATCGTCGACCTCACGCACCGCGTCGACGAGTTCGTCGGTCGTGGCCACCGTGACGACCCGGGCCGCGGGACCGCCCACCCGCATCGTCGTCAGCCCGCAGAGCGGGACGTCGTACTCTTCGCGCACCGGTGTCTCAGTCGAGCACAGCGACGGCGATCGCCTTGCCGAGGACTTTGACGCCCCCGGACATGGCGGTCAACTCGATGGTCACCCGACGAGTGTCCTCGTCCACGACCTTGACGACCCCACTGACCTCGATGTCGGCCCCCGACTCGTAGGGGACGACGACGGGCTTGGTGAAGCGAACGCCGTACTCGAGGACCCGACCGGCATCGCCGACCCACTCGGTGACGACGGTGACGGCTGCGCCCATGGTGAACATGCCGTGGGCGATGACGTCGGGCAGGCCGACGGCCTTGGCAAAGGTCTCGTCCCAGTGGATTCGGTTGCGGTCCAAGGACGCCCCGGCGTACTGCACGAGGCGGGCCCGGTCGACATGGATCGTCGTGCTGGGCAGCACGTCGCCGACGGAGACGTCGTCGAACCTGCGGATGGTGGGGGTCACGGCGGACATCACTCGCCTCCTCGGATGACGATGGTGGACGTGGCGGTGCAGACCGGCTCGCCGGTCCGGGTCGCCAACTCGGTGCGGGTCGTGACCATCGCGTGGCCGCCCGTCTCGCGGACGGTGTCGACGTGCAGCGTGCCGATGATGTCATCGCCGGCGGTGAGCGGTCGGTGGTGGACGAACTTCTGCTCGCCGTGCACGACCCGCGAGAAGTCGATCCCGGCCTCCGGGTCCGCGATCAGCTGCGCGTCGCACTGCTGAGCGATGAGCGCCGCGAAGGTGGGCGGCGCGATGACGTCGGTGTAGCCGCGCGAGCGGGCCAGGTCCGCATCGGTGTGCACCGAATCGGTGGAACCGACCGCCTCGGCGAATTCTCGGATCTTGGCGGCGCTGACGATGTAGCCCGCGGTGGGCGGGTAGGTGCGTCCTTGGAAGTCTTCATTCACCGGCATGGGCCGCAGCCTATCGGGATCGGGTCAGCGCTCAGATCGGCCGTCACCGGATCGGGGACGCCGGCCGGCTTCCGGCTGGGGCCAGGATCCTGTGGGCGCCAGCCCAGCGGCATACGGCAAAGCGCTCCCCCGGCCAGATGGCTGAGGGAGCGGTCCGCTACGACGTGGGGGACGCGGTCAGCGCGTCTCGCGGTGCTCCGTGTGCTTGCCACAGTTGGGGCAGAACTTGTTGAACGAGAGCCGGTCGGGGTTGTTCCGACGGTTCTTCTTCGTGATGTAGTTGCGGTTCTTGCAATCCACACACGCCATCGTGATCTTCGGACGGACGTCGCTGCTCTTGCTGGCCACTGCAACCTGCTCTCGGAAATGCCGCTGTCGGGATGACTACTGATGAATCGGGTCCTGGGTCGACCGCGCGCTCGGCAAGAGCACGGCGCGACGTCCAAGAATAAGGGACATCCGGCCATTTCGAGAAATCGTCCCGGTGGCCGACGTGGTAGCGGGAGCGGGACTCGATCCCGCGACCTCACGATTATGAGTCGTGCGCTCTAACCAGCTGAGCTACCCCGCCATGGGCTGTCGACGCCAGAAGCGAACGACGGACCAGAGCCCCAATACGGAATCGAACCGTAGACCTTTTCCTTACCATGGAAACGCTCTGCCGACTGAGCTATTGGGGCACGGTCAACGCTTTGGTGGAACCGCTGCGGCTGACCGGTTGTGCGACGGCGACATTACACGGTCCGAGCCCCGGACGGGAAATCGTCACCGCGGGCGCCCTCCGATGGCCCTGCACCGACCTGAGATGATCCGTGTCATGACTTCTCGTGGGGCCCCACCCCGGCGCACCCGCACCCCCATCGTCGTGCCCGCGAACGAGGTCGCGGTGCACTTCGACCGGCACAGCATCTGGCGAGCGTCCTGGACCGTGGTCGCGGTCATCGCTCTCGCGGCCCTGCTGCGCTGGGTCCTCGCCGACGCCGGCGGCGTGATCTTCACGCTCTTCCTGTCGTTGATCCTCTCGATCGCGATGGAACCGGCCGTCGCCGCACTCAGTCGACGCATTCGGCGCGGGTTCGCCACGGCCATCGTCATGTTCGGAACCCTGCTGAGTTTCGGGGTCTTCGTCTTCTTCTTCGGGCGGCTCCTCGGCGATCAGATCGGCCACTTCGCTCAGTCCGTGCCGGCGCTCGTCGAGGAGGTCGGCACGTGGGCGAAGGAACGCTTCGGCCTCGAGGTCGACTACCAGGCGATGCTCGAGCGCCTCGGGGTGGGCACCTCCACGATGACGACCGTCGCGCAGAACCTCGCCGGCGGCGTCCTGGGTCTGCTCACCTCCGTGCTGACAGCTGCCTTCAGCACGCTGACGCTCGCGTTCTTCACCTTCTATCTCTCGGCCGACCAGCCGCGCCTTCGGCGGTGGATCGCGCAGTTGTTCCCCCCGCGGCAGCAGGAGGTCTTCGCCACCGCCTGGGAGCTCGCGGTCCAGAAGACGGGCGGCTACGTCTCGGCCCGGCTGATCCTCGCGGGAATCTCGGGTGGCATGGCCGCCATCTTCATGCTCATCATCGGCATGCCCTACTGGCTCGCACTCGGCATCTGGACCGGCATCGTGGCGCAATTCGTCCCGACGGTGGGCACCTACATCGCCATCGCCCTGCCGGTCGCCCTCGGGCTCATCGGCGACCAGCCGTGGCAGGGGCTGGCCGTTCTCGGCTTCGCGCTGGTCTATCAGCAGATCGAGAACGTCACGATCGAGCCGCGGATCTCCGCCGAGGCCGTCAACGTGCACCCTGCGGTGTCCTTCGGGGCGGTCATCTTCGGAGCGTCGCTTTTCGGTGTCGGCGGCGCCTTCGTCGCGGTCCCGGTGGCCGCACTGCTGCTCGCGATGTTCGACATCTACTCCCACAAGTACGAGGTGCTCCCGCACATTGCTGCTCTGGACAGCGAGACCTCCACGGCCCGCCTTGAGCCGGCCCGCCTCGAGGACGAGCAGACCGATGAGGACGGTCCGGAGGACGATGCAGGCGAGGACGGTCCGGAGGGGCTGGCCGGCGGGGAAGAAGCCAAGGCCGGTCACCGTCACCTTGGCGGCGGCGACCGGCCCGGGGCGACCGAGGGCAGGGACGAGCCCCACCAGGGGTAGGGAACGCGGTCAGGACCACGCCCGCACCAGCCGTACGTCGGGGCTCCTGGCCTGCTGAGGCAGCGCTCACTGCGTCCCGGGCTCCTCATCCACCAACATCGCCGGCAGGATCGGTCCCCTCCGGACCATCGTCCAGGGCCGCCTCCGCCGCCTGCTCCTGCTCCTGCCGCCGCTGCTGGTCGCTGCGCAGCCGGGTCAGCTCGGCCGTCACCGTGTCGAGGCGGTTGCGTGCCACGCCCAGGCGTCGCTCGAGGTCCGCGATCCCCTCGCGGGCCTCGTTCTGGCGAGCCGTGGCGACATCGACCTGGTGCTGGGCCGTGGCTCGGGCCCGCTGGGCCGCGTCGAGGTCGGCAGCCAGTTGGGCTCGACGTCGCGCGTCCCGGGCCCGACGCCGCTCGTCCAGGTCGGTCGCCACGGCCGGGAGCGCTGCGTCCTGCTCACCGCTCATGGCCACGACGCCGGTGATGTCGACCGACCCGAGCCCGGCATAGGTCAGCGCCTTGACCAAGGCGCCGGTCCGGATCGTGCGCTCGGCGGCTTCGTCGGCGACGAAGGCGGTCAGTGTTGCCCGGACCTCCGACTGCGCCCCGGCCGCGAGCGACTGACCAGCCGCGGCCGTGGCCGCCACCACCCGCCGGGTCGCCGCCTCGACCCGGCGGGATCGCTCCCGACCCAGGACTCGGAGCTGGTCACCGTCCAGGGTGCGCTGCGCCTCTCGCAGCAGCTCGGCGAAGTCGTGCAGCTCCTCGATCTCGTCCGGGCAGGACCGGACGAAGTGGTTGATCGCCCACGCGGCGACCGTCGGCTTGCGCAGCACGCGCACCGACGCTGCGAGCGCGGCATCACCGGCTGTCGTAGCCTGCGCCACGAGGGACTTCCGCACGGACATGAAGTCACCCGGCTCGGCGGAATACAGCTCTTGGACGGCGGCGTGAAGGTGCAGTATCACCACGCCATTGTCGGCCCTTTGGCACAGTGGACCCATGATCTGGATCTGCGAGACGTGCGCTGTCGAGACTGCCGACCTTGACGAACCACCAGCGCGCTGCGAGATCTGTGAGGACGAGCGGCAGTGGGTCCCCGAGGCCGGGCAGTCGTGGACCAGCGTGGAGACGTTGCGCACCAAGGGGACTCGCATCGTCGTCTCGGAGGTGGAGCCGGGGCTGTGGGGCCTGCGCACCGAGCCCGGCGTCGGCATCGGCCAGCAGATGATGGCGGTCCGGACTCAGCAGGGCGTGCTGCTCTTCGACTGTGTCGGCTACCTCGACGACGCCGCCGTCGACGTCGTCAGGGGGCTCGGGCCCATCCTCGGCGTGGCCGCGAGCCACCCGCACATGTATGGCGCGCAGACGCAGTGGGCCCAGGCGCTCGGCGGGGTGCCTGTCCACATCGCCCGACGCGACCGGCAGTGGGTGCGTCGCGACGACCACGTCGAGTACTTCGACGAGCACCGCGAGATCGCCAGCGGCCTGACCGTGCACCGGGTCGGCGGCCACTTCGCCGGTCAGGCCGTGCTCGAGTGGGCAACGGGCAACTCCGGCCGAGGCGTCCTGCTGGCCGGCGACGCGATCTTTCCCAACCCGGACCGGCGGACCGTGAGCTTCCTGCGCAGCTACCCCAACCGGATCCCGCTGTCGGGCACCGTCGTCCAGCGGATCGCGGGCCAGGTCGAGGGGCTGCACTTCGACCGTCTCTACAACAACTTCGGAGCGGTCGTTCCGGCCGATGCCAAGGCAGTCATCCGCTACTCGGCCGACCGGCACGCGGCCTGGGTCCGCGGCGATCACGACGACCTGACCTGAGCGGCCCGGACCGCCCCCCTGGAGCGTCCCGGGCCGACTCTCCGGCGCGTACAGGTGATCTCCTACGACGCGTGGTCCGACGCGCCAACCTCAGCGTCGACGACCAGAGCGTCGACGACCTCAGTGTCCGTGGGCACACCCGTCGGGGGGTGGCGCGGCCACCACATCCGGTCTCCGAGCAGGGCGAACAGCGCCGGCACCAACAGCGTGCGCACGACGAAGGTGTCGAGCAGGACGCCGAGTCCCACGATGAGGCCGAGCTGGGTCAACGTCATCAGGGGCAGGATCCCGAGGGCGGCAAAGACGGCCGCGAGGACGACGCCGGCGCTGGTGATGACCGCTCCCGTGGCCCCGACGGCGCGCTCGATCCCGGCCACCGTGCCGTGCGTGCTGGCCTCCTGCCGGGCCCGGTGCACGAGGAAGATCGTGTAGTCGATGCCGAGCGCCACCAGGAACATGAAGGACAGGAGCGGGACGTTGACGTCGATCCCGGCGAAGCCGAAGAAGGTCTTGCCGACCCACGTGCCCAACCCGATGGCGGCGACGGCGGACAGCACGTTGACGACGAGCAGGATGACCGGTGCGACGACGGCACGCAGGAGGACCATCAGCACGATCAGGACGATCAGCAGGATGACGGGGACCACGACGGACAGGTCCCGCACGGCGGACGCCTTCTGGTCCACCAGCTCCGCGGCGGGACCACCCACCTGGGCGTCGGCTCCCGGGATCGCATGGACGGCGGTCCGCAGGTCCTCGATCGTCTGGTTGGAGACGTCGGTGCCGGGGCCGGAATTCGTGACGACGGACAGGCGGGTCAGGCCGGTGTTGGTCTCACCATCCGGGGTGACCCGCACGACGCCGTCCACCGCGCTCGCAGCAGAGGTCACCGCCGGGGCGGAGTCCGACGTGGTGATGACGATCGCGGGGGCGGCCTCACCGGCAGGGAAGTGGTCCGCGAGGACCGTGAAGCCGGTCTGCGACTCAGCCGCCACCCGGAACTTCTGGGTCGAGCTGAGCCCGAAGTGCGAGCCAGCGAGCCCAGCGGCGAAGACCCCGAGCAGCGCGACGGCGACCACGGCCACCACTGCCGCTCGCTTGATGCCAAAGGCGGCGATCCGCGCCCAGACACCGTGGTCCGCGCGGGGCTGGCCGGGGCGCGGCACGAACGGCCAGAAGACCTGGCGCCCGACGACCGCCAACGCAGCCGGCAGGACGAGCAGGCCGAAGGCGAGCGCGACGAGCAACCCGATGGCCGAGGCGACCCCGAGCCCCGAGGTCGACGGGACCACGGCGAGCACGAGCGCCAACAGGGACAGCACGACGGTCAGGTTGCTGGCGAGGATGGCGGGCGCCGTCCCGGCCCAGGCGCGCCGGAGGGCGACCCGGTGGTCATCGTCCTTGCCGAGCTCCTCGCGGTAGCGGGAGATGAGCAGCAGGGCGTAGTTGGCCCCGGCGCCGAAGACGAGCACGCTGATGATGCCGCCGTCGAAGGAGAGATCCCAGGCCTTCCCGGCCGCGGCCGTGAGGACGCCGGCCACCTGGTCGGCGAAGGCGACGACGATGAGCGGCACGAGCCAGAGGGTCGGGCTGCGATAGGTCAGCAGCAGCAGGAGGGCGACGATGCCGATGGTGATGGCCAGCAGGGTGAAGTTCGCACCGTCGAAGGCAGACGCCACATCTGCACCGAAGGCCGGTCCCCCGGTGACGTAGGTCGACACGCCCGGCACCGCATTCGCGGCCACCGACGCACGCATCGCCTTGATGGTCGTCGCAATCTCGGTGTTGGGCCGGTTGGCATCGATCAGGACGGGAGCCATCGCGGCCCGGCCGTCCTGCGACGCGGTGGGCGGGACCGGCGGCGCCTCCACGGAGCCAGCGACCGTCGCGCCCTGGCTGGTCGCGGCGGCGAGGTCGGCCGCCGTCAGCGCGCCCCCGTCAGCACGCTCCCAGACGAGCAGGGCCGGCGCCTTGTCGGCGCCGGGGAACTGCTGCTCGAGAACGGACACGACGTGCGACTCGCTCGTCGTCGGCAGGTCTGCGGAGCTCCCCGCGGTCTGCTCGATCCCGCGCAGGCCGCCGATCAGCCCGCCCGCGACGAGCAGGGCGATCAGGAGGGTCAGCCACGCGCCGCGTCGGGACGTGATCCGGCGCGCCAGGCCGGATCCGCGGCTGTTCACCTGGGTGGCAGGATCCGTGGTGGGGTCCGTGGCGGGAGTGCGCCGAGACGGCTGTGGTGGGGTCGATCCTGGAGTCAGTTGTGGGGTTTTGAGGGCCATGCCTCCAGCGTGCGGTCGCCCCGAGGTGGTTCCCCTCCATCAAAAGGTTGAACTCCTGCTCGACCGAAACGCGGCGAGTCGACTCAGGGGGCGGGGGCCACCACAGCCGTCAGGGCAGCGCGGGCCCCGACCAGGGCCGGGCCGTACCACGTCAGGAGGCGTCCGCTCAGCAGTGCGGTTCGGGTCCGGGCGAACGCCTCCGGACCGTCCTGGGCGGTGAAGACGTAGGGTTCGTCAGGCAGCAGGACGACATCGATGTCGTCCCGGTCCAGGTCGACCAGGTCAACGTGGGGGTAGCGCTCAGGGTGGTCGGCAAAGACGTTGTCCCAGCCGAGCCGCGCCACGAGGTCCCCGGTGAAGGTCGAGGAGCCGACGACCATCCACGGGTCGCGCCAGATCGCGACGGCCACCCGCGTCGTCGGGGCGGGAACCGGGCCGGACCACTCCCGCTCCGCCTCATCAAGCCACGGCGGGCTCGCTGCTCCCAGCCCCTCCGCGAAGAGGCGTCGCATCGACGTGAACGCCTGCGGCACCGTCTCGATGTCGGTGACCCACACGGGTATGCCGCTCTCCCGCAGCCGGCGCACGTCGAGCTCGCGGTTTTCCTCCTTGTTGGCCACCACGAGGTCCGGACGCAGCTCCCTGATCGCGCCGAGGTTCGGGTTCTTGGTGCCCCGGACCCGTTGCACCGCCAGGTCTTGCGGGTGGGTGCACCAGTCGGTTGCCCCGACGAGCACGTCGGGACAGGTGGCCGCGATGGCCTCCGTCAGGGACGGGACCAGCGACACGACCCGCCGAGGGCTGGACGGGAGGTGGGCGGCATACCCCATGTCATCAACAACAGGAAACATCACAGCATCACCCAACCACGCGGCCTTCCGGGGGTACTCGGGGGCGCAGGCCGACCGCGGTCGCGCGCCCCCGAGCAGCTACACGTTGCGGCGGTACTGGCCCCCGACCTCGAAGAAAGCCTCGGTCACCTGCTGCAGCGAGCACACCCGGGCCGCGTCCATCAGGACGTCGAAGACGTTGCCACCCTCGATCGCGACCTGGCGCAGCGCCTCGAGCGCCTCCTTGGCCTCGACCTGGTGCGCCTGCTGGAAGTCGTGGACCCGCTTGAGCTGGGACTGCTTCTCCTCCTCGGTGCCACGGGCCAACTCGATCGTCTTCGGCTCCTCGCCGTGCGGGTGGCGGAAGGTGTTGACACCGATGATCGGCAGCGACCCGTCGTGCTTGCGGCGCTCATAGAGCATCGACTCGTCCTGGATCTTGCCCCGCTGGTAGCCGGTCTCCATCGCTCCGAGGACGCCACCACGCTCGGTCATCTTGTCGAACTCGCGCAGCACCTCCGCCTCGACGAGGTCGGTCAGCTCCTCGATGATGAACGAGCCCTGGAGCGGGTTCTCATTCATCGCCAGGCCCCACTCGCGGTTGATGATGAGTTGGATCGCGAGGGCCCGGCGGACGGACTCCGCGCTCGGGGTGGTCACGGCCTCGTCATAGGCGTTGGTGTGCAACGAGTTGGCGTTGTCATAGATCGCGCAGAGGGCCTGCAACGTCGTGCGGATGTCGTTGAACTGCATCTCCTGCGCGTGCAGGCTCCGACCGGACGTCTGGACGTGGTACTTCAGCTTCTGCGACCGGTCGTTGGCACCGTACTTCTCCCGCATCGCCACGGCCCAGATGCGCCGGGCGACCCGACCGAGCACGTTGTACTCGGGGTCCATCCCGTTGCTGAAGAAGAACGACAGGTTGGGCGCGAAGTCATCGATCGACATCCCGCGGGCGAGGTAGCTCTCGACGTAGGTGAAGCCGTTGGCCAGGGTGAACGCCAACTGGCTGATCGGGTTCGCTCCGGCCTCGGCAATGTGGTAGCCGGAGATGCTGACCGAGTAGAAGTTGCGCACCTTGTGATCGATGAACCACTCCTGGATGTCGCCCATCATCTTGAGGGAGAACTCGGTGCTGAAGATGCAGGTGTTCTGGCCCTGGTCCTCCTTGAGGATGTCCGCCTGAACCGTCCCGCGGACGTTGGCCAGGGTGTGAGCCCGTAGGCCTTCGCGCTCGCTCTCGCTCGGCTCGCGGCCCTCGCGCTCGCGGAAGATGTCGACCTGCTGGTCGATCGCGGTGTTGAGGAAGAACGCGAGGATCGTCGGCGCGGGTCCGTTGATCGTCATCGAGACGGACGTCGTGGGAGAGACGAGGTCGAAGCCCTCGTAGAGCGCCTTCATGTCCTCCAGCGTCGCGATCGAGACACCCGAGGTGCCGACCTTGCCATAGACGTCGGGGCGCGGCCCGGGGTCGCGACCGTAGAGGGTGACCGAGTCGAAGGCGGTCGAGAGCCGGGTGGCGGGCTGGTCCTCGGAGAGGAGCTTGAACCGCCGGTTCGTCCGGAACGGGTCACCCTCCCCCGCGAACATCCGGGCCGGGTCCTCCCCCTCGCGCTTGAACACGAAGACACCAGCGGTGTAGGGGAAGTGTCCGGGAAGGTTCTCGGTGCGCAGGAACTTGAGGAGCTCACCATGGTCGGTGTAGCGCGGGAGGGCGACGCGGGGGATCTTGTTGCCGGACAGGGAGGTCCGGGTCAGCGTGTTGACGATCTCCTTGTCGCGGACCCGCACGACCTGCTCGTCGCCGGAGTAGGACTCAACGACCCTGGGCCAGTCGGAGAGTTGGTTGGTGACCGAACCCGGCAGGTCGGTGCGAGCCTGCTCGAGCAGCGCCTCGACTCCCTCGATGCCCTCGGCGCCGGCGTCTGCGAGCTCGCCCCGCACGGCCTCGAACTGCTGGACGCGACGCGCCTGGGCGGCATACTCCTGCGTCTTGTCGTGGTAGCCGCGGATCGTCTCACTGATCTCGGCCAGGTAGCGCACGCGGGAGGAGGGCACGACGGTCGCGATCCGGGTTGAACGCTTGGTGTCGACGTGCGGCAGGGTCCCCTCGCTGATCGGGAGGCCGGCGGCGGCGAGCAGGTCGCGCAGAGCCTGGTAGAGCGCGGTCACCCCGTCGTCGTGGAAGGTTGCCGCGGACGTCCCGAAGACCGGCATGTCGTCCGGACCCTGACCGAACGCCTCGCGGTTGCGGACCATCTGCCGCCCGACGTCGCGCATCGCGTCCTCGGCGCCGCGACGCTCGAACTTGTTGATCGCGACGACATCGGCCTGGTCAAGCATGTCGATCTTCTCGAGCTGACTGCTCGCGCCGAACTCGGGCGTCATGACGTAGAGGGACACGTCGGAGTGGTCGACGACGGCGGCATCGCCCTGGCCGATGCCCGGGGTCTCGAGGATGACGAGGTCGTAGCCGGCGGCCTTGACGATGTCGACGACCTGGTGAAGGTTGTCGGGGACCTGACTGCGGCCGCGGGTGGCCATGGAACGGAAGAGGATCCGGTCACCGTCGAGGGACGACATCCGGATCCGGTCGCCGAGCAGGGCGCCGCCGCCACGACGACGGGTGGGGTCGATCGCGATGATGGCGACCCGCAACTTGTCCTGCTGGTCCAGGCGCAGGCGTCGGACCAACTCGTCGGTGAGGGACGACTTGCCCGAGCCGCCGGTCCCGGTGATGCCGAGGATCGGGACCGTCCGCTTGGCAGCTGCCGCGTGGATGCCGGCGACGAGCTCGGCCGACAACTCGTCCTCCTGGGCGCCGGTGATGGCGCGGGCGACGTGCGACCGGTCCCCGGAGATGATCGCCTCGAGGTCGGGGTGGCTGATGTCCCAGGGGTCGTAGTCGCAGTCCTTGATGACGGAGTTGATCATGCCGGCCAGACCGAGCTTCTGGCCGTCCTCGGGGCTGAAGATGTGCACCCCGGACTTGGCGAGGCGGGCGATCTCGTCGGGGACGATGACCCCGCCCCCGCCGCCGACGACCTTGATGTGGTCGGCGCCGTTCTCTCGGAGCAACTGGACGAGGTACTCGAAGTACTCGACGTGACCGCCCTGGTAGGAGCTGATCGCGATGCCCTGCACGTCCTCGTCGATGGCCGCGTCGACGACCTCCTGGACGGAGCGGTTGTGTCCGAGGTGGACCACCTCGGCGCCCTGGCTCTGCATGATCCGACGCATGATGTTGATCGAGGCGTCGTGCCCGTCGAAGAGGGCTGACGCGGTGACCATGCGCACGTGGTGGCTCGGCTCGTGGAAGTCGGGCTTCGGGGCGGGCGTGGTGCCTGACTTGGTGCCTGACGTGGATTTCGGCTTGGGGCTGGGCTTGCTGTCCGGCTTGCGGTCCGACTGGGACGCGATCTGGGACTCGGTCTGGGACTCGGCCACGGGGTGCCTCCGATAGAGCGACGCTGGTCCCAAGATAGTAGGACTTCCGACTAATGGACGTCAATGCGATCTCGGCCTACCATGACGGGATGACGGCTGCAGCCGCGTCCGATGGACGCCTCGACTTCGATCCCATCGAGGCGGCCCGCGTCCAATGGGTCGAGCGGGACTGGGGCCGCGCAGCCGACGGCATGGCTGCGATCACCTCCGTCATGCGGGCCCACCAGATCGTCCTGGCCCGCGTGGAGTCCACCCTGCGGCCACTCGGTGTGACGTTCGCCCGCTACGAGGTGCTCATGCTGCTGCTCTTCAGCAGTCGAGGCTCCCTCCCCATGCGGCTGATCGCCTCCCGGTTGCAGGTGCACCCGACGAGCGTCACGAACGCGGTGGATCGCCTCGAGCGGGCCGCCCTGGTGACCCGTGAGACCCACCCGCAGGATCGCCGGGCCCTGCTGATCACGCTCACCCCGGCCGGGCGGGAGCTCGCCGAGCGCGCCACGAAGTCGCTCAACGCCGAGGTCTTCGAGCAAGAAGACCTGCTGGGCGAGGACGGGCCAGCCCTCATCGACCCGTCCTGCGCCCGATCCTGCGCAACCCGATCGGCACGCACGTGCAGGTCGGCAAGGGGCTGGTCGACGGGGCGTTGCGCACCGCCGACGAGATCGGCTGCGAGACCATCCAGGTCTTCACCGGCAACCCCCGCGGCTGGAAGCCGACACCGGGCAAGCCGGCCGAGGACCAGCGGTTCCGGGACGCCATCGGCGAACGCGGCCTGCGCGTCTTCATCCACGCGCCCTACCTCGTCAACCTCGGCAGTCCGACCGCCAGCACCTATGAGCAGTCGACGATGATCCTGGCCCACAACCTGAAGCGGGCCGAGGAGATCGGCGCCGAGGGCGTCGTCGTGCACACGGGGTCGTTCGTCGATCCGAGTGGGCGCACCGACCTCTATGACGCGGCGATGCGTCAGGTTCGCGACGGACTACTCCCGCTGCTCGAAGGGCTCGAGGGCGATACCGCACCGTGGCTGCTGCTCGAACCAACTGCGGGACAAGGACGTTCGCTCTGCGCCACGCCCGAGGACCTTCAGCCCTACCTCGCCGCCATCGACTTCCATCCGAAGGCAGGGATCTGCCTGGATACCTGCCATGTCTTCGCGGCCGGGTCACCAGTCGATGAGCCCGGGGGCATGGCGGCCACGGTGGAGAAGATCGAGCAGATCGGCGGCACCGGCCGGCTTCGACTTGTTCATGCCAACGACTCGATGGACGTTCGCGGCGCGTTCAAGGACCGCCACCAGCGGATCGGCGCCGGTCACATCGGGGCCGCCCCGTTCCGAGAGCTGTTCGCACACCCCGCCACCGCGGGGGTCCCCTTCATCCTGGAGACACCCGGCTCCCGCGACCCCGGCAACCCCGACCTGGCGCTGCTCAAACAGCTGCGAGCCGAGGCCCACGCCACCGCTCATCGGTGATGCGATCCCGCGCCGCCCTACGATGGTCGCCATGGCCACCGTGATCACCGTGCATGCCTTCTGAGATGGCGGGCCCCGCCGAGGATCTTGGGTTGGTCCCACGTGCGCAGCAGCGGACCACCCCGTGGCGCAACGGTGGTGGCGTGACCCGAGAGCTGGCGGCCGGTCTTCAGGGCGACGACCTGTGGTGGCGCATCAGCGTCGCCAGCATCGACCGGGACGGCGCCTTCTCGGCGTTCCCCCGGCTCGAGCGGCGCCTCACCGTCATCGCTGGCGCAGGTGTCGCCCTGACCATCGACGGGCACGAGCACCTCGTCCGGTGCGGGGACTCGATCGAGTTCTCCGGCAACGCGGTCGTTCGTTGCGCCCTGCCGGGCGGCCCGGTCGAGGCGCTGAACGTCATGACCCGGCGCGGGATGCCGGGACCGGTCGAGACGCGGGTTCGGCTCGAACCCGGGTCCACCACCATCGTCCTCGCACCCGATCTCGCGGTGCTGCTGGCGGGCTCGGCCCACGTGACCGCAGCGGACCAACCAAACCCGCAGCGCCTGGAGCACCTCGACGCCCTGCTCCCGACGCTCGGACGGGACCGGCACGTCGCGGGCGCCGGACAGCTCCTCGTGCTGCGGCTCCCCTCCATGCAGGCCGGAGGTGGACGGCGTCACGAGGACCGCGCTGGGTGAGCCCCACGTCACAGGTCGCGGGTGGCCCCCACATCGGCGGTGACGGCGAACAACTCCGGCTCACGGAACGACGAGGCGATGAACGCCTTCAGGGCCGCGGCGCTGACGTCTGCCAGCAGACCACTCTCGACGATGGCGATGGCCGAGCCACCAAACCCACCACCCGTCATCCGGGCCGCGAGCGCCCCGGCCCCCCGCGCCGTGTCGACGGCCACGTCGAGCTCGGCGCAGGAGATCTCGAAGTCGTCGCGCATGGAGGCATGCGACTGGTCGAACAAATCCGTGAGCCGGGCGAAGTCATCCGCCTCGAGGGCATCGACGGTCTGGGTGACGCGCCCGATCTCCGTGACGACGTGCCGGGCTCGACGGCGGAGCACGTCATCGGTCAGCACCGCGAGCCGGCCCTCAAGCCCCTCGAGGGGGAGGTGGCGCAGTGAGTCGACTCCCAGGGCCTCAGCTGCCGCAACGCACTCGTCGCGGCGGTTCCCGTATTGGCCATCCCCGAGCGAGTGGGCGGCCCTGGTGTTCATGACCAGTAGCTGCAGACCGTGCGCCGCGAGGTCAAAGGGAACGGGCTGGGGTGCGTGGTCTCCGTCGAAGTCGAGCAGCAGCGCGGTGTCGCTGGTCGCGAGGAGCGCGGCGGACTGGTCCATCCCACCCGTCGGCGCTCCGGCGATCTCGTTCTCCGCCCGGACGCAGGCAGCAGCAAGCGCTCGTCGACCCACAGGGCCGCTGAGTCCCTCGAGCTCGAAGAGGTCGACGACCGCGACCGCGACCGAACACTCGAGGGCGGCCGAGGAGGACAACCCCGATCCGAGCGGGACCCGGCCGTCGACCAGGACGTCGACGCCGCCGAGTCGGTGACCGGCCTGCTCCAGGGCCCAGAGGACACCTGCGACGTAGGCACCCCAACCACCCGGCCGCAGCGGCCCGACCTTGTCGAGGGAAACCGTGACGACCTGGTTCAACTGGCGCGATGCCAGCCGCACCGTCCGATCGTCGCGCCGGCGGACCGCGACGTGGGTGCGGCGCGGGATGGCGATGGGGAGGCAGAGACCGCTGTTGTAGTCGGTGTGCTCGCCGATGAGGTTGACCCGGCCAGGCGCCGACCAGACACCATCGGCGGCCGCGCCGAAGGCAGCCGCGAAGTGCTGCATGAGCTCGGCGCCGATCTGCACCTCAGTGGTCATGCCCCGACCTCCCGCAGCCGGGCCGCCACCTGCTCCGGCGCGACATCTGAGATCCACGCACCGACACCCGACTCGGAACCGGCGAGGTATTTCAACCGGCTCGGGGCGCGGAGCACCGACACGATCTGCAGGTGCAGTCGCCAGTCGTCGCGGCCCTCGCGGATCGGCGCCTGGTGCCAGCCAGCGATGTAGGGCAGCCGCACCGAGCCACCATCCTCTGCGACGTAGAAGCGGTCCAGTCGTCGCAGCAGGTCGGGGTAGAGCACGGCCAACTCGGCCCGTTCCTCTTCGGTCAGGGCGATCAGGTCGGGGACGTCCCGGTTGGGCACCACGTGCACCTCGACGGGCCAGCGGCCGGCGAACGGCGCGTAGACGGTCCAGTGCTCACCGCGCTGCACGATCCGATCGCCCGCGGCGAGCTCTGCGGCAAGGATGTCCGCACCGAGCAGTCGACCGGTGCGCGCGCGGTGGGCTCGGGCCTGAGCCAGGATCGTGGCCGACCGCGCCGGGATGAAGGGATAGGCATAGATCTGACCGTGCGGGTGGTGCAGGGTGACGCCGATCTCGGGTCCACGGTTCTCGAAACAGAAGACGTACTCGACGCCCTCCAGCTGCGCGAGCTCGCGGGTCCGGTCGACCCAGGCCTCGATGACCGTGCGCGCGCGGACCGGGGTCAGGTCGGCGAACTGACCGTCGTGATCGCTGGTGAAGCAGACGACCTCGCAGCGGCCCTTTGCCGGTGCCACGCTGAAGCGCTCGTCCTCGGGCGCCGGTCCGAGGAGCGCGGCCGCGGTCGAGAAGGAAGGGAAGCGGTTCTCGAAGACGGCGACGTCGTAGTCGGCGTCGGGAATCTCGCTCGGCACCGTGCCACGCCCGGTGGGGCAGAGTGGGCATTCGTTGGCCGGCGGCATGAAGGTGCGGTTCTGACGGTGACTGGCCACCGCCACCCACTCCCCCGTGAGCAGATCGAGACGCATCCCGCCCGCCTCGACCCGGTCTCCCAGCGGTCGAGTGTCGACTGGAGGTGTGCGTCCGACCGTGACGTCGTCGAAGTAGATGATGTCTCGACCATCGGCCAGTTTGGCGGCGGTGCGGGTCACTCCCGTGGCGGTACTCACGTGCGGAGCCTACCGAGCCCCGCGAGGGCGGCGGCGGAGGAGGAAACCCGACCTCCGCGCCAGTCCGGGCCGCGAAGGCTCCCTGAGCCCAGCGGCATACGACAATCAGTGAACGTCAGGACCGCACCGCGCTGGCGTGCGGCATGCTGCCAGTGGCAGTGCCGCCACATGAGAGGGGATCGATCCGTGACCACGCCACCCACCTTCGAGCAGGTGCGATCCCTCCCCTGCGCTCTGGAGCGGACCGTGCCGGCGCACTTCGCCGACGCCAACGGACACATGAACATCGCGCGCTACCTGGAGCTCTACAACGAGGCTGCCTGGACTGCCATGGCGGCCGTCGGCCTCGGGGAGGCTGACGCGGTCGCCGGCCGGGCCGCCAGCATGGCCATCGAGCAGCACCTGCGCTATCTGCGCGAAGTGCACGTCGGTGACCTCCTGTCGTGCCATCTGCGCCTCATCGGACGGTCCAGCAAGGCAGTCCACCAGATGTACTTCCTGGCAAACCTGACAACCGGAGTGCTGGCCCCACTTCCTGACCACGTCGTCGAACTGCTCGACGCGCGGATCTCGATCGATGCGGCGCTGCCCTGGCAAGCTCCGCTGTCGGGTGCCATCACTGCCCGGTGAGCACCGGCGACCACAGCGGCCGGTGACCACGGCACCTCTGCCCCGGGTGACTATCGGCCTTGCGCAATCACGCGGATCGGGCGTGACCCAGGGAGGGTGCCCCCGGGAGGCGTGACTGGACGCCGGCTCCCGAGTGGCCCCGGTAGCGATGCGTATCAGTCTGTGAGACAGGCCACAGCGGACCGTTGACACCGGCTTAACGCGCTCCCTACCTTGTTCCTATCTGGGAACGCCGTTCGTATATATGATCATCAACAACCTGGGAGCACCCACATGGCCACCTTCAGCCTTCGTCGCCCTCGCTCATTGAGCGTCCTCGTCATCCTGCCCTTCGTCGGATTGCTTGGCCTCAGCGCCTGCGGTTCCAGCGCTGACGCCGACCCTGCCACCACGGCAGCTCCCGCCGTCGCCAACGCGGCGCCCCTCTTCAAGGACCTGCCGGCGAACCTACAGAAGGCAGGCACGATCCAGATCGGTTCCTCGGTCGACTACCCGCCCTTTGAGTTCTACGGCGAGGACGGCAAGACCCTCAAGGGCTTCGAGCCCGAGCTCGGAGGCCTGCTCGAGAAGCAGCTCGGGGTCACGTTCACGTGGAACAACGCCGCCTTCGACACCCTCTTCTCGTCCCTGCGCTCGGGACGCTACGACATCATCTTCGGGGCCACGAACGACACCGCGGAGCGCGAGCAGACCTTCGACTTCGTCTACTACCTGCAGTCCTCACAGGCCATTGTCGTGGCCAAGGGCAACCCGCAGGGCATCCAGACGGAGGACGACCTCTGTGGCAAGACGATCGCTGCAGTGCGCGGTGGCATCCAACCGCAGTGGCTCGAGAAGAAGTCTGGCGAGTGCACCACGTCCGGCAAGGAGAAGATCAACGTCCTGACGTTCAGCGGCAACGCTGATGAGCAGCTGGCGGTCAAGCAGGGCCGTGCGGCCGGGCTGCTCGAGAACTACCCGACGGCGGCGGTCTTCGCGAAGGAGTCCGGTGGTGAACTGGAGCTCGTCAAGGGACTCCAGGTCCAGAAGCAGTACTTCGGCATGGTCCTGCCCAAGGAGAGCAAGGAGCTGCAGACCGCCCTGCAGAAGGCCTGGCAGGCCATCATCGATGACGGCTCCTACGGCAAGGTGCTCGAGCAGTACGGCCTGTCGGAGATCGGCATCAAGCAGGCCGGAATCAACGCCGTCGCCTCTGGTGCGCCGACCGACTGATCCCTGCCTCGCCCGCACCCCTTCCGGTAGGAGACCACCATGTCGACCGAGAACGTCTTCATCGCCCCGCTGGGCGACCAGGGCCATGCGCATCGCCACCACCCAACCACCGTGGTGCCGTTGCGCCACCCGGGTCGCTGGGTGCTGGGGACCGTCGTCCTGATACTCGTCGCCTTTCTCCTCCGGGCGTTTGCGACAGCCGACATCGACTGGGGGATGACGTTCAGCTACCTCACCAACCCCCTGGTCCTCGCCGGTCTGCGCAACACCGTGACGCTCACGCTGCTGTCGATGGCATTGGCCCTGGTGCTCGGGGTGACGACGGCCGTGATGCGTCAGTCCGAGAACCCGGTCCTGCGGTGGGTGGCCGGTGGCTACACGTGGCTCTTCCGGGGCACGCCACTGCTGGTCCAGCTGTTGATCTGGTTCAGCTTGTCGATCGTCTTCAAGACGGTCGAGATCCCCGGACTGTTCTCGATATCGATGGTCACGCTGATGACGCCCTTCGTCGCTGCCCTGCTCGGTCTGGGAGTCAACGAGGGGGCGTACATCGCCGAAATCGTCCGCGGCGGCATCCTGTCGGTGGACAAGGGCCAGCGGGAGGCTGCGGCGGCGATCGGCATGACCCCCGGCAAGACGATGACCCGAATCGTGCTGCCCCAGGCGCTTCGGGTCATCGTCCCCCCACTGGGCAACGAATTCATCGCACTGCTCAAGTACTCCTCTTTGGCCTTCACCATCTCCTACGGGGAGCTGCTGGACTCGGCCAACAGGATCTACACCGCCAACTTCAAGGTCATCGAGCTGCTCTTCACGGCAACCATCTGGTATCTCGTTCTGACCACAGTCTTCAGCGTCCTGCAACAGGTCCTCGAGCGTCGCCTCAACCGTGGCGTGGTCGGCTCCTCGCCCACGATGACGTCTCGCCTGCGCCAGAACCTGTCCCTCAGGAGGGTCTCGAAATGACAAACGACGTCGTCGTCCGCGCTGAGGGGGTCGAGAAGAGCTTCGGATCGGTCAAGGTCCTCAAAGGCATCGACCTCGAAGTCCACTCCGGCGAGGTCCTGTGCATCATCGGTCCGTCCGGCTCCGGGAAGTCCACCTTCCTTCGCTGCATCAACCACCTGGAGAAGGTCGACGGCGGAAGACTGCTCGTCAACGGCAGCCTGGTGGGCTACCGGGAGAAGGGCGACAAGCTCTACGAGCAGAAACCCAAGGAGATCTGCAAGGACCGGGCCGGGATCGGCATGGTCTTCCAGCACTTCAACCTCTTCCCGCACAAGACGATCCTCGAGAACGTGATCGAGGGCCCGGTGCAGGTCAGGCGGATACCCAAGCAGGACGCGATCAAACAGGGCAAGCAGTTGCTCGATCGCGTGGGACTGGGAGATCGCACCCACGCCTACCCGCGCATGATGTCCGGGGGTCAGCAACAGCGCGTGGCAATCGCCCGTGCCCTGGCCATGGAACCCGCGTTGATTCTCTTCGACGAGCCCACCTCCGCACTCGACCCCGAACTCGTCGGGGAGGTCCTGGACGTCATGAAGGATCTCGCCACCTCGGGCATGACCATGGTCGTGGTGACCCACGAGATGGGTTTCGCCCGAGAGGTCGGCGACATGCTCGTCTTCATGGACGGCGGCGTCGTGGTCGAGACCGGCCCCCCCCGTGAGGTGTTGAGCAACCCGCAACACATCCGGACCAAGACGTTCCTCAGCAAGGTCCTGTGATGGCGCAGCAGTCGACCACGGGGCGGCAGACCTCAGTGGTGCGTGCCCTGCGGATCCTGGACCACCTGGCCCACCAGGAGAAGCCGCTGTCCTTGACCAGGCTCGCTGACGCCCTGTCAATCCCGAAGAGCACCGCACACAGCATCTTGCGGGACCTGGTGAACGAGGGGTTCGTCGAACTGGGCGAGCCACCCGCCTACAGCATCGGGCTGAAGGCCTTCGAAGTTGGATCTGCGCACCTTCGCACCATCGGCACCGTCGGGGTCATCGCGGGCGAGCTGGGTCGACTCACCAGCCTGCTGCGGGTCACCTCCCACTACGCAGTCCTCGACGGAACCGATGTGGTCTACCTGTGCAAGGAGGACCCGCCGGGCCTCGGGGTGCAGCTCGCCAGCTCGATCGGGGCTCGACTTCCCGCGCAGGTCACAGCCGTCGGCAAGGCAGCACTGGCCTGGCTGGAGGCTGACCGCATCACCGGTCACACCGAGTTGACCACAGCGTCCGCCCGAACGGCTCTCGACCTCGAGCTGTCTCGGGTCCGCGACCGCGGGTACGCGACCGACGACGGGGTGGCAGCGTCCGGCATCCAGTGCGTGGCCGCCCCTATCTTCGACGTCTCGGGACCCAAGGGCGCCGTCGGCGTCAGTTATGTGCGCGACGGCGCAACCCAGCCGCTGGACACCCTCGTCTCAACTGTTCGCGAGGCGGCCATGCGGGCCAGTTCCCTACTCGGCGGAGGGCTCCAGCTATGACGATCACTGCACGCCCCTGGCTCGACCGAATCCAGGCCTACTCACCGGGCCGGCACGCCGCCAACCCGGATGGCTCGATGGCCTCCAACGAGTCCCCTCTCGGTCCCAGCCCTTCCGTCATCAGCGCCATCACGCAGGCAGCGAAAGGGGTTCATCACTACCCCAGCCCGTTGGCCGACGAACTGCGCAGCGAGCTGGCCACGCTGCACGGAGTCGATGCCGACCAGATCATCGTGGGAAACGGCTCGGACGAGTTGATCTTCCTGCTCGCGTCGGCCTACCTGGCCCAGGGCGGGCACGCCGTGTGTGCCGACCCGGCGTACTCCATCGATCTGATCAGCACCCACCTGGTCGATGCCCGGATGACCCAGGTGCCGCTCGTGAACTGGGCGCACGACCTGGAGGCCATGTCCGAGGTGGACGCCGACATCGCGTACGTCGTCAACCCGCACAACCCCACCGGGTCGGTACGATCACTGGTCGATATCGCCCGCTTCATCGAACGCAGCCCCGCAAAACTGATCGTCGTCGACGAGGCCTACATCGAATTCACCGATGATCCAGAGGGCCAGACCGCCATCCCGCTCGTCGGCGACACGGTGGCTGTGCTGCGGACATTTTCCAAGATCCACGGCCTCGCGGGCCTGCGGGTGGGTTACCTCGTGGCCAGCAAGGACGTCATCTCGGTATTGCGCAGGATCAGGGCGCCTTTCTCGGTGGGATGTCTGGCTCAGGCCGCTGCGGTGGCCGCACTGCGCGACCCGGCCCATCGGGATGCAGTTCGCGACCACACCCGGCGGGCGCGCACGGAGTTGACCGGCCTGTTCCAAGCGGCCGGCTACGACGTCGTCCCGTCGCAGGCGAATTTCGTGCTCGTCAAGGCACCAGATGAGATGCGACTGGTCAACCTGCTCTTCGAGCACGGCGTGTCGGTCCGACCTGGCAGCGCGCTCGGGCTGCCGGGAACGATCCGGGTCAGCGTGCCCAATGAACGGGGGTTGCGGCTCATCACCGCGGCGCTATCGGCCGAGACCCTTATCACGGCCTGACCGCCCCATCACCAACCGCCCCCGGATCGCGCAACAAGAAGGAGAAGTCATGTTCGTCCGCAATGCCTGGTATGTCATCGCCACCTCTGAGGAGCTCGGCCAACAGCCGCTCAAGCGCACCGTCCTCGGCGACGACCTTGTGCTCTATCGCAAGCGGGAGGGCAGCCCGGTCGCCCTCGCCGACCGCTGCGCCCATCGCGCTTACCCCCTGTCAGCCGGACGGGTGATCGGCGACAACATCCAGTGCGGCTACCACGGGTTCGAATACAACGGCGAAGGCGTCTGCGTCAAGGTTCCCGCCCAGGACCGGATCCCCCAGCGTGCGGTCGTGCAGCGGTATCCCGTCATCGAGGCGCACCGCTGGATCTGGATCTGGATGGGGGCACCCGAACTGGCCGAGACCACCCCTGTCCCCGATGCCCACTGGCAGGACGACCCGGAATGGGACGCGGTCACCCACGTGCGCCTCTTCAAGTGCAGCGCCGACCTCATCCACGACAATCTTCTCGACCTGACCCACGAAGCGTTCCTGCACACCTCCTCGATCGGCGACGAGGCGGTCTATGAGAACGGGGTCACCGTCGAGGTCGATGGTCAGACGATCAGCGTGGACCGGTGGATGCCGAGTTGCCACCCCTCCCCCCTCTTCGAGAAGGCGACCGGGCTGACACTCGTGGACCGGTGGCACACCACCAAGTTCCACCTGCCGAGCCTGCACGTCATCCATGCGGGTGTCGTCGAACCCGGTGGTCAGCGCGAGGAGGGCCAGTTGCTCCGCGTGCTCAACGCCATCACCCCCGAGACCGAGTCGACGGCGTGGTACTTCTACGCGTTCTGTCGCAACTTCTCGGTCGGTGACGAGAGCCTGAACGCCCTGCTCAAGGACAACCTCGGCGGGGTCCTCGTCGAGGACGAGGACGCGTTGGCCCTGCAGCAGGAGGGCCTGGACAAACGGCCGGGCAACCTGCCCGATGTCCTCATCGCCCAGGATGCTGGGGTGGCCAAGGCGCGCCGGGTAATGGCCCAGACGTTGGCAGCCGAAGCGAAGGCGCTGGCCGCGGCCGGGGTGTCATGAGACTGGTCGTCCGGTCCAACTCGCATCGAGTGGTCGAGGACGGTGTCACCGAGGTTGCCGCCTCCCCGGACACGCCCCGCCGGGAGCTCTGGCAGTGGCAGGTCCGGGTCCTGGAGACCGACCGAGTCACCACGCCGGATCACAGCACCGCCAGTCGGGTCACCGCCCCCCTTGCGCGCGGCAACGGCGCCACCTCGCTGGTCGAGGTCAGCGCTGACCCCGAGTGGGCGGTGCCGACTGTCGAGTCCATCGAGATGGACGGCCCGCACCGGATCGAGCGGGACCTGAACGAGGTCGTGGCCATCGTCGTCGGTCGAGGACAGGTGCGGATCGAAGGGCGCCACGTCCTGCGTGAGATGGATGTCTTCGTCCTCGAAGGCGACGACCCGTTCACGGTCGCCGTTGACCGACCCACGGACGAGGTGGCCTCCATCACCATTGCCCGAGTGCATGGTGCAGGTAGCCGGGCCCTCGGCTGGGTCCCCTGAGTCGCTCACGATCACAAGGACTGAAACATGCTGTTCATCCATGAAGAACAGGACCTGAGACTGCGGGTCACTTCGATGACGTGGGAGACCGAGGGCGTCATCTCGCTGGCATTGCGCGCGCTCGACGGCTCCGACCTCCCGGCCTGGCGTCCCGGGGCCCATCTGGACCTGCAGCTGCCAGGCGTCATCACCCGGCAGTACTCCCTGTCGGGCAGTCCCGCCGACCGGAGCACGTGGCGCGTCTCGGTGCTCCGCGAACCGGTCAGCAAGGGCGGTTCTCAGGCGATCCACGAGAGCGTTCGCGCAGGGGACGTCGTCGACGTCCGGGGCCCGCGCAACAACTTCGTCCTCGAGACCGCTCGCGAGTACCTCTTCATCGCCGGCGGGATCGGGATCACGCCGATCCTGCCGATGGTGGCTGCAGTCGCAGCCTCCGGTGCCCGCTGGCGCTTGGTGTACGGCGGCCGGACCCGTTCGAGCATGGCCTTCCTCCCCGACCTCGCCCAGTACGGCGAGGCCGTGCACCTCCACCCCCAGGACGAGTTGGGGCTCATCGACCTTCCCGGGCTTCTCGGCTCACCCAGGCCGGACACCGTGGTCTACTGCTGCGGCCCGGAGCCGCTGCTCGAGGCAGTCGAGCAGCAGTGTCGTGCCTGGCCCAGCGGATCACTGCACGTCGAACGGTTCAAACCCAAGCCCCAGGATCCACAGGCAGCAGTGGGCGAGATCGAGTTCGAGGTCGTCTGCTCACGATCAGGCACGACGGTTACGGTCCCTCCTGGCAGGGCCATCCTCGAGATGCTGGAAGAGGCCGGCCTCTCACCGGACAACTCCTGTCGCGAGGGCATCTGCGGCACGTGCGAGACCACGGTGCTCGACGGCATACCCGAGCATCGCGACAGCCTGCTGTCCGACGACGAGCGCGCAGCGGGCGAGACGATGATGATCTGCGTGGGTCGATCCCTGTCCACCCGGCTGGTGCTGGACCTGTGAGGTCCACGAGGCTCGACCCGGCCGAGCGCACCGTGCTCCTCGATGAACTCCGGGGACAAATCGGCACGAGCCGCCTCCTGACCGAGCCGGACGTGATGCAGGCCTACCGCCGGGATGAGGCCCATCTGGTCGTGCCCGGAGAGCCGCTCGCGGTGCTCCTGGCCGAGACCACCGCGGACGTCTCGACCGCCATGAGCTGGGCACACGACCACGACGTCGTCGTCGTCCCTCGTGGTGCCGGGTCCGGGTTGGCAGGGGGCGCGACAGCGGTCGATGACTGCCTCGTCATCAGCCTCGCCCGGATGACGGCGATCCGGGAAGTCTCCGGCGAGGACCAACTGGCCGTCGTCGAGGCGGGCGTCATCACTGCTGATGTCGACCGAGCGGCCGCGGAGGTGGGCCTGATGTACGCGCCGGATCCGAGCAGCCACGAGATCTCGACGATCGGCGGCAACCTTGCCACCAACGCCGGCGGCCTGCGCTGCGTGAAGTACGGAGTGACCAGTGAGTCAGTCCTCGGGCTGGAGGTGGTGCTGGCTGATGGCCGGGTCATCACCACGGGACGCCGCACCGTTAAAGGAGTGGCTGGCTATGACCTGACGCATCTCTTCGTCGGCTCGGAAGGCACGCTCGGGATCATCACCAGCGCCACCGTCAAGCTCCGCCCCCGCCCCGCGCTCGAGCCGATCACCGTGGTCGGCAGCTTCACGTCCTTGCGCGCTGCGGCGCAGGCAGCATCCGCTGTGGTTCGCGTCGGTCTGGCCCCGTGCCTGCTCGAACTCATGGATCGCGCCACGCTGCGGGCCATCAACGACTGGAAGCACCTCGGCCTGGACGACGACATGGCAGCGATGCTCATCGCCCAGGCCGATGGGGTCGGGGCACCGGCCTGCGCAACAGCCATCGAGGAGCAGTTCCGGGTCGCCGGAGCCGACTTCGTCGCGATCTCCAGTGACCCGGTCGAGGCGGACCAGCTCCTGGAGGTGCGGCGACTGGCCTACCCCGCGGCGGAACGACTGGGACAGTGCCTCGTCGAGGACGTGGGGGTTCCCCGATCCCGGCTGCCGGAGATGATGGAGGCGATCGAGGCCGCAGGATCCCGGCACGACGTGCAGATCCTCACGGTGGCGCACGCTGGGGACGGCAACACCCATCCCACTTTCGTGTTCCATCCCGAGCCCGACGGCGCTGTCCCCGAGCGCATCTGGGCAGCCGCCGACGAGGTCTTCCGGGCTGCGCTCGCGCTGGGTGGCACCCTGACCGGTGAACACGGCGTCGGCGCCCTCAAGCGCCGGTGGCTCGAGCTCGAGCTCGGCCCGGAGGTGATGGAGGTTCACCGCTCGATCAAGCAGGCGCTCGACCCCACCGGCATCCTCAACCCCGGGAAGGGGTTCTGATGAGCCTGCGGTCTGGAGCACGCCGGGGTTCGCCCAGCGGGGTGCGACCGTGACGCCGGACGAGCTCCGGTCGCTGGTGCGCCTGCGTCGGCCGGCCTTCAGCCAAGTGACGCGCACCCTGTCGCGCTGCGTGACGATCGCCGACCTCCAACACGCGGCGCGCCGACGGTGGCCCCAAGGGGTTGCCGACTATGTCGACGGTGGTGCTGATGCGGAGATCAGCCTGCGTCGCAACCGCGAGGCCTACGAGCGATGGGTGCTGACTCCCTCAGTGCTGGTGGACGTCGACGCCGTCGACACCCGCACCTCCCTGTTGGGGAAGGACTGCGCCCTCCCCTTCGCGCTCGCCCCGACGGGCTACACCCGGATGATGCACGCGGATGGCGAACTGGCCGTGGCCCGGGCCGCCGCGGCGGCAGACATCCCCTACACCCTCTCCACCATGGCCACGACGAGCCTGGAGGACGTGGCCCGCACGGTCCCCGGTGACCTGTGGTTCCAGTTGTATGTCTGGCGCGACCGCCACCTGGTCACCGATTTGATGCAGCGCGCCCACGACAACGGTTATCGCGTCCTGATGCTGACCGTCGACACCGCCGTGACCGGCCTGCGCACACGCGATGCCCACCATGGCTTCACCATCCCCCCGCAGTTGTCGGCCACGACCCTGGTCGACATGGCACGGCATCCCTGGTGGTGGGGCCGGCTCGTCACCGGTGAGCCGATCACCTTTGCCAACATCCCTGGTCATGACCAGGACCCTTCCGGTGCAATGGAACTCGCGGCACATCAGTTCGATGCCTCCGTGACGTGGGAGGACCTCGACACCGTGAGGCAGCAGTGGCCCGGCAAGCTCGTGGTGAAGGGGATGACCCGGCCCGACGACGTCGCGCGGGCGGCACGGACGGGCGTGGACGCAGTCGTGCTGTCCAACCACGGGTGCTGGTGGACTCCGGCATCCGTCGTGGCCTCGACCTGGCGATCGCCCTCGCCCGCGGAGCCGATGGATGCCTCATCGGACGCCCGTACCTCTATGGCCTCGGCGTTGGGGGTCAACGAGGAGTGACCACCGCGATCACCATGCTCGATCAGGAACTGCGACGGGCCATGCAACTGCTGGGCGTGACCAGCATCGCCGCTCTGCAGCAGGAAGGTCCCCAACTCGTCCACGACCGGCGTGGCTCTGACCGCACCGGCATGGGCCTCGACCCGGAGGTGTCCGGTTGACCATCCGCCATCTGGTTCTGTTTCGACTCAACGACGGGGTGTCGGCGCACGACCCCCGAGTCCGTGAGGCCGTCGCTGCATCCGCCGAGTTGCGGGAGAGCGTTCCCGGTGGCGAGAGTTGGCGCATCGGGAGTGATGTCAGTGGCCGGGACGTGGCCGCAGACTTCGCCGGGGTCGGCGACTTCACGAGTCGCGAGGTGCTGGCCCAGTATCTGGCTGATCCGCGTCACCAGGAGGCCGCCCGCCTCTGGTCCCGGGTGGGCACCGTCGTCATCGCCGACCTCGACTGGCCCCCAGGACCTTGATGGGCCACCGGATCCCCGGCGGGGAGTGACAAGTGGCCGGACCGGTCGGCTGCGGCGACTGGGCGTTCTGCGGGACGGTGCAGTTGCCACCGAGAACAGGTGAGATAGGCTCCAAGCGTTTAACACGGCATCCGCCGTACTTAATTGCGGGATGGAGTGGCATGACGAGTCCGACAGGGAGCGAAGGCGACGAGATCGTGGTCGACCTCACCGGCGTGCTCGTCAAGACACTCCGGGCCCTGGGCCAAGCCGGACACCCGGATGAGGCCAACCGGCTGGCGGCTCGCGCGTGGTGGATCTTGCGAGATGCGCATCCTCGGGAAGCCGAG
>CAJDTW010000004.1_pt1 | contig 40486 bp, 40 predicted proteins | sample 7389911 | NCBI WGS metagenome assembly CAJDTW01 (sample SAMEA7055652, study PRJEB34461) | soil metagenome | biome: terrestrial ecosystem; feature: Peninsula; material: soil | place: Antarctica | collected 2016 | reverse complement strand
CTTAGCACTACCCTGTTCCGCAAGTCGTTGGGCCCGGTGTCGGCGCAGGTCGGCTACACGAGTGGCTACGCGTTCACCCGGAACCTCGGGACCAGCCCAGGCCGGTACCGCGACGTGGTTCGGCGGACACTGGTTCCGTTTGCCCCTGTAGCCAGTCCACCGGCGTCAACCCTGCCGAGATGGTCGGAACATCGGCCCGCGAGCCGTCGACCTGTCCAAGACAACTGCGTCTATCTGGGCCGGTGTGACGCACCTTTGAGACGCGGTCAATCTGGAGCCCAAAGGACGCGGTCGCGCATCGGCATGAGCGAACTTTGGAGTATCGGTCGAAGGGATCTGGAGCGGAGTTGAACAATCTCGGGGGGAGTGTCCGGTGCGAAGATCGCCGAGCATCTCCACGCGGAACCAGACGGCCACGTGGGGATGGTGGACGCGGCTGGGATCGGGCCCAGCGGCATACGGCAGGCGGGACGCAGGATGGAGCGCTGCGAAGCGGATCATCCCGGGGGCGCTACACTCGCTGCGATCGACATCCTTTAACCACCGTCCTGTGAGGCGGGGAAGGAGGTCCAGCGGCTGTGACCTGCCCTGACCTGAGTGCCCCGGTTCCACCGTCCAGCACCCCCGAAGACGCGCGTGACGTCATGAGTGCGGATGACATCTCCCGGGCGCTGCGGCGCATCGGGCACGAGATCCTCGAACGCAACAAGGGCAGCGCGGACCTGATCCTGCTCGGGATCCCGTCCCGGGGAGTCCCGCTGGCGCACCGACTCGCTGCGGCGATCGCCTCGGTCGAGAGGTGCGAGATCCCCGTCGGCGAACTCGACATCACGCTGCACCGCGACGACCTGCGGCGCAACCCGACCCGGGTCGCGTACCGGTCGCGGATCCCGGACGAGGGGATCGACGACAAGGTCGTGGTCCTGGTCGACGATGTCCTCTATTCGGGACGGACCGTCCGAGCCGCCCTCGACGCCCTGACCGAACTTGGCCGGCCCCGCGCGGTCCGACTCGCAGTGCTGGTCGACCGCGGCCACCGCGAGCTACCGATCCGAGCCGACCACGTCGGCAAGAACCTGCCGACCTCTCGCGATGAGCGGGTCCACGTCCGCGTCAGCGAGGTCGACGGCTTCGACGGGGTCCAGATCAGTGGGGGAGACCGCCGGTGAACCGCCACCTCATCTCCTCGGCCGACCTGAGCCGAGCCGACATCGAGAACATCCTCGCGACGGCAGAATCCATGCACGACCTGCAACAACGCGAGGTCAAGAAGGTGCCGACGCTGCGGGGGCGCACGATCGTCAACTTCTTCTTCGAGGACTCGACCCGGACGCGATCCTCCTTCGAGATCGCCGGCAAGTGGCTCTCCGCCGACACGATCAATCTGTCTGCCAAGGGCAGCTCCACCTCCAAGGGGGAGAGCCTGCGCGACACCGCGATGACCGTCGATGCCATGGCCGTCGACGCGCTCGTCATCCGGCACAGCGCGTCCGGGGCCTGCCAGCAGGTGGCCCAGTGGGTCCGGTGCAGCGTGATCAACGCAGGCGATGGCACGCACGAGCACCCGACCCAGGCCCTGCTCGATGCCTATACGCTCCGCTCGCGGATCGGGGACCTCGACGGCAAACACGTGGCCATCGTCGGAGACCTGACCCACTCACGAGTCTTCCGCAGCAACGTGATCACCCTGAAGACCCTGGGCGCCAGGGTCACCGTGGTCGCGCCGCCGACCCTCATGCCCAGCGGCATCGACGCCTGGAGCGTCACTGACGGCTTCCGGACGGCCTGGGACCTCGACGCGGTGCTCGATGCCGACGAGCCGGTCGACGCGGTGATGATGCTCCGGGTCCAACGGGAGCGGATGAGTGGCGGCTACTTCCCGACCGCACGTGAGTACACGGTCGGCTACGGCCTCACCCGTGACCGACTTGATCAGCTCGTGACCCGCAACCCCGACGTGCTCGTCCTGCACCCGGGACCGATGAACCGGGGCCTGGAGATCGCCTCGGATGCCGCTGACGCCCCGCAGTCGGTGATCCTCGAGCAGGTCTCGGCCGGGGTCGCCGTCCGGATGGCTGTCCTCTACCACCTGCTCGCTGGCGAGGACGTCGCCGCCGCCCAGAGCGTCGCACCAGGAGATGTCGCATGACCCGCACCCTGATCTCCGGAGCCCGCATGCTCGGCGACGGCGCCGCCGACCTGCTGATCGAGGACGGCGTCATCGCTGAAGTGGGCTCGCTGCGGGGCACTCGCGCGGACGAGGTCCTCGACGCCGACGGCCTCGTGGCGCTGCCTGGACTCGTCGACCTGCACGTCCATCTGCGCGAGCCCGGCCGTGAGGACGCGGAGACGATCGCGACCGGATCGGCCGCGGCCGCCGCGGGCGGCTACACGGCAGTGTTCGCGATGGCCAACACGAGCCCGGTCACCGACACGGCGGAGGCCGCTGAGCGGATCCTCGACCTCGGAGTGGCCTGCGGTCTGGTCGAGGTGGTGCCGGTCGGTGCGGTCACCCGCGCCCTCGCGGGAGAGCGGCTGGCCGAGCTTGGCCTGATGGCCCGCTCGCGGGCCAGGGTCCGGGTCTTCTCGGACGACGGGCGCTGCGTCCATGACGCCCGGATCATGCGGCGCGCGCTGGAATACATCAAGCCCTTCGGCGGGGTCATTTCGCAGCACGCCCAGGATCCGAGGTTGGCCGACGCGTCAGCCTGCTGCCACGAGGGAGAGGTCTCGGGTCGGCTCGGGCTGCCGGGCTGGCCCGGCATCGCCGAGGAGTCGATCGTGGCCCGCGACGTCATGCTCGCCCGGCACACCGGATCGCGGGTGCACGTCGCGCACGTGTCGACTGCCGGCACCGTCGAGGTGATCCGCTGGGCCAAGGCGCAGGGGATTGCCGTCACGGCGGAAGTGACCCCGCACCACCTGGCGCTGACGACGGAACTGCTCACGGGCTACGACCCGGTCTACAAGGTCAACCCGCCACTGCGCCCCGCAGAGGACGTGGAGGCCCTGCGGGCCGGGCTCGCGGACGGGACGATCGACGTCGTCGCGACCGACCACGCCCCCCATGCTCGGCACGACAAGGAGCACGCGTTCGTCGACGCTGCATTCGGGATGCTCGGACTCGAGACTGCGCTCTCGGTGGTCAGTGACGTCATGGTCGCGACTGATCGGCTTGACTGGGCAGGGGTGGCCAGGGTCATGTCGAGCCGGCCGGCCCGGATCGGGGGCCTCACCGGACAGGGCCAGCCACTGCAGGTCGGCAGCCACGCCAACATCACCCTCGTCGACCCGGACCGCGAGGTCACCGTCGACGCGGCTGCGAGCCGGAGCCGGTCTCGCAACAACCCCTGGGACGGGCGCACCCTGCGCGGCGCCGTCCACACGACCATCTACCGAGGCCGGGTCACCCACGGGGTCGACCCTCGTCGCACCACGGAGACTGCCCAGTGAGCTCGCCCAGCACGCCCGCCAGCACGACCACCGACACCACCACGACCGCGACCTTCCGGAAGCGTCGACAGCCGGCCCTCTTGGTCCTCGAGGACGGCCGGGTCTTCCGCGGGGCGGCCTATGGAGCCACGGGGGAGACCGTTGGTGAAGCCGTCTTCGCCACCGGCATGTCCGGCTATCAGGAGACCCTGACGGACCCGAGCTACCACCGCCAGGTCATCGTCATGACGGCCCCTCACATCGGCAACACGGGCGTCAACGAGCAGGATGCCGAGTCAGCCAGGATCTGGGCTGCCGGCCTGGTCATCCGCGATCCCGCGATCAGGGCCTCGAACTGGCAGGCAACCAGTGAACTCGAGGATGACCTGCGCAACCACCAGGTGGTTGGGGTCTGTGAAGTCGACACCCGTGCCCTGACCCGGCACCTCCGCGAGCGGGGCTCGATGCGCGCCGGCATCTTCAGCGGCGATGCACTCGGGCCGCGGTCGGAGGCGGACCTGGTCGAGGCCGTCCGCCGCGCTCCGCAGATGGCTGGCGCCGCCCTCGCCGATGAGGTGACGACCCGGGAGCCCTACGTCGTGCCGGCTGTCGGTGCGAAGCGCTTCACGGTCGCCGCCATCGACCTCGGCATCAAGGGCAGGACACCGCAGTTGCTGGCCGAGCGCGGGATCGAGGTCCACGTGCTCCCGGCCTGGGCCAGTTTTGACCAGGTCCGGGCAGTGGGGGGAGTGGCGGGCCCGGACGGCGTCTTCTTCTCCAACGGCCCCGGCGACCCGGCCACGGCCGACCGTGAGGTCGCGCTGCTGCGCCAGATCCTCGACGAGCACCTCCCCTTCTTCGGGATCTGCTTTGGCAACCAACTGCTCGGGCGCGCTCTCGGCTTCGGCACCTACAAGCTGAAGTACGGCCACCGCGGGATCAACCAACCCGTGCTCGACCGCGCCACCGGCAAGGTGGAGGTGACGGCGCACAACCACGGCTTCGCGGTCCAGGCCCCCCTGGACCGGGACAGCGACACTCCCTACGGCCGGGTGCGGGTCTCGCACATCGGGCTCAACGACAACGTCGTCGAGGGACTGGAGTGCCTCGAGGTGCCCGCGTACTCGGTGCAGTACCACCCGGAGGCAGCGGCCGGTCCGCACGATGCCGCCTACCTCTTCGATCGCTTCGTCGAGTTGATGCAACGCCCGCACCCGACCCACCGCCAGGAGGCGAGCGCCTGATGCCCAAGCGCACTGACATCTCGAGCGTCCTTGTCATCGGGTCCGGCCCGATCGTCATCGGGCAGGCGTGTGAGTTCGACTACTCGGGCACGCAGGCCTGCCGCGTCCTGCGCGAGGAGGGCATCCGGGTCATTCTCGTCAACAGCAATCCGGCCACGATCATGACCGACCCGGAGATGGCGGACGCCACCTATGTCGAGCCGATCACCCCCGAGGTGGTCGAGGCGATCATCGCCAAGGAGCGCCCCGACGCCGTCCTGGCGACGCTGGGTGGGCAGACCGCGCTCAACTGCGCGATCGCCCTTCACGATGCCGGGATCCTGGAGAAGTACGACTGCCCCCTGATCGGTGCCAGCGTCGAAGCGATCCAGCTCGGTGAGGACCGCGAGAAGTTCAAGGGGGTCGTCGAGCGATGTGGAGCCGAGTCGGCTACATCGACCATCTGTCACACGATGGACGAATGCCTCGCTGCCGCAGAGGAACTGGGCTACCCCGTCGTGGTCCGCCCGTCCTTCACCATGGGCGGCCTCGGGTCGGGGTTCGCCTACGACGAGGCGGACCTCCGCCGGATCGGTGGCCAGGGACTGCAGTACTCGCCGACGACCGAGGTGCTCCTCGAGGAGTCCATCATCGGGTGGAAGGAGTACGAGCTCGAGGTGATGCGCGACCACGCTGACAATGTCGTCGTGGTGTGCTCGATCGAGAATCTCGACCCGATGGGGGTGCACACCGGGGACTCGATCACCGTGGCCCCGGCCTTGACCCTGACCGACCGGGAGTACCAGCGGTTGCGCGACATCGGCATCGCGGTCATTCGCGAGGTCGGGGTCGAGACCGGTGGGTGCAACATCCAGTTCGCCGTCAACCCGGAGGACGGCAGGATCATCGTCATCGAGATGAACCCGCGTGTCTCTCGCTCAAGTGCCTTGGCCTCCAAGGCAACTGGCTTCCCGATCGCCAAGATCGCCGCCAAGATGGCCATCGGCTACACCCTGGACGAGGTCCCCAACGACATCACTCGTGTCACGCCGGCCAGCTTCGAGCCGGCCCTCGACTACGTCGTCGTCAAGGTGCCCCGCTTCGCCTTCGAGAAGTTCCCAGCGGCCGATCCGACCCTGACCACGACGATGAAGTCGGTCGGTGAGGCGATGGCCATCGGCCGGAACTTCACCGAGGCCCTCCAGAAGGCACTGCGCTCCCTGGAGAAGAAGGGTGCCTCCTTCCACTGGGACGGGGAGCTGACCCGGGCCCAGGCGGGCCGGCTGCTCGATGAGGCCAAGGTCCCCATGGACGGGCGCCTCGTCCTCGTGCAGCAGGCCCTGCGTGGCGGCTGCACCGTCGAGGAGGTGCACGAAGCCACCGGGATCGACCCGTGGTTCCTCGACCAGATCCAGCTGATCAACGAGATCGCGGTCGAACTGGCGCAGACACCGCAGTTGACACCGGAGCTGTTGCGCGACGTCAAGCGACACGGCTTCAGCGACGCTCAGATCGCGGCGGTCCGCCGGATGCCGGAAAGTGTCGTCCGCGGGGTCCGTCATGCACTCGGGGTGCGCCCGATCTTCAAGACCGTCGACACGTGCGCCGCGGAGTTCGCCGCCACCACGCCCTACCACTACTCGTCCTATGACGAGGAGACCGAGGTCGAGCCGCGAGAGCGGCCGGCCGTGATCATCCTCGGGTCTGGCCCCAACCGCATCGGGCAGGGTGTCGAGTTCGACTATTCCTGCGTCCATGCGTCACTTGCCTTGCGGGACAAGGGCTTTGACACTGTCATGATCAATTGCAACCCCGAGACGGTGTCGACGGACTACGACACGAGCAGCCGCCTCTACTTCGAGCCGCTCACGCTCGAGGACGTCCTCGAGGTGATCCACGCCGAGACCCAGGCCGGCCCGGTTGCGGGCGTCATCGTGCAACTCGGTGGTCAGACCCCGCTCGGGTTGGCCCAGGCGCTGGAGGACGAGGGGGTGCCCATGGTCGGCACCTCACCGGCAGCCATCAACCTGGCCGAGGACCGGGGTGCCTTCGGTCACGTCCTGGCCAGAGCCGGGCTGATCGCACCGAAGCACGGCACCGCGTTCAGCGCTGACGAGGCATTGGTCATTGCTCGCGAGATCGGCTACCCGGTCCTGGTCCGGCCCTCCTACGTGCTCGGTGGGCGTGGCATGGTCATCGTCTACGACGACGACAACCTGGTCACCTATGTCGAGCGAGCCACGCAGGCCTCACCCGAGCACCCGATCCTCATCGACCGGTTCCTCGACGACGCCATCGAGATCGACGTTGATGCCCTGTTCGACGGCGAGGACATGTATCTCGGCGGGATCATGGAGCACGTCGAGGAGGCGGGCATCCACTCGGGAGACAGCGCCTGCACGCTGCCACCGGCCACCCTCGGTGACTCCGAGCTCGAGCGGGTCCGGATTGCCACCCGCAAGCTGGCTGAAGGGATCGGCGTCCGTGGCCTGATGAACGTCCAGTTCGCGCTGGCCCAGGACATCCTCTATGTGATCGAGGCCAACCCGCGAGCCTCGCGCACCGTCCCCTTCGTCGCGAAGGCGACGGGGGTGCTGATCGCCAAGGCCGCCGCCCGGGTGATGCTGGGGTCCACGATCAAGGAGTTGCGCGCGGAGGGGATGCTCCCCGCATCAGGCGACGGTGGGAACCTCCCCGCTCACGCCCCGGTCTCGTGCAAGGAGGCCGTCCTGCCGTTCAAGCGCTTCCGGACCAGGGAGGGAATCGCCGTCGACTCGATCCTCGGCCCGGAGATGCGCTCGACCGGGGAAGTGATGGGCATCGACAAGGACTTCGGCTCGGCCTTCTCCAAGGCCCAGCAGGGCGGTGGCTTCCCGCTGCCCAAGGAAGGGGCCGTCTTCGTCTCGGTCGCCAACCGGGACAAGCGGGCGATGCTCTTCCCCGTCAAGCGGCTCGTCGACCTCGGCTTCACGATCCTCGCGACGACGGGCACGGCAGCGGTCCTGGAGCGCAACGGGATCCCGGCAACCGTGGTGCGCAAGATCACCGAGCGTGGCGGGCGTGAGACGCCGGGCGAGAAGTCGATCGTCGACCTGATCCTCGACGGTAGCGTGCAGATGGTGGTCAACACGCCGTCCGGTCAGGACGCCAGGGCGGACGGCTACGCGATCCGGGCAGCGACGACCAGTGCCGACAAGCCCATCGTGACCACGATCGCGACGCTGGCGGCCGCGGTCCTCGGGATCGAGGCGGGGCGGACCGAGGAGATCCGGGTGACCTCCTTGCAGGAGCACGCCCGTACGCTCGGCCTGTTCGACCGGGTGCCGGAGGACGTGCCGCGGTGACTGAACAGCCCGGCTCACGAACGTCAGCGCCCCGGGTGCGGGTGACACTGGAGCGGGCCGAGCTCATCGCCAGTCGAAGGGCCGGTGCCCACCAACACCTGACCCTCGTCGCACCGCAGGTGGCCGAGTTCGCCAGGGCGGGGCAGTTCCTCACGGTCGCCGTGGGCGGCGCCTCCTCCGCGACCCTCCGGCGTCGCAGCCTCTGGATCCATCGGGTCAGCCCCAGCTCCACGTACGGTGGCACCGTCGAGGTCATCGTGTCCGCGACGGGCACCGGCACCCGTTGGCTCGCCGGACTGTCGGTCCACGACCCGGTCGATGTGGTCGGTCCCCTGGGGCGACCCTTCCCGCTTCCGACTGAGCCGGTGGCCTGCCTCCTGGTCGGGTCCGGCCACGGCAGCGCCCCGCTGCTGTGGCTCGCCGCTGAGTTGCGTGAGCGAGGCTGCCCCGTCGAGATGGTCCTGACCGCCCCCGACGAGGAGCACCTCTTCGGCGTGGTCGAGGCCCGACGCACCTGCGACGGGGTCGCGGTGACCACTGATGAGGGTGGCTCGGACGGCCTGAGTGCTGGACCCGACCCGGTCGGCGCCGCTGTGGCCGACGCCCTGGGTAGGACCGGCGCCTCCGTGGTCTACGCGTGCGGACCGACCGGCTTGCTGCGGGCCATCACCGCAATCGCGCAGGCCCGCGGCGTCGTCGCCCAAGTCGCGCTCGAGAGCCCGATGGCCTGCGGGACCGGCGTCTGCCAGTCCTGCGTCCTGCCGGTCGTGGGAGCCGACGGGCGGACCCGGATGGTGCGGTCCTGCGTCGAGGGTCCCGTCTTCCGGGGCGACCGGATCCGTTGGGATGCAGAGGACGTGGACGGCTGGCAGGTCCCGACCGACGCCACCGGCGCGCTGAAGGAACGGTGATGGCCGACCTGACGATCCGGCTTGCCGGACATCTGCTCCCCAATCCCGTCATGACCGCGTCCGGCTGCGCCGGATACGGCAAAGAGGTGCACCGCTTCGCTGACGTGGCCTCGCTCGGAGCTTTCGTCACACCGTCGGTCATGGCGGACCCACGCGCCGGCCACGGGACACCACGGGTCGTTGAGACCGCGTCGGGGCTGGTCCACGACACGGGCCTTCCCGGCCCCGGGATCGTTGCCTTCGTGGCACAGGACCTGCCCTGGCTCGCGGCTGCCGGCGCCCGGGTGCTCCCGTCGATCGCGGGTACCTCGAGCACTGAGTACGCCCAGGTTGCGGCTGCCCTCCGGGCCAGCGACGCCTTCTCCTGCGTGATCGGGGTCGAAGTCAACCTCACCTGCGCCAACGGTGCCAATCGCGGCCTGGTCTTCGCCTCCGATCCGCTCGCGGCCGCCAAGGTCATCGCGCTGGTGCGCGAGCAACTGCCGCGAGACACCCCTGTCTTCGCCAAGCTGAGCGCCGACGTCACCGATATCACCGCCGTCGCCTCGTCCTGTGTCAAGGCCGGAGCGGACGGCCTGACCATGATCACCAGCGTGCAGGGCATGGTCATCGACCCGGTGCACCTGCGTCCAGGCCTGGCCGGAGTGACCGGCAGCCTGTCGGGGCCCGGAATCCGCCCCGTGGCTGTCCGAGCCATCTGGCAGGTGCGTCAGGCGATGTTCGAGGGACGGATCCCGACGGTCCCCATCATCGGCGTCGGCGGCGTCCGCACCGGGACCGATGCGCTCGAGTTGGTCGCAGCCGGCGCCAGCGCCGTCCAGGTCGGGAGCGTCACCTTCCATGACCCCACCTCGCCGGCGCGGGTCCGCGATGAGCTCGCGGCCCTGCTCGAGGCGCGGGGCGTCGAGGCCTTCACCGACGTCATCGCCGCCGCGCACCGACATTGATCGATCCGCCCCACCACCCGCCGACTCCCACCAGTAGGCCGAGCACCACCACCCAGGAGGAACCCAGATGAGGTCAGGCTTCGGAGCCCGGTTGGCACGAGCGATGGACCGGCGTGGCCCGCTCTGCGTCGGTATCGACCCGCACCAGGCCCTGATCGAGGCCTGGGGACTGTCCTACGACCTCGCGGGACTTGAGCGTTTCGCCCTGACCTGTGTCGAGGCCTTCGGTGGCAGGGTCGCCGCAGTCAAGCCCCAGTCCGCCTTCTTCGAGGTCTTCGGCAGTCGCGGCATCGCGATCCTCGAGCGGGTCATCAGCGAACTTCGTGACGCCGACACCCTGACCATCCTCGATGCCAAGCGCGGCGACATCGGCTCGACGATGAGTGCCTACGCGCAGGCGTTCCTGGCCGACGACGCCAGCGCCCCCGTGGACGCCCTCACGGTGAGCCCCTACCTCGGCTACGAGTCGCTGCGCCCGGCGATCGACCTGGCGGTGGAGACCGGCCGGGGAGTCTTCGTGCTGACGCTGACCTCCAATCCTGAGGGAGCTGGCGTGCAGCACGCTGTCCATGACGGAGCTGCGGTGGCGGCGTCCGTCGTCAGTGGAGCGACCGTGGACAATGCGCTCGCGCGCGAGCGAGGCGAACTCGGCAGCATCGGCCTCGTCGTCGGAGCCACCGTCGGCGCCGCCGTCAGTGACTTGGGACTCGACCTGATCACCGCCAACACGCCCATCCTGGCCCCCGGATTCGGAGCCCAGGGGGGCACCGTCGAGGCACTGGCCCGCACCTTCGGCCCCGCCATCGGGCAGGTGCTGGTCTCCTCGAGTCGCGAGGTGTTGTCGGTTGGACCGCGCGTCCAGGACCTGATCGAACGGGCCGAGGCCGTGGCGGCGGCGGTGCGATCGTGAGGCCGGCCGGAGGCGTCAGCGTGCGTGCCGAGCACCCCGCGTTGCCACGGCGACACGTGAGTGGCTAGGTTCGGCGAGAACGCACTGCCCGGAACGAGGATCGGTCCCGGGCCCGCCCCACGCTAGGAGAACGTCGCTGTGGCCCTTCCACCGCTCACCCCTGAGCAACGCGCCGCTGCCCTGGAGAAGGCGGCCGCCGCACGTCGGGAACGGGCCGCCGTCAAGAATCGGCTCAAGCACTCGAGTGGGAGCCTCGCCGAAGTCATCGAGGACGGCAAGTCGGACCCGATCATCGGCAAGATGAAGGTGACCGAGCTGCTCGAGTCGATGCCCGGCGTGGGCCGCGTCCGGGCCAAGGCGATCATGGCCGAGATCGGCATCGCCGAGTCCCGGCGGCTGCGGGGGCTCGGATCCAAGCAGATTTCCTTTCTGCTGCAGCGGTTCGAGCGGCCATGACGGACCCGTCGAAGGAACCGCAGGCCATCACCCCCGGACGCCTCACGGTCCTGGCCGGGCCCACCGCTGTCGGCAAGGGCACCATCGCCGCCTACGTGCGCACTCACTTCCCTCGCGTGTGGTTCTCCGTCTCGATGACGACCCGGCGCCCGAGGCCCGATGAGGTCGATGGGGTGCACTACCACTTCGTCGACGAGGGCGAGTTCGACCGGCTCGTGGCTGCCGGTGAGTTCCTCGAGCATGCCGTCGTGCACGGAGTCGCCAAGTACGGCACCCCGCGCGGCCCCGTCGAGCGGGCGCTGGCCGATGGCCGCGACGCCCTCCTCGAGATTGACCTGCAGGGAGCCCGGCAGGTCAAGGAGACGATGCCCGACGCGATGTTCGTCTTCCTCGAGCCGCCGAACTGGGACGAACTGGTGAGGCGCCTCGTCGGTCGGGGCACCGAGGACCAGTCCGAGCGGGACCGCCGACTGGAGACGGCCCGCAACGAAATGGCGGCGAAGAGCGAGTTCGATGCCGTCGTGGTCAACGACGATGTTCGTCGGGCCAGCGAAGAACTCGTATCATTGATGAGATCAGGACGATCCAGCCAGTGAGTCCTGTGTACGGGCGCGTCCACACCAGGGCAAGCATCGCCGTCGCCACGCATGACAACCAACGAAACGAGACAAGACGTGTCAGGAACTAAGGCTGCCCCCATCGGCATCACCAACCCGCCGATCGACGACCTCCTCAAGATCGCTGACTCCAAGTACGCCCTCGTCATCTACTCCGCCAAGCGCGCGCGTCAGATCAACGCGTACTACTCGCAGCTGCAGGAGGGCCTGCTCGACTACGTCGGCCCGCTCGTCGAGACCGACGTGAACGAGAAGCCGCTGTCCATCGCGCTGCGCGAGATCAGCCAGGGACTGCTGACGTCGACCCCGACCGAGGCCTGAGCCGCTCCATGCCGCAGTTGCGGGTCGTCCTCGGAGTGAGCGGGGGCATCGCCGCCTACAAGGCGTGCTCGCTGCTGCGGCTCTTCACCGAGGCCGGCCATGACGTGACGGTGGTGCCGACAGCGGCAGCGCTCAAGTTCGTCGGGGCCCCGACCTGGGCGGCGCTGTCCGGCAAGCCCGTCAGCACCGAGGTCTGGAACGCGGTCCACGAAGTGCCGCACGTGCGGATCGGCCAGTCAGCCGATGTCGTGGTCGTCGCACCCGCGACCGCCAACACCCTGGCCAAGGCAGCGGCCGGCCTCGCGGACGACCTGCTGACCAACACCCTGCTCACGGCACGCTGCCCGGTGGTCTTCGCTCCAGCGATGCACACCGAGATGTGGGAACACCCCGCCACGCAGGCCAACGTCGCGACGCTGCGCGCTCGGGGGGCGCACGTGATCGACCCCGCCGAGGGCCGCCTCACCGGCAAGGACACCGGCGCCGGGCGCCTTCCCGACCCCGAGGTGCTGTATGCCGCTGTGCTCGCCCTCGTGGGCCGGACCCCTGGTGGCGACCCAGCGGCATACGACCAAGCGTCGGAGCCGGTGGGCGAGCTGGCCGGCCGCACCGTCGTGGTGTCGGCGGGGGGCACTCGCGAGCCGCTGGACCCGGTGCGCTACCTCGGCAACCGCAGTTCGGGCAAGCAGGGCTACGCGATCGCCCGCGAGGCGGCCGCCCGGGGCGCCCACGTGACGCTCGTGGCGGCCAATGTCGCGCTGCCGGCCCCCGAGGGGGTCGAGATCATCCCCGTCGAGACGACCCTCGAGTTGCAGCGGGCAGTTGACCTGGCCGCCGACGGTGCTGACGTGGTCATCATGGCTGCGGCGCCCGCGGACTTCCGGCCAGCCCACGTCAGCGACGCCAAGATCAAGAAATCTCACATCGCCGAGACCGGCGCAGACGGCTTGCGCCTGGACCTGGTCGAGAACCCCGACATCGTCAAGGGCCTCGTGGCGGCCCGCGCCGAGCGAGGCGATACCCGGCCGGTCATCGTCAGCTTTGCCGCCGAGACGGGCGACACGAGCGGCTCGGTGATGGACCATGCCAGGGCCAAGTTCGCCCGCAAGGGCAGTGACCTGCAGGTCGTCAACGAGGTCGGCGGTGGCTTGGCCTTCGGCCAGGACGACAACACGGTCCACCTCCTGCGCCGCGGCAGCGACGAGGTGGTGAGCGTCGGGCCTGCGTCCAAGGATGTGGTCGCCGCCGCCATTCTGGATGCCGTGCTGCCGCTGTTGCGATGACCATTAAACTCAACAGCGAGCAGCGTTTTCGCTGACCCCAACCACCGGGAGCATCCGTGTCCGCACGCCTCTTCACGTCCGAGTCCGTCACTGAGGGGCACCCGGACAAGATCTGTGACCAGATCAGTGACGCGATCCTCGACGCCATGCTGGCCCAGGACCCGACGGCTCGGGTCGCCGTCGAGACGCTGGTCACCACCGGGCTGGTCCACGTGGCCGGAGAGGTGTCGACCACCAGTTACGTCGAGATCCCGGCGCTGGTGCGCGAGACGATCCTCGAGGTCGGCTACGACGGTTCGCAGAAGGGCTTCGACGGTCGGACCTGCGGTGTCTCGATCTCGATCGGGGCCCAGTCTCCCGACATCGCCCAAGGGGTCGACACGGCTCACGAGAACCGTCACGGGGGCGTGGACCCGCTGGACAAGCAGGGCGCCGGCGACCAGGGACTCATGTTCGGCTACGCCTGCGATGACACGGCTGAGCTGATGCCGTTGCCGATCCACCTGGCCCACCGCCTCTCCGAGCGGCTCACCCAGGTGCGCAAGAGCGGTCAGCTGCCCTACCTGCGCCCCGACGGCAAGACGCAGGTGACGATCGCCTACGACGGCGACCGTGCCGTCCGTCTCGACACGGTCGTGCTGTCGACCCAGCACTCGTCCGACGTCTCGCTCGAGGGGATGCTCGAGCCGGACATCAGGACCTACGTCATCGACCCGGTGCTCGCCGAGTTGCAGGCGGATGGCAGCACCCTCGAGGTCTCGGACTACCGCGCGCTGATCAACCCGACGGGCCGCTTCGAGATCGGTGGCCCGATGGGGGACGCGGGCCTGACCGGACGCAAGATCATCGTGGACACCTACGGTGGCATGGCCCGGCACGGTGGAGGCGCCTTCTCCGGCAAGGACCCGAGCAAGGTCGACCGCTCCGGTGCCTATGCCATGCGCTGGGTGGCCAAGAACGTCGTCGCGGCCGGGCTCGCCCGCCGCTGCGAGGTGCAGGTGGCGTATGCGATCGGCAAGGCCCAGCCGGTGGGCCTCTACGTCGAGACCTTCGGCACCGAGACCGCCCCGATCGACGCGATCCAGAACGCGATCAGCGCGACCTTCGACCTGCGCCCGGCGGCCATCGTCGATGCTCTCGACCTCTTGCGCCCGATCTACAAGGTGACCTCGGCCTACGGCCACTTCGGCCGGACCAAGGCAGACGGGATCGAGAACGCTTTCCCGTGGGAGCGGACTGACCGGATCGAGGCACTTCAGGCGGCTGTCTCCGGCTGAGGCTAGATTGCGCCCTGTGGGCGATGCAGACGTGACGCAGCGACCGGCCTCGGACCCCCGGTCCGAGCGACCGGTCGCTGCTGTTGTCGTCGAGACGCCGCTCGCCCACCTGGATCGCGTCTTCGAGTACGCGGTCCCCCCGGAACTGTCGGTCGCTGCGGTTCCCGGGGCTCGAGTGCGAGTGCGCTTTGCCGGGCGTGACCTCGAGGGCTTCGTCATCGAGCGCCGCGAGCAGGCCGAGCACTCCGGGCGGCTCACCCCGCTGCGGCGCGTGGTCAGCCCGGAGTCGGTGTTGACGCCCGAGGTGCTCCTCTTGTGCCGTGCGGTCGCGGACCGCTACGCCGGCACCCTCAGCGACGTGCTCCGACTGGCCGTGCCCAAACGGCATGCGACCGCTGAGCGCAACCTCCCACTCACCCTGCCGGGCCTGACGGTGCCACCTGCCGTGGAGCCTGCTTCCGACCCGACCCAGCCGAGCGACGAGGCGGGCCCCTGGGCGGCCTATCCGGTCGGGCCGGCGTGGCTGCGGCGGGTCACGGCGGGGGAGGGGCCGGCGGCGGCCTGGACCGCCTTGCCCACTCGGGACCCGGAGGAGGACTGGCCGCGTGCCATCGCGGTCGCCGTCGAGGCAGCCCTGGCCGGCGGGCGTGGCGCGGTCGTGGTGGTGCCGGACCATCGGGACGTCGACCGCCTCGACACCGCCCTGACTGACGTGCTTGGTCGGGGCAGGCACGTGCGGCTCACCGCGGACCAGGGGCCCCAGGCGCGCTACACGGCCTGGCTCAAGGTGCTCCGCGGTCATGTCCAGGTGGTCATCGGGACCCGGGCGGCCGCGTTCGCACCGGTGCGCGACCTCGGGTTGGTGGCGTGGTGGGACGACGGTGACGACCTGCTCGCCGAGCCGAGGGCGCCCTACCACCACGTCGGGGTGGTCCTCGGGATCCGTGCCGACCAGACCGGGGCCGCCCTGCTGGCCGGTGGATTCACCCGGAGCCTGCGGGTGCAGGTCGAGGTGGAGTCCGGCGCCCTCGTCCCCGTCGAGGCCGACCCGACGGTGGTGCGAGCCGCCGCGCCGCGGGTCACCATCGCCGGTGAGGGCATGGACGAGGAGCGCGACGGCCCGGCGGCTCGGGCGCACATCCCGTCCCGGGCCTGGCGGGTGGCCAAGGAGGCGCTGGACGACGGACCCGTGCTGGTGCAGGTCCCTCGGCGGGGCTACCAACCGTCCCTGAGTTGCGCCCACTGCCGCACCCCGGTGCGCTGCACTCGGTGCCAGGGGCCGATGGCCTCCGCCGCTGCCGGGTCCCGACCGTCCTGTCGCTGGTGCGATCTCGCCATGGCCCCCGGGGGGTTCGAGTGCGGCCACTGCGGGTCGCGGCAGCTGCGCTCGGGCATCACCGGTGCACGTCGCACCGCCGAGGAGATCGGTCGCGCTTTCGCTGGAGTCACCATCCAGACCTCTGGTTCGGGTGAGGTGCTGGCCGCAGTGTCCGGGGAGCCGGCCCTGGTCATCGCCACCCCCGGTGCCGAGCCGGTCGCCTCTGGCGGCTATGCGGCGGTGCTGCTGCTGGACGCGTGGGCGAGTCTCGATCTGCCTGTCCTTGACGCCCCCCTCGAGTCGCTGCGCCGCTGGTCGGCTGCGGCAGCACTGGCCCGGCCCGGTCGTGCGGTCGTGCTGTGCGGGGCGCCCGAGGGAGTGACCCTCCCCGCCATCGAGGCGCTCGTGCGCTGGGACCCGGGCTGGCTCGCAGCGAAGGAGTTGGCCGAACGCCGCGAGTTGGGCCTCCCGCCGGCCGTGCGGATGGCCCAGCTGACCGGGACCCGCCGTGGTGTCGAGGGTGCCCTGGAGCAACTCGACCTGCCCGAGGGGGCCCAACTGCTGGGCCCGATGCCGCTTCGCCTGCCGCGTCGACCCACCGGATCGGTGACGCGGGGGGGAGGAGCCGACGACGTGCCCCGAGCTCCCGCGGATCGGCATGCCCTGATCCGGATCGATGGGTCCCGGACCGATGAGCTGACCCGATCCCTGATCGCTCTCAAGGCAGTGCGCTCGGCGCGCAAGGAGGCCGAGGTCGTGTCGGTCCGGGTGGACCCCACCGACAGCTGGTGAGCACGACGGGTCCTGACGACTGGTGAGCCACCCTGGCGCTCGACGGCCGTCGAAGTCACGACGCCTCCCCACGGCCGTCCCTGGCCGTCGAGTCGTGCGTCGGGGCGTCGGATGGATGGCGCCGTCCCGTGGCCGACACCGCGAGTGACAGAGTGTGGCCCATGACCGCACGCGAGTTCGACATCGTCCTTTTCGGCGCCACCGGCTTTGTCGGTGCCCTCGTCGCCGGCCACCTTGCAGAGCACGGTGGGGCCGCCCGCATCGCGCTAGCCGGCCGCTCACGAGCCAAACTTGAGTCCATCCGCACCGAGCTCGGCGCTCCGGCGCGCGACTGGGACCTGATCCAGGTGGACGCTGGGGACGGCCCCGCCCTGCGGACGCTCGCGGCGCGTACCACGGTCTTCGTGTCGACGGTGGGCCCCTATGCCGTCTACGGCAAGGAGGTCGTGCGGGCCTGTGCCGACGCCGGCACCCACTACGCCGACCTGACGGGCGAGGTGCTCTTCGTCCGCTGGTCGCTGGATGAGATCGCTGCGCGGGCCGCCGAGACCGGGGCCAAGATCGTTCACGCCTGTGGCTTCGACTCGATCCCGTCGGACCTCGGCGTCCTCGTGACCGCCGAACGGGCCGCGGCTGACGGCGCCGGAACCCTCGGGGAGACCCGCCTCGCGGTGAAGTCGGCCAAGGGTGGCATCTCCGGTGGCACCATCGACTCCGGTCGGCAGCAGGCGATCATCGCGCGCTCCGATGCCGGCGCCCGTCGGATCATCGGCGATCCCTACGGGTTGAGTCCGCGTCGGGACGAGGAGCCGTCCTCCGGGCGGGGCAGGCCCACCGGGTTGCGGGGGGTGCTGCGCACCATCCTGCCGATCGAGCGCGACGCCGAAACGGGCCGGTGGACCGGTCCCTTCATGATGGCCTCGTTCAACACCCGCATCGTGCGGTTGTCCAACACCCTGACCGACTGGTCCTATGGCCGAGGCTTCCGCTATCGCGAAGTGACCGACTTCGGGTCCAGCCCGGTCTCGCCGCTCCTGGCGTCCGGAATGGCGGTGGGCATGACGGGGGTGGTCGCCGGCCTCTCGTTCGCTCCGACAAGGGCCGTGCTGGACCGTTTCCTGATGAAGCCGGGTGAGGGACCGAGCGCGGCGCAACGAGCCGCGGGCCGGTTCCGTTTCGAGATCCGGGCGACGACGACGACCGGGGCGAGGTATCGGACCAAGGTCGGAGCCGACTACGACCCCGGCTACGGCGGGACGGCGATCATGCTCGGACAGAGCGCCCTGTGCCTGGCGCTCGACGGGGAGCGGTTGCCCGACCGGTCCGGTGTGCTGACACCAGCGACGGCGATGGGCGATGTCCTGGTGGAACGGCTCCGGGCGCACGACTTCACGTTCGAGGTGGAGCCGGTGGACCCAGTGCGCCCCGTGGATGACGGGGCCACTCGACGGGGGTAGGCCCGGTCCCGTGGTCGAGTGGCCTCTGTTCGGTGATGTAGCTGCGCTTTGGGGCGTCGGAGCAGGTTCGCCGGGCAGTTTCTGCCCCGGAACGCAGCCTCTGCCGCGAAGGACGCTCGCTTCCGCAACTTGCTGGCGTATGCCGTTGAGCGCGCTCGGTGGATGACGCGGCCACTCGACGGGGGTCGGCCTGTGGATGACGCGGCCACTCGACGGGAGCGTGGGCGCGGCCTCCAGTCGGCCGGCGCCCGCCCCAAAAGTCGAGTGGCCCCGGTGTCGACAGGAACTCGGTAGCGACACCCAGGTCGTGTGCCTGTGGATGGCGAGGCCACGCGGGTGGGGAGGCGTGGAGTTCGGCGACCCTCAAAGAGATGCTTGACGGTGAAGGATCGTCAGCGGCATACTGCCAAACATGTCTTTGGAGGATGAGGGGCGGATGAACCAGCTCCGCGCGACCGCGCACCCACTGCGATTGCAGATGTTGTCGTTGCTGACCGGGGCGGAGCTGAGTGCCACCGAAGTGGCGCGCGAGCTCGGCATCACCCAGGCGAACGCGAGCTACCACCTGCGCTTCCTGCACTCGGCGGGCCTGCTCGTCATCGCCCGCGAGGAGTCGGTTCGCGGGGGACGGGCGAAGAAGTATCGCCACCCGTGGGACGCGGCGCCATCACCGGAGCAGTCGCAGGGGAGTGCTGCTGATCTGCAGGCGTATGGGCGGGTCATGGCGGAGGCCATGTTCCGACGGTTGGCCGCCCGCGAGCCGAGGACCACGATGCACCTGACTGACGCCGAGGTCTGGCTCGACCCGGAAGACTGGCGGCGGGTCCTCGACCTCGTGACCGAGGCGAGCGTGCTCATGCACGGTCGGGCCAAACCGCCGCGTACTGACGGCACGGTACGCGCGACCCTGACGGCGGTAGCCTTCCAACTGGCGGCCACGGAGAGGGGACCTCAGTGAAGGTCCGTGAATCCCTTGGCGTGCTGGGGGATTCCCGCTTCGCCTGGTACTTCTCCGCCCGGACGGTGTCGACTGCGGGGTCGTCGATGGCACCCGTGGCGCTCGCTTTCGCGGTGCTGCACGTCGACACCTCGGCCAAGGCGCTCGCGCAGGTCCTCGGGGTGCGAACGCTGGCCCTCGTGGTCTTCCTGCTGGTCGGCGGCGTCATCGCCGACCGCTTCTCCCGGATCGTCGTGCTCCAGCTCTCTCATGCGCTCACCTTCCTGACCCAGGGGCTCGCAGCCGTCCTCATCATCAGCGGGCAGGCGACGCTCACGCAGTTGACCGTGATCGAGGGCCTCAACGGGGCCGTCTCCGCCTTCACGATGCCGGCGATGATGGGCATCGTCCCCCTCGTCGTCTCGCGCGAGAAGCTCCAGCAGGCCAACGCCCTGCTCTCCTTCAGCCGCAGCGGACTCGGCATCCTGGGGCCAGCGGTCGCGGGTCTGCTGGTCGTCGGGGTGGGGCCGGGCTGGGCCCTGGCCGCCGACGCCTGCACCTATCTGGTTGCGATCGCCTGCCTGACCCGGGTGCGGCTACCCAGCCGGGCCGAGGAGGGGCGCGCGTCCCGTCCGTCCATGGTGCAGGAGTTGCGGGAGGGCTGGACCGAGTTCAGATCGCGTCAGTGGCTCTGGGTCGTCGTGCTCGTCTTCGGCATCACCAACGCCATCCAGGTCGGGGTCGTCGGCGTCCTCGGGCCGCTCATCGCCAAGACCAACGAGGCGATCGGCGAGGCCGGCTGGGGCCTGATCCTCAGCGCCGAGGCGGCCGGGACGGTGCTGATGACCCTCGTGATGCTGCGACTGCGGCTCCGCCACCCGCTGCGTGCCGGGATGCTCGCCATCACGGTCATGGCCGTCCCGATGGCCATGCTCGGCGCGGACCCGGCCATCCTGCCGGTCGCGATCGGCTTCTTCCTCGCCGGTGCCGGAGCCGAGATCTTCGGCGTCGGGTGGAGCACCGCGCTACAGGAGCACGTGCCCATCGACGTCCTCTCCAGGGTCTCGAGCTACGACGCGTTGGGCTCCTTCGTCGCGATGCCGATCGGAACGTTCCTCTACGGGTGGCTCGCCACCGCCGTCGACATCGAGTCGCTCCTCCTGGTCAGTGCCGGCCTCTATGCGGTCATCTCGCTCTCCGCGCTCTCGTCGCCGTCTGTTCGTGACCTGCGGCACCGGAGTGCGGAGCCTGAGCAGGCGCCCGTGTCGGCGACCTAGAATGGCTACCGCACCAATCCGAACAGCCCACCGCAAGGACCGAACCCTGTGTCGATCAAGGACATCCGCCTCTTCGGCGATCCCGTGCTCCGAACTCCTGCCGCTCCGGTGGTCGACTTCGACAAGGAGTTGCGGGTGCTGGTCAAGGATCTCGAGGACACGATGATGGACGCCCCGGGGGTGGGCTTGGCGGCCCCGCAGCTCGGGGTCAGCCTGCGGGTCTTCACCTACTGGGTCGACGACGTGCTCGGCCACCTCGTCAACCCGGTGCTCGACCTGTCCGATGACGAGCAGGACGGACCCGAAGGGTGTCTCAGCATCCCGGACATCACCGTCGACACCATCCGTGCCCTCACCGTCGTGGCCAAGGGGCAGGACATGTGGGGCGAGCCGGTCGTCCTCGAGGGAAGCCGGATCCTCGCGCGCTGCATCCAGCACGAGACCGACCATCTCGACGGCATCCTGTTCATCGACCGGCTCGATTCCGAAGCCCGCAAGGCGGCGATGCGGGTGATTCGGGAGGCGGAGTGGTTCGGTGACACGCCGCCCAAGGTGCGGATCAGCCCGCACGCGACCTTCGGCCGGGGGATGTGACGTGCGGGTCGTCTTCGCTGGCACCCCTGACGTGGCCCTCCCCAGCCTCGATGCGATCGTCGCGTCTCAGCATGACCTCGTCGGGGTGCTCACCCGACCTGACGCTCCGGCGGGGCGGGGCCGTCGGCTCGAGCCGTCGCCGGTCAGGGTGCGGGCGGAGGACCTCGGGGTCCCGGTCCTGACCCCGGCCTCGCTCAAGGACCCAGCTTTCCTGACCGCCCTGCGCGATCTCGCTCCCGAGGCCTGCCCGGTGGTCGCCTACGGCAACCTCGTGCCACCAACGGCCCTCGAGATCCCCACCTACGGGTGGATCAACCTGCACTTCTCGCTGCTCCCGGCATGGCGAGGCGCCGCGCCGGTGCAGCGCGCCATCATGGCCGGTGACGAAGTGACGGGAGCCACGACCTTCCGCCTCGAGCGGGGTCTCGACACCGGCCCCGTCTTCGGCGTCATGACCGAGACCATTCGACCGACGGACACGTCCGGAGACCTCTTGGCCCGACTCTCCGAGGCGGGGGCCGGCCTCCTCGTCGCGACCTTGGACGGGATCGCAGCGAGCGACCTCGTGGCTCGGCCACAGCCGCTCGAGGGGGTGTCCCTGGCCCCCAAGATCGAGGTGCAGGATGCCCGCATCGACTGGAGGACACCAGCGATGGCAATCGATCGACTCGTGCGCGGCTGCACCCCGGCACCCGGTGCCTGGACGACGTTTCGCGGTGACCGGCTCAAGGTCGCACCACTCACGATCGCGCCACTGGATGAGACGGTTGAGCTACCGGCGGGGGTGCTGCACGTGACCAAGCGCGACGTCTTCGTCGGCACCGGGACCCAGCCGGTCCGGCTCGGCGTGGTGCAGGCCCACGGCAAGAAGCCCATGCCCGCCGCCGACTGGGCCCGGGGGATCCGGATCGAGGCGGGGGAGGCCGTCGGAGATGAGTGACAACACGGATGGCCGCGACCGTGCCGGACGACAACGTCCGGCAGCCCGGCTACGGTCCGCCGGACAGCGGTCCGGCCAGCGTCCCGCCGAGCGGGCCAGGCGCACTGACCCTGCCCGACTGACCGCCTACACGGCCCTGCACGAGATCAGCGACGGGGCATACGCCAACCTCGCGTTGCCAAAGCTCTTGCGGGAGAAGCGACTCCACGGTCGCGACGCGGCCTTTGTGACAGAACTCGTCTATGGGGCCACCCGGATGTCCGGGCTCTACGACGCCATCGCCGCGGTGGCGGCCGACCGTCCCATCGACGCGATCGAGCCCCGGGTGCGCGACACCATCAGGCTCGGTGCCCACCAACTTCTCGGCATGCGGGTGCCGACCCATGCCGCGGTGGATGAGACCGTCGCCTTGGCCCGCCAAGTGAACGGGGCCGGCGCCGCCGGCTTCGTCAACGCGGTCATGCGACGGATCAGCGAACGCAGCCTCGACGAGTGGATCGAGATCGTCACGGCCCCGCTCAGCGACCCCCTCGAGGCGCTGGCCCTGCGCACGTCACACCCGCTGTGGATCGCCAAGGCGTTGCGGGCCGCCCTCATCGGTCACGGTGCCGCCGCCGCGTCGGACGTCGAGGCTGCCTTGACGGCGCTCCTGGAGTCGGACAACACCCCGGCGAAGGTGTCGCTCACGGCCCGGCCCGGGCTCGCGACCGTGCCCGAGCTGGTTGCCTTCGGCGCCGAGGCCTCCACCCTGAGCCGGGTGGGCGCCGTGCTGGACGAGGGTGACCCCGGGGCGATCGACGCCATCCGCGAGGGCCGGGCCGCGGTGCAGGACGAGGGCTCCCAGTTGGTGGCCCTCGCGCTCGCCGATGTGACGGTTGAGGGCGAGGCAGCCGACCACGAGCGCTGGCTCGACCTGTGTGCCGGACCCGGCGGCAAGGCCGGGCTCCTGGCCGCTATCGCTGTCGAGCGCCGAATCCCCTTCGTGGCCAATGAGATCTCCCAGCACCGAGCGGATCTGGTCCGCCAGACCATGGCTGCGGTGGGAGCGCTGGCCGACGAGGCGAGGTCCGCGGTCGAGGTGCGGACCGGGGATGGTCGCGAGGTCGGGGAGTCTGAGCCGGCGGCCTACAGCCGGGTCCTGATCGATGCGCCGTGCACTGGTCTCGGTGCGCTGCGGCGCCGACCGGAGGCCCGGTGGCGTCGCAGCCCGGGCGACGTGGCCGCGCTGGCCACCTTGCAACGGGAACTGCTGGTGTCCGGCATCGAGGCGACGGCACCGGGCGGTGTGATCGGCTACGCCACCTGCAGCCCGCACCTCAACGAGACCCGGTTCGTCGTCCACGACGTCATCAAGAAGCGCGCCGACGTCGAGGTCATCGACGCCCGGGAGCTCTTCGTTGACGCCGCAGGGGAGCAGATCACCGGACTCGGCGAGGGGCCTTTTGTGCAGCTGTGGCCGCACGTGCACGGCACTGACGCGATGTTCCTGGCCCTGCTGCGCAGGCGGTGATCACGCCGGCGTGAGGCGTTCGTCGAAGAAGGCGAGCACGCGGTCGACCGCGACCTGCTGGCGGTGCTCGGTCAGCGTCGAGTGGCCCTTTCCCTCGAACTCGACCCGGATGAAGCCGTCGCCCAACTCGCGGGTCAGGGTCTCGAAGCGGGTGCCTGTCGCCTTGTCCTCGCGGTAGCGAACCCCGAGCACGGGGCAGCCGGCCGCGACCCGGCGACGCATCGCCTCGTGGTCAGCCGGGCTGAGCCCGAGATCAGCGCCGCGGCCTGCTCCGATCGCAAACGGAAGGGATGGTTGAGCGAGGACCGGGGCGACCACGGAGTCCTCGACCATCATGGCGAGGGCGAAGCCGCCGGTGAGGCACATCCCGAGGGCGCCGACCCCGGGGCCGCCCAGCTCTCCGTGCAGCGAGTGGGCCAAGGAGCGCAGCCACCCGGCCACGGGCGAGGTGACGCCGGAGGCGAGCTTGATGAACTCTCGGCTCACGCAGACCTGTCCCATCGATCGCGCCAGGGCAGTCGGCGTCGCCGAGGCCCCCACTCGGCCGAAGAGGTGCGGCATCACGACCGTGTAGCCGTGCTCCACGACCTCATCGGCAAAGGTCACCACCGAGGGGGTGATCCCGGGCATCTCGTGGATGACGATGACCCCCGGACCGGAGCCCTTGCGGTAGGTGTCATGGGTGGCGCCGTCGGCGGTATGGCTCCCGCGGGCCCAGCCGGCGGGAGCCAGCGCAGAGCGTGCCTTGGCGGCCGTCAGCGGACGGCCTTGACGACGAGTCCCGCGACCGCGGTCTGCTCGATGAGGAAGGGGTGGAAGGCCTGGGCCCGGGTGACATCGGTGAACTGACCGTTGATCCACGGGTCGGTCGAGCAGACGTCGTGACCCTGGCTGGCCTTCCAGACGTCGGCGTAGCCCACGTGCTGTTGCGCGGCGGCCTGTCGCAGCGCCAGGGTGAGGCGCTGATTGACCTGGTTCCCATAGCGGTAGTCCCCTCTGGCCAGCGGCATCAGCGCTGGGCAGGTGCCTTGGCGCGGCAGGATCTGCGGGTAGCCGACCACGATGATCTGGGCGCGCGGGGCACGCACCTTGACCTCCTCGATCACGGTGGTGACCAAGTCCTTCGTCTTCGCGAGGTCAGCGAACAACTGGTCCTGGCCTTGACTGCGCATCAGGTCGCGGCACGGGGCGTCGTTCGGCTTGGTCGGCTTGAGGGTGGGGCAGAGGCCGACAAGGGTGCCGAAGACGTCGAAGTCGTTGCCGCCGATGCTGAGCGTGACCAGATCCGTGTCCTTCGTGACGGCGTCGAGTTGTGGTGCGACGCCTGGCAACTGCGACGTGGTCATGTCCTTCGTCTGGGCTCCGCTGCAACTCGCGTCAACGAAGTCGGCGACCTTGAGGGCTCGCGCGACCTGATGTGGGTAGTTGTTCGTCGACTGGTAGCACCCCTTGGCGACGATCACGGTCGGCACGAGGGGTGCCGCCGTGTACGAGTCGCCGAGGGCCACGTAGCGAGTCACCTGCGGCTTCGGGCTCTTGTCCCCTGGCGCCGCCAGACCCGGACTGGCGCCCGTCAGTGCAAGGAGGGCCACAGCGGCGGCAACCAGTAGGACGTTGCTTCGGCGCATGACGGCGCCTCCTGTTCAATGACATCGGAGGATCTCGATTCTGCCCCTTTCCGCCGTCGCCCGGAGCGGTTTGGTCAAGGTGGGGTGCCCTGAGCGCCCGAGGCCGCAACCGAGGACCCGGCCAGGAACGTGACGCGAACGCCAGTCAGGCCATGACGCGATACTAGGCTGAGGCCGTGCAGATCTCACCCAGCATCCTCTCCGCCGACTTCGCCAACCTCGAGGCCGAACTCAGGAAGGTCGCCAACGCGGACTGGGCGCACGTCGACGTCATGGACGCGCACTTCGTGCCCAACCTGACGATCGGGTTGCCCGTCGTCGAAGCGTTGGTCAAGGTCAGCCCGATCCCTGTCGACGCGCACCTGATGATCGAGGACCCCGACCGGTGGGCGCCGCTCTACGCCGAGGCGGGCTGCCAGTCGGTGACCTTCCACATCGAGGCTGCCAGAGAGCCCGTCACGCTCGCCCGCGCCCTGCGAGCGGCTGGGGCGCGTGCCTCGATGGCCATCAAGCCGGGCACCGAGTTCGGACCCTACGAGGACCTGCTCCCGGAGCTCGACATGGTGCTGGTCATGACGGTCGAGCCCGGCTTCGGCGGCCAGTCGTTCATGGCCGACCAGATGCCGAAGGTGCGACAGGTTCGTGAGGCGGTCAAGCGGTTCGGTGGCGAGATCTGGATCCAGGTCGACGGTGGCGTCAGCGCATCGACGATCGAGCAGTGCGCCGAGGCTGGAGCGGACGTGTTCGTGGCTGGTTCTGCCGTCTACGGCGCCGAGGACGCCGCAGCAGCCATCGACGAGCTCCGCGCCCTGGCCACGGCACACGCGCACTGAGCCCCGTCCGGACCGTCCAGTGGCGCCGGTCACGCCACCGGTGTTACCACGCCCCAACGACGCGGTGGCATACTGGAGACTACGTGCTCCGGGGTCGGTGTAATTCCGAGCCGGCGGTTAAAGTCCGCGACCCGACCGCATCCAGCGGCCGGTTGACCTGGTGAAATTCCGGGACCGACGGTGAAAGTCCGGATGGGAGGCGCACGAAACTGACTACCGCGTTCGACATTCGTGTCGGCGTGTTCGTCGGCAGAGGTATCCCCGGAGTTCGTTGTTCACCCGAACGACAACCCAAGGACAACCCCCGATGGACCTTCTCCGTTGGCTCTACGAGGCCAGCATCCCGATCGCCGGCTACCAGTTGCGGTGGCTCGAGCTGATCGGTGTCCTCTTCGGCCTGGCCTCGGCGGTCGGGGGACTGCTGCGACGGGTCTGGGCCTGGCCGATCGGCATCGTCGGCAACGTGCTGCTCTTCTTCGTCTACATCACGGTCACCTTCGACGTCGCGGACGGTCAGCATCTACGGCTGGTGGCGTTGGCGTCAGGTCCGAGCGCTGGACCAGCGCGACGCCTCGGCGCCCGCGATCACGCCCCGCTGGGCGACGGGGCGCGAGCGAGTCACGATCGGTATCGCCTGGCTGGTCGGACTCGTCGTGTTCCAGCAGGTCTTCGCGACCATCGGCGCCGGCTGGCCGGCTCCTCGCTGGTACTACTGGTGCGATGCCTGGATCTTCATCGGCTCCATGCTCGCCACCTACGCGATGGCCCGCGGCTGGAACGAGTTCTGGTTGTTGTGGATCGCTGTCGACGTCGTCGGGGTGCCGTTGCTCGTCCACTCCGGCTACATCCCGACCGCGGTGCTGTACGCCGTGTACTCGGTTTTCGTCATCTACGGCTTCGTGGTCTGGCTCCGGGCGAGCCGCACCGAGGCGCCATCAGCCGAGTTGGCCACCACCGCCCCTGAACTGAACCGCTGAACCGAACCGTAAACAAGGACACTGACCATGGACACCAGAGAGGCCACCAGGTGGGTGCGCCGCGCTCTCGACCTGGCCGTGGCCGGTCCGTGGCCGGACCCCAACCCGCGCGTCGGGTGCGTCATCGTGGCTGCCGACGGCTCGGTGGTGGGGGAGGGCTTCCACCTCGGAGCCGGGACCCCGCACGCCGAGGCTGCGGCTCTGGCGCTGGCTGGGCCCCGAGCCAGGGGTGCGAGCGCCTACGTGTCCCTCGAGCCGTGCGCGCACACCGGTCGCACCGGGCCCTGCGCCGAGGCGCTGATCGACGCAGGGGTCGCGCGTGTCGTGTTCGCCCAGCGCGACCCCAACGAGGCGGCAGCTGGTGGTGCAGCGGTGCTGCGAAGCGCCGGGATCGAGGTCGTCGGGGGAATCCTCGAGGAGCAGGCAGCTGCCCTCAACCACCGGTGGGCCCGCACCGTCGCGCTCGGGCGGCCTTTGGTGACGTGGAAGTTCGCCGCCACCCTCGACGGTCGCTCTGCGGCCGCCGACGGCACGAGTCAGTGGATCACGGGTGAGCAGTCCCGGGCGGACGTGCACNNNCCGGCAACCGCTTCGTGTCGTGGTCGGGTTGCGGGACCTGCCACCCGACGCCCGCGTGCACCAGGGGCCCGGTGAGGTGGCGCACCTGCGCACCCGGGACCCTCAAGAGGCACTGGCAGCCCTGTGGGACAGGGGGATCCGGGACTGCTGGCTCGAGGGTGGGCCGGCGTTGGCGGCGGCCTTCCTGTCGGAGGGGCTGATCGACGAGGTCTACGCCTATCTCGCCCCGGCCCTGCTCGGCTCAGGGCGTGGCGCTGTCGGAGACCTGGGCATCTCCTCGCTCGTCGACATCCGGCGGCTCTCACTCATCGACGTCAGGACCATCGGCGGAGACATCCGCATCCACGCAAGCCCCCTCCCGGCTCATGGAGGAACGCGGCACCCCTGCCGCGCTGCCGCCTCGAGTCAGGAACCGTCGGGGCAGGAGAGGTAGGACCATGTTCACCGGAATCGTTGAGGAGCTGGGCACCGTCGAGTCCATCGAGCACGGCGCCGAGTCGGCGGTGCTGCGCATTGCCGGGCCGCTCGTCGTGGCTGACGCCACCCACGGGGCCTCCATCGCCGTCAACGGGGTGTGCCTGACGGTGACCGAGCACGACGGCTCGGGTTTCGCCGTCGACGTCATGGCCGAGACGCTGAGCCGATCCTCGCTCGGCGCCCTGCACCCGGGGGACCGGGTCAACCTCGAGCGGGCCCTGCCGGCCAACGGCCGGTTCGGTGGCCACATCGTGCAGGGCCACGTCGACGGAACCGACCCTCGACCTGACCACCCTCGGACGCAAGGGCCCGGGCGAGGTGGTCAACCTCGAGGTCGACATCCTGGCCAAGTACGTCGAGCGACTGCTGGCCCAGACCCACACGACGGTGAATCCGACCGAGGAGGTCACGTCATGACGAGCCAGTTGGCGAGCATCGAGGCGGCCCTGGAGGCCCTGCGCACCGGACGTCCGGTGCTCGTGCTCGACTCCGAGGACCGGGAGAACGAGGGCGACCTGGTGATGGCCGCAGAGACTGCCACCGTCGCCTGGATGGCGTGGGCGATCCGGCACACTTCGGGCTACCTGTGTGCGCCGATGACGGACCAGGTCGCGGACCGGCTCGAGCTGCCGCTGATGGTGGTCAACAACCGGGACCCGCTGCGGACGGCCTACACGGTCTCGGTCGACGCGTCGACGGGGGTGACGACGGGGATCAGCGCCGCCGACCGGCTGCGCACCCTTCAGGTCCTGGCCAATCCGCAGTCCACCCCGACCGACCTGATCCGACCGGGTCACGTGCTGCCGCTGCGGGCCAAGCGCGGCGGGGTCCTGACCCGACCGGGGCACACCGAGGCCACCGTCGACCTGACCCGGCTCGCCGGGCTCCCACCGGTGGGCGTCATCGGCGAACTGGTCCACGACGACGGCGAGATGATGCGCCTCGACGCGGTGCTCGCGTTGGGGGCCGAGGTCGACATCCCGGTCATCACCATCGAGGCCCTCATCGCGTGGCGGCAGCGCCATGACCGTGTCGAGCCTACCGGGACACCCTCACCGGAGACGAGCACGTCGCGCTCGTGAGCCCGAAGGGTCTCGGGCGCGGGCCGACCCTGACCCGACTGCATTCGGAGTGCCTCACCGGTGACGCGTTCGGCTCGCTGCGCTGTGACTGCGGGCCACAGCTGCAGGCGTCGCTGGCGCGGGTCGGCCACGAGGGTGGCGTGGTCATCTACCTCGGTGGCCAGGAAGGGCGCGGGGTCGGATTGGTCGACAAGTTGCGCGCCTACGCCGAGCAGGACGCCGGCGCGGACACGGTGGATGCGCAGACTGCCCTGGGTCTGCCGGTCGACGCGCGGGAGTATGCCGCCGGGGCAGCGATCCTGCACGACCTGGCAGCGACGCAGATCGTCCTGCTGACCAACAACCCCAAGAAGGTCGAGGCCATGAGACGGTTCGGGGTCGAGGTGGTGGCCGTGGAGCGGCTCAACACCCCGGTCGGGGTGGACAACGAGCACTACCTCGCGACCAAGCGCGACCGGCTCGGGCACGACATCACCCTGGCCAGCGACCGATCCACCCAAGAGACGGCCTGAGGAGACAACGATGAAGGATGGCGCCCCCACCATCAGTTTCGAGCACACCGGCACCACCTCGGACACCAGCGACCTGCGCGTGGCGATCGTCGCGGCGAGCTGGCACGCGCAGGTCATGGACGGACTGCTGGCCGGTGCCCGCCGTGGTCTGGCCGACGCCGGCGTGGACCGGGTCGAGGTGGTCCGCGTCCCGGGAACCTTCGAGCTGAGTGTGGCCTGCGCCGCGCTGGCCGACCAGTTCGACGCCCTCGTCGCCCTCGGGGTCGTGATCCGGGGCGGCACCCCGCACTTCGACTACGTCTGTCAGGCAGCGACCGTGGGCCTGACCGAGGTCTCGGTCCGCACCGCGACGCCGGTCGGCTTCGGCGTGCTCACCTGTGATGACGAGGCCCAGGCCCTGGCCCGGGCCGGGCTGCCGGGATCGAGCGAGGACAAGGGGCACGAGGCCGCCGCCGCCGCCGTCGCGACGGTCCTCGCGCTGCGGGCCGTCACTCCCGCCGAGTCCTGATCCGTGACCTCGTCGCACCGCGTCACCACCGACACCCTTAGGCTGGGGCACCGTGAAGAGCTTTGAACAGTTGTGGGACGAGCTGTCCGAGAAGGCCGCGACCCGACCGGACGGATCGGGCACCGTCGCACAACTCGATGCCGGCGTCCACGCGATCGGCAAGAAGATCGTCGAGGAGGCGGCCGAGGTGTGGATGGCCGCCGAGTACGAGACGAACTCCGAGGCGGCCGAGGAGATCAGCCAGTTGCTCTACCACCTGCAGGTCCTCATGCTGGCCAAGGGAATCACGCTCGACGACGTCTACGCCCACCTCTGAGGACGACCCATGCTGCGAATTGCCGTACCCAACAAGGGCTCCTTGTCCGAGTCCACCGTCGATATCCTGCGTGAGGCCGGCTACCGGGTGCGCCGCGACACCAAGGAGTTGGTGGTCAGCGACCCCGAGAACGACGTCGAGTTCTTCTACCTGCGCCCGCGCGACATCGCCGTCTACGTCGGCTCCGGCACCGTCGACGCCGGGGTCACCGGCCGGGACCTGCTGCTGGACTCCGGGTCCCCAGCGCTGGAGATCATGACGCTCGGCTTCGGGCGGTCCACCTTCCGCTATGCCGCCCCCACCGCTGGGGTCGCCCGGATCGAGGACATCGACGGCAAGCGGGTAGCCACCTCCTACCCCGGGCTGGTGCGCGCCGACCTCGAGAAGCGGGGCCTCACCGCTGAGGTCGTGCGTCTTGACGGGGCGGTCGAGACGGCCGTCACGCTCGGGGTCGCCGACGTCATCGCCGATGTGGTCGAGACGGGGACGACTCTGCGCACCCAGGGACTCGAGGTCTTCGGGGAGCCGATCCTGCACTCGGACGCGGTCCTGATCCGCGGTGACCGCCCAGGGCGACTGGCGGCCATCGAGGTCCTCAAGCGACGACTCACCGGCGTCATCACCGCGCGCAACTTCGTCATGCTCGACTACGACTGCCCGCGGAACCTCATCGACGAGGCGACCGCGCTCACGCCCGGGCTCGAGTCCCCGACCGTCTCGCCGCTGCAGGACGAGGACTGGGTGGCGGTGCGGGCGATGGTCCCGCAACTGGGCCACAACCGACTCATGGACGAGCTCTACGAGCTCGGCGCCCGGGCCATCCTGGTCACCGACATCGCGGCGTGCAGGCTCTGATACCGGATGCCTGACCCGACGCCCCCGATCAACTCTGAGGAAGCGGCCTTCGCGCCGTTCCGTTCGCGGCGTGGCCGAGCCGTGGCGCTGGGCATCGCGATCGTGGCCCTGCTGATGTTTGCCGTGCTGGCGCTCCTGCTCCCGTCCAAGGCCGGGGGCGCTATCTGGGGACCGGCCGACCAGCTCATGTTCTTCGCCATCGGAGTCGTCATCGCCTATCTGGCGTGGCGTTACGCCGCGATCTCGGCCATCCCGACACGGGAGGGACTCGTCGTGCGCAACCTGATCCTGACCCGCACCCTCGAGTGGCCCGAGATCGTCGGGGTCCAGTTCGGAGGCGGTGCGCCGTGGGTCCAACTCGACCTCGCCGACTCCGACACCCTGGCCGTGATGGCCATCCAGAAGGCGGACGGGCCCTTCTCGCTTCGCGAGGCTTCTCGTCTGGCGGCCCTGGTCGAAGCACTCGGCGAACAACGCGACCCGTTCGACTCGGGTGAGTCCGGTGAGTCCCGTGGCTCGGGTGAGTCCGGTGGCTCGGGTGAGTCCGGTGGCTCGGGTGAGTCAGGTAGCTCGGATGAGTGGCGTGACGACCCGTCCAGTGGGCCCCAGGACCCGGAGGCACCGGCGTGACGGATCGGCTCGATCCCGCCGAGCTGCGTCGGGTCCTGGGACACTTCGCGACCGGGGTGACGGTCATCACCGGTCTGGGCCCCGAGGGAGAGCCGGTCGGATTCGCTTGTCAATCCTTCGCGTCCGTGTCCCTCGACCCCCCGTTGGTGCTCTTCTGCGCCGCCCGCAACGGGCGATCCTGGCCACTGATGCGGGCCGCCGGTGTCTTCACCGTCAACGTCCTGCGCCACCAGCAGACCGAGTTGGTCGAGCGCTTCGGATCGGCGTCGGGGCAGCGCTTCGAAGGGCTCGAGTGGGAGCCCTCGCAGCAGGGCTCCCCGAGCCTGCCCGGGGTCCTCATGCGGGTGCACGCAGCGGTGGAGGAGGTCCATGCCGCCGGCGATCACGACGTGATCATCGGCCACGTGGTGCAACTCGAGGACGGGGAGCCCGGCCGGCCGATGCTCTTCTATCGTGGACGGTTCTCGGTGACCGAGCGTCGCACGAGCTCGGGTCGAGAAGACGCCCCCGCCGCTGCCGACGACTACTGGGGCTGACTCGGGGTCAGGCGATCTGCGGCAGGTCGGGACGCAACCGCAGCGCCAGCCCGGCCTGCACCAGCCCGAGCAGCCCGAGGATGAGCCACGTCAGGGTCAAGGTGCCGACCCGGTCGCGCAGGCCCCCCATCACGAGTGGCCCGAAGGCGGCCACGGTGTAGCAGACGAGGAAGCCCATCCCGCTCAGCCGGGCGCTCGCCGCGGGGGTCCGGGCATAGCGCACGAGCAGGACCAGTCCGAGTGAGAACGCCGAGCCCTGTCCCAGACCAAGGATGAACACCCAGAGCCAGGGGAGCGCCAGCGGCGCGAAATACACCCCGAAGGACCCGATGGTCCCCATGGCCGCGGAGAAGATCAGCAGGCCCCGCATGTCGATGACCCGGTCGCTGAACACCGGGCCGAGCAGCCCCGAGATGATCTGGGCGGTGGTGAACGCCGCGAGGAGGAAACCGGCACTGGTCGTGGACCACCCCTGCTCGACGTAGCTCGGTGCGAGCCAGGCGATGCTGGAGTAGAAGGACCAGGACTGCACCGCGAGATAGATCGCGACGGTCCAGGCGACGAGGTTGGTCCAGGGCAGCCCCGCGCGGCCCGCCTCACCGCGCAGGTGGTGGGGGTTGGCCCTGCGGGTGAACGGGGCCCAGACGAGCAGGCCCAGCACGGCGAAGACCGCCCAGAACGCGAGGGAGGCCTGCCACGAGCCGAAGAAGTCGGCGAGCGGGACGGCCAGCGCGGAGGCCACCGTCGCGCCGCCGAGCATCCCGCCCATGTAGAGCCCGGTCGCGAGGCCGACCCGGCCGGGTGGGAAGAACGTCTTGACCAGTTGCGGAAGCAGGGTCCCGGCAATCGCGATCCCGACGCCAGCGACGAACGTACCGAGATAGAGCAGGACCACGTGGTTGCCGAGGCCACGACCGATGGTCCCGAGCAGGATGGCCAGGACCGAGCAGAGGACCGCCGCCGGCGCCCCGATCCCGTGGGCGATCCGACTCGCGAGTGGCGCGAACAGTCCCATGCACAGCACCGGCAGGGCCGTGAGCAGCCCGGCCATCGAATGGCTCAGACCCAGGTCGGCCGAGATCTCGTCGATGAGCGGCGGGATGCTCGTCATCGTCACCCGGAGGTTGATCGCGACCGAGAGGAGGGCCGCCGCCATCACCCAGAAGGGCGGCAACGGGCGTCGGGACCGGGGATCCGGTCCGCGCCGGGTTGCCGGGTCGGGAGTGGCTCGCATGGGTCAGACGCTAGTCGTGTCGATGAGCAGGTCGGCGTGGAACAGCGCGGCTTCCTGGGCGGCCCACTGGTCCCAGTGTGGGCGGTAGCTCTCCCCGTCACGGGTGATCCCGCGTCGCTTGCGCAGGATCGGGTCAGCATCGACGAAGACCCGCACGGCGGCATACGTCCGGGCAGGGCGCACGCTGGAACCGCAGCCCTCGACGACGAGGAAGCGGGACGCCTCGACGGTGACCGTGTCGGCCCACTGGTCGCGGTCCCAGTCCCACCGGACGTAGGCGGCCGGGCTGCCGGTCGCGAGTGGTGGGCGAGGGTCGTCTTGCCGGAGCCACTCGGACCGTCGATCGCGACGACGACGACGTCCCCGCAACGGGGCTCGGCGCGCCGGGCCAGATCGACGACAGCCGCGACGTGCGCCGGGTCAGCGTGTCCCGTGATCTGGTCCCACATAGGACGCGACCCTACCCGCGTCCTAGATTGGGCCCATGACCGTCGCCACCAGAGTGATCGCCTGTCTCGACGTCGACAACGGTCGGGTCGTCAAGGGCGTCAACTTCGAGAACCTGCGCGATGCCGGGGACCCGGTCGAGCTGGCGACCCTCTACGACACCCAAGGCGTCGATGAGTTGACCTTCCTCGACGTGACCGCGAGCAGCGGCAACCGGGAGACGACCTACGACGTGGTGCGACGGACGGCCGAGCAGGTCTTCATCCCGCTCACCGTCGGGGGCGGGGTGCGCTCGGTCGACGACGTGGATCGGCTGCTGCGGGCCGGGGCGGACAAGGTCGGGGTCAACACGGCAGCCATCGCTCGCCCGGAGCTGATCTCCGAGATCGCCGCCCGCTTCGGGGCGCAGGTTCTCGTGCTGTCGGCTGACGTCCGGCGCCGACGCGGTGACGACGGCCGACCGACGGCTGACTTCGTCATGACGACCCACGGCGGGAGGACCCCGGTCGACCTCGACGCCGTCGAGTGGTGCGCCCGCGCGGCCGAGCTCGGGGCGGGCGAGATCCTGCTCAACTCGATGGATGCCGACGGGACCAAGGACGGCTTCGACCTCGAGCTGATTCGCCGGGTGCGGGCGGCCGTGTCGGTCCCGGTGATCGCGAGCGGCGGCGCCGGGCGGCTCGAGCACTTCGCGCCGGCTGTCGAGGCCGGGGCCGACGCCGTGCTCGCGGCCAGCGTCTTCCACTTCGGTGAGCTGACCGTGGGGCAGGTCAAGGACGCCCTGCGTGCGGCGGGGGTCATCGTCCGCTGAGCCAGCCCAGCGGCATACGGCAGGCTGCTCGGTCGGGACTCCGCTCAGACGCCGAGTCGGGCGTCGCGCAACAGCTGGACGTCGTCGTCCGCCCCCTCGAACTCGATGGTGGCGTGCGTGCCCCGACCGTGGGCGAAGAGCACCAGCTCGGGCGCGGCCCCGCGCACGACGACGGTGCCGTGGGCCTCGGGGAGCTTGGCGGAGTGCCGGCCGAGACCGTCGGCGATGAGCACGACTCCGGTCGGTGCCGAGCGGAACAGCAGCCGGCCCATCCGTCGCAGCGAGGCCCACAGGTCACGCTCCAGCTCCGGTGAGAGCTCACGCGCGCTCCAGTCGGGCTGGGCGCGCCGCACGTCCTCCAGGTGGACGAAGTACTCGGTGAGGTTGGCCAGGTCATCGATCTTGGGCACGTACATCAGGTTCCACCACGGGGCGCCGGACCGGACCCGGGCGACGAGGGCCGCGTAGTCACCGTCCGCCATCGCCCGCTGCTCGCGCTCGAGCCGATCGCCGAGGAAGGGCACGAACATCCCGACCGACAGATCGGGGCGCCTCTCGCGGATGACGAGGTGGGCGGCGAGGTCCCGGGTGTCCCAGCCCTCGCACAGGGTGGGGCCATCGGGGCCGAGCCGGTCGAGCTCGTCGCAGAGCAGGAGGCGTTCGGACTGGGCGTGACGCGTCATGGCGTCAATCCTAGGTGGGCGACTGGAGCGCCGCCGTGGGAGGCCTTGGGCGCCGGTCGGGTCGTAGGGTCGAGGTGTGATCGAGCTCGTGCGACCGACCACCGACCTCGCGACGTCGTGGTGGCACCTGGTCGACTCCTTCGCCGGCGAGCCCATCCACGGGTCGGGCTACCGCCACGCGGACCGGGGAACCCTCGCGGATCCCGCCGCCTTCGAGGAGTGGACGACGTGGCTGGCCCGCCAGGAGGTCGCCGGGGACCACATCGGGCCGGGTCGGGTGCCCGCGGCCTACCGCTGGATCCTCGAGGACGGACAGGTCGTCGGGACGATCACCGTGCGGTTGGAGCTGAACGAGCTGCTCGCCCAGAGTGGGGGACACATCGCGTATGCCGTTCAGCCGCCTTCGAGGCGCCGCGGCGTCGCCAGTGGCGCGTTGGCCCTGGCGTTGCAGCTGGCCGCCCGGAGGGGCATCGACCGGGTGCTCATCACCTGCGAGGACGACAATCTCGCGTCGATGCTGACCATCCTGCGAGCCGGTGGGGTCCCGGCCGGCTCGGGCGGCGGGCTGCGGCGCTACTGGGTGACCACCGGGGACGGGCCGGCCCCGGAGTGAGGCGGCAGTGGGGTGCCGGGGCGGGCGCGGGAGGCACGAGCAGGCCGGAGCCCGGGAGGCACGAGCGCCCCGGAGCCCGGGAGGCACGTGTTCCGCGGGGCGGGAAGAGCCGGGGCCCCGCTGGCGTTGTCGATGCGGTGAGGGCCGCCGAGCCGTGAGAAACTGGAGGGCTGTCGCCGAGAAGTCCAACGCACCAGCCCGACCAACCGCCTAGTCCGCCCGGGGAGCCGCACGCGTGAGTCACGCAGTCCAGTCACACCTGCTGGGTCAACCAACCACGTCGACCCTGCGTGCTGGCCTCGCCGTCATCGGCCGGGGCATCAAGGGGCAGCCGCGCTGGTTTGCATTGGCCGTCCTCGGCAGCGTCGTCTACGGCGTCATGACGAGCCTGACGGCGTGGGCCATCGGGCACGTGACGGACACGGCGGTGACACCGGCGATCGCCGCACACCACGCGACGGCCGGGCAACTCTGGTACATCGGCGGTGTCCTGGCGCTGGTCGTGGTGCTGACCGTCATCGGGGTCATCGGCCGGCGGCTCGCGGGCGGCGTCGCGATGTACAACCTCGGAGCGACCTACCGCCAGGCCGTGACCCGGCAGTACCTGCGGCTGCCGCTCAGTTGGCACCACCGCCACCCGTCGGGGCAGTTGCTGTCCAACGCGAACGCCGACGTCGAGGCGACCTGGAACATCTTTGCGCCGTTGCCGATGGCGCTCGGCGTGATCGTGATGATCGTCTTCGGTGTCCTCCAGATGTTCATCGTCGACCCTATCCTCGCCGTCGTGGGGCTGACCGTTTTCCCGCTGCTCTTCCTGGCCAATGTCGCCTTCCAGCGGGCCATGTCCCCGAGGGTCACACTGGCCCAGCAGTTGCGGGCCGATGTCTCGGAGGTGGCCCACGAGAGCTTCGAGGCGGCGCTCATCGTCAAGTCGCTGGGCCGTGAGGACCACGAAGCGGAGCGCTTCCGGGTCGTCACCCACGCCCTGCGCGATGCCAACATCGAGGTGGGTCGCACCCGCGGCCGCTTTGATCCGGTCATCGAGGCCATCCCGACGATCGGGACGCTCGCGGTCCTCATCATCGGCACCCTTCGGGTCCGCAGCGGAGAGCTCACCGCGGCCCAGGTGGTCCAGATCGCCTACCTCTTCTCGATCACGGCCTTCCCGGTCCGGGCCCTCGGCTGGGTGCTGGCCGAGCTGCCCCGGTCCGTCGTCGGCTGGAACCGGATCAACGCGGTGCTCGAGGCGCAGGGCTCGATGGAGTACGGCGCCCGAGAGCTGCCCGCCCGCGGCGCGAGCGAGTTGCGGACCGAAGACCTCTCCTACGCCTACGAGGTCGACCTGCCCGACGGCACGGTCGACCTCAACCCGGCCGTGCGGGACGTCACTCTCGACGTCCCAGCAGGATCCACCGTGGCCCTCGTCGGCCCGACCGGGAGCGGCAAGTCCACCCTGACCAACCTGATGATGCGGCTCATCGACCCGACCAGCGGGGCCGTCCTCGTCGACGGCGTCGACCTGCGCGAGGTCCGTCGTGGCGGCATCCCCGAGGTCGCGGCCCTCGTCGCGCAGCAGACCTTCATGTTCGATGACACGGTCAAGGGCAACATCACCCTGGGGGCCGACCTCCCGGACGAACAGGTGTGGCAGGCCCTGCGCATCTCGCAGGCCGACGGCTTCGTCGCCCACCTCCCGTCCGCCCTCGACACCCGCGTCGGCGAGCGTGGCGCCAGCCTGTCCGGCGGGCAGCGACAGCGGATCGCCTTGGCCCGCGCCATTGCCCGGGAGCCGCAACTGTTGATCCTCGACGACGCCACCTCTGCGGTCGACCCGAGCGTCGAGCAGGCGATCCTCGCGGGGCTGCGCGAGTCGAGCGCGGGCACGACCGTCCTGGTCGTCGCCTACCGGATGGCGACGATCCTGCTCGCGGACGAGGTCATCTACATCGAGGAGGGTGCGGTCATTGACCACGGACCGCACGCCGAGCTGATGAGCAGGTGCCGCGGCTACGAGCAACTGGTCACGGCCTATGCCCGTGAGGCGGCAGAACGCGAGGCGATTGCCGCCGACGAAGAGCCCGGCGCGTTCGAGGGGGCGTCACGATGAGCGGACGTTTTGCCCCACCGGTCGAGCACCACGGCATCGATGCCGGACACGAGCTGAGCACCTGGGAGACCCTCAAGCGGGGTGTCACGCTGTCACCGGAGCTGCGCAAGGGCATCGGTGTCACGGTGATGCTCGCCGTGCTGTCCACCCTGGGTCGGGTCCTGATCCCGTTCGTCGTGCAACGCACGACGGATGAGGGGATCCTGGCTCCGGGCGGAGCCGACGTGGATGTGGTCCTGCGCTACGTCGCCCTGGCCCTGGTCGGCGTCATCGTCACCGCGATCAGCGCCTACTACGTCAACATCCGGCTCTTCCGGACGTCCGAGAGCGGGCTGTCGACGCTGCGGATCAAGGCGTTCCGGCACATCCACGACCTGGCCATGCTGACGCAGAACACCGAGCGGCGCGGGTCGCTCGTCTCCCGGGTCACTTCCGACGTGGACACCATCTCGATGTTCGTGCAGTTCGGTGGCCTGATGCTGATGATCAACATCGCGCAGATCAGTCTCGCGACGATCCTCATGTTCATCTACAGCCCGCTGCTCGCACTCGTGGTGTGGGTCTGCTTCGTGCCGCTCGCCTTCATCATCGCGCGCTTCCAGGGAATCGTCGGGCGTGGCTACACCCGGGTCCGTGAGCGGGTCGGTGACATGCTCGGCGCGGTGTCCGAGGCCGTGGTCGGCGCCCAGGCGATCCGGGCCTACGGCGTCGGCCAGTTCGTCTCTGGCCTGACGACCGCAGTCGTCCTCGTCGTCGGCACGGTCCTCGCGGCCCGGGGCTCCCTGACGCTCGGCGAGTTGCTCGCCTTCCTCTTCCTCGTCAACCTCTTCACCCAGCCGGTGCAGCAGGCCACCGAGATCCTCAACGAGATGCAGAACGCCGTCGCCGGATGGCGCCGCGTCATCGGCATCATCGACACGACGGCGGACGTGGCCGATCCGGGTGAGTCGGGGGTGCGCCTGCCACGCGGACCGATCACCATCGACTTCGACTCCGTCGGATTCGCCTATCCCGGTGGGGAAAAGGTGCTGCACGACATCTCGCTGTCCATCGCACCGCGCAGCCGGGTCGCGATCGTCGGTGAGACCGGCTCCGGCAAGTCGACGCTGGCAAAGCTGCTGACCCGGCTGATGGATCCGGGCTCGGGGCGGGTGCTGCTCGACGGGGTCGACCTGCGCACGATCCGCTTCGACTCGCTCCGGTCCAGGGTCGTACTCGTCCCTCAGGAGGGCTTCCTCTTCGAGGGCACGCTGCTCGACAACGTCCGGTTCGGCAAACCCGACGCCTCCGAGCACGAGGTGGCGCTGACCCTGACCGAGCTCGGACTCGACCCGTGGCTCGAGACGATGCCCCAGGGTCTGTCCACCGACGTCGGGCAGCGCGGCGAGTCGCTCTCCGCAGGCGAGCGGCAACTGGTGGCGTTGGCGCGGGCCTACCTCGCCGACCCCGACCTGCTGGTCCTGGACGAAGCCACGTCCGCGGTCGACCCGCCACACGGAGTTGGTCCGGCTCGGTGGCGTCTACTCACGGTTGCACGAGTCCTGGGTCGCCCAGCAGCAGGCCGTCTGACAGTCCTGCTCGTGGCGTGGACCTCTCGTGGCGTGGACCTCTCGTGGGGTGGGCGCCGCTCGTGGGGTGGGCGCCGCTCGCTCAGAGCGGGGTCGGCGGCGAGTTCGTGGCGCGGGTGCGGATCGTTGCCAAGGCCGCCGGCCCCGACTCGTTCGCGGCGCCCACTCCCACCCGCCGGGGGTTGGCCTCGAGAATCCCGCCCGGGTCCGATCCGGTAGGCGATCTGCGGGCGTTGGCCTCGAAAATCCCGCCCGGGTCCGATCCGGTAGGCGCCGCTGGTGGGTGGGCGCCGCTCGCTCAGAGCGGGATCGGCGGCGAGTTCGTGGCGCGGGTGCGGATCGTTGCCAACGCCGCCGGCCCCGACTCGTTCGCGGCGCCCGCTCCCACTTGCCGGGCGTTGGCCTCGAGAATCCCGCCCGGGTCCGATCCCGTAGGCGTGCGCGCCGGCCGCCGGGGCAGAATGGGGCGGTGACCACCGACGCCTCCTTGGACCCTGCCATCGCCGACCTGCTCAAGCGGGACGAGCACGGCCTCGTGACCGCC
>CAJDTW010000021.1_pt1 | contig 45057 bp, 40 predicted proteins | sample 7389911 | NCBI WGS metagenome assembly CAJDTW01 (sample SAMEA7055652, study PRJEB34461) | soil metagenome | biome: terrestrial ecosystem; feature: Peninsula; material: soil | place: Antarctica | collected 2016 | reverse complement strand
GGCCGCGTCCTCCCTGTGGCTCGCGTGGGCGGCGTCGCGTCGTTCCACACGACCGTGCACCCAGCGCCCTGCACCGCCAGCAGCGAGGTCGTCGCCGCCGCGACGCCCACAGCGGCGAGCCGCTGCGCCAACTCCGCCGCCGGCTGCCCACCACCGAGCACCCCGGCCAGTGTCCAGTCGGCCCCGAGCCGGACCGTGATGGTGACGGTGGTGGCAGCCGGGTCAGGGACGATGTCGTAGACGAGGGCGGTGACTGCGCCAAGGCTGACGGCGGTGGGCGGGAGATCCTGCCCGCGGTCGCTGCGCAACGTCGCGCCGATGAGGTGCAGGCTCGCCGGGTCGAAGCCCCGGGGAGTGGTGCCGGTCAGTACGACCGCCACAGTGCGGACCGGTCGGCTGAACCGGGTCGTCACCTCGTCCGCGTCCTGAACGAGGTCACCGGCGCTCGTCCACCGCAGGGCGGCTCCGCTGCCCGCCGCGTCGACGCTGACGACGCAGCCGGCGGCAAGCCCGAGGTGACTGCCGAGTCGCACCACCCGGGACCGATCGTGCCATCCGGCCAGCCCACCGGATGCCGTCACGTCACCGTCGGCCTGGACGAGCACGTGGCTCGTGCCGGGGGGTACCTCGACGGACCCATCGCGCACTTGCGCGTCGGCGAGGGTGGCCCGACCGGCCAGCATGACGACCCGGCTGTTCCCGGTCACCGCCAGACTGGGACGGGCCTGATCGCTCACGTCGAGGGCGGCATCCGGGGACTCCAGCACGATGACGTCACCGGGGCGAATGCCCGGTGCGCTCGAGATGTCACGGCTGCGTGGCGGCACGTCCCGGGACAGAGCGCCGAGGGCGCGGCGACTGGTGCCCCCGGCCGCGGGGCGGGTGAGGGCCCGGTTGATGGCCCGGTCGATGGCCCGGTCGCGTGGTGAGCCGGGGATCAGCCCCGCCTTCGCGCCGAGGCCGCCGACGAGTTCTTGCAGGCCCGGAGCGGCGACCCTGGAGCCGGTGAACGCGCGGGCCGCACCGGAGACGTCGGTGCGCGGCGCGCCGCCGATGCTCATCACGGTGCCAGCCCTGGCGATCGCCGGCGCAGCACTGCGGGTCAGCACGAGCGGCAGGTGCAGCCCCAGCCGCCCACGGACCGAGTCGACCGTGGGGGCCGGTCGACGAGCGAACCGCTGGTCGCTCACCGTGGTCGCGCCAGCGCGGATGACGGCGCCGACCCCGGAGGCCAGGTGCGCGATGACCTCCGGGCGACGGGCTGCCCGACCGGACGGCGCGGTCGGCAGGTGCAGTCGATCGCGTTCTCCCGCAGCACCATTGGTCTTGGCCAGCCCATCGGTGAGCGAGCCGAAGATCGGCGGGGCAGCCCGGTGGTTCGCGTAGGAGGCCTGCGCGACGCGGCTCTGCGCGCCGGTCGGCAACAACTCCTCGAGACCTTCCGGCGGCTCAGCACCCGTCACCTGGGCCGGGGCAGCGGCGAAGATCGTCGCCGTCGCCAGCGCAAAGGAGGCCATCGACGTGACCGGGTGCACGATGTCGAGGTCATGGGCCACCTGGAGGAAGGCGCTTCGCTCCGGTCCGGTGGCCTGCAGCGGCAGGGGCCGACGGGTCGACTCCACCTGCCGGTAGAGGATCTGGGGCCCGACCGCCTCCATCTCCGCCACAGCCACCAGGGTGAACTGGTTGCCGGCGTTGACGATGTCACCCGTCGGGAGCGCCTTGTCCTTGAGCCCGAGCGGCTGCGGGATGCCCCAGACTCCGAGCGGGAACGATCCGGTGCCGACCCGGGTGCCGTCCGGCGAGGCGTGCGAGGTGAGGTTGGCCCCGAGCCGCGACACCGCCTCGGCGAGCGGGTCCACCCACTGACCGGTGATCTCGTTCTGCAGCGAGAGCGTCACGGTGACCGGCGCCGCGAGCCCGTGCGCGACCATCGGGGAGAGCCCGAGCGACATGACGGATCCGTCGGAGCGCTTCGAGGGCACCCTCGAGGTGGGAACGGAGGCGGGGATCGGGCTCGAGGAACCCGGGCCTGGCACGGTGACACTGAGCGCAGCGAGGCTGAACCGGGTCGCCGGGACGGTCGTCGTGATGGTGAGCTCGAACTCGGCGAAGACCCGGAACGGCAGCGCGATCGTCCCGTCGGCGGTCGGCGCCCCGGTCTTGCCGCCCGTGGCGGTGGGCAGAGTGCCCTTGCCGGTGATCCCGGACAGGGCCCGGGCTTGGCCGTTCCCGGCGTCCTCGAGGTACTTCGTGACGAACTGCCCCCAGTCGAGGACCGCTGGTTCGACTCGCCGCTCGGATCCGAAACCGACGCTGATGTCGCACGGGCCCACCTCGAAGGTCGCCTTGCCGGCGAAGTCCGGCCCCCAGACCTTGATCGAGGCGCCGAGACTGACACTGAGGCTGAGGTGCCCGAGGAAGCCGAGGGAGATGCTGATCCCGGCCGAGATCCTCGCGTAGACCTCGACCTCGAACCAGAACGGGTCGAAGTAGACGATTCCGTTGGCCCCGAACGAAACCTTGGCCCAGGCCCACCCGAAGTCAGCGCTCGCCTCGACCTCGACCCCGGCCATCAGAGCCTCGGAGGTGAGCGCGAAGTAGGCGCCGCCCTTGACGACGATCGCGCTGCTGACCTGCCAGTGGATGCCGAGTCTCGGGACGACGGGGTAGCCGTCGCGGTGGAAGTCCGGGTGGTACCCGCCGATGCTGAGGACGAACTGCCCGGCCAGCGGCCCCTTCCACCAGATCGCGAAGGCGAAGCCGCCGGTCAGTCGGACGTCCTCGTAGAGCAGCCACGAGTTGTCGGTGAGCTGCGCCTTGATCATGAACAGGCCCTCGCGGGTGGAGAACCGCGCGAGCAGGGCCAGTTCGATCGAGACGAGCGCCGCGCCGGGTCGGGGTAGCGCCATTCGAGCCAAGCCGAACAGGTCGATCTCGAGCCCGTCGCCGAACGACACCGCGACGACCGCGACCCCGTCGACGAGGGAGAAGCAGGTGAAACTGATCCCGGCGGCGAACCAGAAGTTGCCCATGTGGTGCGGGAAGTACTCCGAGAGCTTGCGCAGCTCGTCCATCGGGTCCGCCGGTGGTTGCGCGGCAGGGTCGAGGGCCTGGATGAACGGGTACTCACCGAACTTCGAGATGTCGTCCGGGACGACGAGCCCACGGTTGATGCCGAGGCCACCACCGAGCCCGGTGATGAAGAAGGCGGGCGGGCCGCCGATGGGGCCGTTGACGGCACCGAAGACGAAGAACGAGGCGTTCCCGTGGTCGTTGGTGTAGCCACCGAAAACGGACAGCCCGTAGGCGGCGAACCGGCCCACGAGCATGCCGACGTAGGAGACCGAACCGGACGACTCCGTCTTGAGCAGACCGCCAGCGAGGCTGAGCCCTGCCATTTCGGCGCTGATCGCGAGGCCGGCGAGGTCGACGGACCAGCTCGCCAGGGCGAGGATGTCCCCACCGTTCCAGTTGATCGACAGCGAATCCACCGCAGCAGTCAGGCCGAACAGCGAGACCTGGCCGGTGAACAGGAGCGAGATCTTGACGACGCGGCCGTTCTGCTCGACAGAGTTGAAGCCGATCCGTTCGACGTAGAGAGGGCCGAGCTGGCGCTGGATCACGATCCACCACGGTCCGGGCGGATCCCCCGCAGTGAGGCTGAAGCCGAGTGGGGAGGTCGGGTGCTTCTGCAGCGCCAACGCCGGGGAGAAGGCCGGTCGGTTGTTCTGGCTGGCGCTGCCGACATCGTTCATCATCGAGTTGGCGACGCCGTTGTCGCCCCCGCCACCACCGGGGGCGAACGCCAGCCCGTCGAGCTTGAGACGGGCGCCACCACCGACACCGGTCGAGTTGGCCTCGGCGTAGACGTCGACCTCGATGGCGTCCAGGGCGATCGAGCCCAGGTCGAGGAGCGGCCCGGACGAGGTGCTGAAGCGCAGTCCGATGCCCCCGATGGTGAAGCCGGGCTCGATGACCAGGTCGGTCGCGGTGCCCTCGAGCAAGGTGATGGTGAGCCCAGCAGCCACGCCCGGGGTGATCCACGTGTTGTCGACGACCAGCGCCACCCCGACGTCGCCGTCGGCCAGGACGAACGGCTTGTTCCCGGCCAGGCTGACCGCGAGCCCGAGCCGGTGGCGGCCGGAGCCGATGTCCGTCCCGACGAGGGTGATGGTGACCTCGTCCTCGATCGTGAGGGCGAGCGGACTCGTGGCGGTCGCGCAGTTGAAGGCGAGCCGCTCGAGCCGGCGCAGCATGGCGTCGGCAACGACGAGGTCGGTGATGAAGCCCGGGTCGATGGTGAGGTCCCCGCCGGTGAGCACGACCCCTTGCAGCAGATCGGTGGCCCGGCTACTGATGACCGGGCCGAGGTGCTCGGTGAGGATGCCACTCGCGATCGACAGGGCGACCGAGAGCAGCCGGGTGCCGACAGCGACCGGGTCGAGGTCGACGTTCTCCACGCCGGCGGCGCGAGCAACCGCCGCGAGGGACGGTGCGTTGCCGTCGAGGGTCCAGCGGAACTCGACCGTGTCCGAGCCGAGCTCGTCCATGGCGACCCCGATCCCCAGCGCCCGAATGAATCCCGCGCTGCTCACCCCCGCCCGGGCCACGATCACCGGCCGGAGCGTGAACGTCCCGAGGTCGAGCACGAACGGCCCGGCCACCACGTCCACCTGCACGCCGAGTGGGCTGAGGGTCAGCGCGTTGAGCCTGATCCGCCCGGTGGGGTGGGCACTCGGCCCGACCACGACGGCCGCACCGAAGCTGATCGAGCGGGCCACCGAGTCGAGGGTGACCGTGGCGACGTCACCGCCGAAGGTGAACCGGCGAACTGTCGCGGAGACGTTCGCCACTGCGACGACACCGCCGGTGGGGTCAAGGCCATGAGCGAGCGAGCCGAGGCCGAGGGAGACGAGTCCCGGCAGCCGGTCGAGCACCGTCTGTGCCGGCGAGTCGGCGAGGGCACGCACCGCCGTCATGTCCAGCTGGTGGGCGTCGGTGAGCAGTCCGATCCCGAGGAGCAGGTCGTGGACGACGGAGGCGACATCCTTGACCACGCTCGAACCGGCATCATCGCGGTGCCCGACGAGCTCGTCCACCAGTCGCGGCAGCAGCGACTCCGCCCCCGCCAGGATGGCCGTCCCGACGCCGGGCCCGCTGGGGTAGAGCGAGATCGGGGCCCCCGGCGCGGGGCGCAACAGGGACAGGCGCACCGCGGGGTTGATGCCGAGGTCCAGTCCGTAGTCGTCGACCGCGATGCGCGCATCGATGATCGGCAACGGAGCGCCGGCTCTTCCGATCGAGAGGCCACCAACGATGGCCGCAGTGACGTGCGCGGAATTCGCCCCGGCCCCGACGGTCGTGTCGAGGTCGAGGGCTGCGCGCACCTCGAGGCGGTCACCCACGGCGGCATACGTGATGGTGAAGCCGTCTGCGACCGGCCAGCCGGGGCTGATGCCGCGACCGGGTGCGACGAGCGGGGCGAGCGCGTCCAGGACCGCGATGGTCGCCTGAACCGGGTCGACCCGGGTGGTGAGCCAACCGATCGGATCGTTGAACAGCCCGAACGCCCACGCGATCTCTCGAGTGGCTCCCGGGACGAGCGAGTCGCGCGTTCCGGGCAGCAGCCCCAGGGCTTCGAGACCCGAGTCGATGAGGTCTCGCGATGGCGCCTCCACCACGTCGCGCACCCCGTCGAGCAGGACCCGGAAGACCGCGGCGGGTAGCGCCGCTCTCAGCAGGGTCGTCAGGCCGGGCACGTCGAGGGTGGGCCAGAGCGGAATCGTCGTGGTCGGCGCCGCGGCCGGGCCGGGACGCACCTCAGCGCGCAGGCTGGCGCCGCCGCGGCGGCCGGTGACGGAGCCGATCAGACGGGCACCGCCGACGTCGGACTCGAAGGCCCCCCACGTGAGGTCCACGTCGGTGCCGGTCCGGTCACTGGTCGCCGTCACGGTCAGTGGCGGGATGCCGTCCGGGGCCACGGTGGCGCTCGCGGTGACCAGCCCGCTGCCCAGGTCGAGACTGACCTGGGCCGGTCCGACCGAGATCGTCACATCGGTGCGGGTGCTGGTCGTGCCGGTGACGTCGGCGGCCTCGCCGAGCAGACGACGGAGCGCATCGGCGATGCGGGCGGGTGCGGCCGCAACGGCGGCCGTGAAGATCGGTGCGGGGTCGAAGAGCAGGTGGTCGAGGGCGCCCGGGTCCAGCCCACCACCCCGGGTGATCCCGAGCCCGTTCAGCAGGTCCGCGAGGTCCGGTGAGGCGGCGAGGAGCCGAGCGACGACCTGGCTCAGCACGATCTTCGCTTCGGGCAGGGCCGCCGCCGTGACGTCGAGGTCGGAGCCGCCCCGGATGACCCAGCGGTCGTGCGCGACCTCGAAGCAGCGTGCCTCGTGCAACACCACCTCTCCACTGCCGGGCGACCCGTCGAGGGGGATGTCGATGCGGACCTCACCCCAACGGGCCTCGACGTCGTGCTGGCCAGCGCCCGGACCGCCCACGAGCCAGCCGTCCGTGACGCCGAACCGTGCCGTGACGGTGAGACTGCGCGCCACCTGCAGCGACGGCCCGTCCCCGACCAGTCGCAACAGCGTCATCCGGGCGCCCGCCCCGACGAAGACGTCCCCGAGGGCGAGGTCGAAGACGGGCACGTCGATGCCGACGTCGAGCTCCGTGGCAGGTCCGGTGGGCAACGCATCGGCGGCCCGTTGCAGCTCGTCGACGCCGGCAGTCACGACCGCGAGCACCGCTGCACGGGAGGCCTGCTCATCGACCGCTCCGAAGATGGCCCGGACTTCCAGCCCGGCTCGGACCGGCTCGCTCTGGGCGCTCGGCAGATCCTCGGCCGCCAGCACCGCGGCCGCGTGACGCACCATCGCCAGACCCCGCATGAGGGCGGTGGCCTGTTCGGCAAGGAGTCGCTCCGGCCACGCCTCGATCCCGGTCGGGGCGATCGAGGCGAGGAAGCGCAGGGCGTCGCCGGGTAGGCCGGTGTGCAGGCCGGCCACCGCCACACCGGTCCAGGGGGTGCCGACGGTGACGACGGCGCTGACCGCGGGGCGGGCACTGGCCGCGCGGACCGCCGCCGCCCCAGCTGCGCCGTGCGCGACGAGGACGATCGGGGCGCTGCGCCCGGCGAGCACCGCGGCCAACTGTTCGGCCTGCCCAGCGACCCCGTCATGATCTGAGCGCGATGCCGCGGCGGCAGCCGGAGTTGCGACCCGGACGAACCAGGTCCCTGACGCGGTGGAATCGATCGTCCCGGGCGCGGCACCGCTGGCGTCGATTCCGGTCGATGCGGGAACCCCGTCGAGCCAGTCCGGATCGGTGCCGACCTGAACCACCGCGGCGGTCGACGCGATGAGGTCTCCCAGGATGTAGGGCACGCCGGAGCGCGCGGCCGCGGTCAGTTCCCCGAGCGAGCGTCCGGCGAGCGTGACACCAGCCACGCCGGCTGGGAGCGAACCGAGCGCGTCGGGAGGACCGACGACCCCGTCGGTGCCGGCCCATCGTGTGGCGAGCGCATCGAGCCCCTCCCCGAGGCGCGGGCGCCCCGCCAGCAGGTCACTGACCTGCGGGAGGTAGGGGGTGGCCCCGACGAGCGCGTCGACGAGCGACGGTCCGTCGCTCGCAGCGGCGAGCCGATCCGGGTAGGAGGGACCGGTGTCCCCGGGCCCGGGAGGACAGCCCGGGACTGTCCAGGCGACGAGTGCCGGGGCACGGACCTCACCGGCGATCGGGCAGCGGTAGGGGGACTCAGGTCGCCCGCGGCCGGTGGGGGCCTCGAGCAGTCCGCCACTGAGCAGCCACGCGACCGGTCGCAGCACCAGGGCAAGGTGACCGCAGTCCAGGGTGAGCCCAGTCAGCCAGGCCTCGACCGCCGCGACCGGATCAGCGACGAGGTCCGAGAGACCGAGGTGTGCCCCGGTGCCGATCCACCCGAGCAGGTCCAACGGGATGCGGACGGCGGGCGAGTCGATCGAGGAGAGGAGGCCGGACAGCAGCACCTCCAGGTCGTCCCAGTCCGGCTCCCACACCAGCTCACCGGTCGCGGACCACGTGGGTAGTGCCAAACTGATCACGTTGCCCGTCGACCCTGAGCCAAGCCCGAACGCCGTGTCGTCGAATGCGATCCCCAGACCGTCGCCGATCGTCTCGACCCGGAACCGGGTCGCAGCGCTCCACCGGACCCCGATCCCGACCCGGTCGAAGACCACCTCACCGATCCTCAGGTCGAGGCGAGCCGTGGTGCCGGTGCCCGGCCCCAGTGTCAGCCGGGCCAGCACCTCCTCGGCGAGGGCTACCTGCCCGGCGGCCAGATCTGCCCGCAGCAACGTCACCGCCGCGGTCATCCGAGCCGTGTAGTCCTGGCCCACCGGCACCGACAGGTCGACGCCGAGAGCGACTCGAAGGACGTCAGCGGCATACGAGACGTCAATCCCGACGGCGTCGAAGAGCTCGATCCGCCAAGGGGACTCGATCGACCCGTCGCCGGCTACCGGCGTGTCCGGCACCCCGGTGAGGAGGCTGCGCAGGTGCCCCCAGAGAGCGGCCGCGTCGGGCGCTCTGCCGAGGAGCGTCGCGTAGTGGGCGCGTAGCGCGGCGAGCGGGTTGGCGACGAGGTCGGTGATGGCGATGGACTCGACGCCGAGGAGGTCCACGAGCAGATCACCGGCCGCCCCGAGCTGGTGCAACGCATCGCCGAGCGCGGTGCTGACGACATCGTCGACCGCGTCCAGGGCGGCATCCGGCGAAGAGAGGTCGAGCACATCATGGGTGTGCCCGGCGATCGTGACGTGGTGGGCAGTGAGCAGGAACCGTGGGACTGAGGCGTTTTCGAGCCCGACCCCGAGCCGGATGCCGCCGAGCGCAGTGGCCCCAGTCAGCAGGGCGGTGCCAGCGGCCTGGTCCCCGAAGAGCGCCTCGGCACGCAACGAGGGGATGGCGGAGCAGCTTCCGGAGGCGGTGTCGAACTTCAACAGGTCAAGGCTCGCAGCAACCTTCGCGCCGGCACGGGTGTCATAGCCGAGGCTCACCCACGGCACGAGCACGGGATGCCCCCCGGTGCCGGGGGTGACCCTCAGCCCGAGCGTGAGCTCGACGGCGTCGATGCTGAACTCGACCGCACCGAGGGACGGGTTCGCAGTGCCGCCGACGAGGTCGACGAGTTGCCCGAGCCACAACCCGAGCTTCGTCTCGTCCGTGAGGATCGACTCGATCCAGGTGACGAACCCATCGGCGCCACGGGTCGCCAGGTCGGCCAGCGGCAGCGCCGGCAGTCCCGGCACCTCCCGCAGTCCGAGCATTCCAGCGAGCCCACGGACCTTGGCGAAGGCGGGGTTGTCGAGCGCCAGCGCCTCGATCTGGGCCTGGATCAGCCCGACGATGAACTCGAGCACCTCCGAGCCGAGGTCGTCGAGCTGGTCGGTGCTGAGGCTTCGGGTCGTCGGTGCGGTCGCCCCGGGCAGTTGCAGGTCGGTCAGGTCAAGACTGAACGCAAGGCTGTCGCCCGGGTTGGTCGGGATGCCGACCTGCACGTTCGCCCCGCGCAGGAATGCCACACCGGGGGTGGGTGCCTCGTCAGTGAAGACCGCCTCGCAGCCGATCGAGATCCGGCCGCCGACGTTGCCGAGCAACAGCCAGGCGGGCAGGTCGGAGACGTGGGCGGGGAACGGCGCACCGGCACGTGGCAGCCGAAAGATGGGCACGTGCAATCGGATGCGTGCCAGCGGCGCGGTGTCGCCGGTGGCGAAGTCGAGACCGATCCCCACGTTGACGGCGCCGGGGACGGGCTCGAGCACGGCATGAATCGTCACATCCGGATCGGCTTCGTGGAAGAGCGGGACCCAGCGGGCCTGGCCCTCGGTGCGTCCCTCCGGGGGCCCGAGGACCTCATCGACGAAGTCGGTCAGCCCGGTGCGCTGGGCGTCATCGAACAGGATCGTCCCCAGCCCGTTCGGGTTCTCGATCGACCCACCCATCGGGTCGGCGAACCATTTCGAGTTGGTCCCCGTTGCGGTGGTGATGCCCATCGCTCGAGCGAGTGATCCGAAGGAGTCGAGCTGCGTCTCATCGAGCGGCATGACGCCTCATCTCCGATCACCTCGCGAGTCGCGAGAGGTTGAAGCGGGCCATCGGTTGGACGAGGAGGACCTGCGACCCCGACCCGATGGCGCCGGGGACGAGAGCGTGTCCGGCCTTGTCCCGGCCCAGGTCCGCGCAGAGTCGCCGCGCGAGCTCGACGAGGGTCTCCCAGGCGAAGGCGGTGAGCGCATCCGTCCACTGCGAGACGACGATGCCGGGGCCGTCGAGGGCGCTGAAGCTCGACATGACCAGACCGGTGGGTTGGTCAGCGGTGCCGACGGCGATCGGGACGGGGATCACGGTCGGCCGATCGAGTTGGTCACACGAGACGGTCAGACCGATCGTCACCAGCCCGACCTTGCAGTTGAGGCTGGTGCGGGACAGGTCCACGTAGAGTTCGGAGCCGCCCTGGTGCCAGACCACCCGGGGAGGTGCCTCGACAGGCAGGTCGGCGACGAGCCGCTGGGTGTTCCGCAGCAAGCCACGTGCGTCGGCCTCGGGCACGGTGAGGAACTGCTTGCTCGGGACGAGGGTGCCCGGGTCGAGCCGGATCTTGGGTTTGAGCGGCGTGAACCACTTCTTGTCCAGCGTCCACGTTCCGAGCAGGGACGTATCGATCGTCACTGGACGGGCGGTCGCGTCCTTGTCATCAGCCACGGATGCCTCCGAGTCATGCGGCCGATCCCCACCGGGACGAAGTCCGAAGCGGTGTTGTCCCATGACACCAGCCCCAAGGGTGTCTTGTACCGGGAACAAGGAAATTGGTGCGAGCAGGTTCCGCCGTGCGTGGCCGGAGATCCTTCGCGTGCTCGAAGCATCCTGAGCCATCAACACCTGCAAGGATCAGCCCATGGACACAGAAGAAGTGCAGGAGGGCGCACGGGCGGCCAAGGACCATGACGCCCTGGAGGGAGCGGCTCGCGTCGGCTATGCGGTCAACGGGGTGCTGCACCTGCTGATCGGCTGGATCGCGCTGCAGTTGGCCTGGTTCGGCTCGGGCAAGAGCGCCGACCAGTCAGGTGCCCTCACCTCGCTCGCCTCCAACGGGTTCGGCAAGGTGATCCTCTGGATCGGCGTCGTCGGCTTCCTCGGACTCGCGGTGTGGCAGATCGCCGAGGCGATCGGCGGATCCCCCAAGGCCTCCGACCGGGTCAAGGCGGTGTCCAAGGCCGTCGTCTACCTGGCCCTGACCTTCAGTGCCTTCACCTTCGCCTCGGGAGGCTCGTCGTCGAGCAAGCAGCAGTCCGCGGACGTAACGGCGACGCTGATGAGCAAGCCCTTCGGAGCCGCCCTGGTCGCGGTCGTAGGACTGGTCATCATCGGGGTCGGCGTCTACCACGTCGTCAAGGGGTGGAAGCGCTTGTTCCTGCAGGACCTCACGTCGAATCCCGGACAAGTCGTGGTCACGCTCGGCCGATTCGGCTACATCGCCAAGGGCGTCGCATTGGTGGTCCTGGGTGGCCTCTTCGGCCTCGCCGCCCTGCGCAACGACCCGAAGAAAGCCACTGGACTCGACGGCGCCCTGCGCACGCTGCTCGAGGCGCCCTTCGGCAAGGTCCTGCTCACCGTCGTCGCGCTCGGCCTGATCGCCTACGGACTCTACTCGTTCGCTCGCTCACGCTACGCGCGCGTCTGAGCTCGTCTCGGACACCGGGCCGCCCTTGCCACGCCGGCGCAGCCAGTGCCAGGCCAGCAGCGCACACACGATGCCGTTCAGCGCACCGACGATGACGTCGACGAGGTGGTGCATGCCTCGGTACAACCGCGCATAGGCGACGAGGAACGGGATGACGGCGCAGATGACCGTCACGACCTGACGCAGCCAGACCCGCTCGATCCGCTGGGCCATGAGAGCGAATGACAGGTAGAGCGCGACCGAGGCGCCCACGTGACCACTCGGGTAGCTCGACGTCGGCGGAGCCGGGTCGAGGTGCGGGACATCCGGGCGGTTCCGACCGACGATGGCGGACGCGATGACGAAGACCGTCGCCTGGACGGCGATCGCGATGGCGGGGACCACCGCGTACCACCACTGCCGGGTCCGCCACCACACGATGGCGACGACCACGGCGCAGACGCCGATGATGATCTCGGTGTTGCCGAGGTGCGACCACACCTGGGTCACCGAGTTCCAGAACGACGTGCGCGCCTCTTCGAGGTCGACGTTGATCTCTGTCTCGGCGGGCAGGTTGTTCAGCGGTCCGACGACGATCCACCCGATACCGAGGATCACGGCGAAGAGCACGACGGCCGGCGCGAGGACGCGCAGGGCCAGGTCGCGAGCAGCCTGACCGAGCGAGGGAGCGGACGGGTCGAGAACCCAGCGGCGCAGGGAGAGATCAATCATGAGGTGCCTTTCGGAGATTCGGGCCCGACCGTGCTCTCGGGCGGCGGCGGCGCGGCGGGGCTGGTCGGGTTCCACCCGAGGTAGCCGATGTAGGAGGCAATGGCGAGGCCGCTGCCGAAGAGCAGGCCGGCCACCACGTCGGACGGGAAGTGCACGCCGAGGAACACCCGGTCGGCCATGGTGATCGCGACGACCACCGCCGCGACGGCGACGAGAACACGCCGGGCCACCGGACCACAGAGCGGCCACACGAGCAGCAGGAGCACGGCGGCGATGGCGGCCGCGTTGGCGGCGTGCCCGGACGGGAAGCTCCAGCCCGGCGCGTGCGAGACGGGGTCACTGATGACGGGGCGCGCGCGCTGGACGACGACCTTGAGGACGAGTTGCAAGTTCCACGCCACCATCATCGTGACGAAGGCCCAGGCCGCTCGGGTGGTGAGCCGGTGACGGCGCCACACGATGACACACACGGCCGTCGCGGCGATGTACAGCCACCTGGGCTGGGTCACCTCCTGCCACGCGAGCAGGGCCGTCCGCAGCCCGGGGTTGGCGCGGGTGACGTCCGTGGCGGCCCGGACCACAGCCTGGTCGAACTCGATGACCGGAAGGAACTTCTCCCGGACGACGAACGCGAGCAGCCCGATCGGCACCGCGAAGACCACGCCGTAGGTGACTGCCCTGAGCAGTCGTCTGCCGCGCCCCAGTGGGGTACCCGTCCCCAGGCCGGGGGCGGGGTCGGGTCGGGTGGGCACAGCCACTCATCCTAGTCGGGCCAAGCCGGGGTAACCTCCGCTACGTGCCCACGATTCGTCATCGTCTCGCCATCGCCGCCGTGCTCGGGGTGGTCGCCGGATTCGTCGTGCCCCTGGGCTCCGCGACGGGCGTGCTGCCGCGGTTCCTCTTCGGCTTCATCATCGCCGGGGTGGCCTTCGCGGTGCCGTTGCTGATCCACCTGCTCGGCCATGACGCGCCGGCCACCCGCCAGCGGGTCGAGGGCCGCGACCCGGATGCGGCCTGGTACGACGTCGTCGTGATCGTCATCGGCCTGGCCAGTCTGGGCGGGGTCGGCGTGCTCCTCCTCGGCAACCACGTCACGGGCTCCGCGCGAGAGGTCGACCCGCTGATCGGGGTCGGGACGGTGGCAGTGGGATGGCTCTGCGTCCACACCATCTACGTGTTGCGCTATGCCCGCGTCTACTTCTCCGCCATCGACCCGCCGATCGACTTCAACCAGGACGAAGACCCGACCTTCTCCGACTTCGCCTACTTCTCCTTCAACCTCGGCATGGCCTACCAGGTCTCCGACACGGACCTCAGGTCCTCGCAGATCCGTCGCGTCGTGCTCGGTCACACGTTGCTCGCCTACCTCTACGGCACGATCGTCATCGCGGCCACGATCAACCTGCTGGTAGGTCTGAGCAACAGCAGCGGCTGAGCGCCAGCACCTCAGACCGCAGCAGCCAGGCGGGCGGTCTCGTCCTGGACCCAGAGCCCGACCAGGCCCCCGAAATGGGCCATGAAGCGGTCTCGCTCGTGCGCCGGGTAGGTCGCGTCGACGGTGGAGCGCAAGAGCCGCGTGAAGTCATCGGACTGGAACCACGTCAGCACAGCGGCGTCGAAATGGCCGAGGTGGGTGGCACACCAGTCGCTGTAGACGTCGGCCTGCAGGTACTCATCAGCGATCGCGAGGTATTCGTCGAGCTTCTGCTCCTCGGTCAGGTCCGTGCGATCGGCGACGTCGAAGTAGCGCCGGGTCTCGAGGTCGACCCGCCCCTTGCGTCCGGTGACCAGGCAGAAGGCCGACCAGCGCACCAGCGCCTTGATGGCCCACGGGAAGTAGTAGTGCAATGAGGTCACGGCGACATCGGGGCAGGCGTTGGCGTAGTCGATGGGATAGACGTCGTCGCCCTTGACGAGCATTTCGCACGAGTTGAACTCCCAGCCGAACATCGCGTTGACGATGCGGCTGATGGCCGCGGTCTGCTTGCCGGCCGAGGGGCTGAGGAAGTTGTAGCTGACGGCATACCGGTTGTGCATCGGCTGCTCCGGACGGAAGTCCATCACCATCGTCTCGGCCCCGATCGTCAGGGCCCGAGCGAAGTGCTCGTACTCGATCGTCGACTGGAGGTGCATCAGCATCTCGCCCGACGCGTCATAGGCGTGGATCAGGTCCGTCTCGTCGTTGATCCGGGACACCCCGCGCCAGCCGCCACCGTCGAAGGGCTTCATGTAGAGCGGGTAACCGAGGTCGTTCGCGATCTTCTTCAGGTCGAAGGACTTGTTGTACTTCGCCGAGGTGTAGGCCCACCGCACGTTGTCGACCGGATTCTTGTAGGGCACGAGGATCGTCTGGGGCACCTTGAGGCCGAGCCGCATCAGCGCGCAGTAGGCACTGTGCTTCTCCATCGACTGGAAGGTGAAGGGGCTGTTGAGCAGGTAGGTGTCGTTGACCAGCGCGGCCTTCTTGAGCCACTCGCGCGGGTGGTAGTACCAGTAGGCGAGGCGGTCGATGACCAGGGCGGGGCGCACTGGCTGGCGCAGGTCGAAGGGCTCGATCGTCAGTCGCTCGCTGGTCATCTCATGCGTGACCCCGTCGTCATCGGTGATGGGTCCGACGAGGGCCAGGAGCGCCTCGAAGGCGGTGGGCCAGTCCTCCTCCGCCCCGAGCATCAGTCCGATCAGATGGGTCTTCGCTTCGGTCATCATCGACTCCTTGGACGTCAGGGGGGCGGTGCCGATCCTTGCAGGAAGTCGCCTGCCTGTCGCCCCCCGTGCCAGTGCTCAATCCGCCTGGCCGAGCAGATCGAAGAGATACGGGTCGTGGGCCGACTCCCACGAGGGCCAGTTGTGCCCACCCGGGATCTCGTGAAAGGTCACGTCGTGGCCGTGCCGGGCCAGGGCCTGGGCCATCCTGCGGTTGTTGCGCAGGTTCCCCTCGTCCCGTCCGCACGTCATGACGATGGGCGCGAGGATCCGCCGCCGCCGGGCCCGTCGGACCAGGGCCACCCAGTCCGTGACCCGGTCCCAGTAGGTGAAGCCCTCCTCGTCATCGAGGCCGCGCACGAAGAAGGAGCCCGACTGGAGGAAGAGTCCGCCGAACGTGCCGGGGCGCAGCCAGGCCGCCTCCAGGGCAGCGAGGGCTCCGAGGCTGGCCCCCATGAGCACCGGCTTCCCGACGATGCCGTATGCCGCCGTCACCCTCGGGAGCACGTGCTGGGTCAGGGTCGTGGCGTAGTCCACGTTCGCCGAGTAGCGGTCGTTGCGCACGCCGGGCTCGAGCAGGGCGATCCTGGTGCGCGGGATCCGGCCCGCAGCGACCGCTCGGGCGATGCTGCTGCTGAGGTGGGCCCGCCTCGAGTACTCCGGCCCGTCGTGGACCAGCAACAGCGGCAGGGGGTCCGCCCGGCGGGTGCCGGTGGGCGAGACGACAATGACACCGACCTCGCCCACGGGCGTTCCGGACACGGTGAGCCGCACACGGCGCAGCCGCTGCACCGGAGGGGCCGTGCCGGCAGCGACCTGCATGGGCCCATACAAGCACTCGGTCGGCCGGTTGCGGGCAGCGCGCGGGTTGTCGGGTCCCGACACCGCGTGGGGCCCCGGCCAAGATCCGGCCGGGGCCCCACGCGTGCTTGGCACTCAGACGAGATGCATCGTCACTTGAGCCAGGCGAAGAGCACCGCGTGGGCGTCGCCGACCAGCAGGTGCGCCTGAGCGGGGCCTGTGTCGGCCTTCTTCGGCGACGTGAACGTCACGCTGATCGTGGCGCTCTCACCAGCAGCGAGGGACACCTTCGCGGTCGAGGCGGCGAAGCCGCCACCGCCCCGGACGTCGTCGACCTTGACGGGCAGGGCGACCGCCGCGTCGGTGAGGTTGGTGACGGTCACCGGGCCCCGACAGCCCGCTCCAGGTTGGCCAGACCAGATCCGATCTTGAGGACGTCCGTCTCGGGCACCTTGATCGCCCGGGTCTGCTTGACGGCGTCGGTGGTGGCAGTGTTGATGATCGCCGAACGGACCTGCCAGGCGTCCCAGTCCGGGTGGGCCTGACGGACGACGGCGGCCATTCCGGCTAGGTGCGGAGTGGCCATCGACGTGCCCGAGTAGAAGGCCCAGCACCCGGTGGTGCCGGGGTCAGCGCAGGCGTCGGCCGGCACCGAGGACAGGACGTTGACGCCGGGAGCCACGACGTCCGGCTTGACCCGGAAGGTGACGTCCGTGGGGCCCTGGCTGGAGAAGTCGGCCAGAATGTCGTCGTTACCTGTCGCGGTGTAGGTCTTCGCGGTGTAGGTCTTCTCAGCACCGAGGGTGATGCTCTGCTTGTCGAGGCCCATCAGGACGGCTAGATCCTCCTGGGCCACCATCACGGCGGGGATCTCCGAGAGGAAGGCCGCGTCGGTCGCCATCGCGATCGGGTCACCTGGGATGTTGTTGACGACGACCGTCGCGACGGCACCGGCCCGCTGCGCGTTGAAGACCTTCGTCCCGAACGAGCAGGTGCCGCGCGAGACGAGGGCGATCTTGCCGGCGAGGTCGGCCGTCACCGCTTCGCAGGCCTGTCCGAGCGCCCCATCGCCATCCTTGACGACGCCGAGAGGAGCGGTGATTTTCTCCTCCGGTGTCGGGAAGTCACCGATCGCGGCGACCGCGACCTCCGTGCCTTCCCTGTCGCTGATCGGCAGTCCGACGAACTGCCCCACGCTCGAGGCGCCCGCGGTCAGGGCCCGTTCGGCCGATCCGGGTGACTCCACCGTGCCGTAGCCGGGACCTGAGTTGCCCGCGGCGACCGCGACGACGACGCCGGCCCGGTCGGTGTTGTCGATGGCAGTGGTCAGCAGGTCCTGCTTGCCCGAGGCACCGCCCCCGAGTGACAGGTTGAGCACGTCCATCCCGTCGCCGACGGCGGCCTCGATGGCATTGAGGATGTCCTCACTGCGCGCGTTCTCGACCGTCCCGGGGAAGACGTTGTAGTTGCCGAGGAGCGCACCCGGCGCCACCCCGCTCGGCGTGTAGGGAATCACCGCACCGTCAACGACCGCCGGTGTGTCGAGGTCGCAGGCGACGGTGCCGGAGACGTGAGTGCCGTGGGCACCGATCGCCTCGGGTGTCAGCCCCAGGTTCTTGGCCTTGTTGTTGAACATTTTGGCGACGATGACCTTGTTATTGGTGAACTTCTTGTCGCCAAACTGTGGTGTCTTCGGGAACCCGGTGTCGGAGAAGCACGGGTGGGTCGCGTCGATGCCCGAGTCGATGATGCCGACCTTGACCCCGTGGCCGGCCCAGGTGGTCGGTTGGCCCGTTTCCATGGTGGGTGCAGCGAGGGCCCAGCCCTCGACACCGTCGATGCGCGCCAGGTCCGGGTCCGAGATCGTCTCGGCGCTCGGGGTGTAGAACGACTGCTGCACGACGGAGACGGCCTGCGGCGCCGTGCGCAGGAGGGCGGCGTCGGTGCCGTTCAGGCGCACCGCCACGGCGTTGAGGGCGAAGTCGTACTCGCCGGTGATCTTGGCCTGCGGCGCGTTGCTGCGCAACCACGAGCGGAACGCGTTGCGTTCCTTGGCCAGCGCCGCCCGAACGGCTTGCGACTTGCCGGCGCTGGGATTGACCCGGCCGTTGGGCTTGCGGTCGACGGCCTTCGACGTCGACATCGGGGCGCCCCCGAGTTGGACGATCACACTCGATCCCCGGTGCGGCGCCCACGGCCCCTGTCATCCCCGCGATCGCGAGGAGTGCCGCGCCGCCGGCGGCGATACCCGCACGTCGACGAGCGCTGTGAGTACGACTCATTGATTTGCTCCTGCTCCGATTGACTGTCCCGAGATGGCAGCCGGACCCCCGCGGCGACCACACCAAACGTAATGGCTTCGACCCCCGGGTGGGGCGAAGTCGGGGCAGTGCATCATCACGGCGCTGTCGGGCGAGCTCCAGTGACGAGGATTCCCGGCCCGACACCCTCCATCAGTCCCTGACGACAGGCCCGGTCGTCGTGCCGACGAGGGCGAACAGCTCCCGGATCTGGGCCCGGTCGCCCCCGGCGGCCATCACCAGGATCCCCGCTCGAGCAGATCATCGATGGCCGGCAGGGTGGCGGCCGGGACGTGGCCCCCACCCAGGCCCTCGATCACGACGCCATCGCACCCGCGGTCCCGGACGGCCTCGAGCAGCACGCCGTCGTCGCCGAGTCCGAGCTTGACGATCGGCACCCTGGGCAACTCCTCCGACTCGCGCACCCCGGCCACGTCGAGGTGGGCCCTGCGGGTGGGTCGCAGCGCGATGACAGGGCGCCCCTCGGCGACCCAGCCGATCGGTCCGAGACCGGGCGAGTGGAACGTCGACGGGCTCGAGGTGTGCGCCTTGTGGACGTAGCGCGCCGCGTGGACCTCATCGCCCAGGCAGACCAGGACCCCGCAGTCGCGGGCATCCCGGTGCGCGGCGAGCTGGACCGAGGCGAGCAGGTTCGCAGGGCCGTCGGCACCGGGCAGGGACGGGTTGCGCATCGCGCCGGTGACGACGACGGGCTCCGGCCGGTCCCAGAGCAGGTCGAGGACGAAGGCGGTCTCCTCGATCGTGTCCGTGCCCTGGCTGACCACCACTCCACGCGCACCGGCGTCGACGGCGGCCCGGAGCAGCGGCACGAGGTCGAGCAGGTCGCGCAGGGTGATCTCGTAGGAGGAGACCGTCCGGAAGGTCTGCGTTGCGAGGACTGCGACGTCCTCGAGCTCGGGGACCCCGGCGACGAGGTCAGCCGCGGTCAGGGCCGGCCTGACGCCGGGCCCAGCTCCGGACCCACCTCCGGACTCGCCGCCAGACTCACCACCAGTTGCGGACGCGGGCAGGGAGGCGATCGTCCCGCCCAGGGCCACGTAGGCGATCGTGGGCCGCTCGGCGCTCATCGTCGGACCTGACTCGGTGAGACGACCAGCAGGAAGATCGAGGCCACGAGCGCCGTCACGCCGCAGATCGTCCACACCGTGAGGTAGCCGGACAGCGAGGCGTGGCCACTGGCTTCCGAGTCGATCGACCCTGCGGACGCGAGCGCGATCGCGAAGATGCTCGAGGCGAACGCTCCACCGATCGTCTTGGTCGTGTTGGTCATCCCGGTGACCAGGCCCGTGTAGTCGGGCGGCGCGACCGTGGCGGCGGCCACGGGTAGCCCCGCCACCAGGGCCCCGGAGCCCAGGCCGGCGACGACCATGTTGGTCAGGGTCTGGGTGAGCGTGTCGTGGAAGGGGAGGAACAGCAGGTAGCCGACGGCGACGAAGCCGCCCGCGATGACGAGCGCCAGGCGGGTGCCGATCCGCTGTCCGAGCACGTGCAGCAGCAGGGCCCCCACGGCGAGCGACAGGACGTAGGCCCCAATGATGATCGACACGCTCGCCGCCGAGAGTCCGAGGCCGTAGCCCGTGACGGTCGGGTCGGTGCGGGCGAAGGTGGACAGCGGGATCTGCGCGCCGAGCACCGACACCCCGAAGAGGAACGCGGTGGTCTGGATCGGCCACTGCCCACGGCTGCCGAGGATGCGCAGGTCGACCAGCGGCGCGGGGTGCGCCAGCTCGGCCCGGGCGAACGGCCACAGGGCCACGCAACAGCACGAGGCCGCCCATGACGAGCCCGAGCGCGACGGTGAGCAGGGCGAAGCCGTGCCAGTCGATCGCTCCGGAGGCGAGTGGCGGCGACTCCTCGACCCCGTACCAGATCGCGGCCAGCGACAGGGTCACGACGATGGCGGGCAGGGCGAGCAGCCCCGTCATACCGAGCGAGGTCGCGAGCGCCCCACTGGTCAGTGCTCCGGCGATGACCCCGAGCTCGAGCCCGAAGACGAGCAGGCCCGCGGCGCCCCGGACCCGGCGCTCATCACCGGCGGTCCGGCGGTGGATGATGGCGACCTCCATCGGCAGCCAGACGATGTAGAAGCCCTGCAGCGCCCACGCCACGAGGAAGGTCCCGAAGGTCGGGGCGAAGGCGACGCCCCAGGACGCGATGGCCGTGACGACCGTCGACAGCAGCAGCACCTTCCGGTGCCCGATGAGGTCACCGAGACGGGCCAGCAGCGGCACCGCGAGGGCGGAGACGATCAGTTGGGCCGCCTCGAACCAGTTGACGTCCGCATCCTTGATCGACAGGTGCCGGGCGATGTCGGTGAACAGCGGCGTGTAGAAGCCCTGCAGCACCCCGCTCGCGAGCTCGACGCAGATGAGGAAGCCGACGATCTTGGTGATCGGGCTGGCCGCGACGGCCCGCCCGGTCTCGCTGAGCGCCTGCCCGGCGGTGGGCTTGTCGGTCATCCGTGGGCTCCTCAGAGGCTCTCGATGAGACGGCGGTACCAGCGCACCCCGTCGAGCAGGTCGGTGACGCCGATGCGCTCGTCGACCCCGTGGATCGCGGCCCGCTGCTCGTCGGTCATCCGGAACGGGGTGAAGCGGTAGACCCGCGGCCAGAAGCGGTGGAAGTGCCGGGAGTCCGTGGCGGCCATCATGACGTAGGGCACCGGGATGGTCCCCGGGAAGATGTCCTCGAGGACAGTAGCCAGCAGGGCATAGGCGGAGTCGTCAGTCGGTGACACGGGGCTCGGTTCATCACCGCTGACCAGTCGCACCTCCACCTTTGGGTCCTTGATGATCTTGCGAAGTGCCTCGATCGACCCGTCCACGGTCTCCCCGATCATGACCCGCAGGTTGACGTGGGCCCGCGCCGTCGCGGCCAACACGTTGGCGCCGGGCGAGCCCTCGAGCTGGGTGACCGCAACCGTCGTGCGCGCCATGGCCGCGGTCTCGTGGCCGAGGCGGGTGAAGACGCGGTTCAGGAGGGGGCGCAGGGGGCGGGCGTGGCGAAAGACCCAGCCCAGCGGCATCCGGGCATGGACACCGAGCCGCTCGATCATCTCGACCGTGGGGTCGGGCAGGCGGGCCGGGAAGGGGTGCTTCTCCAGGCGCAGGATGGCGCGCGCCAGGCGGCTGGTCGCCCCCATCGGCAGCGGCGCCGACGCGTGCCCGCCGACCCCGCGGGCGATCAGTTCCACGTCGACGGTGCCCTTCTCGGACACGCCGATGACGGCCATCGGCTCCGCGACGCCCGGCAGCGCCCCGCGGACGATCGCGCCACCTTCGTCGATCACGAACCACGGGTCGACGCCGCGTTGCCGCAGCAGCTCCACGGCCTCCTTGGCAGCGCCGCCGGACACCTCGATCCCTTGCAGTCCAAGGCTCCCCGCCCCCAGATGTGGCCGTTGGCCACGGCCGCGTCAAACGGCGGATGGCTCCAGAGCGACTCGTCGCCGACGGGCACGACGTCGAGGTGGGCCATCAGCACGATCGGTGGGAGCGACGCCTCGGGGTCACGGCCCGGCCAGCGGATGAGCAGCGCGTCGCCGGCGATCCGCTCGACCTCGCAGGTGTCGTGGAGCAGCGGGAAGTGCGACCGCAGCTCGCGCAGCAGCGCCTCGAACACCGCCCGGTCCGCGCGGTCGGGGTCCCAGTCGGAGACCGTCGGGATGCGGATGCAGGCGCGCAGCGCCCGGACCGCGAGTGCATCGAGCGGGTCGTTCGGGTCGCGCTCGTCAGCGGCGTCCTCGGGGTGGGCCTGCATGAGGCGACAGTATGCCGCTGGGCCGGCTCCACGGCCTAGAGCTGGCCCAAAGCTGGCCCAGACTCGCCTCAGAGCCCGTGCGGGAGCGAGCCCTTCATCGCCTCGAGTTCCAGGATGAGTTCGCCGGCCTGCTTGCTGGCGGCGCGGGCCGCGTCGCTGGGGGTGTCGCTGGGGCTGTCGCGGTCCGGGGTGCGCTCGGCGGGCACCAGCCCCTCCTCGGGGACCGCCTGAGGGCGCACGGTCTGGTTGAGCGCGGCCGCCTCGGTCACCACCTGCAGCATCGTCGCCTGCTCCGCCGTGAGTCCCGTTGACTTCAGGGCGATCAGACCCTTCATGAGCTCGACCTCTCCCAAGTCGTCCCGGTTCTCCCAGAGCCAGGTCAGCACGGTCCACCATCGTCGGCGTCGGTCGCCTTCCAGGGCGGTCGCCCGATCATCGCTGGCCTTCTCCTGCGCCAACGCTCGCTCGCCCCGGAGCTGACGGCCGATGCCCCAGTATGCGAGAAAGGCCGCCAGCACTGCCGCCAACGCGCCAAAGCCGGGCGAGACGATGAAGGCCCCGATCGCGAGCCAGAAGGGGGAGTCGGTCATCGTCTGCTCCCTCCGCGGCGCCTGAACTGGGGTAACTGGGGTGTAGCCCCATGATCCCCTCCGGACGCCCGACGCGCACCTCGCGAGGAGGGGTGCGGCCAGACGGTCAGACGGTCAGGCGGTCAGGCGGCCAGGCGGTCAGGCCACCGCCCGCACCTGTGCCCGTCTGCGGATGTCGGCGCACTCCAGGCAGACCTCCTCCGGCACCAGACCGACGCGGATCAGCCACGAGAAGGCGACGCAGCCGACGCACAGACCGAGGATCGACTCGAGGGCCGGGAAGAGGACCATCACGACGCCGATCCCGACGACTGCATCGAGCGCGACGGGCGCACCGGTGGCGAGGTGCAGGACCCACAGGGCCGTGGCGGTCACGGTCAGGACCGCGCCGACGGCGGCCGCGAAGCGCTTGGGCGCCCCTGCGGTCGGGCTCTTCGGGGCATTGACCGAGGGGCGGATCCAGCGCCGGACCACGGCCGCGAGGGGGCTGGCGCCCGGTCCCAGGCACGCTCGGAGCGTGAAGTCGGCGGCGAGCACGGCGTAGAGCCACCACTGCGCCGTGGCCAGCGCGATGACACCGATGGTGAGGACCAGCGCCGCGACCAACCGGACGGAGACCTCGTCGATGACCGCTGGGAAACGTGAAGAACTCATGACGGAGATTATTCTGGCGCGCCCCGTAGGGTGCATTCGTGACCACTGACGCCGCCCCTGATACCGCCCCTGACTCCCCCAGCACTGACCTCCGACGCGCTGCCCGTCGGGCGTGGGGTGCGCTCGAGTCGATCCACGTCCTCGGCTACTTCGCGCCGGAGGTCGCCGCCGAGTACACCGCTCTGGGCCTGCGCCCGAATTTCGCCTACTTCGCCGCGCGGTCGGCCGCGTTCGGTCCGGTTGGCCCCGAGGTCCCGGCCGCGACCTTTTACGTCTTCGCGCCGTGGCTGTTCGCCAAGACCCTGCCCTCCTCGTGGGAGCTCGCCTCGCCGGAGCGGGTGCAGCAGGCTCGGCGGGACGGCATGGCGGTCGTCCTCGAGCAGGTGATCGGGAGCCAGGACGTGACCGAGCTGCTCGACCTGGCGAAGGTCGCGTGCGCAGGACTGACGGCCCCGGGGCGGGCGCTCTATGCCGCCCATGCTGGCCTCGACTGGCCGACGGAGCCCCGCCTCGCCCTGTGGCACGCGGCCACCCTCCTGCGTGAACACCGCGGCGACGGCCACGTCGCCGTGCTGCTGGGCGCCGGGCTGGGCCCGGTCGAGTCGCTCATCCTCGGCGGGCTCTTCGCCGGCAACACCGAGTTCCTGCGCAGCACTCGCGGCTGGACGCCGCAGGAGTGGGACGACGCACAGAGCCGGCTCACCGATCGTGGCCTCGTCGACGCGGACGGTCTCACCGAGGCGGGCCTCGCCTTCCGCAAGGACCTCGAGCACCAGACCGACCAACTGGCCCTCGAGGGCTGGGCCCACCTCGGGCTCGAGGGCACGCAGCGGGCCCTCGAGCTCGCTGGACCACTGTCTGCCCGAGTGGCCGAGAGCGGCGTTCTGCCCTCGTGGACCCGCAAGCAGAGGTGACCGAGCGAGCCGCCTAGGCTGGCGGGCATGGCTGTGAACATTGGAGCGCATGTCGATCAAGAGGACCCGATCGCCGATGCGAAGGCACGGGGCGCCGGGCTCTCGCAGATCTTCCTCGGCGACCCGCAGAGCTACAAGGGACCCGTCGTGCGCTATCCCGGCGGCGCCGACGCTCTGCGGACGGATGCGAAGGCCGCGGGCATCGACCTCTACGTGCATGCGCCGTATCCGATCAACGTCGCGTCCCTCAACAACCGGATCCGGATCCCGGGGCGCAAGTTGCTCCAGCAGCACGTGACGATGGCGGGCCAGATCGGCGCCAAGGGGGTCATCGTCCACGGCGGACACCTCGGCACGGACGAGGACGCCGCCAAAGGCTTCGACAACTGGCGCAAGTGCATCGACGGACTCGACCTGCCGATCCCGCTCCTCATCGAGAACACGGCCGGTGGCGACAACGCGATGGCCCGGCGGCTCGAAGCGATCGCCCGCCTGTGGGATGCCATCGGACGGGCCTCCGGGGCGGAGCTGGTCGGCTTCTGCCTCGACACCTGCCACGCCCACGCCGGCGGCAACGACCTCGGGACCGTCGTCGACGACGTGCGTGCCATCACCGGCCGGATCGACCTGGTGCACGCCAACGACTCACGGGACGAGTTCGACTCCGGAGCGGACCGGCACACCAACTTCGGCTCGGGCCACATCGCCGGCGAGGCCCTCGCCGACGTCGTTCGCGCGGCGGGCGCCCCGGTCGTGTGCGAGACGCCGGGCGGCCTCGAGGGCCAGAGGGCCGACATCGCTTGGCTGCGCGGCCAACTCACCTGATCAGGAGACGCGACCGCGCGGCTCCGGGGGCAGCCCCTCGTCCCAGAGTTCGTGGGTCTGGATGCCCCAGAAGACCGCGAAGAGCCCGATGATGGTGGCCTCGATCCACAGCACGGCGTGGTCCCACCCGACGAGTTGGCGCCAGAGCAACATCCCGCCGAGCGTCACGACCATGAGAACGGCCACGACGGCGTAGCGGTTCGCGAAGTCAGCCGGCTGGGCCCGCACCCCCTGGGCATGGGCTTGGCCGAATCTCGTGGCGTTGAGGGCCACGACGGCCACCATGCAGAGGAACAGGACCAGAGCCGCCACCAGGTGCGCCGATCCCAGGAACCGGTCCCGCGCGAACACGTAGCCGATCCCAGCGATCCCGAGCAGCACCAGGGCGATCACCGCCCCCGCGGTGGACACACCCGTCCAGGCTCCCGCCCTCCGGTCCCGACGGGCGACGATGAGGGTGGCCAGCATCGCCAGCACGCCGAGGATGAGCAGGGCGCCGACGTTGTTGGCCACGTTGGCCGCCGTGTCGCTCGTCGGCACCGCGACCGACCGGCACCGGCCCGGAGCCGGTGTCGGCACGAACGCCACCACGGGCGCCATCATGCCGGCGAGGTTGAGGCCGATGTCCTCCCACTCGGTGGTGCCCTTGATGACGATGAGGCAGGCGCCGACCGCGACGATCGAGCCAACGAAGACACCCTGGGCGGGGGTGTAGAAGTAGGCACTGAGGGAGGCCTGCAGGCAGCGCTGTCCGGTCGCCCACCACTCGAGCGTGACTGCGGCCCCGAGCATGATCACCAGTCCGATCATGGCCAGACGGAGGTAGCGATAGGTCTTCACGGCCTCGAGCCCCGCACTGCCGGTTCGTGCCTCCGTCATCTCACCGGCCCCCGAGGCCCCGGGCGAGCCGGCGTTGTTGCCAGAGGGCGTGCCGTCGGACGAGAGGCAGGGCGGCCAGCAGCAGGCGCGGGAACGTGTCGCCGAGGCGCAGCTGGACTCCGCGCCACCTCGGGATCGTCGTCACCGGGCGCGGCCGGTCGAGGACCTTCTCGACCACGGCCACGACCTCCTCCGGTTGGAGGAGCGTGCCGCTGAAGGAGAGCGCCGCCTCGGGGTCCTCGAGCCGGCCCTGCAGCATCGGGGTCCAGATCCCGTCCGGGCAGATGCAGCTGATCGAGATCCCCCGCTCGCCCGCCGCTCTCAGATCGGTGAGAGTGCTCAGCGAGAAGGCGAGCGCCGCGTGCTTCGATGCGGCGTAGACGCCCTCGCCCTGCACCGCAACGAGCCCCGCGAGGGAGACCACGTTGACGATGTGGCCACGTCCCCGCCGCCGCATCGGAGCGAGAGCGGCGAGCGTCCCGTTCATCGTGCCGTGGGCGTTGACGTCCATGATCAGCTGCCGCTGCGCGTCGTCGTGCTCCCAGGTCGGTGCGGTCGTGAGGACCCCCGCGTTGTTGACCCAGAGGTCGAGTCGCCCTGCAGCATCGACCCGCTCGGCAAGCTCCCGGCATGCTGCCGCGTCCCGCACGTCCAACCCGCTGCCGTATGCCGCTGCGCCCAGTTGCGTTGCCAGCGCCCGAGCCGCGTCACCGTCGACGTCGGTCACCTCGACGGTGAAGCCCTTGGCGACCAGCATCGTCGCGATCGCCGCGCCGAGCCCACGGCACGCACCCGTCACCACAGCCGTGCCACGTGTCGTTGCCATGACCTGATCTTGGCAGCGTTTCCGGGTCAGGGCCGGCGCAGGGCCGAGTCATGGTTGGCTCAGGGCTGACTCAGGATTGGGTCAGACCCCGGGCGGGCAGCCGCGCCAGGACGTCGTTGTCGAGGCAGCCGGCCAGCCGCAGGCAGGCCTCCCAGGCGGTAGCCGCGGCGAGGCGGTCTCCGCCGTCGAGGCGGTCCGGGCCGGCGAGCACAACCTCGAGGACCGAGCGGGAGCCCACCACCTCGGCGATGCCGGAGGGCCACCCGGACGGCAGGCTGCGGGCGCGACCGACGAGCTCAGCGGCATACCGTCCCTGCGTGGCGACCCACCGCGCGACCGCGCCCGAGTCGAGACTGGCCAGCTGCCCCACTGTCTGGATACCGGCCTCCCGCAGTCGATCCGACCAGATCGGCCCCACCCCGAGGAGGGCGCGCGACGGCAGGGCCGCCACCGCCTCGGGGACGGTCAGGGCCGCGTGGTCCGGCCCCTCCTGCGCCGCCACGACGCGACCTGGCTCGATGTGCAGGACGACCTCCGACTGCCACGTGATCGCTGACCAGTCCACGTCCGAGCCCTCGGGGGTGGATCCGATCCGCGCGGTCACGCTGTCGACGGCGAGCACTCCAGCGGCGTCGATCGCCGACAGGGCGACCGCGATGCCGGTATCCACCTCGCGGGCCAGCATGCCAGCCAACTCGGACGGCTGCATGGCTCAGTCCCCCGTCCGGAAGCGGATCTCCACTTCGCCGAAGACCTCGGTGCGCGAGGTGGGCTCCGGCTCACCGCCGCCGGTCGCCACCACGGGGGTCGAGACGACGAGCCGGGTGCGCCGGATGGAGTCGAGGATCCCGGCCTGCAGCGGGGAGTCCCAGGCGATGAGCTGGTTGCGGACCGTCCCCGGTAGGCGGCCCAGTCCGAGGTTGGCTGCGGCGGTGACCGCCCCACCCCGGGCGGCGAGGCCGGCTCGCTGCGTCGTCGACGCCTCTGGATCAACGCTGCGTTCCGGGGACCGGGGCGAGGTGTCGACCGCGGTGAAGTTGAGTTTGGCGCGGAGGGTCCCACCCTCCACCCGGACCCGGGGGATCCCGCGGGCATCCGCCTCGCGGAACGCCTCGAGCTGGCGCCGCGCGAGATAGAGCGTCAGGGCCTCCCGGATCCGGTCCACCCCCGACGCGGTGAGGGTCTTGTCCTTGACGTCCCGCTTCTCCAGGGTCGCGCCCAACTCGTCGAGCGCGTCCCGGTCCGGCAGCGGCCCGCCGACGGCGAGGGTGCTGCCACCCTCGCCGTCGGGGAAGAGCCGGTCTGCCGTGGCATCGAGCAACTCGGTGGTGATCCCCGTCTGGGCGAACTCCTCCACCGTGAGGCCGGCAGCGGCCTGGAGGGCGGACAACCGCTCCTCCTGACTGGTGTGCGCGGCGACGATGGACTCGAGGGTCTCGACGAGGAGGACCGCGACGAAATCGGCGAATCCCACGTCGAGGGCGCTCGGCTGCTCAGGCATGACAACTCCGTCTGCTCGGTGTGATTACTGCTGTTCGACTACTGCTGGTTGCCTACTGCTGGTTGAGCGGCAGGTAGTCCGTGTGGAAGTTGATCTTGACCCCTCCCATGATGTCGACGGTCACCCCGGAGCTCGAGCTCGACTGCTGGCTCGAAGTGCTGACCCGCATCGAGGTGTAGGCCGTCGAGGCGGACGCGTTGACCCAGTTGGACAGCAGCCCACCGGTCTTGACGTTGGCCCGGAAGTCGAACTGCGACCGGGACGTGGTGGACGAGTTGGCCCGGAAGTAGTCCGAGCCGTAGGCACGGAAGTTGAGCCGGGTCTCGATGACGCCGTCGTCCACGACCAGGCGCAGCATCCCGAGCTTGACCATCTGCTGGAGCAGCGCGTACTTGTTCGCTGCGATCCGGGTCGCCGCTGCCGCGAGCAGGGCATCGTAGCCGGACTGGGTCAGGGCTCCTGCCTTGGCGACCTTGTTGTCACTGTCCACCCCGCCGCCCGTGACCTCGAGAGCGTCGTTGACGGCGGTGACGTCGGCGGCGCTGAGGGTGGCCCCCACCACGACCTTCGTCGGAGGTGCGCTGGCGTCCTGGGTCGTGGGCGGCACCGCCTGGGAGAGCAGCTGCATGATCTCGCCGGGGCCGATGTCGTCCTTGGTGTCGTTGATGAAGGTCGTCAGCGACTTGGCCGTCGCCTCCACCAACTCGATGAATGCCTGCTGCTGACGGATGTCCGCGGCGATGAGAGCGTCGAACGTGTCCGCGACGAGTTTCGTTGTGAACTCGGGGAATCCGATCTCGTCGAGCCGTGAGGCGTAGCCGAGAGCGTTGTCTCCAGCTGTGGGCATGATGTCTCTCCTTCGTTGGCGACCACGCCCCTATGGCGCGCATCACCCTCAAGAGTCCCGAGTCTCGTGGGTGATACATCCCGATAGGTCCACTTCGGGAATCGGCGATCGGGACAGCTCTCTCCGGTAGGTTCGGATCAGGGGCCACCGTCGCGAAGGGACCGAACATGGACGCCGATGTCATCGTCGTGGGAGCAGGCCTGGCCGGTCTGGTCGCCACGGCTGAACTCGCTGATGCTGGCAGGCGGGTCATCCTCGTCGACCAGGAGGGCGAGCAATCCCTCGGGGGACAGGCGTTCTGGAGCTTCGGGGGACTCTTCCTCGTCAACAGCCCGGAGCAGCGGCGGATGGGGATCAAGGACAGCCTCGAGCTCGCGACCCAGGACTGGATGGGGTCTGCGCAGTTCGATCGGGACGAGGACTTCTGGCCGCGCAAGTGGGCCGAGGCCTATCTGCACTTCGCCGCAGGCGAGAAGCGATCCTGGCTGCACGAGCAGGGCCATCGCTTCTTTCCCGTCGTTGGCTGGGCCGAGCGGGGGGACGGCCGCGCCGAAGGGCACGGCAACTCGGTGCCGCGCTTCCACATCACCTGGGGCACCGGCCCGGGGCTCGTCGAGCCCTTCGAGCGACGGGTGCGCGAGGGAGTCGCGAAGGGGCTGGTCACCTTCGCCTGCCGGCATCGGGTGGACGAGCTCATCGTCTCGGACAACGCCGTCACGGGTGTGCGGGGGCACCTCCTCGAGCGGGACCCCGTCGAGCGCGGAAAAGCCAGCACCCGCAACGAGATCGGCGCCTTCGAGTTGACGTCGCAAGCGGTCATCGTCACCTCGGGAGGTATCGGCGGCAACCACGACCTCGTCCGGGCCGCCTGGCCCGAGCGACTCGGCACCCCGCCCACTCACATGATCTCGGGGGTGCCGGCGCACGTCGACGGGCGGATGGTCGCCATCAGCCAGCACGCCGGGGCCAACGTCATCAACCCGGACCGGATGTGGCACTACGTGGAGGGCATCAAGAACTGGGCCCCGGTGTGGGACAACCACGGCATCCGGATCCTGCCCGGCCCGTCTTCGCTGTGGCTGGACGCGACGGGGCGACGGTTCCCGGCGCCCTTCTTCCCGGGGTTCGACACGCTCGGCACCCTCGGTCACATCATGCGCACCGGCTACGACTACTCGTGGTTCGTCCTGACCCAGAAGATCATCGAGAAGGAGTTCGCCCTGTCGGGGTCGGAGCAGAATCCCGACCTCACCGGCAGGGACGTGCGCCAGGTGCTCGGGCGGGCACGCGGCGGCGCACCCGCGCCGGTGCAGGCCTTCCTCGACCACGGGGAGGACTTCGTCGTCGCACGCTCGCTGACCGAGCTCGTGCGGAAGATGAACGCGCTGACCGGTGAGGACCTCATCGACGAGGCGTCACTGCGAGCGCTCCTGCTGGCGCGGGATCGCGAGATGGACAACGACTTCACCAAGGACGCCCAGATCACCGCGCTGCGTGGCGCCCGGAACTACCGCGGCGACAAGCTGATCCGGGTCGCGTCCCCACACAAGATGCTCGACCCTGCGTCCGGCCCGCTCATTGCGGTCCGGCTCAATATCCTGACGCGCAAGACGTTGGGCGGTCTCGAGACGGACCTGTCCGCGCGCGTCCTGCATGCCGGTGGCGCACCGATCCCAGGCCTCTACGCCGCCGGCGAGGTGGCTGGCTTCGGTGGTGGCGGGATGCATGGCTACAACTCACTCGAGGGGACCTTCCTCGGCGGCTGCCTGTTCTCCGGTCGCACCGCGGGCCGAGCTGCGGCCGCTGCCGTCGGCTAGTCAGAGGGCGAACGCTGGTGACGCGTGGTCAGAGGGCCGCCAGGTCCACGTTCGTCATCCGGTCGCGGTAGTGCGCCCGGATGGAGATCTTGCGTTCGAGGTCCTCGATGATGGGCACGGAGAAGTTCTCGTCATAGAGCTTGGCGCAGCTCCCCAGCCCGCCGGGGCTGAAGACGTTGACCTCCATCAGCTTGTCGCCGACGATGTCCAGTCCCACCAGGAACATTCCGTCGGCCATCAGTTTGGGTCGGACCACCTCAACGAGCTGGAGCATCTCGTCAGTGACCTGCACCGACACCGCCTTCCCACCGGCCGACATGTTCGAACGGATGTCGCTGCTGGAGGACTTCCGGCGGAAGGCGGCGTACTTGCCGTTGCTCATCAACGGACGGCCGTTCATCACGAACATCCGCACGTCCCCGTCAGACGCCGCGGACAGGTACTCCTGGGCGACGACGTAGCCGTCCCTGGCGATGGCCTCGATGATCTGGTTGAGGTTCGGCGATTCCTTCTGGTTCACGAGGAACACCCCGCTGCCGCCGGAACCCTGCAGCGGCTTCAGGACGGCCCGGCCACCCAGGTCCTTGACGAACGCCACGATCTGAGCCTCGTCGCGGGAGATCAGCGTGCGCGGACGCACTACCTCGGGAAAGTGCTGGAAGTACGCCTTGGACAGGGCGTTGGCGAGGCTGCCGGGGTCGTTGACCACCAGCACTCCTGCCGAGGCGATGAGCTGGCCGAAGGCCACACCGGCGTTGTTGGCCCACGGGGCCTCGTTGTGATCGTCGGCGGGGTCGGAGCGGAGCATGACCACGTCGAACTCGGACAGGGACAGGAGCTTGTCGGCTTTGGGCTGCTGCACGTCGGCGAGGTAGCGCTCGAGGGATCGGTAGTTCTTGTCGTCCGCGCCACGGGCATGGGCACTGAGCGAGCCGTCGGGCTCATAGGAGAAGTCCCCCATGCCCATGATCCACGCCTCGTGGCCCATGTTGGTGGCCTGCATGGCCAGCCGGGTGGTGGTGTAGACGGGGGACTCTGTCATGACGTCGTTGACGACGAATCCGATCTTCATGCGGCGACTCCTTCGATGAGGTGGGTGAGGTCGGGGTCTTCGGCGGCTGCTGCCAATCGGGCGGCGCCCCGCTGGGTGTCGTACCAGCGGGGCAGGAGGACAGGCGGGGTGAGGATGCCGCGGAGGAGGAGGTCTTCGATGAGCGGAAGGTCCACCAGCGAGAACTTGCCCAGCCAGAACGGGTCCAAGGAGCCCCCACCTCGCAGGTGCTCCAGCAGGTCCATCAGGCCGCGCAGGTAGATCGCGTCCTTGGTCAGGCCACCGGAGCGGAACACCCGCATCGTGGTGGTGAAGGCACTTCCGTCCGGGAAACCCGCGCTGACGAGCTGTTCCCAGCAGTCGACGAACCCGGTGCCCGACAGCATCCGGTGGACGGTCAGGACGCGACCGGCGAGCTGCCGCAGCCGGTTGGGAGTGAGCCCGCCACACGCCACCTCGGCCAGCACAGCCAAGCCCTCCTGCGTCTCGTCGTAGCCGGCCAGTCCGGTGCCGAGGACGCGGACGTGCTGCCGCGCGCCGTTGACCTGGGTGACGAGGTGGGTTCCGACCTCGTGGTGGATCAGGGCCTCGGCTCGGACGGCGTCGGTCTTGGAGTGGGGCCCGATCAGCAACAGGTTCTCGCTGACCATCACGCCGGTGCTGTCCTGTCGGATCTCGGCGTGGATGTCGATGTCGGGCTCGATCCTGCGGTAGTACTCGATCTCCTCCTCGGCGACGGCCAACAGTTGCTCGGCGTCGAGGATGACACCGGAGCCCGGCGCAGGGGCCACCCGTTCCAGGATGGACTCCGCCGCAGCAAGCAGGTTCGGGGCGACCGCACCGTACAACTCCACGCTGAGGTTGCGGAAGTCATCGGTGCACCGCGCCCGGAGCATGGCCAGTTGGAGTTCCAGTTCGCGGTGCTTGTTGCGCAGCAATGCAGCCAGGGTGGTGTCGGCGACCTCCGACACCTTGGTGGCGGCCAGCATGGTCTGCACCACCTCCGGGTCGGTGACGAGGTCGCGGTACGCGAACGTCGGCTCGAAGGGCTGGTCCAGGAACTCTCGCATGACCTCATCAGCGTCGATCGGCGTGATGTCGAGGATGAACCGGACACCCGCTCCGAGGTCGGACAGTTGGTGGTCGATCGCCTGGTCGTGGGCCGAGAGGGGACTCTCACTCCTCATGACGGCAGCGCCGCGAGGACCGGATCCGTGGTGACGGCCAGTGCCTCGGCGAGGGAGCCCAACCGCCCGGGGTCAGGGAGTCCGGTCCACTCGTCCATGAACGTCTTCTTGAACTCCAGTGCCAGCACGCAGCCGGTCCCTGCGTACCGCTCGTGCACCCACCAAGCCAGATTCTGGCCCTCGAACTTGACGTTCTCGCGGATGTCGAACCCCTGCGCTGTCATGGCCGCCCGGAAGGCATCGACGACAGCCCCGAATCGCTCCCGGTCCACGGAGCCCGTGCCCAGATTGACCTCGGGGTTCTCCTCGACGGGCTCGGGAGGCTGGTCCGCACCGGGGCGGCGGTGGTTGTAGGAGTGCACGTCATAGACCACGAAGGGGCCGCGGGCCGCCACCTCGTCGAGACGGGTGGCGAGGTCGGCGAAGAAGCCGTCGTAGTACTCCACGCTGCGGGAGACCACGTCGTCAGGCAGCGTCTCGGTGCTCCAGACGTCCAGACCCCAGCAGTCCTCGGGCGTGGTGTAGACGGCCTTCTCGCGAATCCGGTTGAGATCGGCCTCGAAGCGCGAACGATGCACCAGCACCCTGGCCGGGAGCAGCGCGGCGATGGAATCGGTGAACGGATCCTCCTCGCGGAGCCGGTCGGCCTCGTCCAGGGTCATCAGGTCGGCCACCTCGGGACGCAGTCCGTGGCCGGCGTGGATGGACGTCGCCACCAGTTGACCGGACCAGTCCCCGACGAATTCGTATGAAGGCATCCCGCCTTCCTATCGCATCCGTGGCCCCGCGTGCGGTTAAGGCTGTGGCGAGTTCGATCAATGGTCCGGCATGACCATCTCCGCGCGCACCCCGAGCAGGCGCACCTCGCGGTCCGGGTCATAGGTGGCGACCAGGTCGAGGGCTGCGTCGATGACATCGGAGCGGTGGTGTGTCGGAGCCGGTAACTTGCGGGCCTTGGTCGAAGTGCTGAACGGCGCGTAGCGGATCTTGAGGGCGACCCGGAACACCGGCCGCCCCGCCTTGAGGGTGTCCTGAAAGACCTGGTCCGCGAGTTCGCGGACAGCCGCCTCGACCTCAGCGCGCGTTGTGAGGTTGCGTTGGTAGGTCGTCTCGCGGCTGTGGCTTCGCGGGACCCACGGCGTGCCGTCGACGACCGCCCTGCCGATGCCCCGGCCGAGTTCGCCGAACCGCACGCCCATCCTCGGCCCGAATTCCGTCACGAGCGCCGTGTGCTCGGCGGCAGCCAGTTGCGCAACGGTGTCGATGCCCAGACCGGCCAAGCGCCGTGAGATCCGCGACCCCACGCCCCAGAGCGCGTCCGTGGGCCGATCGCCCATGACCTCGAGCCAGTTGAGTCGGGTCAGGCGGAAGACGCCTTGTGGCTTGCCGAAGGTGGTCGCGTTCTTGGCGCGCACGGTGTTGTCGCCGATCCCGACCGAGCAGTGCAGGCCGGTGGCCAACAGGACCGCGGCCTGGGCCTGCCGGGCCCAGGCCTCGGGGTCTGACGTCGTCACCCCGAGGAAGGCTTCATCCCAGCCGAGGACCTCGACGACCACCGCCTGCCCATCGGTGGAGAGCTCCCGCAACGTCTCCATGACGTGTGCCGAAGCCTGGGTGTAGGCCGGCGTATCGACCGGAAGGATCACGGCATCGGGAATCCTGCGAGCAGCGACCCGCAACGGCATCCCCGACGCGACGCCGTGCTCACGTGCCTCGTAGGACGCGGTGGACACGACGGCGCGCTCTGACGGATCCCCCCGGCCACCCACGATGACGGGTCGACCCGCCAGCTCGGGGCGGCGCAGGATCTCCACGGCCGCGATGAACTGGTCACAATCGACGTGCAACACCCACGCGGCGCCAGCCTCGGTCATGATCAGAGTCTGCGGCACCGCCGGACACAATGGGGCCCATTCCACCCCGACCCGGCTGCGACCCGACACAATCAGGGGGTGCCAGCCACTGAGGAGAGACCCGTGATCACGCACGTCACCAGAAGCCGTCGCCAGGTGGCGCTGATGGGAGCGGCGGCCATCGTGCTCGGTACCGGGCTCACGGGCTGCTCCGGGAGCCCCGCCACTGTCGACTTCGCGCAGACCGCTGGCAGCCTCGACGCCGTGCCGACGGTCACGATCACCGATGAGGTCACCACCACGGTGACGACGACGGCCACCGAAACGGTCCCGGTCACGACCACAGCGACAGCCACCCAGACGGTAACGAGCACCGTCACGCCACCACCGCCGACCTATGTGCCGCTCTCGCCGAACACCCCACCCTTGCCATCGGTGCGGACCGAGCTCGATCGCAGCCTGGCTGACGGGGCCGCCCGCGCCGTCATCGCCGATGTGGCGGCCATCGATCAGCTCTTCGGCGGCGGCGGCGCCGCCGACGTCAGCGTCCGGCTCAATCTGCTCGACGGCAACCTGGCCACGCTCCTGTCAGCCGGGACCATGCCTCAGGTCGACGGCCCGAGCTACACCGGCCGCATCCTCAGCCTGCGAGTCTTCACCGCTGCCGCCGCCCGCGAAGCACCAGAGCATCGCGTCGCCGCCCGGAACCGCTGGGACGTGATCCGCCCCGAGATCGCCACCCTGCTGGCCCAGGTCACCCTCGGACTCGGCACGACGTATGCGCTGCCGACCGTCAAACCCTGAGGGATCAGGTGCAGGAGGTGGTCGAGGCGGCTCGCGGGCTCACGCGGGCAGGACGTAGAAGTACATGAAGAGGAAGTGCAGCGCCGCAGCCACCACCACGAGGGCGTGCCAGAGCTCGTGGAACCCGAAAACCCCCGGTCGGGGGTTCGGCCGCTCGATCACGAAGACCACGAAGCCGATGCTGTAGACGATGCCGCCCGCGGCCAGCAGCGCCATGGCCCCCGACGACAACGCCGACGGGTCCGCCCCGATGAGCAGGACCGTCAGCCAGCCGAGAGAGATGTACAACGTGTTGGTGACCCACTTCGGCAACTCGCGCCAGACCGAACGCATGACGATGCCCAGCACGGCGATCGCCCACACCACCCCGAACACCGTCCACCCATAGGTGTTGCGGAACAGGACCAGGACGAGGGGCGTGACCGTGCCGGCAATCAGGAAGAAGACCGACGTGTAGTCGAGGGTGCGCAACACTTCGTTGACCCGCGGGCTGCCGTTGATGCCGTGGTGCAGGGCGCTGGCCACGAGAAGGGTGACCAGCGACAGGCCGTAGATGCTGAAGCCGACGATCACCCACGGGTCGCCCCGCTCGCTTGCCTGTGCGATGAGCAGCGCGGACCCGGCCACGGCGAGGCAGGCGCCGAACAGGTGCGAGATCGTGTTGAACCGCTCATCCGTGACGTGGACGCTGCCGTCCCGACTGCGCGGGGTCGAATCCACCGAGCCGCCCTCTCGCGATCGTGTGCTCACGGAACTGTCGCATCTCCTGCTCGGTTGAGCGGCGATCACGAGGATCCGTTCACAGGATACGGTGCGGGCTGGGAGCAGCCGACGGAGGTGGACCATGACTGAGACCCTCAGACTCGATCTGGCGCTCGATGACCTGCCGCAGCTCAAGGCAGACCTCGCCGGGCTTCGGCCGAAGGAGATCGCCCAGTTCATGGGCCGGCTCGGCTCTCGTGACCGCGGCGTCGTCTTCCGGCTCCTCGACAAGGACGTGGCGCTGCGGGTCTTCGAATCCATGGACGCTCGGCTGGCTCGCGACCTGGTCACCAGCTTGCAGGAGGGTGAGGTGACCGAGGTCCTGGAAGGCGTCAATCCAGATGATCGGGTGGCCCTGCTCGATGAGTTGCCCGCAGGGCTCGTCGCCACCGTCCTGCGTGGCCTGTCGCCTCGCGAACGGGCCTACACGGCCCTGCTCATGGGCTATCCGGATCACTCGATCGGACGGCGCATGTCTCCGGAGTACGTGGCGGTCCGGGCCACGCAGAACTGTCATGAGGTCTTGGAGCGGGTCCGCCAACGCGGCCGAGAGGCGATCACGATCGACGCCCTGCCAGTGGTGGGGGAGGAGCGTCACCTGATGGGGGTGGTGACCCTACGGTCCGTGTTGCTCGCTGACCCCGACCGGCTGGTCAGCGAGCTCGTGGAGCACGTCGACGGCATTCCCGCCCTGATGGACGAGGAGCGCAGCGCCCGGCGCATGCTGGCCCTGGACCTGACTGCAGCGCCGGTCGTCGACTCAGAGAACCGTCTCGTCGGGGTGCTGCCGTGGGACGACGCCGTGGACATCCTGCGGGAGGTCGAGGCCGAGGACGCCGCCCGTACCGGCGGAACGGAACCGCTGCGCCAGCCCTATCTCTCCGTGCCCGTCCTGCGCCTCGTGCGAAGCCGGATCGTCTGGCTGCTCGTGCTGGCCGTCTCCGCCGTCCTGACCGTCAGTGTGCTGGACCGTTTTGAGGATGCGCTCGCGGCCGTCGTCGTGCTGGCCCTGTTCATCCCGTTGCTGACCGGGACCGCCGGCAACACCGGCGCCCAGGCAGCCACGACGGTGACCCGTGCCCTGGCAACCGGTGAGGTTCACACCCGGGACCTGCTCGCGGTCGCCAGCCGGGAGCTGCGGACCGGCACGGTGATGGGCATCGTGCTGGGCGCCATCGCCTTCGTCCCCGTCATGCTCTTCGCCGGCAGGGACCTGGCCACCGTGGTGAGCCTGACGCTGGTGCTCGTGTGCCCGCTGTCCGCCACGGTGGGCGGGATGATGCCTCTCGCGGCGAGAGCCCTCGGCGTGGACCCTGCCGTGTTCTCCACCCCCTTCATCAGCACCTTCTGTGACGCGACCGGGCTGCTCATCTACTTCTACATCGCTATCGCGGTGCTGGGCATCTGACCCCGAAAAGCGCAGCCAGCACCGCGGCACGGCAAGATGGACCCATGTCCCCCACGCCCGATGAACAGGACCCGGTCCGCGCTGCGGTGCAGGCGTATGCCGAGATCCTGCCCGAACTCGAGGCGGCGACCGAGCGCTTCGTCGACTTGATCACTGCCGAGCTGGACGAGGCTCGGATCAACTACCTGAGCGTGAGTGGCCGCACCAAGTCAGTGGCCTCGTTCGCCGGCAAGGCCGAACGGGCCGCGAGCGGCGAGCGGCTCTACCCCGACCCGTTGACCGACATCACCGACCAGATCGGCGTGCGGGTGATCACCTACGTCCGTGATGACGTCGCCGCCGTCGCGGACCTGTTCCGGGAGGAGCTGGCGGTGCTCGACGACCGGGACATGGGGCAGGAGACCGCCAGCGAGGGACGCTTCGGCTATGCGAGCCGGCACCTGCTCGTCGCCATCGATGCCAGCCGGACCGTTCCCCCGGAGTACGAATCGCTCCGGTTGCGCTCCGCATCGGTGCAGATCCGGACGGTGCTGCAGCACGCCTGGGCCGAGTTCGAGCACGACATCCGCTACAAGGGCACGGTCCCGGCCGAGTACGCGCCAGACCTCGACCGCCGTTTCACCCTGGCGGCCGGTCTCATCGAGCTGGCCGACCAGGAGTTCTCCGCCATCCGCGACCGGTTGCACGCCCCACCCTCCATCGAGCGACCGGCAGCAGCAGTCGTCCCGGACCCTCCGTCAGACCTGCAGTCCGACCCGCGGATCGGCACCCGGGAGCTGGCCAACTTCCTGGCATCGCAGTACAAGGCCGCCGGGTGGTCACGCACCGATCACTATGCGTGGATCTCCGGCCTGCTCCTGGAGCTCGGTGTCACCTCCCTCGATGAGCTCGACGAGCTCCTCGAGCAGGTTGACAGTGCCGCGATCAGTGCCCGGATGGGCTACAAGTACCCACCCGGCGCCGTCCGGCTCCTCGATGACGCCCTCCTCGATGTCTACGGCGAGCGCTACGTCAGGCTGCACGGCAACGCTCACCGCATGGAGTCCCTCCAGGCTCGCCTCGCCACGATGCGTGGCCCGCTCGCCTGACGGGCTGGGCACGCCCGGGCCGTCAGATGAACCGGTCGGACCGATCAGTCCGACCCACCGATATCGACCTGATACGCCTCGTAGATGAGGTCGGAGCCAGTCTGTCGGTGCCGCACGAGTTGGCCCATGAGCGCAGTGACCTCTTCACGGAAGACCGGCAGGTCAGCCAGGGTCCCCCCGTGCTCGAGGACGACGAGGAAGCCACCGATGGCCTCGTGATAGCGGAGGTGCTCATGGGTGAGCCGGTCGACCTTGCCCGACAACCGCGGGGCGCCCCGCCGGACCTTGTCGTAGAGCCCGCCCCGGCCCTCGGTCAGCTCGATGTGGTCCTGGAAGTCGTGATGCAGCTCGGCCAGCGCGGCCCGGACCCGCTCGCGCCACGCACCGCCTTTGGCGATCGGTGCCGCCAGCGCGTCATCGACTGCGGCCACCGAGTCGCGCAACTCGGAGCGGTGGGCGCGCACCCGGGCCAGGTACTCCACCAACTCCGACGCGGCCGGGCCCGTGCCAGTCGTGGTATCCGGGCTGGTCTTGGTATTCGTGCTGGTGTCCGGTCCGTCCACGTCCATGACGACCTCCCGCGAGTAGAAGTCCCATGGTCCCCCGTGCCACGACGCCCGTCCACCCCTACCCGGCGATAGCGTTGACCCATGGCCACAACCGCGCGCAACGTGCTCGGCGGCGAACTCGAAGAGTGCGGTCGCGACCCGTTAACCGGCTTCTATCGGGACGGCTGCTGCCGGACCGGGCCCGAGGACCGTGGCAACCACACGATTTGCACCGTCGTGACGACCGAGTTCCTCGAGCACCAGCGCAGCGTGGGCAACGACCTGGTGACTCCGATGCCGGAGTGGCACTTCCCGGGCCTCCTCGCTGCCACCCACGAACGAGCACTCGACGTGGTGCCGCTGCAGTTGTTGCAGGCCTACGCCGCGGACATCCCGGACGATCCGAGCTCACTGCTCTGACCCCGGCCGCTGATCTGTGAGAGTTTGGTGTCCCGAGCCCGTACCTGAAGGAGTATGACTATGTCGTTGTTCGACAAGATCAAGCAGAAGGCCGAGGATCTCGGTCTTCCCGAGAAGGCCGGACAGGTGCAGGAGGCCGCGACCAAGGCAGCCGCGCAGGCCAAGGAGAAGGCCGGCGACTTCGCCGAGCAGAACAAGGACAAGGTCGCCGGCGCGCTCGACAAGGCGACCCAGGTCATCGACGAGAAGACCGACGGCAAGTATCACGACAAGGTGGCCAAGGCGACCGGGGCGGTGGCCAAGGGCGTCGACAAGGTCGCCGAGGGCTCGGGGCGCCAGCCGGGCACACCAGAAGGCAAGGCTCCCGACACGGCCCCCGAGCCTGAGGAGTGGCAGCCGCCGTCGGGCATCCCGCCGGTCGACCCGCTCTGAGCCGTCGACCCGCTCTGAGCCGTCGACCCGCTCTGAGCCTCAGAGCGCGGCGATCACCTCGTCGAACATCGCTTCGGTCAACGTGCCCGTGAAGGTGTTCTGCTGGCTGACGTGATAGGAGCCGAGGAGCCGGATCTGACGTCCGGTGCCCGTGGTGAGGAGCGCCTGCGCCCCATGTCCGAAGCGCGGCTTGGGGCGCGGCACCTCCCAGCCTCGACGCCGGGCCGCGCCGAGCGCCGCGTTCCAGCCGATCAACCCGAGCGCCAACATCGACTCGAGGTAGGGCTCGGCGAGAGCGAGATCCCGGTCCAGCCAGTGGCCGCAGGTGTGCTTTTCCTGCGTGGTCGGCTTGTTGGCGGGTGGCGCACACCGGACCGCTGCCACGATCCGCAGCCCGGTCAGTTCGAGCCCGTCCCCACTCGCCCACGACAGCGGTTGGTTGGCATAGCCCGCGCGGTGGAGAGCGGCATACAGCCAATCCCCTGAGCGATCCCCAGTGAACATCCGCCCGGTCCGGTTGGCGCCGTTGGCGGCGGGGGCGAGGCCGACGATGAGGACGCGTGCTCTCGGGTCGCCGAACGACGGCGCGGGCCGGCCCCAGTAGGGCTGGTCGGCGAACGAGGCCCGGCGCCCCGAGACCGCCACGGACTCTCGCCACTCGACCAGACGAGGACAGGCCCGGCAGACGCTGACCTGGGCATCCAGTTCTGCGAGGTCGTCCACCCCGGCAGCCAAGCGCTGGACGTCTGCCTCGTCCAGGGCCACGGGGGTGTCCGCAGTGGCGGGGTCGCCGGGCCACCCCGTCCCCGGCGGCACGGGCGACGGGAAGGCAACTCCCGTGAGTGGGTGCGGATCCATGCCACCCAAACTATCCCCCGTGCGACGTTTCAGCAGGTGACGCGGTGGTCGATCGGTCCCGGCTCGAGGGGCACCTCCGGGTTGCGGATCAGCAGCCAGGAGAGCACCCCGCCGAGGAAGAGCAACCCCGCACACACGATGACGGCCGACTGGTAGCCCGCATTCATCGCGATCGGCTCGGCATAGGCCTCCCCGGAGAGCCCGACCGCGACGGGGAGTGCTGCGACGGCGAGCAACGATCCGGCCCGCGCCACTGCGTTGTTGATCCCGCTCGCAATGCCTGCGTGCTCATCGGGGGCGGCGGCCAGGACCGTGGCGGTCAACGGCGCGACCATCAGGGCCAGCCCGAGCCCGAAGACGGTCAGCCCCGGGAGGACGTCGCGCACGTAGTTCGTGTCCGGCCCCGCGCCGATCAGCATCAGCGTCCCGGCCGCCATGATGATCGGCCCCAGCGTCATGGGCAGCCGCGGACCGATGCGTTGGGCCAGGGCACCGCCGCGGGCCGCGAACAGCAGCATGCACGCGGTGATCGGCAGCAGGGCCACACCGGCGAGGAGCGGGGACCAGCCGGCCACGGTCTGTAGTTGCAGGACGAGGAAGAAGGTGATGGCGCCCAACGCTGCGTAGACGAGCAGCGTCATGCCGTTCGCGGCGCTGAACTGCCGCGAGCCGAACATCGGCAGCGGCATCATGGGGTGCGTCGATCGACGCTCGATGACCAGGAAGGCGCTGAAGCTCACCACCCCCACCACTGCGGCCACCGGCGCCAGCCGGTCGCCCCACTGGATCAGGGCGTAGGTGATCCCGGCGAGGGCAATCGCGACGGTCGCGGCCCCGACCACGTCGAACTGGTGCGGGGCCTGCGGGTCTCGGGTCTCCGGGACGAACCGCCGGGCGATGATCACGGTCCCCAGGGCGAGGGGCAGGTTGATGATGAAGATCCACCGCCAGGACGCCACCTCGATGAGGGCCCCGCCGACGAAGGGGCCGATCGCGGCAGCCACACCCCCGAGCCCCGACCACGCCCCGATGGCCCGGGCCCGGTCCGCCGAGACGAACACGCCCTGGATCATCGCGAGGCTGCCGGGGGTGAGGAGAGCGCCCCCGACGCCCTGGAGCACTCGGGCCACGATGAGGATCCCCGGTGACCACGCGAGCGCACACAGGAGCGAGGCGAGCGCGAACCAGATGGTGCCGATCACGAAGATCCGACGTCGACCGAAGCGGTCACCCAGTGCTCCCCCCAGCAGGATGAAGCTGGCGAGCGAGAGCAGATAACCGTTCATGATCCATTGCAGCGCAGCCAGATCGGCGCCGAGGTCCGTGCCGATCGTCTTGAGCGCGATGTTGACGACGGAGCCGTCGAGCAACGTCATGCCGGACCCGAGCGTGGCGGCGGCGATGACCGCGCGTCCAGTGGGTGAGCCGTAGGCGACCGGCTCGGGCGACGTGATGGTCACGGTGACAGCGTAGAGCGGCCTTCACTCCCCGGCAGGGGTTTGCGGACGCTTACGCTGGGCGGTGGGCAGGGTGCCCCGAGAGCGAGGGACACGATGAGTCGCAAGGTCAGTGTGGTGGTGGGGACACTCATGATCGTCGTCGGGGCGATCTGGCTCGGTCAGGGCCTCGGCTGGATCGGCGGCAGCGTCATGTCCGGTGTGACCGTCTGGGCGGTGATCGGTCCTCTGGTCGCGCTCGCCGGCGTCGCCCTCGTCGTGCGCGGCACCCGCGCGGCCGGAGGCCCGGGCGACGGGCGGCATCGCTCACCGTGATAGTCGGTCGCCCCACTCCGGCGAGGGCGGCATACGGCTCACACAGCGGTGGCTGGTGACCGACGGCGCGGTGACCGTCAACGCGGTGGGAGCCATGCTCTGAGACATCGCGGGTCGAATGCGACCCCCGCTCGACCCCGACGAGTGGCAGGGTGGGGGCCATGCCAGCCACGACTGTTGTCCTCTTCGGTGCCACCGGGGACCTCGCCAAGCGCAAGCTCCTGCCCGGGATGCTGCATCTGCACGAGTCGCGTTTGCTTGATGATCTGCGCGTCGTCGCCACGAGCCTCGACGACTTGAGCCGTGAGGAGTTCCTCGAGCTCGTGTTCACGGCCGTGCGCGAGCACAGCACGCACGAGGTCACCGACGAGGACCTGCAGGAGTTCGCCGGCCGGATCCACTGGGTGCCGGGATCGGCTGGGCCGCAAGGGGTTCGGAAGGCGGTCGACGAATCCGAGGCGATCCTGGGGCCGGGCGCCCGACGCCTGCACTACCTGAGCGTGCCGCCCAAGGCCGCGATCTCCGTCGTCCACGAGCTCGAAGCGGCGGGACTGGTCGAACGCAGCCGCATCGTCATGGAGAAGCCCTTCGGCACCGACCTGGAGTCGGCCCGCAAGCTCAATGCGGAACTGCACGAGGTCTTCGCCGAGGAGCAGATCTTCCGCATCGACCACTTCCTCGGCAAGGAGGCGGCCCAGAACATCCTCGCCGTCCGCTTCGCGAACGGCCTCTTCGAGCCCATCTGGCACCGCAACCACATCGACCACATCCAGATCGACGTGCCCGAGACTCTCGGGCTGGCCCAGCGTGCCGACTTCTACGAGGGCACCGGGGCCTATCGGGACATGGTCGTGACCCACCTCTTCCAGGTGCTCGCGTTCACGGCGATGGAGCCGCCGACCGCCCTCGAGCCCTCCGCGATCAGCGAGGAGAAGAACAAGGTTTTTCGCTCCATGCTGCCTCTCGAGCCGCACAACGTGATCCGCGGCCAGTACGTCGGCTATCGCGACACGCCCGGCGTGGCGGCGGACTCGGACACCGAGACCTTCGTCGCGCTCAAGTGCTACATCGACAACTGGCGCTGGGCGGGCGTGCCCTTCTTCCTGCGCACCGGAAAGAAGCTGGCCGAGGGCGCCCGAATCATCTCGATCGCCTTCAAGGAGCCGCCGCGCTCGATGTTCCCCGATGACTCAGGCATCGGCGACAACGGGCCGGACCACCTCACGTTCGACCTCGCCGACAAGTCTCGGATGTCGTTGTCCTTCTATGGCAAGCGCCCCGGACCGGGGATGAGGCTCGACAAGCTGTCCATGCAGTTCTCGATGCAGGACACCAACTGGGCCGGCAACGTCCTCGAGGCCTACGAGCGACTCATCTACGACGCCGCGCGCGGCGATCGCACCCTCTTCACCTCGGCCGAGGGCATCGAGCGTCTCTGGGAGATCAGCGCCCCGCTCCTCGAGCGACCGCCGACCGTGCGCCCGTATGACGAGGGGACCTGGGGCCCCAACCAGATCCACCAGCTCGTCGCACCGTGGACGTGGCGGCTGCCCTTCGAGCGGCGCTGGCCGTGGCCTGCCTTTCAGGGTGCCGATTGGGTTGGGGGGCAGTGTCGGTGGTCGCGGCTAGGTTTGAGGTATGGCAAGGGAAGCGGGTTTGCTGGAGCGGCTACGGGGCCAGCTCACGCATCTTCAGGAGGCGCAGCAGCGCTCTGGTGGCACGGCTGATCCCGGGTTCTGGACCTCACTTGCTGACTCGTGGACCCCGCCCTCTGGCGGGGCCACCGGACCTGATTCGGGTGCTTCTACAGGATCGACGTCGGCGTCTGCTGGGTCTGGGTCTGGGCCTGCTGCTTCGGGCGGGTCGGGGGGCCAAGCCAAACGGTCACGGCAGTCACGGGGGTCGCGGGGGCCGCGGCGGGGTGCGCGGGCCTCGGGGGTGCCGGTGGGGGGTGCGGGGCCGTGGGCCGGGTTCTCGGCCGAGGCGTTGGACGGGGTTGATCCT
>CAJDTW010000012.1_pt1 | contig 47037 bp, 44 predicted proteins | sample 7389911 | NCBI WGS metagenome assembly CAJDTW01 (sample SAMEA7055652, study PRJEB34461) | soil metagenome | biome: terrestrial ecosystem; feature: Peninsula; material: soil | place: Antarctica | collected 2016 | reverse complement strand
GGCGGCGATGTCGTGGTTGACCGAGAAGTGGACCGGCAGCAGCGACCGGGACGCGGACCTCCGTCAGGGCATGCAGGTGACGCTGCAGCGCATCAAGGACGCGGCAGAGCAGCAGCACAGCGCCGCCTGACGAGCCACCCTGGAAACTAGGCCCGAGTGCGCGGTCGGCCCGGGCTTCGGGACGCGCCCTATCTTGGGCTGCTAGAGACTGTCTGTAGGGCCGGTGTACGCACCTTCGAGGCGCTCAATCGGGCCGAGAAGGGGCGCCCACCCATCGGCAATGGCGCCCGTGAGCGTGCGGTCGCGAGTTTCTGACGCGCGTCCCAGACCCTTGTCGGCCGACCCGGATGAGTGGGTCGACCGGTCCGTCTTTTGCGTGCACCAGCCAATCGTCGGCCGTTCAACTCGGATCAGGTGAAGGGCAACAGGACGATCGGTGCTCGACCGAGGTACTGCAAAGGGTCGAGGTAGGTGTCACCGCGGAGGACGCCCCAGTGCAGGCAGGTGTCGGGAGAGCAGTGCCCAGGGGTCGCTGAAACGGTGCCGATGGGATCACCTCGTGAGACGACGGTACCAACGGGCGGACCGTCGCTGACCGGCTGGAACGTGCTGCGCAGGCCATCAGGCATCGTGACAACGATGACGCCGGTCCCGGCGATGCCGCCGGAGAACGTGATTCGTCCGTTCGTGGGGGCGTGAGCCAGCGCGCCGACCGTGGATGCGAGGTCCACGCCTCGGTGGCCGGAGAGCCAGGGCCGGTCCGGTGGGTCGAAATGCCGCACCACTCGTGGCTCAGGGTCCAAGGGCCACGTCCACCCGGCCGGGGCTGGCGAGGCCGTGGCAATCAGTGCCGACACGGCGGCCAGCACGAGCGCTGTCACCGCTTCACCGAGAGCCATGAGATCGACGTTAGGCGACCGGATGAGAGCGGGAGGCGTCCGGGACGCTGCCTGTGAATGACCCCGGTCCGTCGGTGCCCGTGTGGACAAGTTCCAGGCAGGGGAGCCCCGGCTGGGAAGTCCTGGAGGGGTTTGGGGTCGAGCCTAGAATCGGGACACTGCCAGTTCGGGCAGTGTCCGGCACCTAGGAACCGACGATGAATCACATCAAGAGACCTCTCGACGCCTCCCTGGGCGTCGGGAGGTGCGACGTGGTCGGGTAGTTGGTCAGGTGGGGTCCAGCACCGACGAACCACGACACAAGGTCGAGTTGTCCCGACGTTGTCGGGACGGGGCTCCGCCGCAACCGCTGCATCGGAGCCTCGTTGCACCGGCGGAAGTGGCCCCGAGGTGAACCGGAAAGGGGTCGCCCTGTTGTCGTCCGCCCACGTGGCCGACGACCTCTATCAGGGTGTGGTTCCGGCGATGCTGCCGTTCCTGGTCGCCGAGCGGCACTACACCTACGCGGCCGTGTCCGGGCTGACCCTGGCCGCGACCGTCCTGTCGTCGGTGGCGCAGCCGGGATTCGGATGGCTCACTGACAAACGACCGCGCCGGTGGCTGATCTCGGCCGGGCTGGGGACAGCCGCACTCGGGGTCAGCGCCGCTGGCCTGGCCACCAGTTACCTCCTGACCTGGCTGCTCATCGCGCTGTCCGGACTGGGCATCGCCGCCTTCCACCCCGAGGCGGCCCGGGCCGTCCGACAGGCGGCTGGCAACAGTAACCGCGCGATGAGCGTCTTCGCGCTGGGCGGCAACGCCGGATTTGCCCTCGGCTCGCTGATCACGACGCCCGTCCTGCTCGTCTTCGGGCTGCGTGGAACCCCGCTCCTGCTGATCCCCGCGGTGGTCATGGTCATCGTGTTGCTGACGCGGTCCCGCGCCATCCTGGACGGTCCGGCCGGACGCCGCCACCCGGTCCGGCTCCCGGTCGGGCCCGACGAGTGGCCGGGGTTCCTTCGGCTCTCGGCCATCGTGGTGGTCCGCTCGATCATGTTCTTCGGCATCACCTCGTTCATAGCGCTCTACTTCATCCACCACCTGAAGGCGTCTGTGGCGCTCGGCGGAGCTGCCCTGACGATCTTTCTCGTGTCCGGGGCGATCGGCACGCTGGCCGGTGGCATCATCGCTGACCGCGTCGGGGCGCTGACCAGCCTCCGGCTCGGGTTCGCGCTCGCCATCCCGGCGCTGGCCGGGTTGGTGCTGGCCGGCAACATCGCGCTCGCCCTCGTTTTCGTCGTGTTCGCGGGTCTGGCCAGCTACCTGCCGTTCAGTGTCTTCGTCATCCTCGGGCAGGACTACCTGCCCAACCGGATCGGCACCGCCAGCGGGGTCACGGTGGGACTCGGTGTGAGTGTCGGCGGGCTTTTCAACCCGGCACTGGGGGCGTTGGCCGATGCGACCAGTCTGCGCCTGACACTGGCCGTGCTGATCGTCCTCCCGGTCATCGCTCTGGCGCTGTCGTTCTGGCTGAACGAGCCAGCGTCCCGGATTCTCAGCCGCCCAGTGCGGGACGAGCGTCCGGGCGAAGCGCCCCGAGACGACGAGCTGCCTCGATGAGGACCTCGTCCTGCTTGCAGAAGGCGAACCTGATCAACGTCCGGGCCGCCGCCACGTCATCGCAGAACACCGAGACGGGCACCCCGACGACCCCTGCCAACTCTGGCAGTCGACGGGCGAAGTCGAGGGCATCGGTCGCCCCGAGCGGTGCGACGTCGGCGATCACGAAATAGGTCCCGCGCGGGCGCGAGATCGTCAGCCCGGACGACGACAGGGCCTCGCACAGCAGGTCTCGCTTGTGCTGCAGGGAGTCCCGCAACCCGGCGTACACCTCGTCACCGAGGCCGAGGGCGTGCGCGACGGCGGGCTGGAACGGGCCCGAAGCGACGAAGGTCAGGAACTGCTTGACCGTCCTGGCCGCGGTCACGGCCTCGGCGGGACCGCTGAGCCAACCCACCTTCCAACCGGTGGCCGAGAACGTCTTGCCGGATGACGAAATCGTGATCGTTCGCTCCGCCATGCCCGGCAGGGTCGCCATCGGGAGGTGCTGCGCCTCGTCGAAGACGAGGTGCTCGTAGACCTCGTCCGTCACGACCCACGCATCGTGCTCGCGGGCCAGCGCGGCGATCAACTCTAGTTCGGAGCGGGTGAAGACCTTGCCCGTCGGGTTGTGCGGGGTGTTGAGCAGGACCAGCCGGGTCCGGGACGAGAAGGCGGCCCGGAGGGAGGCCTCGTCGACCGCAAAGTCGGGGAACCGGAGGACTGACGTGCGGCGGGTCGCGCCGGCGAGGGCGATGACAGCGGCATACGAGTCGTAGTAGGGCTCGAAGGTCACCACCTCGTCGCCGGGTTCGCACAGGGCGAGCACGACCGACGCGATGGCCTCGGTGGCACCAACCGTGACGAGCACCTCTGAGGCCGGGTCGAGTTCGATTCCGTAGAAGCGCTGCTGGTGGGCTGCGATCGCCTCGAGGAGCTCGGGCACACCGGGTCCGGGTGGGTACTGGTTGCGACCTGACGCGATCGCCTCGCGGGCCACCTCGAGCATCGAGGCCGGGCCGTCGGTGTCCGGGAAGCCCTGGCCCAGGTTGATCGCGCCGGTCTGACGGGCCAGCGCGGACATCTCGGCAAAGATGGTCTCGCCGAAGGGGCGCATCCGGGCGATCAGCGGCGAACTCATGCGCCCGACCCTACGCGTCGAACCCGCACGCGGTGATCCGATAGAGCGTGTACTCCCCGGCGGTCGCGACCCGCTCGAGTCCCGCCACCCGATCGAGGTTGAACAGGCCCGACGTGCGTTCCGGCCGATCGAGCCAGTAGACGTGCGGCGAGTCGATGGCATAGCGGATGTCGTGCCGGCGCAGGGCGGCGCAGACCTCCGGCCGAGTCGTCATCTCGTCGAAGCCGGCACCGATCAGCCCATTGTCACCGGAGGAGAGGATCGGGATCGAGCGATAGAGCGTGTTGGTATCGAAGAGCGCATACATGAGCGGCGAGCCGTTCTCGGGCCGCCCGACCAGCCCGGCACCCGGGGGGATCAACGCCGCGAGTTCCCCCATCGACACCTGGGCGTCGGCGCTGGCGATGACGCGTTCCGGGAAGCGCGGATAGAAGAAGTAGTGCAGCACCGTCGATCGCGCACCCGCGTCGGCGATGACGGTGCCGAGCGGGATGACAGCGACCGCAAGCAGTGCAGCCGCCAGGCCTCTGCGACGGCCTGAGAGCGGCAGCCGGGACGAGACCCGGAGCAAGGCGACCCGAAGAGCGGGGGCCGCAGCCGCAACGATGACGACTCCGGGCACCGCCGCGAGTGAAGCGAGTCGGACCTTGTCGTTGTACCAGTAGCCGGTGAGCAGGTGGGTCCACGTCGCCGTCGACGACGCCGCCATCAGGTAGAGCACGACGCAGGCGAGCCACATCCCGATCACCGGGAGGGCGACTCGGGCCCGCAACACGATCCAGGCCATCCCGATCAGGAGCAGGGCCAGCAGGCCCCACAGGTAGGAGTAGATCTGCAGTCGCCCGCCAATGATCTCCTGGAAGGCGGCCCAGAGGGGAATCGCCTGCCACTCGTAGGACTGGGTGGAGGCGATGCTCGCCGACACCATCGGCGCGGTGACGACCGCCGCGACCAGCACCACGACGGCGATGCCGAGGTCCCGGCCGACCCGACGCCAGGTGTGGTGCCCGAGCACCCCGGCGCGGACCTGGGCACTGAGGTACCAGGCGATGCCGAACACGATGAGGGCGAACAGCGCATTGGGCTGGATCAGGGCCAGGCCGGGCAGGGTGGCAGCGAAGGCCAGCACGTGCGGCAGGGACCGGGTCCGGGCGGCCTGGAGCATCAGCACCAGCGCGGCCGGGGTCATCGCGGTGCCCATCAGGTTGGGCCACAGCACGCCCCATCCGAGCAGGAGCGTCGGGAAGGCCACGAAGGCAGCGGAGGCGAACCCAGCGGCATACGTCACCAGGCGTGAAGGGGACAGCGCGTGCCGCACGAGCGCGACACAGCCGATCGGCCACACGACGGCGGCCAGGAAGATCGTCGCGACGTTGGTCACGGCGATGATCGGGCCGCTGATGCTGAGCATCGCGGTGGCCACCCAGGCATGGAACCCGTTGGGATAGAAGGACGGGTTGAGCATCGAGAAGTCGCCCGTGTCGAGAAAGAGGCGGATCCGATTGAGGTGGTAGACCGCATCCGGGCTGTCGACGAGCTCGTTCGGGCGGGCGATGACCGGCAACATCGTCACCAGGGCCAGGCCGATCCCGATGGCGCACGCCAGGACCACGTCGAGCTGGGGTCGTCCGAGCAGCCGGCGCGCCTGCGTGATCTCCGGGTCGTGATCGCCGAGGACCCGGACGAGGAGCGCGCCGGACCCGGCGACGACGAGAGTGCTCACGACGACCAGCAGCCACGACCAGCGCAAGCCGACCAGCGCGGCGACATTCGTCGCCACGGCGAGCACCGTGACCGTGACGATGGGGGAGGCCGCCACCGCCTCGAGGCCCCGCGCGCCCAGCCAGCGCACGACCAGCCACCCCGGCAGGAACGTCAGCAGGGCAAAGAACGCGAAGACCGGGATCGTCTCGGTCCACGTCGTCATGGGTGGGGTGCTCCTCGGGGGTCTGCTGGCGGTGGTGTGGCGCGGTGGCGTGAGGCTGGGGCCGGGTCCATTGTGACTGCTCGGTGCACGTTCGTGACGGGCGGCGCGATTTCGCCGTGAGCCGGGTCTGCGCGTACGATAGGCCCCGGTTCCGTGTGCTCGTCACGGGGAGCCAAAATTCGCGTGTCTTCATCCGGTCCGCTTCCCCAGGGGGAGCATCGCGGCCGGGTCGCGCCACGGCAGTCCCACTGGCCCCCGGGCCGCGGGCGGGGCGCGTCAAGACACCAGGTGCAAGGTCGTATGCCGTTGTGCTCGTGCTCCTCGAGAGCGGCGTCCACTTCGGGCACCAGACCCGTCGCTGGAACCCCAAGATGAAGCGCTTCATCATGACCGAGCGCAATGGCATCTACATCATCGACCTGCAGCAGTCGCTGACCTACATCAACAACGCGTACGAGTTCGTCAAGGAGACCGTGGCCCACGGCGGCACGATCCTCTTCGTCGGCACCAAGAAGCAGGCCCAGGAGCCGATCGCCGACCAGGCGACCCGCGTCGGGATGCCGTACGTGAACCACCGCTGGCTCGGTGGCATGCTCACCAACTTCCAGACGATCTCCAAGCGCCTCACGCGCCTCAAGGAGCTCGAGGAACTCGACTTCGACGACGTGGCCGGCTCGAACTACACGAAGAAGGAGCTGCTCATCCTCAAGCGAGAGATGATCAAGCTCGAGAAGACCCTGGGTGGCATCCGCTCGATGACCAAGGTGCCGTCGGCGGTCTGGATCGTCGACACCAAGAAGGAGCACCTCGCGGTGGACGAGGCCCGCAAGCTCGGCCTGCCGGTCATCGCGATCCTCGACACCAACTGCGACCCGGACGAGGTCGACTACAAGATCCCCGGCAACGACGACGCGATCCGCTCCGTCACGCTGCTGACTCGGGTGGTCGCCGACGCCGTGGCCGAGGGCCTGGTCCAGCGCTCCTCGGGCAAGTCGGGCTCGGACACCGAGGCGATCGAGCCGCTGGCCGAGTGGGAGCGCGAGCTCTACGCCGACGCCGATGCTGCGGAGAAGGCCGAGACGCCTGGCGCCGAGGCTCCTGCCGCTGAGGCTCCTGCCGCNNNNCCTGCCGCTGAAGCGCCTGCTGCTGAGGCCCCCGCGGCCGACGCGGCCGAGCAGGCCTGAATCCAGATACGACACAGTCACTTCCACTGACGAAAAGAGCGAAACCAAGAATGGCGAACTACACCGCCGCTGACATCAAGGCACTCCGTGAGCAGACCGGCGCGGGCATGATGGACGTCAAGAAGGCTCTCGACGAGGCCGATGGCGACCGCGCCAAGGCCGTCGAGATCCTGCGGGTCAAGGGCCTCAAGGGCGTCACGAAGCGTGAGGGCCGCTCGGCCCAGAACGGTCTCGTGGCTGCTGCGGCCGGCGATGGCGTCGGCACCCTGGTCGAGGTCAACTGCGAGACCGACTTCGTCGCCAAGGGTGAGAAGTTCATCGCCCTGGCCCAGCAGGTCCTCGCCCAGGCCGTGGCCTCGGGCGCCTCGGACGCGGACACCCTCCTCGCGAGCACCCTTGCGGACGGCAAGACCGTCAAGGAACTGCTCGACGAGGCCAACGCCACCATCGGCGAGAAGATCGAGGTGCGCCGGGTGGCTCGCCTCGAGGGTGGCAAGGTCGTGTCCTACCTGCACAAGACCAGCCCCGACCTGCCTGCGCAGATCGGTGTCCTCGTCGCGCTCGAGGGTGGCGAGGAGCAGGTCGGCCGCGATGTCGCGATGCACGTCGCCGCCTTCTCCCCGACCGTCCTCACCCGTGAGGACGTCCCGGCCGAGACGGTCGAGAACGAGCGTCGCGTCGCCGAGGCGACCGCCAAGGAGGAGGGCAAGCCGGAGGCCGCCCTCTCCCGCATCGTCGAGGGTCGGGTCAACGGCTACTTCAAGGAGAACGTCCTGCTGGAGCAGCCGTTCGCCAAGGAGCCGAAGAAGACCGTGAGCAAGGTCCTGGACGAGGCGGGTGCCAAGGCCACCGCCTTCGCGCGCTTCCGCGTCGGCCAGTGAGCGCCTGACACCGCACCACGCACGACACCGTATGCCGCTCACCTCACCGAGGTGGGCGGCATACGTCATGGTGGGGCGGGATGCCGCGACCGGGGAGCGGTGCCTCAGTGAGCCGAGGGCGGGACCCGCCAGCGGACGGCGACCATCCAGACCAGGTAGACGGTCACCAGGACCAGATACCCGATGACTAGGCGCAGGGCCCAGTCCGGCAGGGATGCATCCGGCCGGCTCCCTGGTCCGGCTCCCCGTTGCCGCTCCAGTGCGTCGGCACGCGATCGGGGAGCACGAAAGCCGCCCAGACGACGAGAGCCGCCTACGCCGCGGCGAGCATCCAGAAGACCCGGTTCAGCCAAGTTCGCAGGCCCTCACCCTAGGCAGCACCACGCTCGTGGGTGCCGGTCACCCGACTCCGAGGCGCGACGACCGTCGTGTCCAGAGTCTTTGGTCCTAGACTCTCGTCACACGCGAATTCCCTTGAGGGGCAAGGCGTTGTCTGGATCATCACATAGCCACAACATACCCTCAGGGGTATCATGGTGGCATGACCACCACAACGAAGAAGTCCCTGGTGGTGCTGGGTGCAGGCACCGCCGGAACGATCGTCGCGAACAAGCTCCGTCGCCGCCTCCCGAAGGCCGACTGGCAGATCACCGTCGTCGACAAGAACGACGTGCACGACTACCAACCGGGCTACCTGTTCCTTCCCTTCGGGATGAACACTCCCGATCAGATCCGCAAGAGCACGCACAGCTACATCCCCGACGGGGTCGAGCTGGTGCTGGCGGAGGTCGACACGGTCGACCCGGAGGCGCAGTCCGTCGCGCTGATGGGTGGTCGGACCCTGGCCTACGACTACCTGGTCATCGCCTCGGGCACGACCCCGCGACCCGACCAGACACCGGGCATGCTCGGCGACGAGTGGCACCGGTCGGTCGGCGAGTTCTACACCTACGACGGAGCCGTCGCGCTCCGTGACCAGCTGCGGCAGTTCCAGGGCGGGCGCCTCGTCGTGCACATCACCGAGCTGCCCTTCAAGTGCCCGGTCGCCCCCCTCGAGTTCGTCTTCCTCGCCGAGGACTACCTGAAGGAGCGCGGGCTCCGCGACCAGACCGAGCTCGTCTTCGTCACCCCACTCGACGGCGCGTTCACCAAGCCGGTCGCGAGTCGGGAGCTCGGCCACCTGCTCGAGGAGCGGGGGGTCAGCGTCGAGGCCGACTTCATGGTCGAGCGGATCGACCAGGAGCGCAAGGTTCTCCTCTCCTACGACGAGCGTGAGGTCCCCTACGACCAGTTGGTCACGGTCCCGCTCAACATGGGCGCCGACTTCGTGGCTCGGTCGGGACTCGGTGACGAGCTCAACTACGTCCCCGTGGACAAGCACACGATGCAGTCCGAGCAGCACCCGCAGATCTTCGCCCTCGGCGACGCGAGCAACATCCCGACGTCGAAGGCGGGCTCGGTGGCGCACTTCTCGGTCGAGGTCTTCGTCGAGAACTTCCTGCAGCTGATCGCCGGCACCGCGATGACGCACTCGTTCGACGGGCATGCCAACTGCTTCGTCGAGTCCGGAGGGGGCAAGGCGCTGCTGCTCGACTTCAACTACGACACGGAGCCGCTCACCGGTGCCTACCCGCTGCCTCGGGTCGGTCCGATGACCCTGCTCAAGGAGTCGCGGGCCAACCACCTGGGCAAGCTCGCGTTCCGTCACCTCTACTGGAACGTCCTGCTTCCCGGACGCCCCATGGGTCTGCCCGCCGAGATGACGATGGCCGGCAAGATCCCGGCCGACGTCTGAGCACGAAAGGAACTGGTTCACATGCCCACCACGACCATTGCCGGTCACGAGATCGAGGTCAACGAGGAAGGCTTCCTCGCCAACCCCGACGTCTGGTCCCAGGAACTCGGTGTGGAGTTCGCGCGCCTCATCGGGGTCGAGATGACCGACGAGCACTGGAAACTCGTCACCTTCCTCCGCCAGGACTACCAGGAGAAGGGCGAGACCCCCACGTTGCGCAGGACCAGCCTCCAGACCGGGCTGCCCGTCAAACAACTCTTCGCGCTCTTCCCGGGCAAGCCCGCGAAGAAGATGTCCTACGTCGCAGGCGTGCCCAAGCCGAAAGGATGTGTGTGATGACCACCACGACGACCACCCCGATGACCGAGCCGATCGTCCCGGTCTTCGACGAGCCTGCCAGTGAGGGCCGCAAGCTCGCGATCATCTGCAGCAAAGGCACGCTCGACATGGCCTACCCGGGCCTGATCCTGGGGAACGCCGCGCTGGGCGAAGGCATCGAGACCCACCTGTTCTTCACCTTCTGGGGCTTCGACATGATCAACAAGAAGACCCAGTCCAGCCTCAAGGCGACGATCCTCGGCAACCCGGCGATGCACCTGCCTCAGGGGCTCGGGGGTGTCCCGGGAATGACCCACCTCGCCACGTCGCAGCTCAAGAAGGCCATCGCCGAGCTCGACATCCCCGAAGTGCCGGACTTCCTCGACCAGATCGTCGCGTCCGGTGGTCACCTGTGGGCGTGCCGACTGTCTGCGGACATGAACCACCTCACCGAGGCGGACCTGCGGGACGACATCGAGGGGGTCATCTCGGCATCGGACTTCATCGAGATGACCGCGGGTGCCCAGCTGCTCTTCATCTGAGGGGGGAGTGAGGTCCGGGCGGCCAGGGGCGGACGCATCCGCCCCGGGCCGCCTCGGGGGCGTGCCCCGACTCGGGCGAGCCCCGGGAGGCGCGTGGCTGGAGGGACTGGGGCAGGAGGGCATCGCTGGGCTGGGTGCTGCCTCCTGGTCGGCAACCTGCCCACGTGCGCCTTCCCTCCCAGGTCTGCGGCGGCGCTCTGGGCGGCCCTCGGTCACCGCGACCGACTCCGTCCGCTCGTCACGTCGTGGAGCCATCACGTGCCCTACCCGGGCAACTTCGACCTGCAGGGCACCGTGGACCACTCGGCCTGGCTCGCCGTGCCCGAGGGGCTCACGTTCTGGCGCGCGATCGGCGGCTGGGACCAGGTGCAGCGCAACGCTGACCTGCTCCGACGCGGAGTTGACCACGTGCGGTCCGCGCTGGGCGCAGGTGACGAGCTCAGCGGCCTACGGACTGCGCCCTGCCTGACGACGGTGCCCCTTCCCGCGGACGTCGCCCTGACGCCCGCGGGCGCCGAGGCGCTCTGGCAGCAGCTGTAGGCCGCTGGGTTCGTCGTCCCACCCGTGTCCTTCGAGGGGGGTGGGCTGTCCGGCTCGCGGCGCAGGTCTACAACGATGAGGACGACTTCACCCGCCTCGCCGAGGCACTCCCCGCGCTGGTGAGGAGCGCGAGGAGCTGACCTCGATGCGGTCCCCACGGCGTTGGTGTGGAAAGATCGGGCGACCGCCGGAACGCTGCCCATGAGGAGTCCTCCGTCATGAATGACGCCCCCCACAGCCCGCTTCGGCGGGTCCTGCTCAAGCTCTCCGGTGAGGCCTTCGGTGGCGGCGCGGTGGGCCTGGACCCCGCCGTCGTCGCGGCGATGGCCCGGCAGATCGCACCGGCCGTCCGCGAGGGCGTCCAGGTGGCTATCGTCGTGGGCGGTGGCAACTTCTTCCGCGGCGCCGAGCTCCAGCAGCGCGGCATGGACCGGACCCGGGCCGACTACATGGGCATGCTGGGCACGGTGATGAACTGTCTGGCGTTGCAGGACTTCCTGGAGAAGGAAGGCATCGAGACCCGCGTGCAGTCGGCCATCGCCATGACGCAGGTGGCCGAGCCGTACATCCCACGGCGCGCCATCCGGCACCTCCAGAAGGGACGCGTCGTCATCTTCGGCGCGGGGGCGGGCATGCCGTACTTCTCGACGGACACGGTCAGCGCCCAGCGCGCGCTGGAGATCGGGTGTACCGCTGTGCTCATCGCCAAGAACGGCGTCGATGGTGTCTATGACTCAGACCCCAAGGACAACCCCGACGCCAAGAAGCTGCACACCGTGACCTTCGACGAGGCACTCGTCGCGGGGCTCAAGGTCGTCGATGCGGCGGCCTTCGCCCTGTGCATGGAGAACAAGCTCCCGATGATCGTCTTCGGGATGGAGGGCGAGGGCAACATCACTCGGGCCCTGCTCGGTGAGAGGATCGGGACGCTGGTCACGAGCTCCTGAGCCGCACCCACCCCCGACCTACCCGCCACTGACACCCGAACCACCGGATGAGGACGTACCACGATGATCGACGAAACGATGTTCGAGGCTGAGGAGAAGATGGAGAAGGCGGTCGAGGTCCTCAAGGAGGACTTCGCCGGGATCCGGACGGGCCGAGCCAACCCGGGCCTGTTCAACAAGCTCCTCGTCGACTACTACGGGGCGCCCACCCCGCTGCAGCAACTGGCCTCCTTCCAGAACCCGGAGCCACGCACCATCCTGGTCATCCCCTTCGACAAGTCGGCGATGCAGGAGATCGAGAAGGCGATCCGTGCCTCCGATCTCGGCGTCAACCCTGCCAGTGACGGCACCCAGATCCGCTGTGTCATGCCGGAGCTGACCGAGCAGCGTCGCAAGGAGTACATCAAGCTCGCCCACGTCAAGGCCGAGGAGGCTCGGATCGCGGTCCGCAACATCCGCCGCAAGGCCAAGACCGATCTCGACCGTTTCGTCAAGGATGGCGACGTCGGCGAGGACGAGGGCAACCGGGCCGAGAAGGAGCTCGATGGCTTGACCAAGAAGCACACTGACCTGGTCGACGCGCTGGTCAAGTCGAAGGAGACCGAACTCCTCGAGGTCTGACCTCGCGACGTTCTGTGACCATGTCCACCACCTCGCCCGAGTCCCAGCCGAAGGCCCCGTCACGGGCCGGACGCGACCTCAAGGCCGCCATCGGCGTCGGCGTCGGCCTCGCCGCCCTCATCATCGCGACGCTGACGATCAACAAGGTCTACTTCCTGATCGTCGTCATGCTGGCGATCGCTGTCGGGGTGTGGGAGATCCGTCAGGCGTTGCGCAACGCAGCCGTCACCGCGCCCCTGCTGGCGTGGTGCCTGACCATGGCTCTCACCATCGTGTGGCGGGCGGCCGGGTCGCCCGAGGGGGCCGGACAGGATGCCCTCGGTGGGATCTTCATCGCGACCTATCCACCGCTGCTGGCCGGCTTCGCTGCGCTCCTGCTCGCGCCGGAGGACGGGGTGGGCCGGATGTATGTCTTCGTCATCATCACGGTGGGCAGCGACATCGGCGGGTATGCCGCGGGGGTCCTCTTCGGCAAGCACCCGATGGCTCCGTCGATCAGTCCCAAGAAGTCGTGGGAGGGATTCGCCGGCTCGGTGTTCCTCTGCATCGTGACCGGCGCGGTGACGGTGGTCGTGTTCCTGGACAAGGCGTGGTGGATCGGCATCCTGCTCGGGGTCGGAGTCGCGATCTGTGCGACGATCGGTGACCTGATGGAGTCGCTGATCAAGCGTGACCTCGGGGTCAAGGACATGTCCAACATCCTCCCGGGGCATGGCGGGATCATGGACCGGCTCGACTCGCTCGTCGTCGTGGCCCCAGTGGTCTGGGCGGTCCTGACCCTGCTCGCTGCTCCGGTCCTCTGAGGGTCCGTTGAGGGTCCGCTGAGGGTCCGCTGAGCGGCTCTCCGAAAGTGCCCCGACGGGGCGACTGCCGGGGCGAATGCGGGCGGACTGTGGGGGCGAACTGTAGGTCGACCTGCGGCTTGGCGCGAAGTCCGGTGGCACCTGCGAGAATGAGGGCGCCATGACTGAGACCTCCGTGCCCCTGCCCGAGCCGACGATGACACCCCCGGTGCCCGGCAAACTCACCTTCACCGCGCCGCGCCGGGGCAAGCCGCCCCGGCACCTGGCCGACCTCGACCCAGCCGAGCGCAAGGCCGCGGTCGAGGCCCTGGGGCACCGGGGCTTCCGCGCCAAGCAGCTCTCGACGCACTACTTCGAGCGGTTGACCCTCGACCCGGACGAGATGACCGACCTCCCCAAGGCGATCCGGTCAGAGCTGGTCGAGCAACTGTTGCCGACCCTGTTGACGCCGATCGTGGCGCGCACCGCGGACGACGGCCAGACGATGAAGTATGCGTGGCGGTTGCACGACGGAGCCATCGTCGAGTCGGTGCTGATGCGCTACCCGGGACGTGTCACGATCTGCGTGTCGAGCCAGGCCGGCTGCGGGATGAACTGCCCGTTCTGCGCCACGGGCCAAGCCGGGTTGACCCGCAACATGTCGGCGGCCGAGATCGTCGAGCAGGTCGTCTTCGCGGCCCGGGCGCTGCGCAACGGTGAGCTCGCCGGTGGCGGGGACGAGGACCGGGAGGCCCCGCTGCGGGTCAGCAACGTCGTCTTCATGGGCATGGGTGAGGCGCTGGCCAACTACAAGGCGGCCATCGGCGCGATCCGCCGACTGACCGACCCGGCCCCTGACGGGCTCGGGATGTCCGCCCGCGGGATCACCATGTCGACGGTCGGGCTGGTCCCGGGCATCGACAAACTGACCGCCGAACGGATCCCGGTCACGCTCGCACTCTCCCTCCACGCCCCGGACGACGAGCTGCGCAACGAGCTCGTGCCGATCAACACCCGCTGGTCGGTCGACGAGGCGATCGACGCCGCGTATCGCTACTTCGAGGCGACCGGGCGGCGCGTCTCGATCGAGTACGCCCTGATCAAGGACATCAACGACCAGGGATGGCGCGCCGACCTGCTCGGTGAGAAACTCAACGCGCGCGGCCACGGCTGGGTGCACGTCAACCCGATCCCGCTCAACCCGACGCCCGGGTCCAAGTGGACCGCATCGCGACCCGGCGTCGAGCAGAACTTCGTCGAGCGGCTCCGAGCGCACGGGATCCCGACGACCGTCCGAGACACCCGTGGCCAGGACATCGACGGCGCCTGCGGGCAACTCGCAGCCTCCACCGCCTGACCTGCCGCCCACCCGACGAGTTCACTGACCGGCAGCTGTCTGATCGGTCACGCCCAGCCCGTTGCTCTGGCCGGTTGCTCGTTTCGACGGCAGAGTGGACACATGAGCGAGCGAGCCAGCACGGCGGCATACAGCGACATCTACCAGTCCAGCCTGCGCGACCCGGCCACGTTCTGGCGTGACGCGGCGCAGGCGATCGACTGGGTGACGCCGCCGACCCGCATCCTCGATGACGACAACCCGCCCTTCTACCACTGGTACCCCGACGGTGAGCTCAACGTCTGCTTCAACGCGGTCGACCGCCACGTCCTGGCCGGGCGCGGGGAGCAGGCGGCCATCCACTACGACTCGCCCGTCACCGGCACGAAGCAGACCATCACGTATGCCGCTCTCCTGGCTCGCGTCCGCGCCGTGGCCGGCGGTTTGCAGGGGCTCGGTGTCGGGCGCGGTGACCGGGTGGTCATCTACATGCCGATGGTGCCCGAGGCGGTCATCGCGATGCTCGCGTGCGCGCGGATCGGCGCCATCCACTCGGTCGTGTTCGGTGGCTTCGCGCCCCAGGAGCTCGCCGCGCGGATCGAGGACGCCGAGCCCAAGGTGGTCCTCTCCGCGTCCTGTGGTGTCGAGCCGTCCCGCGTCGTGCCCTACAAGCCGTTCCTCGACGAGGCGATCCAGCGCTCCTCGCATCAGCCGGACGCGTGTGTGGTGCTCCAGCGGGAGCAGCTGGTCGCCGAGATGGGGGAGCGCGACCTCGACTGGGCGCAGTTCGAGTCAGGTCCGGCTGCGCTCGCCGGTGCCGACCCGGTGCCGGTCGCCTCGACCGACCCGCTCTACATCCTTTACACCTCCGGCACCACGGGTAAGCCGAAGGGCATCTACCGCGACAGCGGTGGCTACGCGGTGGCGCTGCGGTGGTCGATGGAGAACCTCTACGACGTCGCGCCCGGGGAGACGCTGTTCACCGCGAGCGACGTCGGCTGGGTCGTCGGCCACTCCTACATCGTCTACGGCCCGCTGCTGACCGGGGCGACCACCGTCCTCTACGAGGGCAAGCCGGTCGGCACCCCGGACGCGGGGGCCTTCTGGCGGGTCATCGCCGAGTACGGCGCCGTGGCCCTCTTCACCGCCCCGACGGCCTTCCGGGCGATCAAGAGGGAGGACTCGTCGGCGACCCTCCTCGCGGACTACGACCTGTCGGGCTTCCGCACCCTCTATCTCGCCGGGGAGCGACTTGACCCCGACACCTACGAGTGGGCCTCCGCGGCCCTCGGGGTCCCGGTCATCGACAACTGGTGGCAGACGGAGACCGGGTGGCCGATCGCCTGCAACCCCAAGGGGATCGAGTTGCTGCCGATCAAGGCAGGGTCGCCGACCGTGGCCGTCCCGGGCTATGACGTGCGAGTCCTGGACGGGATGGGAGACCCGGTCGAGCCGGGGATCGAGGGCTCCATCTGCATCAAGATGCCGATGCCGCCCGGGACGTTGCCGACCCTGTGGCACGACGACGAGCGCTTCGTCTCGTCCTACCTGTCGACCTATCCGGGCTACTACCTGACCGGTGACGGCGGCTACCTGGACGAGGACGGCTACCTGTTCGTCATGGGCCGCACCGACGACGTGCTCAACGTGGCCGGGCACCGCCTGTCGACCGGCGCCATCGAGGCCGCGCTCGCCGGTCACCCGGCGGTGGCCGAGTGCGCCGTGATCGGAGTCAAGGACGCGCTCAAGGGCCAGGTCCCCAGGGCGCTGGTCGTCCTCAAGTCCGGGATCGACGGCGACACGGAGGGGGAACGGATCCGCAAGGAACTCGTGGATCGGGTGCGGTCCGAGGTGGGCGCCGTCGCCGCGCTCCGGCAGGTCGACATCGTCCCCGGGCTGCCCAAGACGAGGTCGGGCAAGATCCTGCGCAAGACGATGCGCGAGATCGCCGACGGGGGCACCCCGACCGTGCCGGCCACCATTGAGGACCGCTCCGTGCTGGATGCGCTCGGAGGCGTCCTGCGCGGTACCTGACGCGCGCCGCCTACCGGGGCCACTCGACTGAGGTGGTTATGGGGGCCACTCGACCGAGGTGGTGGTGCGGGGCCACCTCGCTTCAGGGGGTGGGCAGGAGGGGGAGCACCTCCTCGAGGGCATCGACGAGGTGGATCGCCGTCTCCATCCGGCGCCCGGCTGCCATCGTCTGCAGGACGGGCCACACCGGGACGGTCTGCCTCCAGTGCGCCTGTCCGACCAGAACGAGCGGCGGCAACGGCGCGTCGTCCGGAGCGTAGTAGAGCGGCGTCATGGCCTGGAAGATCTCCTGGACCGTTCCGGCGGCGCCCGGGAGCACGACGATGCCGCCGTTGCTGCGGCCCAGCAACCCGTCCTCTCGGATGGCGTTGGAGAAGTACTTGGCGATGACGTCGCAGAAGACGTTCGGCGGCTCGTGCCCGTAGAACCACGTCGGGATTCCGAGTGAACGGGCGGTCGGGCCGAGGATCTCCGAAGGTGCCTGTGGCTCGTCGACCAGGGTGCGTCGCACGGCCATCCCCGTGGTGGCCCAGGCGGTGATGTCGGGGAGAAAGCCAGCCACGGTCGAGAGCGAGGCCAGGGCCGTGAGCAGGGAGTCGCCGTCTCGACACAGGGCACCGAGGTTCGCCGCCTCCATCGCTCCGGGTCCACCACCGGTGGCGACGAGGTGGCCCGCTTCGGCGAGCGTGTGCCCGAGCTGCGCCGCAGCGGCATACGGGCCGGATCCCCGCGCGAGGTCGTGGCCACCCATCACCCCGACCACCGAGCGGCCATTGAGGAATTCGTCGAGTTCGTCGGTCACCGAGTCGTCGTGGATCGCTCGGACGAGAGTGACGTAGGCGTCGGTGCGCAGCGCCGCATTGACGAACCAGCGGTAGGCCCGAGCGTCCGGGGTGTTCGCATAGCCCGCCTCCAACCCGGCATAGAGGTCCTCCGGGAAGTAGAGGCCGCGCCACGGGTCGATCGGGGTGTCCGCGATCCCGGGGAAGATGATCGCCCCACGCCGCACCAGGACGTCTGCGACCTGCGGTGGCACGATCCCCCCGAGGACGACGAGCCCGGTGAGGTCACCGCGGGCCGCGAGCCGCTCCCCGTAGCCGCGCAGGTCCAGGCTCTGGAGCCGGAGACCACGCAGCGGCAGGGCGTCATCGAGATGCTCGTCCAGTTCGTCCAGGGTCTCGATCTCCATGGCGCCATCCTGCCGCACGGTGACCGAGCCGCCCCTGCAAGGCTGGTCGACGAATTTGGGACAAAGGGTGGGGATCCGGGCGACAACGTGGCACGCTGAGGCCATGAAGAGCACCATGCAATCGCCGCCCCTGTTGATCTCGGCCCTCCTGCGTTATGGGACCACCGTCCACGGGGACAGTGAGGTGGTGACGTGGACGGCGGACGGGCCTCGTCGCCTGTCCTACCGCGAGGTCGGCCAGCAGGCCGCGCAACTGGCGCACGCCCTGCGTCGTCTCGGCGTCGAGGGTGACCAGCGGGTCGGCACCTTCATGTGGAACAACGCGGAGCACCTGGTTGCCTACCTCGCGGTCCCGTCCATGGGCGCCGTCCTGCACGCGCTCAACATCCGGCTCTTCCCCGAGCAGCTGATCTACGTGACGCGCCACGGCGGCAGCGAAGTCGTCATCGTCGACAACACCCTCGCCGCCCCCTTCAGCCAGTTGCTGGCGCACCTGCCCGCGGTGCGGCACGTGATCGTCAACGGTCCCGTGGACGACGCCACCCTCGCGGCGCTGGGCGCGCCCGACCACGTCGAGGCGGTCCACGACTTCGCCAGCCTGATCGCCGGGGAGTCCACCGAGTTCGACTGGGTGGAGGACGGCGACGACGAGGACGCCGCCTCGATGTGCTACACGTCAGGGACGACGGGCAACCCCAAGGGAGTAGCCTATTCGCACCGGAGCAACTACCTCCACTGCATGGGGGTGGCCGCGACGCTCGGGATGAGCCCGGCCGACCGCCTGCTCATCGTCGTGCCCCTCTTCCACGCCAACGCCTGGGGTTTCCCGTACGCGGCGATGGTGACCGGCTCGACGCTGATCATGCCCGATCGCTACCTCCAGGCCGAGCCGCTGTCCGCGATGCTCGTCCAGGAGAAGGTCACGGGCGGTGCGGGCGTGCCCACCATCTGGAACGACCTGCTGCACCACCTGGACACGCACGAGGTCGACGTCTCCTCGGTGCGGATGCTCATGGTCGGCGGCTCCGCAGCCCCGGAGGCGCTCATCCGCGCGTTCCACGACAACCACGACATCGACGTGATCCAGGGGTGGGGGATGACCGAGACCTCGCCGGTCGGGTCGCTGGCCCTTCCCCCGCCGGAGGCCGAGGTCGGCTCCGACGAGTACTGGACCTACAAGGCCAGTCAGGGTCGGCTGCTCTTCGGGGTCGAGGGTCGCATCGTCGCCCCCGACGGCAGCGTCGCGCCGAGCGACGGCGCCACTGTCGGTGAGCTCGAGGTGCGCGGGCCGTGGATCACCGGCTCCTACTACTCCAACGGCACCGAGTCGGAGGCCGAACTCGCTGACATGGCAGCGAAGTTCGACGATGGCTGGCTGCGCACGGGTGACGTCGGCAAGCTGTCCGCGAATGGCTTCATCACCCTGACCGACCGGGCCAAGGACGTCATCAAGTCCGGTGGCGAGTGGATCAGCTCGGTCGAGCTGGAGAACGTGCTCATGGCGCACCCGGACGTCATGGAGGCCTCGGTCGTGGGCGTGCCGGATGACAAGTGGGGTGAGCGCCCACTCGCCTCCGTCGTCCTCAGGTCGGAGACCGCCACGACCGTCCAGGACCTGCGTGGCTTCCTCGAGGGCCGGATCGCGCGCTGGCAGGTTCCTGAGCGGTGGGCGGTCATCGACGAGGTGCCCAAGACGAGCGTCGGCAAGTTCGACAAGAAGGTCCTGCGTCAGCGCTACGCCGCCGGCGAGCTCGAGGTGATCACCACCACCTGACGGAGCGGCTGGGCGGTACGCGACTCAGCGGCATACAGAACATTCTGTATGCCGCTGAGTGCCCCCCTCGCGTCCCGCCCTCCCGAGGTGGTGGCGTCAGAGGTGGTTCTCGGCCTCGGTGAGGACCCCGCGCAGGCGGGACTCGATGTCGTCGAACTCAGCCTGACCCATGGTCAGCGGCGGGGCGATCTGCACGACCGGGTCCCCGCGGTCATCGGCCCGGCAGTAGAGGCCGGCGTCGAAGAGCGCCTTGGACAGGAACCCGCGCAGCAGCCGCTCGGACTCCGCGTCGTCGAAGGTCTCGCGGGTGGTCTTGTCCTTGACCAATTCGATCCCGTAGAAGTAGCCAGCGCCGCGGACGTCACCGACGAGGGGCAGGTCCAGCAACTTCTCCAGGGTGGTGCGGAAGGCTGGGGCGTTGTGCTTGACCCGGTCGTTGAGGCCTTCCCGCTCGAAGATGTCGAGGTTGGCCATGGCCACCGCGGCCGAGACGGGGTGGCCGCCGAAGGTGAAGCCGTGCGGGAAGTAGGTCGTCCCGTGCCGGTACGGCTCGAAGAGGCGGTCGCTGACGATCAACGCGCCGATGGGGGAGTAGCCGCTGGTCATCCCCTTCGCGCAGGTGATCATGTCCGGGACGTAGCCGAAGTCGTCGCAGGCGAACATCGAGCCGATCCGGCCGAAGGCACAGATGACCTCGTCGGAGACGAGCAGCACGTCGTACTCGTCACAGATCTCGCGGACCCGCTCGAAGTAGCCGGCGGGCGGTGGGAAGCAGCCGCCGGAGTTCTGAACGGGCTCGAGGAACACTGCCGCGACCGTGTCGGGGCCCTCGAACTCGATGGCCTCCGCGATGCGGTCAGCGGCCCAGCGGCCGAAGGCCTTCTCGTCGTCGCGCAGGTGCTCCGGAGCGCGATACATGTTGGTGTTCGGGACCTTGTGCGCGCCCGGCACCAGCGGCTCGAAGGGCTCCTTGGCGCCAGGGATGCCGGTGATCGACAGGGCGCCCTGGGGGGTGCCGTGGTAGGCGACGTTGCGCGAGATGACCTTGTGCTTGGTCGGCTTGCCGGTCAGCTTGAAGTACTGCTTGGCCAACTTCCACGCCGTCTCGACCGCCTCACCGCCGCCGGTGGTGAAGAAGACCCGGTTGAGGTCGCCGGGGGCGTAGCTGGCCAGTCGTTCGGCGAGCTCGATGGCCGGCGGGTGGGCGTAGGACCACAACGGGAAGAAGCCGAGCTCCCGGGCCTGCTTGGCTGCGGCTTCGGCGAGCTCTTCGCGCCCGTGCCCGACCTGGACGACGAAGAGTCCGGACAGAGCGTCGATGTACTCGTTGCCCTGGTCGTCCCAGATCTTCCAGCCATCACCCTTGGTGATGATCGGGATGTTCTGGCCCAGGCCGCCGTCGGCGACACTCTCAAAGACCGAGTGCCGGGTGAAGTGGCCCCACAGGTGATCCCGTGCGGCGTCAGCGTAGGGCGTGCCTGCTGGCGTCGTTCCCGGGCGACGGGTCGAGTTGGTGGACGGGTTGGCAGGTGTGCTCATCGGGTACCCCAGTTGTAGAGCTGTTTGTTGAGTTTCAAGTAGACGAAGGTCTCCGTGGCGGTGACGCCCGGGAGGACGCGGATCTGGGTGCTGAGCAGGTGCAGCAGGTGGTCGTCGTCCTCGCAGACGACCTCAGCGAGCACGTCGAAACTGCCTGCGGTCGTCACCACGTAGGAGACCTCGGGCATGTCGCTCAGGGTGTCGGCCACCGCGGTCATGTCGCCGGCGACGCGGATGCCGATCATGGCCTGGCGTTGGAAGCCCACCTGGAGCGGGTCGGTGACAGCCACGATCTGCATGACCTCGGCCTCGAGGAGTCGCTGCACGCGCTGGCGCACGGCAGCCTCGGACAGACCGACCTCGCTCGCGATCGACGCGTAGGACTTGCGCCCGTCCCGCTGCAGCGCCTCGATGATGTGTTTGGAGACCGAGTCCAGATTGACGCTGGGCTTGGTGGGCTTGGTGGGCTTGGCGGGCTTGGCGGGCTTGCTGGGCTTGGTAGCGGCCCGGCGGGACGCCAGAGCTCCGTCACTGACTGCGCCATCTGTGCCCATCCCCCGATAGTGGCGGGTGGAACCCGCGCTTGGCAAGTCCAATCGCAACTGATTCCGAAGATTCATGGGCGAATGTCTTCCGAATCAGGAGGTCGGTGGTTAGAGTTTCCGCATGACGACTGAGCCACGGATTCTGCGCAACTTCATCGGCGGTACGTATGTCGACCCCGACGGCGACGCGACCCAGGACATCATCAATCCCGCCACGGCCCAGATCGTGGCCCGGGCCGCGATCAGCAATGCGGCCGACATCGACGCCGCCTATGGCGCTGCAGCGACGGCATTCGAGACGTGGGGGGAGACCACCCCGAGCGAACGGCAGCACGCACTGCTGAAGTTCGCCGATGCCATCGAGGCGCGGGCTGACGACTTCGTCCGGCTCGAGGGAGAGAACACCGGCAAGCCGCACGCGCTGACGGCGAGCGAGGAGATCCCCCCGATGGTCGACCAGCTGCGCTTCTTCGCGGGCGCAGCGCGCGTCCTCGAGGGTCGCGCGGCCGGTGAGTACATGGCTGGGCACACCTCCTGGGTCCGTCGGGAGCCTATCGGCGTCATCGGCCAGGTGACGCCCTGGAACTATCCGATGATGATGGCGATGTGGAAGATCGCGCCCGCGCTCGCGGCCGGCAACGCCATCGTGCTGAAGCCGTCGGACACCACGCCCGAGACCACCCTGCTGCTGGCGGAACTCGCCTCCGAGTTCCTGCCCGAGGGCACCTTCAACGTCGTCACCGGTGACCGTGAGTCCGGCCGACTGCTGGTCGAGCACCCGACCCCGTCGATGGTCTCCATCACGGGGTCGGTGCGGGCCGGTATGCAGGTGGCCGAGAGCGCGGCGCGTGACGTCAAGCGGGTCCACCTCGAACTCGGTGGCAAGGCGCCGGTGATCGTCTTCGATGATGCCGACATCGAGGCTGCCGTCGAGGGCATCGCGATCGCCGGCTACTTCAACGCCGGTCAGGACTGCACGGCAGCCACGCGCGTGCTCGCAGGACCACGGGTGCATGACGACTTCGTCGCCGCGCTCGCCGAGTATGCCGCGGGGTCGGCCAAGGTAGGGCTGCCCGATGACGCGGACGCGTTGTTCGGCCCGGTCAACAACCTCAACCAGGTCGCGCACGTCTCCGGGATGCTGGACCGGCTGCCCGATCACGCCCGGATCGTTACCGGCGGCGCGCGGGTCACTGGCCTCGGTGAGGGCTACTTCTTCGAGCCGACCGTGCTGGCCGGGCTGCGCCAGGACGACGAGCAGATCCAGAACGAGATCTTCGGCCCGGTCATCACGGTCCAGAAGTTCAGCGACGAGGCGGAGGCGCTCGCGTGGGCCAACGGGGTCCAGTACGGGTTGGCCTCCAGCGTGTGGACCAGGGACTTCGGCAAGGCGATGCGGATGAGCAAGAAGCTCGACTTCGGCTGCGTCTGGATCAACACCCACATCCCCATCGTGGCGGAGATGCCTCATGGCGGGTTCAAGCACAGCGGCTACGGCAAGGACCTGTCGATGTACGGATTCGAGGACTACACCCGGATCAAGCACGTGATGGCCAACATCGAGTCGTGATGCACCTTTCTGCCACCGAACTGGAGAACTGATGAATGACAACCTGAACCCGTCCGCGAGCGGCGCTGCCAACGAGAGCCTGGCCTTCCGGGCAGCAATGGCTCGTGGACTCATCTCGCGACGTAGCGCGATGACGGGCGCAGCGGGCCTCGGCGCTGCTGCCCTGCTCGCAGCGTGTGGCTCCAGCGGACGCAACCCCACCCCGGCTGCCGGTGGCACGAGCGGAGCGGAACCGGCCAAGGCCGCTGCTGCCGCGACGGACATGTCCGACACGGACAAGGTGATCAACTGGTCCAACTGGCCCGAGTACATCGATGTCGACGACAAGACCCAGGCCCGGCCGACTCTCAATGAGTTCACCAAAGAGACCGGTATCAAGGTCAACTACACCGAGGACTACAACGACAACGACGAGTTCTACGCCAAGGTGCGGCCGCTCCTCGCGGGCGGCACGGACACCGGTCGGGACGTCTGGTGCAGCACGGACTGGCTGGTGGCCCGCTTCATCCGGCAGGGCTACGTGCAGCCCCTCGACTACGCCAACATCCCCAACGCCAAGAACCTTGAGGACTCCCTCAAGGGAGTCGAGTTCGATCCGGGCCGCAAGTACTCGATGCCCTGGCAGTCCGGCTTTGCGGGGATCGCCTACAACCCCGAGGCAACCGGTGGCAAGAAGGTCGAGAGCATCGAACAACTTCTCACCGACCCCAGCCTCAAGGGGAAGGTCACGCTCCTGACGGAGATGCGCGACACGATCGGGCTCGTCCTGCTCGAGCAGGGCAAGAAGCTCGAGAGCTTCACCGACGCCGACTTCACCGACGCCATCGCCATGGTCCAGGAGGCCGTGGACCGCGGCCAGATCCGCGGCTTCACCGGCAACGAGTACGGCAAGGACCTCTCCTCTGGCGCCATCGCCGCCTGCATCGCGTGGACCGGTGACGTCGTCCAGCTCCAGGCGGACAACCCCAAGCTCGTCTACGTCCTGCCGGCCAAGGGCTGCACCCTGTGGTCGGACAACTTCGTCATCCCGGCGCTGGCCAAGCACAAGAAGAACGCCGAGATCCTCATCAACTACTACTACGACCCCAAGGTGATGGCCAAGGTGGTTGATTACGTCAACTACATCTCGCCGGTCAAGGGGACCAAGGCGGAGTTGCTCAAGTTCGACCCTGAGATCGCCGACAACCCGCTCATCATCCCGTCGGCGGACGTGCTGTCCCGAGCGCACGTCTTCCGCGGTCTGAGCGAAGCGGAGGAGACCAAGTATTCCAAGGCCTTCTCCACCCTCACGGTGGGCTGACGATGTCGGGTCGCGACACCGGGGATGTGAACCTGGTCGGGATCAGCAAGGTCTACGAGTCGTTCACGGCCGTGCACCCACTCGATCTGACGATCCCCGACGGATCGTTCTTCGCGCTGCTGGGCCCGTCCGGCTGTGGCAAGACGACGACTTTGCGGATGATCGCCGGGCTCGACGAGCCCACCACCGGATCGATCCTCATCGGCGACCAGGACATCACTCGCACCCGGGCGCATCAACGCAACGTCAACACCGTCTTCCAGTCCTACGCGCTCTTCCCGCACATGAACGTCATCGACAACGTGGCCTTCGGCCTGCGGCGTCGGGGCGACAAGGACGCCAAGGCGAAGGCCGTCGAGGCCCTCGAGTTGGTGCAGCTGGGGCAGGTCGCCACGAAGCGACCGACCCAGCTGTCAGGTGGGATGCAGCAACGCGTCGCGCTCGCCCGTGCCCTGGTCAACCGGCCGGCGGTCCTGCTGCTCGATGAGCCGCTGGGGGCCCTTGACCTCAAACTACGACGCCAGATGCAGATGGAGCTCAAACGGATCCAGTCCGAGGTAGGCCTGACCTTCGTCCACGTCACCCACGACCAGGAGGAGGCCATGACCATGGCCGACTCCATCGCGGTCATGAATGGTGGTCGGATCGAGCAACTCGGTGACCCGGCGACCCTCTACGAGGAGCCGCGATCCACCTTCGTGGCCAACTTCCTCGGCCAGTCCAACCTCATCCGGGGCTCCGTCGTGCCCGGCAGCGGCGCCAACGGCACGGCGCTCGTGCACTGTCACGGCCTCGACCTCGAGGTCGACCGGGACCACCTGCCCGCGGGGGTTGAGGAGGTCTATCTCGGCGTGCGCCCGGAGAAGCTCCGCCTCGGTGAGGGAGGTGGCCCCAACCAGGTGAAGGGGCTGGTCCGGGACGTGTCGTTCACCGGAGTCGCCACCCAGTACACGGTGGAGACATCTTGGGGCCGAAACCTCACCGTCGTGCAGCAGAACGACGGCTCGGCCCGAGCTGCACTCGGGGAGCCGGTCGTGCTCTCGTGGGCGGCCTCCCACGGCTTCGTCCTCGACGCGTCACAGGACGAGGACGCCGGCGCGGAACTCGAAGACCGTGGCTGAGGCCCCGGCGCTCGCCACCGGAGCCGCCCCCGTCGCCTACCGCGGCCGCCGCAACTGGGTGCCCTACGCGTTGCTCTTCCCGGGACTCCTGTGGTTGACGATCTTCTTCGTCCTGCCGATGATCACGCTCGCCTCGCAGTCGCTGCAGGAGGGTGATGTCGACAACGGCTACGTCTTCACCGGCAACGTCGGGATCTATGGGGAGGCCCTGTCGGCCTTCTGGGAGCAGCTGGTGCGATCGCTCGGATACGCTGCAACGGCAACGGCGCTCGGGTTGCTCCTGGGCTATCCGCTCGCCTACTTCATTGCCCAGAAGGCGGGCCGCTGGAAGAACATCCTGCTCATCCTGGTCATCGCGCCCTTCTTCACCAGCTTCCTCATCCGCACCCTCGCGTGGCAGACGATCCTCGCTCCGGGCAGCATCGTCACGACCTTCTTCGATGCGACCGGGATCACGGGGGCGCTGCGAGGTGTCGGTCTCGTCGAGACCGACACGCTGACGGCCAGTCCGTTCGCGGTGATCATGGGCCTGACCTACAACTTCCTGCCGTTCATGATCCTGCCGCTCTATGCCAGCCTCGAGCGGCTCGACCCGCGGCTCGTCGAGGCAGCGGGTGACCTCTATGCGTCGCCGTGGCAGGCGTTCCGTCACGTGACCTGGCCACTGTCCCTGCCGGGAGTCGTGGCGGGCACGCTGCTGACTTTCATCCCTGCGGCCGGGGACTACATCAACTCGAAGCTGCTCGGGAGCACACGGACGACGATGATCGGCCAGGTCATCGACAGCCAGTTCCTCCGCGTGCTGGACTACCCCCTCGCCGCGGCGCTGTCGTTCCTGCTGCTCATTCTGATTCTCGTCCCGGTGACCATCTATGTCCGCAGGGCCGGCACCGAGGAGTTGCTCTGACATGGCCTGGATCCGACGTCACCTGCTCGCCCTCGCGGCCCTGGCCGTGATGGCCTACCTGCTGATCCCCAACCTGGTGGTCGCCGCCTTCTCCTTCAACAACCCGAACGGGCGCTTCAACTACGAGTGGAACGAGTTCTCGACCGCTGCCTGGACCAACGTGTGCGGGACGCCCGGCATCTGCACTTCGCTCGGACTCAGCCTGCGCATCGGCCTGATCGCCTCGCTCTCGGCGACGGTCCTCGGGACGATGATCGCCTTCGCGCTCGGCCGCCACCACTTCCGTGGCCGTGCCACGACCAATCTGCTGATCTTCATGCCGATGGCGACGCCGGAGGTGGTCATGGGCTCGAGCCTGCTGACGCTGTTCGTCGCGATGGGGTTGCCCTCGGGACAGGTCACGATCCTCATCGCCCACATCGTCTTCTGCATCAGCTTCGTCGTAGTCGCGGTCAAGGCGAGGGTCAGCTCGCTCGACCCGCGACTGGAGGAGGCCGCCGCTGACCTCGGGGCCACGCCGTTGCAGACCTTCCTTCGGGTGACCCTGCCGCTGACCGCGCCGGGCATCGCGGCCGGGGGCCTGCTCGCGTTCTCGCTGAGCTTCGACGACTACATCATCACCAACTTCAATGCCAGCCCGAGCTCGATCACCTTCCCGATGTATGTCTGGGGGGCCGCTCAGCGGGGGACTCCGGTGCAGATCAACGTGATCGGCACCATGATGTTCCTCGTGGCCCTCATCGTCGTCATCACCGGCCAAGTCATCAGTAGCCGGCGCAACCGGGAGGTCTGACGTGCGGGTTCTCATGATCGGGTCGGGTGGGGTGGGTGACGCCGCTGCGCGGATCGCCGCCGAGCGCGACTATTTTGACCTGTGGGTCGTGGCTGACTACGACCTGGCGAGCGCGCAGGCCACGGTGGCGGCCGTGACGCAGCGTGCGGAGTCCATCCGCGCTGACCGTTTCGTCGCAGCCCAGGTGGATGCCGGCAGCGCCGACGCGGTCACGGCCCTGGCAAGGGCGCACGGCGCGACCCACGTCTTCAATGCCGTCGACCCGCGCTTCGTCCTGCCGATCTTTGACGGTGCGCTGGCGGCCGGTGCTGATTATCTCGACATGGCCATGAGCCTCTCGTCGCGACACGAGTCGCACCCGTACGAGCGCGTCGGGGTCAAACTCGGGGACGAGCAGTTCGAGCGGGCGGCGCACTGGGAGTCCGCGGGCCGGTTGGCTCTCGTCGGGATCGGGGTCGAGCCCGGGCTCTCCGACATCTTTGCGCGGTATGCCGCCGACCACCTCTTCAGTGAGATCGACGAGTTGGGCACTCGTGACGGCGCCAACCTCGTCGTCCGCGACGAGCACGGCAATGAGATCTTCGCACCCAGCTTCTCGATCTGGACGACGATCGAGGAGTGCCTCAACCCGCCGGTCATCTGGGAGAAGGACCGTGGCTGGTTCACCACCGAGCCCTTCAGCGAGCCAGAGGTCTTTGACTTCCCCGAGGGCATCGGTCCCGTCGAGTGCGTCAATGTCGAGCACGAGGAAGTCCTGCTGATGCCGCGCTGGCTCGATGCCAAGCGGGTCACCTTCAAGTACGGGCTCGGCGATGAGTTCATCGGCGTGCTGCGCACTCTGCACGCCCTGGGACTCGATCGCACCGACCCCGTCACGGTCAAGGGGGTGGCGGTGTCTCCTCGCGACGTCGTGGCGGCCTGTCTGCCCGACCCGGCCACCATCGGACCACGCATGACGGGCAAGACCTGTGCCGGGGTGTGGGTCACGGGGACGAACCGGGACGGGCAGCCACGGAGCAGCTACCTCTACCACGTCGTCGACAACGCGTGGGCGATGGAGACGTATGGGGCGCAGTGCGTGGTCTGGCAGACCGCCATCAATCCCGTGGTCGCGCTGGAGCTCCTGGCCCGAGGGACCTGGGCCGGCTCCGGCGTCCTCGGCCCGGAGGCCTTCGACGCGAAGCCGTTCCTCGACCTGTTGGAGGCACCCCGACCCGAGGGCTACGGCTCCGCCTGGGGCCTCGAAGAGCGTTGACACGAGAGGCTGCCCGGGTGCAGGATCCGCGGCGGAGCCCAGCGCGGTCGCAATTCGAGCCGGGCTGTCATGAGAGAGGACTAGGGTCGGAGACATGGCTACAGTGACGCAGAAGTCAGTGCTCGGGTCGGTGCCCAAGGGCCTGTTCATCGGGGGGGCATGGCGCGAGGCCAGTGACGGCCAGACCCTCGCTGTAGATGATCCCGCCACCGGCAAGGTCCTGACCCACGTCGCTGCCGCGACCGTCGCGGACGGGACGGCGGCGCTCGACGCCGCGGTGGCGGCGCAGGCGGACTGGGCCCGCACCCCACCGCGCGATCGGGCAGAACTGTTGAGAGCGGCCTACGAACAGCTCGTTGCCCGGACCGATGAGTTCGCGATGCTGATGACGCTCGAGATGGGCAAGACCCTGGCCGAGTCGCGGGGCGAAGTGGCCTACGGTGCGGAGTTCTTCCGGTGGTTCTCCGAGGAGACGGTGCGGATCGGCGGCCGGTGGGCGACGGCTCCCAACGGCGCGACCCGCCTGATGACGATGAAGCAACCGGTCGGCCCGACCCTGATGATCACGCCCTGGAACTTCCCCCTCGCGATGGGCACGCGCAAGATCGGACCGGCCATCGCCGCGGGCTGCACGATGGTCGTCAAGCCTGCGAGCCAGACGCCACTCACGATGCTCGCCCTGGCCGACCTGCTGCGCGAGGTGGGCCTGCCTGCCGGGGTGCTCAACGTCATCACCACCGGCCACGGGCAGACCGGTGCGGTGATGGAGCCACTCATCCGCGACCCGCGCCTGCGCAAGCTGACCTTCACCGGGTCGACACCGGTCGGTCGTGCCCTGATGGGGCAGGCCGCACAGCAGATCCTGCGCGTCTCGATGGAACTCGGTGGCAACGCTCCCTTCCTCGTCTTCGAGGATGCCGACGTCGACAAGGCGGTCGATGGCGCGATGCTGGCCAAGATGCGCAACATCGGGGAGGCCTGCACCGCCGCCAACCGCTTCTACGTCCACGAGTCGGTGGCGAAGGAGTTCTCCGCCAAGCTCGCCCAGCGGATGGGCGCGCTGGTCCTGGGCAAGGGCACCAAGAAGGGGGTCGATGTCGGCCCGCTCGTCGATGAGTCGGCCCGTGACAAGGTGACGGCCCTCGTGGAGGACGCGGTGGCCAAGGGGGCCCGCGTCCTGGTCGGCGGGTCGGCGCTCAAGGGGGCGGGCTGGTTCTTCGAGCCGACCGTCCTGACCGATGTGCCGGCCAGCGCGGACCTGGCGCGCGAGGAGATCTTTGGCCCCGTCGCGCCCATCACGACCTTCACCACCGAGGCCGAGGCGATCCGCCTGGCCAACGACACCGAGTACGGACTGGTCGCCTACCTGTTCACCCGTGACCTCTCGCGGGCGATCACGATGAGCGAGGCCCTGGAGTACGGCATGGTCGGCGTCAACCAGGGCATCGTGTCCAACCCGGCAGCGCCCTTCGGTGGGGTCAAGGCCTCGGGGATCGGCCGGGAGGGCGGCTTCGAGGGGATCGAGGAGTACCTCGAGACGAAGTACGTCGGGATCGCCCTCTGAGTTGAATTCGACCAAACGTACCTGTGGGGGCGCGGGCTGTGGTGCAATCTCGGCATGACAACCACGACACGCCAGGAAAGGCTCGCAGCGCGCTCGTTGGCCACGCTCCTCGATGACACCGACGCCGTGCTGCGTCACGGGAGCCGCGCTGGTGCGCAGGTCTGGGGCACCGGGTTCCCGGTGCTGGACGACGTACTGACGGGCGGGTTCCGCTCAGGTGAGCTCGTCCTGCTCGGCGGACCTCAGGGCAACGGCAAGACGACCCTCGCCCTCCAGTTCCTGCGCAATGCCGTGCTGGCCGGCGGGTCGGGCATCTTCTTCTCCTACGAGCATGAGTCGCACACCCTGATCGAGCGGCTCATCTCGATGGAGGCGGCCGAGCGGGACCCCGGCGAGGTCGCCGAGGTGCGTGAGGTGCGCGCGGCCTTCGAGGCCGGGTCCGGCGGGGCTTCGCTGGCCGAGGTGCTGGACGCCCTGCCCGGTGCACCCGCTGCCTACGCCGCGATGCGGGACTACGGCGACCGCCTCCACGTGCATGAGTCGTCCGGGTCGAAGACGACGCTGGACGCGATCCGCATCGCCGCCACGCAGGTGATGGAGCTGACGGGGGAGGCCCCCTTCGTCCTGGTCGACTACCTGCAGAAGGTTCCCGATGCGGCGCCTGAGGAGAATGACCGGATCACGGCGACGGCCGAGGGACTGAAGGACCTCGCCCTCGACCTGGGCGTCCCGGTCGTGGCGATCTCGGCGGCCGACAAGTCGAGCCTGGCCTCGGGACATCGCATGCGCACCCACGACCTGAGAGGCTCCTCGGCCCTCGCCTTTGAAGCTGACGTCGTGCTGATCCTCAACGACAAGGTGGACATCGTCTCGCGTGAGCACCTCGTGTATGACCTCGGTAACTCAGCACGCTTCCGCGACTGGTCCATCGTGACGCTCGAGAAGAACCGTCACGGTCGGGCGCACATCGAGCTCGAGTTCGCCAAGGACTTCGACCACGGACGCTTCCACACCGACGGCAGCGAGGTCCGCGAGCGGCTCATCGACGATCGCGTCATCATCACCTGACGACGCCAGGCCGCACCCTCGTGGGCGGGGTCAGCGAGCGATGGTCAGCGGGCGATGGTCAGCGGGCGATGACGGTGACCCGCAGGTCGTCCCGCTCGGCCTCGACCTGCTCGAGGATCTCCAGCACCGTGCGGAACGTGCGCCGATCGGTCTTGCGAAGGACTCGGACCTGGTCCCAGACGAGCTCGATGTGGCGGCCGTCGTCGTTGCCCAGGTCGCGTAGGGCATCGAGCAGCGCATCCCAGTTGTGCCCGAACCACTCGGGGAGTCCGAGGGCCGTGGCGAATTCCGTCAGGACCGCCGCCTTGGTCAGGCCCGCCGGGACGACGCGGACGTCGAAGCCTTGGGCCACGAGGTCGGTCAGGTGGTCGTCCGCCTCGCTGTTCCGGCCGAGGAACGTGGTCATGTGCCCTCCCTGATCTGGCTGAACGAGTCGTAGTGGTCACCGGTGTAGAAGCGGTCGCCGTCCCGACCCGAGATGATCCGCCGCGCGCCGCGATCGCTGGAGCCGGGCGTGATGACGGTGTACTCGCGGTAGTAGCCACTCGGACGCTTCGGCAGGATCCGCTCCCGGTTGCTGAACGTCTGGTTGTCGTTGCGCGGGTAGGGATAGGGCCCGCCGGCCCGGATCAGGTCGAGGGTGCGCCGAGCCTCCCGGGGGAGAGCGGACTCCGCGATCCACGGCAGCCCCGACACCGGGACCTTCGCCGTCGGTGTCGTCTGCCGCTGGGTGGAGGACTGCCAGCCGCTGGCCGTGACGGACTGGCTGGGCAACGTGGGCGGTCCGGCCGCGGAGGTCGGGGCCGGACCGGCAGCCCGGAGGAAGAGCCAGCCGAGCGTGAGGACCACGAGGCCGAGCACCACCCACTGCGGGTCCCGGTCGTGGCAGTGGCCTCGGCGACCGAGGACGCGCTCGCCAGCGAGATCGCCCGCGCTGCGGACGAGGGGGGCACTGCGGCATACGACCCGGAGTTGTTGACCGGTCCGGACGCGAGCACGACCCTCGCCGCCCGGCCGGCCGATGTCGTCGTCAACGGCATCACCGGCGCGATCGGTCTGGCACCGACCCTCGCGGCTCTGCGGGCCGGGGGGGCGTTCCGTGGGCGAACCCGGGCCGAGTGGCCGATGTTACGCACCAGCAGGCCCTGGCGCACCCGAACTTCTCGATGGGACGGGTCATCACGACGAACTCGGCCACCCTCGTCAACAAGGGACTTCCCCGGATGCTCGTGCCGATCGCGCTGGGCCTGTCGTGGCCGGAGCGGATCGCGGCCGCCGACGTGCCGGTGGACTGGACCAGGACGCAGTCGTGGGATTTCGAACCGCTCGATGACGGGGCCTTCCCAGCAGTGCGGCTCGCCCGACGGGTGGGGCAGGCAGGTGGCACGTGCCCGGCCGTCCACAACGCCGCGAACGAGGTCGCCGTCGAGGCCTTCCACGACGGGCGGATCGGCTTCGTCGCCATCGTGGACACCGTCGCTCGGGTCGTCGACTCGTCTGCCGCGAAGCAGGGGTCCCGGGGCGGCGCCCGCACGCTCGACGACGTCCTCGCCGCTGACGCGTGGGCCCGACAGGCCGCGGCCTCCCACACCGCCTGACCCCCGGCTGACCCCCCCGATTCGATGTAGCTGCGCGTCACATGCGACGCGCAGCTACATCGACCCGGGGCTGGGAGTGGAAGTGAGGGGGGAAGGAGAGGGGCGGTCAGGCAGCGAGGAACTCGAGCCCACGGGCAACCTGGTCCATGAATAGATCGGTCTCGAGCCGCAGTCCGATGATGTCGATGCGAAGCACGCGGTCACCACTCAGGGTGACCGCGTTGCGCGTGAGGTTGTCATTCGTCACGGCCAGTCCCCATCGATGCTGTGCGCCATCGATCTCCACGACGAGGTTCGCCTCGTCCCAGCGCACGTCGAGGTAGATCCGACCTGTGGGACCCGTGCGCACCACTTGCCGGGATGGTTCCGGCAGACCGCGTTCGCGGCACAGTTTGGCGAAATCGAGCTCGCCCAGGCTCTGCACCCCGAAGGCGATGTCTCGTACCACGGCCCGGACGAAGGCGCGACGGGTCCGCCCGCGCACGAGGCGCTGCGCCGCCGCGAGCCGCCGGGGCGTGGTGAGGCGTTGCTGGACGGTCATCAGCAGGATCAGCGCCGCCTGCCGGTCGGAGACGGCCCAGTGCGCCGCCCGAATGGCCGCGACCTCGGGACTGGTGCGCGGCAGCCCGGCCCTCGCGAGCTCGCCCGAGACGCGACGGATCACCTTGTGGATGCGGATGCCATCGAGGTGCTCCGTGTTGTGGTTGTGCACCACGGACAGGTGCACCGCCCCGTCGTCGTACCCGGTCAGGCCGGCGTGCTGCAGGGCCGTCGCCCCGTCCACGGCGGCGATGCCAGTGCCGGTCTCCCAGACTGCGGCCCACCGACGGGCCAAGATGCCCAGTGGTCCGGTGTGGGTGGCAATCGTCTGTCGCCCGTGCCGCACCCACCGGCCTGCGTCGACCTCACGTCGGACGTCGTGCCGCGTCAGCCCGAGCCCAGACAGTTGCGCTCGTGACACGACCCCGTCCTGGGCCTCGGCAGCATCTGCAGCGACCCGTCGTCGATCCGTTCCGTTCATGCTGCCAGCGTGGGGGCCCGAACGATTCGTGGACACCCGGCCGGGCCAGCCTGTGGATGACGGCGTCCGGTCCGAGGAGGTGTGGACAGTGAGCTTCCCCAGTTCAGTTCCTAAGCCCAGATCTCTCTCCGATTCGATGTATCTGCGCGTCGCATGCGACGCGCAGATACATCGAATCGGGGGTAGGGGGCGGGGGATGGGTAGGTTGCGGGAGCGGGGGCCGGTGGTCAGGGGGTGAAGAGGCTGTCGTCCATCGGGGCGTCGACCTCGTGGAGGTCGACGGTGAAGCCGCGGTCCCGGTGCTCGCAGCCGATCGCCTCGAGCGACACGACGATGCCGGTCTGCCGGTCGAGACCGATGAGCCACGACTCCGGAAGAGGGTGCTCCGGAACGGACGGCACGGCCCGCCCACCGGCCGCCGCATCGAGGCGCTCGGACTCTGCTCCCCCAGCAGGCGCCTCAACGGTGGCCAGGCGGGCGTGGTGTCTCGTGAAGTGCACGGTCCGGAACTGCTCCTCGGTCGGAGTGGCCGCCCCCTATCCTCCTCGGTCGATGTATCTGCGCGTCGGATCCGACGCGCAGATACATCGAATCGAAAGGTGGGAAGCGGATGGGGATCGGGAAAGGCCTGAACGGATGTGACAATGGATGGGTGCAGTTCCTCGTAGGCGTCCTCGTCATCTTCTTCGGCATCGCGCTGTCCATCGCGTTGCACGAGATCGGCCACCTCGTGCCCGCCAAGAAGTTCGGCGTCAAGGTCACCCAGTACATGGTCGGCTTCGGTCCGACGATCTGGTCCCGCAAGCGCGGCGAGACCGAATACGGCATCAAGGCGATCCCGCTGGGTGGCTACGTCCGGATGGTGGGCATGCTCCCCCCGCGCACGGGCGACAAACCGGGGGAGTTGCGGACCCTCTCGACCGGACGGTTCAGCCAGATGGCCGACCAGGCCCGGGCCGACTCGATGGAGGAGATCCAGCCCGGGGATGAGGATCGGGTCTTCTACCGGCTCGCGCCGTGGAAGAAGATCATCATCATGCTCGGTGGGCCGATGATGAACGTCGTCATCGCCACCGTCTTGCTGACGGGGGTCATCACCCTCTTCGGGATGCCGCAGGTGGCCCCCAAGGTCGGGGCCCTGGCGACCTGCCTGCCCACGGCAGCCCCGACGCTGCAGGTTCCCCAGCCGGCTTGTGCCGCGGGGGACCCGATCCCGCCGAGCGTCAGGGCCGGGCTCGAGGCCAAGGACCGGATCCTGTCGATCAACGGCGCGACCGTGACGACGTGGGAGCAGGTCAGCACCGCGATCGCCGATCACCCCGGCGCCAGCCTCGATCTGGTCGTGCAGCGGGCCGACGGCAAGCACACCCTCACCCTCAAGCCCGCCGACCTCGAGCGGGCCACCTACGACGCGCAGGGCAACCCCGTCTCCAAGGACGGCCAACTCGTCCTCTCGTCGATGGGGTTCGCCGGGATCGTGCCCGGTCAGGACATCGTCCGCGAGCCGTTGTCCGCGGCTCCGGGCTTCGTCTGGGACGCGACCGTCCAGACCGCCGCCATCGTCACGAAGATCCCCCAGAAGATGGTGGGCATTGCTCAGGCCGCCTTCGGCTCGGGTCCGCGTGATCCCAACGGGCCGATCTCGGTCGTCGGGGTCGGTCGGATCGGCGGCGAGGTCGCGGCGGCCGACATCCCCGCGGATGAGGGTGGCAACTGGGTCAAGGTCGCCCAGCTCGTCCTGCTCATCGGTTCGCTCAACATCGCGCTCTTCGTCTTCAACCTCATCCCGTTGCTGCCTCTCGACGGTGGCCACGTGGCCGGGGCGATCTGGGAGTCGATCAAGCGGCGCTGGGCCAAGGTTCGCAACCTGCCTGATCCCGGCTTCGTCGACGTCGCCAAGGGCCTGCCCATCGCCTATGCGATGTCGTTGGCGCTCATCGGTATGTCGGTGCTGCTCATCTATGCCGACATCGTCAAACCGGTCAAGCTGTTCGGCTGAGCCGCGCCGCAGTTTCCCGGGGGGCGTCAAGGGCGAGGTCATCAAGACCGTCCCCGAGGGCCAGATCGTCGAGACCCTCATCGAGGAGGCCCTGCGCCTCGCCGAGGAGATGGGCGAACCCGCCGATGGCGAAGGAGCGACGCCGAGCGTCACCGTCGGCTGATCCGTGCATCCCTCTTGCCCTCTCGAGCGACAGGCTGAGGCCGCGGTGCCCGCGCAACGGACTCAGCGGCATACGGCGTGATTGACCGTATGCCGCTGGGCTGGGCCCCAGCCTCGTGTGCTCAGTGCAGGCGGACGCGCGGGTCGAGGACGGCGTAGAAGACGTCGACGACGACGTTGGCGGCGACGACGGCAGCTGAGGCGAACAGGACGATGCCGATGATCACGGGCAGGTCCTGCTGGTTGATGGCGTCAATGGCCGTCTTGCCCAGACCCGGGAGGCTGAAGACGGTCTCGGTGACCACGACCCCGCCGAGGAGCGAGCCGACGTCGATGCCGAACTGCGTGACGACCGGAGTCAGCGCCGACCGCAGAGCGTGCCGCGTGACGACCCGTCGTTCGCCGAGGCCCTTGGAGCGGGCGGTTCGGATGTAGTCCTCGCCCAGGACGTCGAGCATCGAGGCGCGAGTCAGGCGGGTGTAGGTCGCGGCTGACACGAGGGAGAGGGTGGCCCACGGCAGGATCAGGTGCTGGAGCCAGACCCCGGGGTCCTCCGTGAGGCCCACGTACCCTCCGGCGGGGAAGATGTTGATGCCGTTCAGGGTGAGCCGGAAGTAGAGGAAGTAGAGCAGCAGCAGTCCGAGCAGGAACGTCGGCATCGAGTAGAAGAAGAGCGCGAAGACGGTCAGGCTCCGGTCGATGAAGGTGCGTGGACGAATGGCCGAGATGACGCCGTTGAAGACGCCGAGGACGAGCCAGATGATGGCAGCGCCGATGACCAGCGACAGGGTGATGGGTAAGGCCGCGGCCATGATGGTCGTGACCGGGACCTGGTGGTAGTAGTCGAAGCCGAAGTCACCGCGCACCGCCTTGCCGACGAAGTTGAGGTACTGGCGCCACAGCGGCAGGTCGAGCCCCAACCGGTGGGAGATGAGCGCGACCGTCTCGGGCGGTGCCTGGCGACCGGCCAACGTCTGGGCCACGTTGTTGGGAGCGATGAAGAACAGGATGAACACCAGGACCGTGATGATCCACATGACGAGGATGCCCAACAGGGTCCGACGGATCAGGAAACGGATCATGACTGCCTCTCCTTCCTACTCGGCCAACATGCGGTCGCTGCGTGGGTCGAACGCGTCGCGCACGCCGTCTCCGAAGAGGTTGAACGCGAGGGTCGTGATGAGCAGGGCTGCGCCGGGGAAGACGACGTACCACCACGACGTGGTGTAGTAGTTCTGGGCCGCGCTGATCATCCCGCCCCAGTCAGCGGTTGGCGGTGGGAGTCCGAGGCCGAGGAAGGACAGGGTGGCCTCGACGACGATGACGACGGGCACGAGCAGCGACGCATAGACGATGACCGGTGCGAGGATGTTCGGCATGATGTCGGTGAACATGATCCGCCAGTCACCGGCTCCTAAAGACCTTGCGGCCTCGACGAATTCGCGTTCGCGTAGGGACAAAACCTGTCCTCGGACGATGCGCGCGACGCTCGCCCAGCTGAAGAAGCCGATGACCAGGACGGTGACGAGCAGGCTCGGACCGACGATCGAGACGAGGGCGATGGCGACGAGCAGGAAGGGGACCGACAGGATGACGTCGATGAGGCGGGCCAGGACGGTGTCGACCCAGCCGCCGAGGTAGCCCGCGGCCATGCCGACGACGACGCCGATCACGACCGTGATCGCGGTTGCCACTACTCCGACGAGGAGCGAGATGCGCGACCCGTAGGCGATCCGCACGAGGATGTCCCGCCCGAGGTCGTCGGTGCCGAGGAGGAACTGGCCGGACGGTCCCTTGGGCAGACCATCAGGGCTCAGCCCGAACTCGCGATACTGCTCGTTGACCGGGTGTCCGGTGAACGTGGTGGCGAGCGGGGCGAAGATCGCCAGGAGGACGATCAGGGCGATGACCGCGAGGGAGAACATCGCTACCCGGTCGCGGCGCAACCGCTGCCAGGCGAGGTACCACGGGCTGCGGCCCTCGATCCTCGGGTTGGTGCTCCTGTCGTCCGGACTGGGCGTCCGGTCGCCTCGGGGTGCGTCTTCGGCTCCCTCTCGGGCGGCTGTCGCGGCGGCGTAGGTGTTGCCGAGCCCCTCGCTCGGCTGGCCCACCCCTGGGGGGACGTGCTCGTCCGGTGGCGTGCTCATGGCGTCGTTCCCGTCGCTGGCTGGAGCTGGATGAGTTCCTCACCGTTCTCGAGCGGGTGCAGGCAGGCGGTGGGGTGCTCTGGACTGTCGCCGAGGACCGGGATCAGCGGGGGATCGATCCGGGTGCAGTCCTCCTGTGCCTTGGGGCACCGCGGGTGGAAGTGGCAGCCGCTCGGGGGGTCGGTCGGGGTCGGCAGGTCGCCGGTCAGCACGATCCGATGGCGGCTGTCGGCCATGTCAGGGTCTGGGACCGGCAGCGCGGAGAGCAGGGCCCGGGTGTACGGGTGCCGGGGCCGGTTGAAGATCTCGTCCGCAGGGGCGAGCTCGACCACCTTGCCGAGGTACATCACTGCGATCCGGTCGCTGACGTGGCGCACGACGGACAGGTCGTGCGAGATGAACAGATAGGTCAGTTTGAACTCGTCCTGCAGGTCGATGAGCAGGTTGATGACTTGCGCCTGGATCGACACGTCGAGAGCCGAGACGGGTTCGTCGCAGATGACCAGCTTGGGGCGGAGCGCCAGCGCGCGGGCTACCCCGATCCGTTGCCGCTGTCCACCGGAGAAGTCCGCCGGAAACCGGTTGTAGTGCTCGGGATTGAGCCCCACCACCTCCATCAGGTCCTGGACCTGACGCTTGCGATCGGCCCGGGAGCCGATGCCATGGATGACGAAGGGGTCCGCGATGATCGAGCCCACGCGCCGCCGGGGGTTCAGCGAGCCGTAGGGGTCCTGGAAGATCATCTGGATATCTCGGCGCACCGCCCGCATGTCCTTGCGGTTGAGGTCCGTGATGTCGGTGCCATCAAAGGTGATCGTGCCGCTGGACAGGTCGTAGAGCCGGGCCAGGCACCGCGCGAGCGTCGACTTGCCGCAACCGGTCTCGCCGACCAGGCCCAGGGTCTCGCCCGGTTGGATGTCGAGGGTCACGCCGTCTACCGCGTGGACCAGCTCCCGGTGGCGGGCCCAGCCAGAGGCACCCCCGACGGCAAACGACTTGGTCACCGACTCGGCATGGAGCAGCGGGGCGTTCATGATGACGAGCTCCCTTCTGAAATCGGAGATTTGGCGTCCTTCGCCTCACGACGTGTGGCGTCGTGGGGCAGCCAACACGCTGACAGGTGCGTCGGGTCGGCGGTCACGGTCTCCAAGGGCGGTCGTTCCACCCAGCAGTGGTCGAAGACGTAGGGGCACCGAGGAGCGAACGGGCACCCCGGAGCGGGATCGATCAGTGATGGAGGGGAACCCAAGATCGGCGTGAGCCGCTCCCGGCCTGCCCCCTGGGCTGGCAGTGAGGCGAGCAGGCCCTCGGTGTAGGGGTTGTGGTAGCGGTAGAACAGGGTGCGCCGGGACGCTCGTTCCATCACGGTCCCGGCATACATGACCACGACGTCGTCAGACATCTCGGCGACCACGCCGAGGTCGTGGGTGATGATGATGATCGCCGTGCCGAACTCCTTCTGGAGATTGGCCATCACCTCCAGGACCTGGGCCTGGACCGTGACGTCGAGCGCGGTGGTGGGCTCGTCGGCGATGAGCAGTGCCGGGTCGAGGGCCATCGCCATGGCGATCATGACCCGTTGGCGCATGCCGCCGGAGAACTGGTGCGGATAGTCGTCAATCCGCTTGTCGGCGTGCGGGATCCCTACGGCTCCCAACAGGTGAGCGGCTCGCTCCCGGGCCCACCGCTTGGATCGGGAGTGGTCGTGGGCCTGGATCATCTCCACGATCTGCCATCCGACGGAATAGTACGGATGCAGGCTCGAGAGCGGGTCCTGGAAGATCATGCCGATCTTGGCCCCCCGGATGCGCCGGAGCACGTCCGCTGAGGCCCCGAGCAGCTCCACCCCGTCGAAGCGGGCCGAACCGGTGATCCGGGCGCCGCGAACCAGTCCGGTGATGGACTGGGTCGCGACGCTCTTGCCCGATCCGGACTCTCCGACGATGGCGAGCGTCTTGCCCTGCTCGACCTCGAAGGAGAGTCCATTGACCGCGCGAACGATCCCGTCGGGTGTGTTGAACGACACGCTGAGATCCTGAACCTCAAGCAGTGCCATGACGCACCTCCGTCTTGTCAGCCACCCTGCTTGTCGGCGCTCAGCCAGACATTGGTGGGGTCGAAGTTCTGGATCGCCGGGACGTACACCGCGTTGTGGACCTGTGTCGCGTGGTAGTTCGGGTTCTTCGGGTTGGTCAGCGGGAAGAACGGCGCGTCCTCCATGACCTGCTTGTCGGCCTGGGCCCAGATCGTCGCGGCCTGGTCCTTGGTGGTCGCGACGGCGCCCTCGGCGATCAGCTTGTTGGCCGCGGGACTGTTGTAGAGGCCGAAGTTGCTGCCGATCGGTGGGAACGACGTCTTGCCGGAGAACAGCGGGTTGAAGAAGGACAGGGCCGCGTCGCCATACCAGTCAGCGCCCCACCCAGCGACCGACAGGTCCCAGACACCGCGCTCGGCGGCAGATGGCACCTGCAGGTACTTCGTGTAGAAGTCTGCGTTGGGTGAGGGCACGCCGACCACCGTGATCCCGACGTTGGACAGGTCCTGCTGGACCGTCTGGAAGACCTTGCTCGAGCCCTCGGACTTGTTGCGGTAGAGGACCTTCACCGTGAGGTTGGCGTGGCCGGCGGCGGCGAGCATCGACTTGGCCTTGTCCGGGTTGAACGGGTAGAGGTCGAAGTTGTTCTCACCACCGACGATCGTCGGAGGCAGGACGTGAGTCAGGGGCGGGTTGATGGTCGGGCCCCCGAGCACCTGCAAGATGTTGGTGCGGTTGAGAGCGTAGGACAGCGCCTGCCGGACCTTGACGTCCTTGAGGGCGCCGTTGTTCGAGGGCGAGGCCGTGTTGAACACCACGTACGGGTTCGTCGAGGCCGTGTCACCCAGGTTGAGGTTCGGGTCCTTCTTGGCGATCAGGGCCGGCAACTGTGACGGGGGCGGGCCGGCGTCGAACTCCATGTCGGCGGTCGCTGTCCCGGTTTCGAGTTGCTGCTGGATCGAGTCCTGGGTGCCGGTCATGTTGATGTCGATCTTGTCGACGTAGGCCTTGCGGACGGGATCGGTGTCGGCCTTCCAGGCCGGGTTGCGACTGAAGTTGAGCGACTTGGTCGCCGTGTAACTGTCGATCTGGTACGGACCGTCCGACAGCGTGTGCGCCGCGAGTTCAGGGCTGGCTGGAATGTACGCCTCGAACTCTTTCGGTGCCGGGGAGAACGCGGGCATGGTGAGCATGTCCACGAAGTACGAGGCCGGGTGGGTCAACTTGAACTCAACGGTGAGATCTCCGCTGGCCGTGACGCCGGGGATCTGAGTCTTGTCCATGTAGTCCGCAATCGCCGCTGCGGTGGGCTTCACCTTGGCGAAACCATCACAGAACGTCTGCATGCCGTCGATGAGTGTCACGAAGTTGGGCAGGCCGCCGTAGGGCTGGGCCGGGTTACAGGTTCGCTTGAGGCCGCGGACGACGTCCTCCGCCGTCACCTGACGGGCCGGCGTGGTGTTCCACTGGGCGCCTTCCCGAAGCTTGATCGTGTAGGTCTTGCCGTCCGCGCTGATCCCTGAGCCTTCGGTCGGTATCTCTGTCGCGAGGTCAGGGACGGGCGTGGTCGCCTTGCCCGCCTCGGCTGGATAGGTGAACAACTGCCGGCTCCACATCCGCAAGGCCAAGTAGCCGATGGAGTAGTAACTGATATTCGGATCCATGTAGTCGACGTCGCCGGTACCGAGCATGTTGAGCGTGCCGCCCATGACTGCGCCGGACGCGCCGCCGGTGGCGGCTGTCCCCCCGCCCGTGCTCGGCGACGTCGAACTGCACGCCGCGAGAATGAGCGTTGTGGCACAGGCGGCCGCCGCGATGGTGATCTTGTGTCGTGATGCCATCAGGTCCCTCCTTCATTGCTGCGCAGGCCTGGTGGGCCCGCGAGATGCTGCATGTGGTGACCTCATCGACGTTAGGTCGGAGACGGGGAGGTGGAGACGATTCCGGCCCAGTTGTCACAGGAATGCAAAGTGGCGGTCACAGAATCAGCGCAGCATGACCGTTTGATGACATTCTTGAAGCGTTCAGGTGACCGCGAGCCGGTAGGGGGACACTGGAGCCGTGACTCGGAAAGTGCTGCTCGTGGAGGACGATGCCAGGGTGCGGCGCGTGCTGCGACTCGCCCTCGAGGACGAGGGCTTCGACGTGACCGAGGCAGGCACGGGGGCACAGGGGCTGGAAGCGGCCCACTCGTCCGGTCCGGACGTGGTCCTGCTGGACCTGATGCTGCCCGACATCGATGGCTTCGCGGTCTGTCGCGAACTGCGCAAGAGCAGCAACGTCCCCGTTATCATGGTCACCGCGCGCACCGACAGCCATGACGTGGTCGGGGGCCTCGAGGCGGGTGCTGACGACTATGTGACCAAGCCTCTGGTCGCCAAGGAACTCACGGCCCGGATCCGGGCCCTGCTGCGCCGGGTCGAGCCGGCCGCGGACCGCAGGCCACGACGGATCGAGGTCGGGGACCTGTCCGTGGGACTCGACGACGGCGTCGTCAGGCTCGGCCAGGAGTCTGTCGCTCTGACCCGGACCGAGTTCCGACTGCTGGTGGAGCTCGCGGTCGCCGATGGACAGATCTGCAGCCGAGAGCAACTGTTGGACCGGGTCTGGGGTTATGGCTACTTCGGCGACAGCCGCCTCGTCGACGTCCACATCCGACGGCTGCGCACCAAGGTGGAGACCGACCCCAACAACCCGCGGCACGTGGTGACCGTGCGGGGTCTCGGCTACCGTCTCAGCCCGTAGTGAGCCCGATGTCGAGCTTCGCGTGGCTCTCGCGCATGGTCCGGACCGGTGTCCGGGTCCGGATGGCCATCGCGTTCGGCCTCCTGGCGGGCGGGCTGTCGCTCATCCTGGCCGTGGCCGCCTGGACCATCGTCTCGCAGAACCTCAAGAACGAGCACCAGTCCGAGGCCGTCCTGCACGCGGCGCTCAACCGGGCCGCGGTGCAGGCCTCCCTGCTCACTGACAAGACGGGGATGGCGGCGCTCCCGGACCGGGTGGGTGGCCGAGCGGCGCTGGTCTTCGACGGCGGTGACTGGCGCTCCAACGTGTCCAAGTTTGGTCCGAGTCAGCTGCCTGCGGGAATGGCCACGAAAGTAGTGGGCGGCACCCAGGCCGTCGGCCAGGTAGCGGTGGCCGGTGATCAATACACCGTGGTCGGGCTTCCGATGGAGGCGACCGGCGCTGCCTACTTCGAGTGGACCCCGCTGAGCGATCTCACGCGCACCCTGGAGATCGTGGCTGCCGGGCTGGCCGCGGCGGCGCTGGTCACCTCCGTCCTGGGTGTCCTCCTCGGTCGCTCCGTGACCCGGATGGCGCTCCGGCCGCTGACCGAGTTGAGTCGGGTCGCCGCACGCGTGGCCGGTGGTGATCTCGGGGCCAGGCTGCCCACGAGCGTCGACCCGGACCTGCAGGAACTCGCGATCTCCTTCAACACGACGATTGATCAACTCCAGCGGCGGGTCGCGACCGATGCCCGCTTCGCGCTCGATGTCAGTCACGAGCTGCGCACCCCCCTGACGACCATGCTCAACTCGGTCCAGGTGATCAGCAACCGTAGGGATGAGTTGCCAGTCGCTGTCCGGGAGCCGCTCGACCTGCTCACTGCCGACGTCGAGCGCTTCCGCGTCCTGGTCGTCGACCTCCTCGAGTTCTCACGGGATGATGCCGGAGATCGGCTCCAACCCGAGAGTGTCTTCATCGCCGATCTCGTGCGACTCGCGGCTGATGGAGCCGCCGGGGGTGAGGTCACGCGGGTCGATGCCGATGTGGAGGGCCTGGTGATGGGGGTCGAGAAACGTCGGTTGGAGCGGGTCATCGTCAACCTCGTCAACAACGCGATGACCCACGGCGGTGGCTGCGTGCAGGTGCGCGTGTGCCGGGACCATGACTGGGTCCGGATCCTCGTTGACGACTCCGGGCCCGGGATTCCGGTCTCCGAACGGCAACGGATCTTCGACCGCTTTGCTCGTGGCGAACCGCACGGATCAGCGCAGGGGCACAGCACCGGATCCGGGCTCGGACTGGCCATCGTCGAGCGCCACGTCGCCTTGCACGGTGGGCGCGTCTCGGTGGAGGAGAACCCTGAAGGAGGTGCGCGCTTCGTCGTCGCGTTGCCGGTCCCGAAGTCGCACCCGACGGATCGGGTCTGACCGCGGCGGACAGTCGAGGCGGACTCCCCGCGACCGCGGCGCGTCGAGGGCGCGCGCGTTGAGATGACAGGTGGCGCTCGGCACGGCAGGCTGAGGGGGTGCTTCGCCAACGCCTGCCCGTGCGACCCGTGTCGGTCAGCGAGTTCGACCGTGCACTGGCACTGTGTGCTGCAGATCGCGCCGCCAACGTCTTCGTCGCTGCCCGGATCATCGACGGTGTGGCTCGTCAGCAGCCGGGCTCGCTCCTGGGGTTCTACCGCGACGGAGCGCTGGACGGCTTGGCGTGGGTCTCGGCCAACATCGTTCCGGTAGGGCTGGACGAGAGTGGCGCCGCGGCCATCGCCATGCGAATCACCCGCATGAGGCGGTCCAGCGCGTCGATCTTCGGCGCTACCGACCAGGTGATGTCGTTGTGGGAGCGGCTGTCCCCCACGTGGGCACCCGCGCGTTCGGTGCGCGCCCACCAACCGCTCATGGTGACCGCGACCCGTCCCAGCACTCTCGGGGTGGCCCTCGACCCCTGGGTGCGCCAGGCAGCCCGTGACGAGGTTGACATGGTGCTCCCCGCAGCGGAGCGGATGTTCACCGAGGAGATCGGCTATCCGCCCTACCGAGGCTCCGACCGCGGTTATCGGGCCGGCGTGGCGGCCCTGATCCGTCGGGGGCACACGTTCGTGCGCGTCGATGACGGCGAGGTCGTGTTCAAGGCTGATGTCGGCTCTCTCGGACTCGGCTGTGCGCAGGTGCAGGGGGTGTGGGTGCACCCGCGGCTCCGGGGTCAGGGGATCGCGGTGCCCGCCATGGCGGCGGTGGTCGAACTGATCCTCGACGGACTCGCGGACGAGGTCTCCCTCTACGTCAATGACTACAACGCCCCCGCTCGCGCGACCTACGCCCATTGCGGCTTTGACGGGGTCGGGTCGTTCACGACCGTCCTGCTCTGACCTTCGAGTGGTGCCTAGGCTGAGGTGATGACCACCGAGACCGAGTCCAGTGAACCCACCAGCGATCCCGCACGACTCGGCCGGGACGGACTGGCGCTGGCCGGGATCTTCTTCGTGTCGGGGGTGCTGCACGTCGCCAAGCCACAGACCTACCAAGCCATCGTCCCGAAGGCGTTGCCGGCCCCGCGGGCGCTGGTCTACGTTTCGGGGGCGATCGAGCTCGCGTGTGCCGCCGGGCTCCTCCTGCCTCGGACGCGTCGGATGGCCGGGCTCACGTCGGCGGCGCTGCTCCTGGCGGTCTTCCCGGCCAACGTGACGATGGCGGGACAGGCGAAACGCCGACTCGATCGTGACCCCGGCAACCCGAGTCGACAGGGCTACCTGGCCGCCACCATCGCGCGACTACCGCTCCAGTGGCCGATGATCCGGGCTGCACTGCGTGCCGGCCAGGTCGGGCGCTGACCCCGGGACCCCCGAGGTGATCGTCCGGTCAGTCGCAGCAGCAGCGGCGCAGATACAGCGATTCGGCGTAGCGCCGATATCCTTCCGGGGTCCAGCCGACCAACCCACGAGGAGTTCCCGGTGATCCTGCACATGTCGTCCCTGTTCCTGCGCACCCTGCGCGAGGACCCGGTGGACGCCGAGGTCCCGAGCCACCGTCTCCTCGTGCGGGCCGGCTACATCCGCCGAATCAGCCCGGGCATCTACACGTGGCTGCCGCTGGGGCTGCGGGTGCTGCGCAACGTCGAGCGCGTCGTCCGGGAGGAGATGGACGCGATCGGCGCCCAGGAGTTGATCTTCCCCGCGCTGCTGCCAAGGGAGCCGTGGTGACTACCTGCTCGGGCCGACGCACGAGGAGGTCTTCACCCTGACGGTCAAGGACCTCTACAGCTCCTACAAGGACCTGCCGCTCGCGCTCTACCAGATCCAGACGAAGTACCGCGACGAGGCCAGGCCCCGCGCCGGGGTGCTGCGCGGGCGCGAGTTCGTGATGAAGGACAGCTACTCCTTCGACATCGACACAAGAGCGAGGAGTTCCTCGCGACGGCCGAGAATGGTGAGGACACCTACGTCCGCACCGCCGACGGGTCGTATGCCGCCAACGTCGAGGCGGTCATCGTTCCCCAGGCTCCGCCGGTGGACTACGCCGACGCCCCGGCGGCGCACGTCGAGGACACCCCCGACACCCCAACCATCGAGACCCTCGTCGCGGTGGCCAACGCCAACCACCCCCGCACGGATGGCCGGGCGTGGACCGCAGCCGACACCCTGAAGAACGTCATCGTCATGCTCGTGTCTCCCGATGGGACTCGCGAGCCGCTGGCGATCGGCCTGCCGGGTGACCGGGACGTCGACCTCAAGCGGCTCGAGGCGCAGGTGGCGCCGGCTGAGATCGAGGCCTTCGATGAGAAGGACTTCGCTACCCACCCGGGCCTCGTCAAGGGCTACATCGGACCGGGCGCGCTGGGGGAGGCGGGCACGACGGGCATCCGCTACCTGCTCGACCCGAGGGTCGGGGTGGGCTCGGCGTGGGTCACGGGTGCCAACGAGCCGGGTCGGCACGTCTTCCACCTCGTGCACGGCCGGGACTTCGAGGCCGACGGCACGGTGCAGGCCGCCGAGGTCCGGGACGGGGACGAGGCCCCTGACGGCTCAGGCCCGCTCGAGTCGGCCCGTGGTATCGAGATGGGGCACATCTTCCAGCTCGGGACCAAGTACGCCGAGGCGCTCGACCTCAAGGTCCTGGACCAGAACGGCAAGCTCGTCACGGTCACCATGGGCTCCTACGGCGTTGGCGTGTCGCGGGCTGTGGGCTGCGTCGCCGAG
>CAJDTW010000005.1_pt1 | contig 49758 bp, 43 predicted proteins | sample 7389911 | NCBI WGS metagenome assembly CAJDTW01 (sample SAMEA7055652, study PRJEB34461) | soil metagenome | biome: terrestrial ecosystem; feature: Peninsula; material: soil | place: Antarctica | collected 2016 | reverse complement strand
TCGGACGACGGCCTCATGGAGCAGGCGTGGCAGGTCCGCGAGCGGGTCGAGGTGGCCTCGCGAGTGTATCCCTCCAGCGAGACCCTGGACGAGTTCGCCAAGCAGCAGCGCTACGACGCCCCGGGCGAGCGCAAGGCTGCGGCCCTGGCGCTGCAGGGCGGCCGGGTCCTCGGTTACGCGGCCGCCTACTTCCCGGACCGGGACAACACGGGCCTGTGCTGGTCCGAGGTGCTGGTCGCCCCCGAGCACCAGAGGCAGGGTGTCGGCTCCGTCCTGGTCGGCTGGCTCGAGGACCGGGCTCGAGAGGAGTGCCGCGCGGTCATCGTCAACGAGGCGGTCGTGCCCGACGGGGCCCGAGTGGGGCATCCCGGGCGTGCCTTCGCCGAGAGTCGGGGCTATGCGGTGGCGAACGTCGAGATCGTGCGGCGGGTCCAGCTGCCGGTGCCCGAGGACGTCCTCGACGAGTTGGGGACGAGCGCCCAGACTGCCTTCGGCGACCGCTACGAGGTGAGCGTCCACCTCAATGGGGTGCCCCTGGAGTTGCAGGCCTCGCTGTGCGTCGCGACGAACCGGCTCGGACTCGACGCGCCGACCGGCGACATCGACTACGAGGAGGAGTCGCTGACCCCGGTGGACTATCAGGACTACCTGGCGCACGAGGCCGACCTGGGGCGCACCCGGCTGACCGCGCTCGCGGTCGAGCGGGACACCGGCGTCGTCGCGGCCTACACCGACATCGTGGTTGCGGCCGGCGACCCGGATCTGGCCTTCCAGTGGGGCACCCTCGTCCTGCCGGAGCACCGCGGGCATCGGCTCGGTGCCGCGGTGAAGGTGGCCAACCTGCGTGCCCTCTCGCAGGTCTCGCCGCGCCGCAAGGCGATCATCACGTCGAACGCGGAAAACAACCCGTGGATGGTGCAGATCAACCAGGACCTCGGCTTCGAGATCATCGAGGAGCTCCTCGAGTTGAAGAAGGACCTGTCGTGACGTGGAGCTGTGGAGGTGTGGAGCTGTCGTGAGTCGAAGCAGGAACTGCCGGGCGTGATCCGGGCAGGGGAGCACGGATCACGCCGAGTGGTGGCTGGGGCTGGCCCGGCGGCATACGGTGAAGGCATGTTGATCGCCTTCTCCGTAGCCCCTGCTGTTGCCGCCGATGACACTGGATCCGTGAGCGACGCCGTCGCGCGGGCCATCCGGGTGGTGCGTGACTCCGGGCTCCCGAACCGCACCGACGCGATGTTCACGACGGTCGAGGGGGAGTGGGACGAATGCATGGCTGTCGTGAAGCAGTGCTGCGACGTCCTCGCTGAGTCCTCGCCCCGAGTCAGCCTGGTCCTCAAGGCCGACATCAGACCGGGTTGGGCCGGGGAGTTGGACGGCAAGCTCGAGCGTCTCGAGGCGGCCCTCGACGCGCAGGTTGATGACTGATCCTTCGTGGCGGATCAGCCCGCTCGCGGCGCAGGACTGTGCGGAGCTCGGCCGGGTCCACATCCAGGTGTGGCGAGAGACCTACGCGGGACAGATGCCAGCGGACTACCTCGCCGGGCTGAGCGCGGAGCGCAGTGCGGCCAACTGGCTCCGAGGCCTGCAGGAGGCTGAGCCACGAGACCTCGAGGGCGCGACTCTCGTCGCGAGGGATGCGACCGACCGGATTCTCGGGTTCGCCAGCGCGGGACCGACGCGGGACGAGGACGCCCCGACCGAGTGGGAGCTCTACGTCATCAATCTGGTCGAAGGGGCGCACGGGACGGGTCTGGCCGACGAACTCGTCGGCCGCGTGGTCGGTGACCGGGACGCCAGCCTGTGGGTCGTCGAGGCCAACGCCCGGGCCCGAGCCTTCTACACGCGTCATGGATTCGTGCCCGACGGCGGGCGGACCGCACACGAGGCCACCGGGGCCCCGGAGGTCCGGCTGGTGCGCCGATCCTGACGGTGGATAAGGGCCAGGCGCAACCCGGTGCACCGCCTGTCGGATCCCGGTTGGCTCGCGTCGGAGCGCAGATTCGAAAGTCTTTCGATTTGATCCACCGGGGTGTGCCCTGCGTATCGTGGAGCACGGCCGGCTCCGTTCGGCCGGTCTCCTCATGCTCTTCATGCACCGAAAGGCTCACATCATGCCCCGCCCCGCCATCCGACGCCACGGCGTCCTGACCGCCCTTCTCTGCGCGGTCAGCCTCGCCGCCTGCACCGGGAACGGCGGCGACGGGACCCAGGACTCCCCGCCGACGCCACCGGCCGTCGCCCCGGCGGTCGCAGCCTCGACGACCACGTCCGTGTTGACCAAACTGGTCAGTGCGGCGTCCGACGTGACGCCAGCAGGTGCCACAGCACGCGCTGCGGTGCTCGTCGGCCCGGCTCTGGAGTCCGCGAACGCGTGGGCCAAGGTCCTGCCCGGGCACACCGCCGAGGAGAAGGCGGCCCAGGAGTTGTCGCCCGAGGACGCCAAGGTCCTGGCGGTCTCGCGCGGACCGCAGTACCCCCACCTGATCCTGGTGCAGACCACGCTCAAGCAGACGAGTGACGCGGTCCTCGTGCTGATCGCCTCAGAACAGGCCGGGGACGACTTCAAGGTGGCGGCGGTGACGCCGCTCCTGCCCGGCGCGACGGTCGATGCACTCGACCCCGTCGAGCTCGGGTCTGCACGCCTCGGAGATGGCTCCGGGCTGGCTGCGACCCCGGACCAGGTCGTCACGGCGTTCGCGCAGTCGGTCAAGTACCCCGATCCGGTCGCGACGCAGCTGCTCGATGCCGACTCGCTGAGCGAGCAGCTGCGCAAGTCCGCCACCGACCAGGCCGCTGCCCTCGGCTCGGCGGCCGTCTATACCCAGACCCACACGCCTGGTGGGGTCCTCGGTGGTTTCCGCCTCAAGGGCGGCAGTGGGGCGCTCGTGTTCGCCAACCTCATGCGTGACGAGGCGATTGCCTGGCAGTCGCCGACGAAACTGACGCCGGGCAAGGATTTCACGGCGCTCACCGGGATCAAGGCCATCACCTCCGAGGCCAAGCTCACCTCCAACGAGATCCTGGCGATCGTCATCCCGGCCTCCGGCAAGGCTCGGGTCGTGGCCGCGTCGGACCAGCTCGTTGCTGGTTCCGGCCGCTGAGGCAGGATGGAGCCCATGACTCAGCAGCCCTTCACTGCAGCCGCCCTTCGCGGAGCTGTCGACCTCTCCTCCTTCAAGCAGCCCGCCACGGCGCCGGGCGGGCAGCCGGGCAGTCCCCAGCCAGGGGCACCGGGAGGCCCAGGAGCCCCAGGAGCCACGTCGGGCTACGTGGTCGAGGGGACCGACGCCTCGATCCGTGACGTCGTCACCGCCAGCACCACGTATCCGATCGTCATGGTGCTGTGGTCGTCCAGGCTCGCCCAGTCGGGCGATTTCGTCACGACGATGACGAGGGTGACCGAGCGTTACGCCGGTCGCTTCCAACTCGTGACGGTCGACGTCGACCAGAATCCTGCGGTGCTTCAGGCCTTCCAGGTCCAGGGAGTGCCGGTCTCCTTCGCCTTCGTGGCCGGCCAGCCTGTCCCGTTGTTCGAGGGGGTCCAGCCGGAGGCCCAGATCGCTGCTGTGATCGACCAGGTCCTGGACCTCGCGGCCCAGCACGGCGTCACCGGGCAGGCGCCCGGAGCCGAGTCCATCCCGGTGGATGAGTCCGCCGTCCCGGAGGAGCCGCCGCTGCCGCCGCTGCACCAGAAGGCCTACGACGCGATCGAGGCGGACGATCTTGATGGGGCGGCGCAGGCCTACCGGGAGGCGCTGGCCCAGAACCCGGCCGATGCCGATGCCAAGCTCGGGCTGGCCCAGGTCGGGCTGATGCAGCGCACGGCTGGCGTCGACCCCGCCACCGCCCGGGCCGCTGCGGCAGCCGACCCCGCGGATGTCGACGCCCAGACCCTGGTCGCCGACCTCGACCTGCTGGGTGGTCACATCGAGGACGCGTTCCTGCGGCTCATCGACACCGTGCGAATCACGGCCGACAGCGAGCGCAACAAAGCGCGCGAGCACCTCGTCGAGCTCTTCGAGATCGTCGGCGTCACGGACGAGCGGGTCGCCAGGGCGCGCAAGTCGCTCATGAGCGCGCTCTTCTGACCGGGCCCGACGGGCCGCAGGCCCGCGACTGTCGAGAGCCGCTGGCCCGCGACTGTCGAGAGCCGCTGGCCCGCGACTGTCGAGAGCCGGTGGCCCTCAGCTGTCGAGGGCCGCGCTGACGACCTCCCTGGCCTCGGCCTGGACCTGCGCGAGGTGATCGGCGCCGCGGAACGACTCGGCATAGATCTTGTAGACGTCTTCGGTCCCGGACGGGCGAGCCGCGAACCAGGCGCTCTCTGTCGTCACCTTGAGTCCTCCGATCTTGGCGCCGTTGCCGGGCGCCTCGGTCAGTTTCGCCGTGATCGACTCGCCGGCCAGGGACTCGGCACGCACGTCTGATGGAGAGAGGGCCGCGAGCTTGGCCTTCTGGGCCCGGTCAGCCGGAGCGTCGATGCGCGCGTAGGCCGGGTCCCCGTGGCGGACGGTCAGCTCGGCATAGTGCTGGCTCGGTGTCTTGCCGGTCACCGCGAGGATCTCGGACGCGAGCAGTGCCAGGATGATGCCGTCCTTGTCGGTCGACCAGACGGTGCCGTCGAAGCGCAGGAAGCTCGCTCCCGCGGACTCCTCGCCGCCGAATCCGACTGCGCCGTCGAGCAACCCGGGGACGAACCACTTGAAGCCGACCGGCACCTCGAGCAGGGTCCGTCCGAGGTCGTCCGCGACCCGGTCGATCATCGAGGACGACACCAGGGTCTTGCCGATCGCGGTGTCGGCCGGCCAGCCGGGGCGGGCCCCGCCGTAGAGGTACTGGATCGCGACGGCGAGGTAGTGGTTGGGGTTCATCAGCCCGCCATCCGGGGTGACGATGCCGTGCCGATCCGAGTCGGCGTCGTTGCCGGTCGAGATGTCGTAGGCATCCTTGTTGCCGATCAGCGAGGCCATGGCATAGGGCGAGCTGCAGTCCATCCGGATCTTGCCGTCCCAGTCGAGCGTCATGAACGCCCACTGCGGGTCGACGACAGGGTTGACGACCGTGAGGTCGAGCCCGTGCTTCTCGGCGATGGCCGCCCAGTACTCGACGGACGCACCACCGAGCGGGTCGGCGCCGATCCGCACGCCGGCCTCCTTGATCCGGGCGAGGTCGACGACGCCCGGCAGGTCATCGACGTAGGTCCCCATGAAGTCGTAGGCCGCACAGCTGGCTCGCGCCTGATCCGTGGCGACCCGCTTGACGTCCCTCAACCCGCCCCGGATCAGCTCGTTGGCCCGCGCCGCGATGACCGAGGTCGCGTCCGTGTCTGCCGGCCCGCCATGGGGAGGGTTGTACTTGAAGCCACCGTCAGCAGGTGGGTTGTGCGACGGGGTGACGACGATCCCGTCGGCGAGCCCACTGGCCCCTGCCGACTTCCCGCGGTTGGCCCGCAGGATCGCGTGGCTGACAGCCGGGGTCGGGGTGTAGGCGTCGCGGTCATCGACCAGGACCTCGACGCCATTGGCCACGAGCACCTCGAGGGCGGACTTCCACGCCGGCCTGGAGAGCGCATGGGTGTCGAGTCCGATGAAGAGAGGGCCGTCGATGCCCTGGGATGCGCGGTATTCGCAGATGGCCTGGGTCGTGGCGAGGATGTGGTCCTCGTTGAAGGCGGTCCGCAGGCTCGAGCCACGGTGACCCGAGGTGCCGAAGACCACCTGCTCGTCGGGGTTGTCCGCGTCCGGGTGCCGGTCGTAGTAGGCGCCGACGAGGGCGTCGATGTCAACGAGGTCTTCCGGGAGGGCGACCTGACCGGCTCGGGGGTGGAGGCTCATGACGTCGCGTCCGTTCTCTCGTGGTGGCTCGTTTCGATGCCTGGTGCCGGCGTAGGTTCGGTGGCCTCGTCGGGCGTGAGCCAGACCGTGGACAACCGCGGCACCGTCACGTGGACGGCATACGGCTGCCCGTTGGCCGGGGTGTGCTGTGCTTCGATGAGCACTCCGGTGCTGCTCGGGGCGCCGGGGTGGTAGCCGGCGGTGTCGAGGATGACCTTCCACGTCCCGCCGCGGGGGACCCCGATCCGATACGGCTCGTGGGTGGACCCGCTGAAGTTCATGATGCAGGCGACGACGGGGGCATCGACGGCGCGATCACCCCGGCCGAAGCGCAACCACGAGAAGGTGTTGCCGCTGGCATCGTCAGCATTGATCCACTCGAAGCCGGCCGAGTCGCTGTCCAGCTCCCACAAGGCGCGGTGCCCACGGTAGAGGGCGTTGAGGTCCTTGGTCAGGGCGTGCACCCGCTGGTGCAGCGGTTGGTCGAGCAGCCACCAGTCGAGGCTGCGCCCGTCGGCCCACTCGGACTCCTGCCCGAATTCGCACCCCATGAAGAGCAACTGCTTTCCGGGGTGGCACCACAGGTAGGCGAGGAAGGCCCGCAGGGTCGCGAGTTGCTGCTCCCGGGGGCCACTCGACTTGCGCAGCAGCGAGCCCTTGCCGTGCACGACCTCGTCGTGGCTGATCGGCAGGAGGTAGTTCTCGCTGAAGGCGTACATGAGCGAGAAGGTGATCTTGGCGTGGTGGTGGCTGCGATAGATCGGGTCCTGGCCGAGGTAACTCAGCGAGTCGTTCATCCACCCCATGTTCCACTTGAGGCCGAAGCCGAGCCCGCCGTCCTTGGTCGTCGCGGTGACGCCCGGCCAGGAGGTCGACTCCTCGGCGATCATGACGATGCCGGGCACCCGCTTGTAGGCGGTGCCGTTGATCTCCTTGATGAGCTGGACGGCCTCGAGGTTCTCGTTGCCACCATGGATGTTGGGCTCCCACTCACCCTCGGAGCGGGCGTAGTCCAGGTGCAGCATGGAGGCAACGCCGTCGACCCGCAGGCCGTCCACGTGGAACTCCTCGAGCCAGTAGAGCGCGTTGGCCACGAGGAAGTTGCGCACCTCGTTGCGGCCGTAGTCGAAGATGTTGGATCCCCACTCGGGGTGCCACCCACGTCGGGGGTCGGGGTGCTCGTAGAGCGGCAGGCCGTCGAAGCGGGCCAGCGCCCACTCGTCCGTGGCGAAGTGCCCGGGGACCCAGTCGAGGATCACGCCGATGCCGGCCCGGTGCAGCTCATCGACGAGATAGCGGAAGTCGTCGGGCCGGCCCCACCGCGAGCTCGGCGCGAAGTAGCCGGTCACGTGGTAGCCCCAGGACGGGACGTAGGGGTGCTCCATGACGGGTAGGAACTCCACGTGGGTGAAGCCGAGATCCCGCACGTAGTTGACGAGGTGCTCGGCCAGGCCGGCGTAGCCCAGACCCTGGCGCCACGAGCCGATGTGCACCTCGTAGATGCTCATCGGCCCGTTGTGGGCGTTGGCCGTGGCACGGTGTTGCATCCACGCGTCGTCCTGCCACTGGTAGTGCGACTCCGTGACGATGGCCGACTGCTTGGGGGCGACCTCGGTCATCCGGGCCATCGGGTCGCACTTGAGGCGCACCACGTCGTCGGCCCCGCGGACCGCGAACTGGTAGTTCATCCCCTCGGTGGCGCCGGGCAGGAACAGTTCCCAGATCCCGCTGGCCCCCAGGGCCCGCATCGGGTGGGTGCGCCGGTCCCAGTTGTTGAAGTCCCCGATGACGTGCACGGCATGGGCGTTCGGGGCCCAGACGGCGAACGAGACCCCCCACACGTCACCCATCGGGCCGGCGTAGTGGCGCACGTGCGAGCCGAGGACGGTCCACAGCAACTCGTGGCGCCCCTCGTTGATGAGGTAGCGGTCGGTCTCGCCGAGGGTCGGGGCGAAACGGTAGGCATCATCCTGCTCGTGCTCGATCCCGTCGTCGTAGGTGACGAGCAGGCGGTAGTCGTGGGTCGCGCCGAAGTCCGGTGAGGTCATCGACCAGATGCCGTCCCGGATGTGCTGCAGCTCGACGCGGTCGCCCGAGTCGAGCCGGGCCGCCACGGAGCGGGCCATCGGCCGGAAACAGGTGATCGTCAGCCCGCCCGCACCGAGGTGGTGACCGAGCAGGTCGTGCGGCTGGCCGTTGCGCCCGCCGAGGAAGGCGTCGATCGCGTTGGCATCCAGGGATGGCCCGGCCGGCTCGGGCGTCGGCTCCGGCTCGGGTGCCGACGTTGGCGCTGCCTCGGGCGCCGCAGCGGGGGCCCGCTTCGGGGTGCCCGCGGGGATCGCCGTGACCTCGTGAGGCGAAGCAGGTGAATCAGGCGAAGCAGGTGAATCAGGCGAATCAGGTGAGCCGGGTGCGGGGGTCATGTGGACTCCTCCTCGAGCAGGCGATCGACGGCATGCAGTGGGATCGAGAGCCACGTGGGACGGTGGCGGGCTTCATAGGCAACTTCATAGAGCGCCTTGTCCAGCTCCAGGGCCCGGGTCAGGAGTTGGCTCGCGGGATCCGGCTGGCCGGCGACGGAGGCATAGCCGTCCAGGAAGGCGTCGCGACAATCCCTGGCCCAGGCCGTGGCGTCGATCGTGTCGTCGCCCAGGTGGACGGCTCCGGCTGCGTAGTCGAACGAGCGCAGCATGCCGGCGACATCGCGGGCGGTCAGGTCGGGCCGGACCCGTTCGGACAGCGGCCGCAGCGGCTCGCCCTCGAAGTCGATCGCGACCCAGCCCCGCTCGGCCACGTCGAGGACCTGACCGAGGTGGTAGTCCCCGTGCACTCGCTGCAGGTCCGGCCAGGGCACCTCCAGCACTCCATCGAAGATGGCGGAGACCTGCGCCGCGCGATCGGCCAGCTCCGGCACGTCCGCGAGCACAGCGGCATACCGCTCATGCAGGGAGGTGACCAGGGTGGCCCGCTCCTGCTGGCTCGCCGGCTGGGCGCCGAGCTGTTGCGCGAGAGCTGCGTGGATCTCGGCCGTGGCGATCCCCAGGTCGCGGGCCCGGTCGGTGAAGTCGCTCCCGGCGGCAGCGGCCAGCAGGGCGACTCGCCAAGCGTCCTGGACGCCAGGGATGAACTCCTGCGCGACCGCGAGGTGACCGTGCTGCGAGCCGGAGCCGTCCGGCGCGTCCCAGCCCCCCGACAGGGCACCGAGCGTCGTCGGCACCCGATCGCAGCCGGCATCGGTGAGGGCGGACTGGACCACGACGTCGGGGTTGTCGCCGCCCTGGACGGTGCGGAAGACCTTGACGATGAGCGGCTCGGCGGGATGGTCGTCGGGCGTGACCATCCGGCAGATGATCGAGGTGTTGGACTGCTCGCCGGAGAGGACGCTCGAGGTGTCCACGCGCACGTCGAGGTGCCCCATCGACGTGCCGGTGGCGACGAGGTCGGACCCGGTGGAGGCCTGGGCGCTGTCGGAGGAGTGTTCACCCAGGATGGTGTCGATGAGCTGCACCACATAGATGGGGTCGTGCGGTCCGTCATAGACCCACCGGGGGCCGAGGACGCTGTGCTCCATCGTCCCGAGCAGGGCGTGGTCGGCGTCCTCCAGCGGGGCGCCCCGGTAGGTGAGCGGCACCTGGTAGATGACCACGGGGTCGGCGCCGTGGTCCGCGAGCAGCAGCACCTCGATGCCGACCTCGCCCGCGGGATCCTCGAAACGGAAGCCGCCGACCCGCACGAGCTGCGGGGTGTGGCCCTTGCCCGCGTACCACCGCTGGTGCGGCATCCAGTCGGTCACCAGCTCGGTCTTGGAGGGGACGATCGTGGCGTCCCGGTAGACGGTGGCCATATCAGGACCCACCGCCCTCTCCACGGATCTGGAGCCAGAAGAAGTCGCGGGAGCCGAGGGTGAGGGTGACCCGCCCATCACTGGCGACCCACGGGAAGCCGCTGCCGCCGAAGAGGTCGATGAGCTGCCGGCCGCTCAGGTGGTGGGGGAGCTCGATGGTGGCTGCCTGCGGTCGGCTCGAGAGGTTGCTGACGCAGAGCACCGACTCGGCCGGATCGATCCCGTCCGACTCCATGGTGCGGGTGAACGACAGGATGGCGTCGTTGTCGGCCGGCACGGTCTGGAAGTCGCCGACCCCGAAGACCGGATGGCGACTGCGCACCTGCAGCATCCCTCGCACCCAGTGCAGCAAGGAGGAGGACGAGGCCATCGACGCCTCGACGTTGACGTTGTTGTAGTGGTAGACGAGGCTCGAGATGACCGGCAGGTAGAGCTTCCCGGGGTCGACGGTCGAGAACCCGGAGTTGCGGTCCGGGGTCCACTGCATCGGCGTGCGCACCGCGTCACGGTCGCCCAGCCAGATGTTGTCGCCCATCCCGATCTCGTCGCCGTAGTAGAGGCAGGGCGATCCGGGCAGGGACAGGATCAGGGCGTGGATCAACTCGATCTCGGGCCGTGAGTTGTCGAGCAGGGGAGCGAGGCGACGCCGGATCCCGACGTTGGCGCGCATCCGTGGATCCGGGGCGTACCAGCCGTACATCGCGGCGCGTTCCTCCGGGCTGACCATCTCGAGGGTCAACTCGTCGTGGTTGCGCAGGAACGTGCCCCACTGGGTGCCCGGCGGGATCGCCGGGGTGTCGGCCAGCACCTCGATGATCGGGTTGGCCTTCTCTTCCCGCAGGGAGTAGTAGAGGCGTGGCATCACGGGGAAGTGGAAGCACATCTGGCACTCGGGCGCCTCCTCCGTGCCGAAGTAGTCCACCACCTCCGCCGGGGGCTGGTTGGCCTCGGCGAGCAGGATCCGGCCCGGGAACTCCGTGTCGACCATGGTGCGCAGGCGGGCCAGGAACTCGTGCGTGCGCGGGAGGTTCTCGCAGTTGGTGCCCTCCTCCTCGAAGAGGTAGGGCACCGCGTCGAGGCGGAACCCGTCGATGCCGAGGTCCATCCAGAACCGCACGGTGTCGAACATCGCCTCCTGGACCTCGGGGTTCTCGAAGTTGAGGTCGGGCTGGTGGGAGAAGAACCGGTGCCAGTAGAACTGCCGGCGCACCGAGTCGAAGGACCAGTTGGACACCTCGGTGTCGACGAAGATGACCCGGGCGTCGGAGTAGGCCTCATCCGTGTCGGCCCAGACGTAGAAGTCGCCGTACGGGCCCTCCGGGTCGGCCCGCGACTGCTGGAACCACGGGTGCTGGTCGCTCGTGTGGTTCATCACGAGGTCGGTGACGATCCGGATGCCCCGGGCGTGTGCCTGCGAGACGAGCTCGGTGAACTCCGGCAGGGTTCCGAACTCGGGCAGGATCGCCGTGTAGTCGGCGATGTCGTAGCCGCCGTCACGCAGGGGGGAGGCGTAGAAGGGGGGCAACCACAGGCAGTCGACCCCGAGCCACTGCAGGTAGTCCAGGCGTCCGATCAGGCCGGTGAAGTCTCCCGCCCCGGACCCCTTGGAGTCGGAGAAGGCGCGCACGAGCACCTCGTAGAAGACCGCTTTGCGAAACCACGCGGGATCGTGCTTGAGCCCGGGCTGGTTGAGGTTGAGTCCCTGCATGGCTCAGTGGCTCCTGACATGGATGATGTGGACCGGCTCGGTCTCGGGACCAAGGCGCACGAAGTTGTCCGCCTGCCACTGCCAGGTCTGGTTGGTGATCTCGTCGTGGGCGTCGAAGGTCGACCAGGTGGCCAGACCGATCGCCTCGAGGTCGAGGCGGACCCAGGTCTCCCGGGTGGCATGCGGGTCGAGGTTTGCGACCACGATGATGGTGTTGCGCTCGCTCCCCACGATCCGGGTCTTGGAGAAGACCATGACGTTCTCGTCATCCGCGTGGTGGAAGTGCAGGTTGCGCAGCCACCGCAGCGCCGGATGCCAGTGGCGGATGTCGTTGAGCCGGGTCAGGTAGCCGGCCAGGGACTGACCCTCCAGCGCTCCACCGGGCTCGTAGAGATACCACTGCCGGTCCCGGTACTGGTACTTCTCGTTGTCGAGTTGCTCCTCCGCGCCCGGCCGGGCGACGTCCTCCATCAACTCGTAGCCCGCGTAGATCCCGTAGGTCGGGGACATCGTCGCCGCGAGTGCCGCCCGCAGCTTCCACGCCGTGGGGCCGCCGTACTGCATGTAGGGGGTGAGGATGTCGTGGGTGGTCGGCCAGAAGGACGGGCGCATGTAGGCGGCTGCATCGCCCGCCAGTTCGCGGCCGTACTCCTCGAGTTCCCAGCGCTCGTTGCGCCACGCGTAATAGGTGTAGCTCTGCTGGAAGCCAGCCTTGGCCAGGGTGTGCATCATGGCCGGTTTGGTGAAGGCCTCGGCCAGCCAGATGACGTCCGGGTGCTCCAGCGCGACGTCGGCGATCAGCCACTGCCAGAAGGCGACCGGCTTGGTGTGCGGGTTGTCGACGCGGAAGATCCGCACGCCGTGGTCGAGCCAGACCTGGATGACGCGGCGGACCTCGGCGTAGGAGGCTGCGGGGTCGTTGTCGAAGTTGACCGGGTAGATGTCCTGGTACTTCTTGGGTGGGTTCTCCGCGTAGGCGATGGTGCCGTCGGCGCGGGTCGTGAAGAGGTAGGGATGGGTCTGCACCCACGGGTGGTCGGGGGAGGCCTGCAGGGCGATGTCCATCGCCACCTCCAGACCGTTGCGAGCCGCCTCGGCCACGAAGTGGTCGAAGTCCTCGAAGGTGCCGAGGTCCGGGTGGATCGAGTCGTGCCCCCCGTCGGGGGAGCCGATGGCGTAGGGGGAGCCGGGGTCACCGGGACCAGCCTCGAGGGAGTTGTTGGGACCCTTGCGAGCCGTGGTGCCGATGGGGTGGATCGGCGTCAGGTAGACCACGTCGAACCCCATCGACGCGATGCCGGGCAGCCGCTTGGCCGCCGTGCGCAGGGTCCCCGAGGTCCAGGTGCCGGTCGCGGGGTCCTGGGTCGCGCCCTCCGAGCGGGGGAAGATCTCGTACCACGCACCGAACAGGGCCCGCTCGCGCTCGACGCGCAGGCTGTATGCCGCTGAGCTCGACACGAATTCGCGCAGCGGGACCAGCCCGGCGAGCCCACGGATCTCCGGGGAGGTGGCGGCGCCGAGCCGGTGCTCGGGCGGTTGCGTGGTGTCCTTGAGCGCCGCGATGCCCGTGTCGATCGCAGCCGCGTCGACGTCCTGGCCGCGCACGGAGCGGGCGAAGTGCTCGAGGACGCGTACGCCCTCGGCGCACATCAGCTCGGAGTCGATGCCGGCACCGATCTTGATCTCGGCGTCGTGGACCCAGCTCGCGTAGGGGTCGGACCAGCCCTCGACCCGGTAGGTCCACCAGCCTGCGCTGTCGGCGGCCACGGTGGTGCTCCACTCGCTGAGGCCCGGGTTGTCGCAGTGCATCGAGAAGTAGTGCTCGTCTCCGGATGGAGCGGTGAGCACCGCCGTCGCGTTGACGGCGTCGTGACCCTCACGGAACACCCGCGCCCGCACGACGAACTCCTCGCCGACGACGCTCTTGGCCGGCCTCGTGCCGCCGTCGACGAGGGGACGCACGTCGGTGACCGGGATCCGGCCGATCGGGGCCGCGTCGCCCGGCAGTCCCTCGACGGTGGGGGGCAGCGACGTGGGAGCGTCCGGGGCAAGGTGGAGCGCCCCAGCCTCGGATTCGTCGACGAACCCTGATTCGCTGGTTGTGGTGGATACGGGCTTGGGGGCGCGGCGAGCCGCGGGTGAGCCGGTCACGAGTCGAACCTACCGAAAACCGGGCGGAATGGGTTCCCCGGTGGCCCGGCGCGTCCACCGCCTGCAACCACACTGCAAGACGTTGCAAGAGAACGTCACGGCGAGCCCTATGCTGTCGGACCGTGAAGGCAATCCGTCGCTTCAGCGTCCGTACTGTTCTGCCGACCCGCATCGAGGGGCTCGGCGTGCTCGCGAGCAACCTGCGCTGGTCCTGGCACCCGCCGACGCGGGACCTCTTCGAGAGCATCGACCCGATCAAGTGGGCCGCTGCCAAGGAGGACCCGGTCAAGCTGCTCTCCCGGCTGTCGGCCCAAGCGCTCGACGCCCTCGCGGCAGACGACGAGTTCGTCGCCCGGGTCGTCAAGGCCAACGAGGGTCTGGAGCGCTACCTCTCCGACGAGGGGTGGTACCAGACCTGGAGTCGGGAGCGGGAGGCCGCCGGTCAGGCCGCCCCCGCCGCCATCGCCTACTTCAGCCCCGAGTTCGGCATCACGGCCGTGCTGCCGCAGTACTCCGGTGGCCTCGGCATCCTCGCCGGCGACCACCTCAAGTCGGCCTCCGACCTCGGCGTGCCGATCGTCGGGGTGGGCCTGTTCTACAAGACCGGCTACTTCAAGCAGGCCCTGAGCCGGGACGGCTGGCAGCTGGAGACCTACCCGGTCCTCGACCCGGACGGGCTGCCGCTCTCGCTGCTGCGCGAGGAGGACGGCTCCCCGGCGATCGTGTCGATCGCGCTGCCGGCCGGTCGGCTCCTGCAGGCCCAGATCTGGAAGGCCCAGGTCGGCCGAGTGCCGCTGCTGCTGCTCGACTCCGACGTGTCCGGTAACGACGAGCAGACCCGCAAGGTCACCGAGTCGCTCTACGGCGGCGGCGGCGACACCAGGTTGGAGCAGGAACTGCTCCTGGGCATCGGCGGCGTGCGAGCCCTGCGCGTCTGGTCCCGCCTCACCGGTGCCCCCGCCCCTGAGGTCTACCACTCCAACGAGGGACACGCCGGCTTCCTCGGCGTCGAGCGGATCACCGAGCTGGTCCGCGACCACGGCCTCACCTTCGACGAGGCCCTCGAGGCGGTCCGCTCGGCCACCGTGTTCACGACCCACACCCCGGTGCCGGCCGGCATCGACCGGTTCGACGCCTCCAAGATCAACCTCTTCTTCGGCGGGTCGTGCGCGGTCCCCGGGGTCCCCGTCGAGCGGCTGCTCTCCCTCGGCGCCGAGAACTACGAGGGCGGCACGCCCGGCGTGTTCAACATGGCCGTGATGGGCTTGCGCCTGGCCCAGCGCGCCAATGGCGTCTCGAAGTTGCACGGCGTGGTCAGCCGCGAGATGTTCGACGGCCTGTGGCCCGGCTTCGAGGATGCCGAGGTCCCGATCTCGAGCATCACCAACGGCGTTCACGCCCCGACGTGGGTGGACCGGGCGGTCTACGACGTGGCGCGCCAGCACCTGGGCACCGAGGACATCGCCGCGACGGACGCCTGGGAGCGGATCGACTCCGTTCCGGCCGACGCCATCTGGGCGGCCAAGCGGGAGATGCGTGCCAAGTTGGTCGACGACGTGCGGCGTCGGGTCCGGTCCTCGTGGCTCAAGCGCGGCTCGACCCGCGCCGAGCTCGGGTGGATCGACGACGTGCTCGACCCGGACGTGCTGACCATCGGGTTCGCCCGTCGGGTCCCCACCTACAAGCGTCTCACCCTGATGCTGAGCGACCCGGTGCGGCTCAAGAGCCTCCTGCTGCACCCGGAGCGCCCGATCCAACTCGTCATCGCCGGCAAGTCTCACCCGGCCGACGAGACGGGCAAGCGGCTCATCCAGGAGATGGTCCGCTTCGCTGATGACCCCGAGGTGCGGCACCGCATCGTGTTCCTGCCGAACTACGACATCGCGATGGCCCAGCACCTCTACCCCGGGTGCGACATCTGGCTCAACAACCCGCTGCGACCCCTCGAGGCCTGCGGGACGTCAGGGATGAAGGCGGCCCTCAACGGCGGCCTCAACCTCTCGATCCTCGACGGCTGGTGGGACGAGTGGTTCGACGGCCGGAACGGCTGGGCGATCCCCACGGCCGATGGTGTCGAGGACCCGGACCGCCGGGACGACATCGAGGCCGCAGCCCTGTACGACCTGATCGAGAACAACGTGTCGGCGGAGTACTACGACGTGGACGCGACCGGTCTGCCGCACAACTGGATCTCGCGGGTCACCCACACCCTGACGACGCTGGGCCCGAAGGTGCTGGCCAGCCGCATGGTGCAGGACTACACCGAGCAGCTCTACTGCCCGGCCACCGAAGCGGGCCGTTCCCTCGCGGGGACCGACTTCGCCGGTGCCAAGGAGCTCGCCGACTACAAGCGCCGGGTGCGTGCGGCGTGGCCGAACGTCAAGGTCGACCACGTGGAGCCCTCGGGCCTGTCGGACTCGCCGCAGATCGGGGACATCCTCCACGTGCGCGCCTACGTCGACCTGGCCGGTCTGGGCGCCGATGAGGTCGAGGTGCAGATCGTGCACGGTCGGGTCTCGGAGTCCGATGAGTTGCGCGACACCGAGTCGGTCCCGCTGGAACTCATCGAGAGTTTCGATGACGGACGCCACGAGTTCGGCGGCGAGCAGGCCCTGACCCGCACGGGGTCCTTCGGCTACAGCATCCGGATCGTGCCGAAGCACCGGTCGCTTGCGACCTCGGCCGAGCTCGGACTGGCTCGCATCGCCTGAGACCCAGCTCTCGAGAGGCCCTGTCCTCCCCGGGTACCGGCCCCGCCGGTCCCGAGGAGGCCAGGGCCTTCGGCGGTGCGTCCGGGTTGACCGCGGTGGCTGCGCTTCGGCGATGTTGCTGCGCTTCGGGGCAGCGGCTGGGCTTCCCCCCGCAGCGCCTGTGACACAGCGCAGTCGGTCGGCTCTGGCGCGGCCTGTGGCTGAAGCGCAGCCCCAGGGCTCGCGCTGCCGTGACGAAGTCAGGGCGGTCAGTCAGGGCGGTCGGGCAGGGCGGTCGGGCAGGGCGGTCGGGGTGGTCAGGCGGGCTCGACCGCGCACCAGACCTGCATCGAGGAGGGGCCGAGGGCCACCTCCGTGCCGGAGGCGACGGGCTCGCTCGGTGGTGCCGGGCGCTCGTCGGTGCTGTCCCACACCAGTTCGTAGGCCGGTGAGCCCGGTGCCGGGGGAAGGGTGACCTCGACGGCCCACGCACTTCCGTTGAGGACGAGCAGGACCGACCGGTGCGCCAGCCAGGCGCCACCCCACAGGCCTTGCAGCACGTCGACGGTCGGGCCGTCCCAGCGGTGCCCCATGGGCTCGCCGTCGCCACCGAACCACGCGAGGTCTGCCGACCCGTCCGAGTGCGCGGGCCGTCCCGCGAAGTACTGCCGCTGACGCAGCACCGCGTGATCGCGCCGGAGCCTGGCCAGATGCTGTGTCGTCTCGAGCAGGTCACGTTGCCAGGGCTCGAAATCCCACGAATACCAAGAGATCTCGTTGTCCTGGCTGTAGGGGTTGTTGTTGCCGCCCTGGCTCCGCCCGAACTCGTCACCGCCGTTCAGCATCGGGACGCCCGTCGACAGGAGCAGGGCCCCGAGCAGGTTGCGCATCGAACGACGCCGGGAGGCGTTGATGGCCGCATCCGTGGTCGGACCCTCGACGCCGTGGTTCCACGACCCGTGATTGTTGGACCCATCGAGCCCGTCCTCGCCGTTGGCGAGGTTGTGCTTGACGTCGTAGGAGGTGAGGTCGGCGACGGTGAACCCGTCATGGGCGGTGACGAAGTTGATCGAGGCGATGGTGCCCCGGTCGAGCGTTCCGAACAGGTCCTGCGAGCCGGCGAGGCGAGTCGCGAGATCGCGGACGCCGTGACCGGCGTCCCCTCGGGTGGAGGCGGCCAGGTCGCGGAGCCAGAAGGTGCGCATGGCATCCCGGTAGCGATCGTTCCACTCGGAGAAGGGCGGTGGGAACTGTCCAGTCCGCCAGCCGTGGAGGCCAACGTCCCACGGCTCGGCGATGAGCTTGACGCGGGAGAGGACCGGGTCGGTTCGCAGGGCGATGAGAAAGGGGTGGCTCGGGTCGAAGCCGTCATCCTGGCCCCGGGCGAGGGCGACCGCCAGGTCGAAGCGGAAGCCGTCGATGTGGCATTCCTGCACCCAGTAGCGCAACGAGTCCAGCACCATCTTGGCCACGATCGGGTGGACCAGGTCGAGGGTGTTGCCGCAGCCGGTGACGTCGATGTCCTGTCCCCGGGCGTCGAGGCGGTAGTAGGCGCGATTGTCCAGGCCTCGCCAGGACAGGGTCAGGTCCGACTGGGTCTGCTCGGCCGTGTGGTTGTAGACGACGTCGAGGATCACCTCGATCCCGTTCTCGTGCAGGATCTTGACCATGCCCTTGAACTCATCGATGACGCCTTGCGGGTCGGCGGTGGAGGCGTAGGCAGCGTGCGGGGCGAAGAAGCCGAGGGTGTTGTAGCCCCAGTGGTTGCGCAGGCCGCGTTCGGCGAGGTGGACCTCGTGGGAGAAGCTGTGGACCGGGAGGAGCTCGACCGCAGTCACGCCGAGGGAGTGAAGGTGCTCGAGGAAGGCCGGGCTGCACAGGCCGGCATAGGTGCCGCGCAGGTGCTCAGGGACCCCGGGGTGGGTGGCGGTCGCGTTCTTGACGTGGACCTCGTAGATCAATGACTCGGTCAGGGGCGTGCGGGGCGGGGCGTCGTCGCCCCACTCGAACTCGTCGCTGACGAGGACGCACCGAGGCAGGTACGGCGCGGAGTCTTGATCATCGGCATCGGACAGGTCCTCGGTGAGGTCCGGCCACACCTGATGGGCGTAGAGGGCGCGGTCGAGGCGCACCTCGCCCTCGATCGCACGGGCGTAGGGGTCGAGCAGGAGCTTGGAACTGTTGTAGCGCTGGGCGCGCTCCGGCTCCCAGGGGCCGGAGGCGCGCAGGGCATACCGCTGGCCGAGAGCGACCCCGGGGACGGTGCCGAACCACGCTCCGTGGGCGCGATGGCGCAGCGGCACCCGGCGCTCGGTCTCGACGCCATCGGCATCGCGGTCGAACAGGCAGACCTCCACCCCGAAAGCATGGCCGGCATAGACGCAGAACTCCGCGCCTCCGGGCACGAGTCGGGCTCCGTACTCCGGTGGGAGGTCCGGGACGGCTGGTGGCGGCGCAGGCATGGGCCAAGCCTAGATGCGTGCCAACCGCCCGCTGCCCGGGCCACCTCGAATGTGACTCGGTCTCGAGGGGTCGTTACGGTTGGGGCATGACGGACCCGACTTCGCTGCCCAACTTCCAGCCCAACCTTCCTGCTGACCAGCCCAACGGAGCCGCGAGCGCTGCGCCTGCGCGCGATCGCATCCTGGGCGTCCTCAAGGGCCTCGAGGTCGAGGCCACGGTCGACAACGACGGTGACCTCGAGTTCACGGTCAATGACCAGACCCTCTTCGCTCGGGTCGCCGAGGGCGAGCTGCCGCTCGTGCGCTTCTTCGGCCAGTGGCAGCTGCAGGAGCCGGTCTCGCCCGACCGCAACGAGCGTCTCGCCCGCTGCAACGACCTGACCCTGCAGCTCAACCTCGTCAAGTTGACCCTGGTCCAGGAGAGCCTCGTCGTCTCGGCCGAGCACGTGATCACGCCCAACGCCGACCTCGATGTGCTCGTCCCGCTCTCGATCAACCACATCCTGCAGAGCGTCCAGTTCTTCTTCCAGTCCTGGCTCCCGCTCGACGAGAACGGCCAGCCGGTCGCCCCCGGTCAGGACGGCGCCGCGAGTCAGGGGCAGAACTGATGGGCGAGTTCGTCCGGCTCGAGGTGTCGGACGGGATCGGCACCATCCGCCTCGACCGCCCGAAGATGAACGCCCTCAACGTCCAGGTCCAGGACGAGATCCGCGAGGCCGCCGTCGAAGCCACCAGCAACCCCGACGTCAAGGCGGTCATCGTCTATGGCGGCGAGAGGGTCTTTGCGGCCGGCGCGGACATCAAGGAGATGCAGGCGATGTCGTACACCGACATGGTCGACCGCTCCGGACCCCTGACCCGGGCCATCGCTGAACTCACGCGCATCCCCAAGCCGGTCATCGCGGCGATCACCGGCTACGCGCTCGGTGGGGGCTGCGAGGTGGCACTCGCGTGTGACTTCCGGGTCGTCGCCGAGGACGCCAAACTCGGCCAGCCCGAGATCCTGCTGGGCATCATTCCCGGCGCGGGCGGCACCCAGCGCCTCTCGCGCCTCGTCGGCGCCGCCAAGGCCAAGGACATCATCTTCAGCGGCCGGTTCATCGACGCCGACGAGGCCCTCGCGATCGGTCTGGCCGACAAGGTCGTCCCGGCCGCCGAGGTCTACCCGGCCGCACGTGAGTGGGCAGCCACCTTCGTCAACGGCCCGACCTACGCCATCCGCGCGGCCAAGGAAGCCATCGACCGGGGCCTCGAGGTCGACCTCGAGACCGGTCTCGAGATCGAGCGGATGCTCTTCGCCGGACTCTTCGGCACCAAGGACCGCGAGATCGGCATGACCTCGTTCGTCGAGCAGGGTCCGGGCAAGGCGCAGTTCGAGGGCCAGTGAGCCCCTCGCCTCCCGCTGCTCCGAGGCCTTCGCGCAGGCCGGGGGCCGACGCGACCGCCTCGGGCGGCGGGGGCATCAATCTGGACGTGCTCGTCTTCTACGTGCCGGTCCCCGACACCGAGCGCGTCCTCGCCGCTGTCCTTGCGACCGGCGCGGGCGCAGTCGGCGACTACGCCGACTGCGCCTTCGTCACGTCCGGGACCGGGCAGTTTCGCCCGCTGACCGGAGCCACCCCGGCGATCGGCACGATCGGGGATCTCGAACGGGTGGCCGAGAACCGCGTCGAGCTCGTCCTGCCCCGACCACTGCGGGCCGCGGTCGTCGCGGCGCTCCGTGCGGCGCACCCCTACGAGGAGCCGGCCTTCCACGTCCTGGAGACGGCCCTGGAGACGGCCCTGGAGTCGGCACCCACCGACTGACCGAGGTCCTTGGGCTGCCGGGTGGTGAGCGTCACGCCGCCGTGGTGACGGGGCACGGCGGACGCAGTGACAAGATGGGCAGAGTGCCGGGGCCACCTCCGGCTGGATTCATCACCAGCTCATCACCACCTACGGAAGAGGACGTTCACCCATGAACATCGTCGTCTGTGTCAAGTACGTGCCGGACGCCCAGGCGGACCGCACGTTCAACGCATCTGACAACACGACCGATCGCGAGAACGTCGACGGCCTGCTGTCCGAGCTCGACGAGTACGCGGTCGAGGCCGCCCTCACGCTGGTCGAGGCGGGCGAGGGCGAGGTCACCGTCGTGACCGTTGGGCCCGACGCCGCCGCGGACGCGATCAAGAAGTCGCTGCAGATGGGGGCCGACAAGGGCGTCCACGTCCAGGACGACGCGATCCACGGCTCCGACGCCATCGCCACCTCGCTCGTGCTCGCTGCCGCGATCAACAAGATCGGCAACGTCGACCTGGTCATCACCGGCATGGCGAGCACCGACGGCACCATGGGGGTCATCCCGACGATGCTCGCCGAGCGGCTCGGCCTGCCCGCCGTGACCTACGCCTCTGAGTTGACCGTCGACGGTGGGACCGCGACGATCCGCCGTGACGGCGACGCGTCGACGCAGACGATCGAGGCCAGCCTGCCTGCCCTCGTCAGTGTCACCGACCAGATCAATGAGCCGCGCTACCCGTCCTTCAAGGGCATCATGGCTGCGAAGAAGAAGCCCGTCGAGCACTGGGCGCTCGCCGACCTCGATGTCGACGCCACGCAGGTCGGGCTCGACGCCGCGTGGACCAAGGTCGAGTCCTTCGCCGCCCGCCCGCCGCGCACCGCCGGCGAGATCGTCGTCGACGAGGGGGATGGCGGCACCAAGCTCGCCGCGTTCCTCGCCTCGCGCAAGTTCATCTGATCGCAGCAGCCGAACAAGGAGATACGCACCATGGCTGAAGTTCTCGTGCTCGTCGACCACATCGACGGCAAGGTCCGCAAGACCACGTCCGAACTGCTGACGATCGCCCGCCGTCTCGGCGAGCCGTCCGCGGTCTACATCGGAAGCGGTTTCGACGCCGCCAAGGAATCGCTGGCGAAGTTCGGCGCGGAGAAGGTCTACCGCGTCGAGTCCCCCGAGGTCCTCACGCACCTCGTCGTCCCGCAGGCCGAGGTCCTCGCGCAGCTGGTCGCCGACAAGGCGCCGGCCGCCGTCCTCATCGCGGCCTCGACGGAGGGCAAGGAGGTGGCGGCCCGACTCGCGATCAAGACGGAGTCCGGTCTGATCACCGACGCGGTCGACGTGCAGGCCGGCGACGGCGGCGGCGTCTCCACGACGCAGTCGGTCTTCGCCGGGTCGTACACCGTGGTGGCCACCGTCACCAAGGGCACGCCCGTCATCGCCGTGAAGCCCAACTCGGCTGCCCCGGAGGAGGTCGCTGGCGCGGCTGCCGACGAGCTCGTCGACTACACGCCGTCCGAGGCGGCCAAGGGGGCCCGGGTGACCGAGTCCAAGCCGAAGGCCGCGAGCGGCCGCCCCGAGCTGACGGAGGCGGCGATCGTCGTGTCCGGTGGCCGTGGCACCGCGGGGGACTTCTCCCCGGTCGAGGCCTTCGCCGACTCGCTGGGTGCCGCTGTCGGCGCCTCCCGGGCCGCGGTCGACGCCGGGTGGTACCCGCACGCCGCGCAGGTCGGCCAGACCGGCAAGCAGGTCAGCCCGCAGCTCTACGTGGCTGCTGGCATCTCCGGCGCCATCCAGCACCGGGCGGGCATGCAGACGTCCAAGACGATCATCGCCGTCAACAAGGACAACGAGGCGCCGATCTTCGAACTGGTCGACTTCGGGGTCGTCGGTGACCTGTTCACCGTCTTGCCGCAGGCCACCGACGCCGTCACCGCGTCCAAGGGCTGACCTTCTTCCAGCCCGCCGTTGAAGGGGCCTCACCGTTACCGGCGTGGGGCCCCTCGCGGTCTGTCCTTCGCTGGCTGCGCGGTGGAGGTGGGTACGCCGCAGCGCGGGGTGCGCCCGTCAGCCGGTCGCCTCGTCCGCTGCTGAGGAGTCCCCCAGCCTGTCCTGCTGCACCCCTTCGGGAGTTGCTTCGGCACGACCGGTGCCTGCGGTCCGCTGCGTCGGCGGGACCCGCAGCCAACTCCGGATCTGTTCGCGGTTGAGGTCGTACGCGCGGCGGCCGGCCCCGAAGGTCCACCACGGTTGGCGCAGCGCCTCCGCGGGAATGCGGGCGCCCCGTCCTCCCTCGCCGGATCGCGTTTCGATCCGGCCGGCATCGGTGATGCGTCGCACCTGAGAGTGGGCGCAGGACATGGAGGCCAGCGTGTTGACCACCGTGAGGTCCTGCTCGTCGAGGACGACGCGGGCTGACCACGCACGCCAAGCCAGCACGAAGGCGATCGCCAGGCACACGGCATACACGATCGGGGCTGACAGGCTCGTCCAGTGCAGGATGAGACGGGCCACGAAATAGCCGATGACGGGGCTGGCCGCGGCCGCGATGGCGCGGTGAGCGGCGGGCGCACGCACGGTCTGCTCGGCAAGGCTCATGCGCCCGATCATAGGAGACTGCTCGTGGGGAGGGGTGCGGCGAATCGGGTGTGGCGGCTCGGGTGCTCCGGAGGGCGCGGTGCGGGTGGTGCAGGTGACCGGTGGCTGCGCCAGCCGGACCGTTTAGAATGCGGTGGTGACTGCCTACCTCGACCACGCGGCGACCACGCCCCTGTATCCGTCGGCCCTGGCTGCGATGACGGAACAGTTGGCGATGGTGGGCAACCCGTCTTCACTGCACCGGATGGGGCGCGCGGCCCGGCGTGCTGTAGAGGAGTCACGCGAGCGGATCGCGGCAGGGATCGGGGCCAGGCCGTCCGAGGTCATCTTCACCTCCGGTGGCACGGAGTCGGACAACCTGGCACTCACGGGCAGCTACTGGGCCCGTCGCGACGCCGACCCCCGACGCACCCGCCTGCTCGTCGCATCCACCGAGCACCACGCCGTCCTCGACTGCGTCAAGTTCCTCGCCGCGCACGAGGGCGCCACGGTGACGTGGCTCGGGTGCTCGCCGGAGGGCCGGGTGGAGCCTGGGACGGTCCGCGCGGCTATCGAGGCTGACCCTGAGACGGTCGCGCTCGTCTCGGTGATGACGGCCAACAACGAGGTCGGTTCGATCCAGGACGTCCCGCAGATGGCGGCGATCGCCCACGAGCACGGCATACCGTTCCACACCGATGCGGTGCAGGCGGTCGGTCACATCCCGGTCGACTTCGCTGCTGGTGGCGCCGACCTGATGTCGATCACCGCCCACAAGCTGGGTGGTCCGGTCGGGGTGGGCGCACTGGTGGCCCGGCGCGATGTCTCGCTCGTGCCGCTGACGCACGGTGGAGGGCAGGAGCGTCAGTTGCGCTCCGGCACCCTCGACGCCCCCGCCATCGTCGGCTTCGCGGCCGCCGTGGAGATGGCCGTCTCCCAGCTCGAGAGCGAGGCCGCCCGCCTGACCGACCTGCGCGACGACCTCGTCGAGCGGGCCATGGCCCTCGAGCCGACGATCCGGACGGGGGGCGACTGGCAGCGTGGAGATCGCACGCACCGGCTGCCGGGCAACGCCCACCTGCTCGTGCCGGGCTGCGACGGGGACTCGTTGCTCTACCTCCTCGATGCCGCCGGGGTCTCGTGCTCGACCGGATCTGCGTGCCAGGCCGGGGTGCCGCAACCCAGCCACGTCCTGCTCGCGATGGGGATCCCCGAGGCTGACGCGCGTGGGGCGTTGCGGCTGACCTTCGGCCACACCTCGACCTCGTCGGATGTCGACGCCTTCATCGAGGCGCTCCCCGCCGCGATCGAGCGGGCTCGGCGGGCGCACGACGTGGTGGCGTCATGAAGCGCTTCCTCGCCTCGGCGCGCCGGCTGTGGTGCAGTTTCGTCGGGATGCTCGGATGAGGGTCGTCGCCGCGATGAGCGGCGGGGTCGACTCGGCCGTCGCCGCCGCCCGGATGCTCGATGCCGGACACGAGGTCGTCGGGGTCCACCTCGCTCTGAGCCAGAACGCCGCGACGCTGCGTGAGTCGGCCCGGGGGTGCTGCACCATCGAGGACGCCGGCGATGCCCGACGGGTCGCCGACATGCTCGGCATCCCGTTCTACGTCTGGGACATGGCAGCGCGCTTCAAGCGTGACGTGGTCGAGGACTTCATCGCCGAGTACGCGGCCGGCCGGACCCCCAATCCCTGCCTGCGCTGCAACGAGAAGATCAAGTTCGCGGCCCTGCTCGACAAGGCGTTGGCCCTGGGCTTCGATGCCGTCGCCACCGGTCACTACGCCCAGATCGTCGAGACCTCCGACGGGCACGGGGGAGTGCGGCGCGAGTTGCACCGTGCGGTCGACATGGCCAAGGACCAGAGTTATGTCCTCGGGGTGCTCGATGCCGAGCAGCTGTCCCGGGCCTTCTTCCCGCTCGGCGACACGATCAAGCCGAAGATCCGTGAAGAGGCTGCCGCGCGCGGCTTCTACGTCGCCAAGAAGCCCGACAGCCACGACATCTGCTTCATCCAGGACGGTGACACCAAGGGGTGGCTGACCCGCGCCCTCGGCGAAGCGCCGGGTGAGATCGTCGAGACCGACGGCACCGTGGTGGGCGAGCACGAGGGGGCCTTCGCCTTCACCGTCGGCCAGCGCCGCGGCCTGGGCCTGTCACGCCCGGCCGGCGATGGCCAGCCCCGCTACGTCGTCGAGGTCCGTCCGGAGTCCAACCAGGTGGTGGTCGGCACCGCGGATCTGCTCGGGGTCAATGCGATCACCGGTGACCACGCCCGCTGGTGCGGTCCCGCCCCCGAAGGCCTCGTCCGGGTCGGGGCGCAGGTGCGCGCCCACGGCGAGGAGTTCCCGGCCACGGCCCGTGCCGATGGCGAACGGGTCGAGGTCTCGGGTGGTCGGCTCGGCCACCATCGCGTCATCCCGACTCGAGCGCGTCACGGAACAGCTGGGGTCGAGCCGCTGAGTCGAGTGGCCCCGCTGTCCACGGGGTATCCGGCCTACCGAGTCGAGTGGCCCCGCCGTCGACAGGGTGTCAGAGGATGACGTTGGGCAGGTCAGTGGTCGGTGGGTGCAGTCGCTCGTGGTGTGTCAGTCGAGGGAGCGGGTCCAGGTGACGGTGCGAGCCCCGGGTCGGAAGCCGATCCGCTGGTAGAGGCGCTGCGGCCCGGGAGAGGCGGCATCGCCGCGTGGGGTGACCAGCGCGGTGTGGGCTCCGAGGTCGCGCAACCGATGGAGCGCAGCGAGGCTGACGGCGCTGGCGAGCCCGTGGCCCCGGTGGGCCGGGACGCACCCCACGGGCTCCAGCAGCCCGACGCCCAGGGACGGGTCGAGCCAGACGAGGGCGGAGGCCACCATCTCGTCGTCGCTGCCGTCGTCGCTGCCGTTGTGGTCATCGACGGCCACCCAGTCGAGGTCGTGCTGGTAGGGCCAGGTCTCCATGAGCGCGCCGTAGGCGGCAGGGGTCAGGGGCGAGGCCCCGACGTCCGACCACGACAGGACGTGACAGGCGGAGCGAGGCTGCGCTTCGGAGGGTTCGACGGGCCGGAACGAAAAGCCGGCGACAGACGGGGCCTCGGGGAGCCGGGCCAGATCCAGCAGGTGGTGGACGAAGAACGGTCCGTCGACCTCTGGCTCGAATCCCGCTGCGGCAAAAGCAGGTTCAGCAGGGTCACCCTCCATGAGCAACGCTGACTGGGTCTCGGCCTCGCTCCAGTCCTCGAACCAGCCGAGCATCTCTTCGGCGAGGTCAGGGCGGGCGGGGTCGAGTTGGAACTCGAGCCAGTCCGGCGCCTCGGCCCAGCCGAAGCCCACGACGTCGTCGCCGTCCCGCCAGAGCGAGATCGCCTCACCGGCCGCGGGCCTCAGCGGGTCGACTGGCTGGTGGTGCCGGCTCCAGGCCAGCTGACCGGGGTGGAAGCGCGCGGTTGGCGTCCAGAGCCGGCTGCACATCGCCTGCATGGCCCGCAGGTCGTCCGGGCCGGAGAAGTCGCTGCGCCGCATCCCGGCAGGCTAGTCCAGCATCTCTCGCCGCTGCGTCAGAGCCTCACGACGGCCACCTAGAGTGGGTGGGTGACTCACGCGAGCGGCATCGGATCCTGGCCGGGCACCTCCATCCGCGAGGCGCTGGGCCAGGTGCGCGAGGTGCTGGACGGCGAAGTGCCCTACCTGCCCGAGCTGCCCGCCCGCGGACCGGGCGCCGACCTCATCGGCCGGACCGCGGGCCTGCTCGTCGAGATGTCCGTCGACCTTCAACCATCCGGTTGGCGACTGGTCGACCGGCCCGGTCGCGACGCGAGCCGGACTGCCGCCCTCTGGCGCGAGGACCTCGACGAGATGGCCGAGGCCTTCGATGGCTACGACGGCGCCCTGAAGCTGCAGGTCTGCGGCCCATGGACCCTCGCCGCCGGGCTGTGGCTGCATCGCGGCGAACGGGTCGTCGTCGATGACGGCGCCTGCCGCGACCTCGTCGACTCCCTGGCCGAGGGGGCGCGCGAGCACGTCGCGATGGTCCGTGGGCTGGTGCCCGGAGCCCAGGTTGTCGTGCAGGTGGATGAACCGTCGTTGCCCGCCATCCTCGCGGGTCGCCTCCCGACCGCCTCGGGTTTCGGTCGACTCCCCTCCATCGATCCGCAGGTTGCCGCCGCTGCCCTGGCCACGGTGCTGAGGGCGCACGACGGCGAGACCGTCCTGCACTGTTGCGCGGCCGACCCCCCGGTGCCGCTGCTGCGGGCGGTGGCGCCGACCGCGCTGTCGATCGACACGACCCTGCTCGGGCCACGGGCCTGGGAGGGTGTCGCCGTCGCGGTCGAGGGCGGCATTCGCCTGCACGCGGGCGCTGTGCCGACGGACGGCTCGCTGACCCGGGCCCAGGACGTGGCCGATCGTTTCGTCGACGCCTGGCGACGTGTCGGTATGCCGCTGAGCTCGCTCTCAGACGTCGTCGTGACCCCCACGTGTGGCCTGGCGGGGGCGGACCCGGCGCTCGCCCGCACGATCCAACGCACTGCCGTCGAGACTGCCCGCGAGTTGACGGAGCGTGCCCCGGACTGAGCCGGCCCCAGGACGCCAGCGGGGCGGCCTACGACTCCGTTGGGTGTGCGGCCGGGGGTGGGCCGGATCCGGCCCGGCCCACGGACAGCCGTAGCCTGAGCAGGTGACGCAACACGTGGGGGCACGCCCGGGGCCGAGAGTCCCCTGGCAGGCGAAGTTCCTGAGCCTGGCCTTCATCTGGGGGGCCAGTTTCCTCTTCATGAAGTACGGCCTGCGCTGGTTCGCCCCGATCCAGATCGGGGCCGCGCGCATCTTCCTCGGAGCCATCACGGTGCTGACCCTGCTCCGGCTCACGGGCGGGCACCTGCCGCGCGGGTGGTACGTCTGGAAGCACCTCATCTTCGTCGCCGTCTTCCTCGCGGCGGTGCCTTTCGTGCTCTTCCCGCTGGGGGAGGAACGCGTCAGTTCGGCCCTGGCCGGGATCGGCAACGCGATCACCCCGATCGCCACCGTCGTCGTGACCATGGCGTTGATCCCTCCCGAGCGGCTCGCGGGTCGCCGGATCCTGGCCGTGGTCATCGGCTTCCTCGGGGTCGTCGTCATTGCGGCGCCCTGGGAGTCCGCTGACGGGCCCGACCTCGTGGGGTTCGGCATCACGCTGCTCGCCGGATCCTCCTACGGCATCGGCTGGACCTGGGTGCGCAAGTACCTTGCGCGGGCGGACCTGGGCGGCCTGCAGCTCCCTGCAGCGATGCTGCTCGTCGCCGCGGCCCAGATGGTCATCGTCGTGACCGTGTGGTGGGTGTTGCACCGAGCCGATCACGCCGCGCCGTGGTCACCGCGACCTGATGCCATCGGCTCCGGCGTCGCTCCGCTGCTGGCGCTCCTCGCCCTCGGCGTGGTGGGCACGGGGATCGCCTACCTGTTCCAGTTCGACGTCTTCCGGGCGGTCGGCCAGCAGGTCGGCTCTCTGGTGACCTACCTGATCCCCATCGTCTCGGTCGCCCTGGGCTACCTCGTGCTCGGTGAGCGGTTGGGTCGGTGGCAACTGGTCGGGGCCGTGATAGTCCTCGGCGCAGCGATCGCGGTGAGTTGGCCGTCCCGGCGCGATCACCCCCGGGAACGGCGCCGGGTCAGAGCGCCGAGCCCTTCTGGTAGTTCGCCCAACTGAGGCTCCAGTCGGCGTAGCCGTTGCCCATCTTCATGGGTTTGTTGGACCCGGTCGTCTCGACGATGTCACCGATGATCATGTTCTCGTAGATCCAGTCTGAGTTGGCGTTGCTCACCCCGGTGCAGCCGTGACTGACGTTCGTTTTGCCCTGTTGGCTGACCGACCACGGGGCCGAGTGCAGGAACTCGCCGGAGTGGGTCAGTTGCAGGGCGCGTTTGACGGTGACGTCGTGGTAGTAGTCCTTGTCGCCCTCCTTGAGGCCGATCGACTCGGCCTTCATGGTGAAGTCGGTGAACTTCGCCATGATGACCTTCACGCCGGATCGGGTCTCCCAGCCGGGGCGACCACCGGAGACCGGGATCGTCTTGACGTTCTTGCCAGAGACGTAGACGTTCATCTGGTCCGTCTTGAGGTCGACCTTGGCAATGACTGACCGGCCGATCGTGAAGTCGGAGGTCCGGGACTGCTCGCCGTAGCGGTTGCCTCCGGCGGGGACGCCGTTGAGGTTCGCGTCGACGTGGACCTTGGTGCCGGGCTGCCAGTAGGCCTTCGGACGCCAGTGCGCTTCGCGGCTCGAGAGCCAGTACCAGGATCCCTCTTGCTTCGGAGTGGTCTGGACCGTCATGTGCTTCTGGAAGTTGGCCTTGTCGACGACGGGCAGGTCGAAGGTGACGATCACCGGCATGCCGACCCCGACCGTCTGGCCGTCGCCGGGGGTGACCTTGACGTAGATCTGGTCATCGAGGGTCAGATTGACCGTCTGGAAGGTGCGCTTGATCTCGGTCGTCCGACCGTCTGCGTCCTTGGCGGTGAGGTCCAAGGTGTAGGTCACGCCGGGCTGGAGCAGGTCGGTCGCCGTCCAGGTGCCCGACTCGAGCCAGCCCGGGGCGTCGACCGTGTTGCCCTTCTTGCTCACGTAGGACAGCGCGGCATCTGTGAGCGTGCCATCCTCCGTGGTGGCCGTCACCCGGGTGTCAACCGGGACGTCGGACGACGCCGCGTCAGGGGTGGTCATCCACTTGACGTTGGGGGTCGTCTTGGTTGGGGTTGCCGTCTGCGTCGGAGCGGCCGAGGCGGACGAGCCGGCCGCGCCGGTCGAGGCGGTCCGTCCGGCCGTGGTGCCGGCCGTGGCCGTGGCATTGCACGCCGACAGCCCGACCATGGCCACGATGGCCAGGCCCGAGATGATGGGCAGGTGGTTCTTGGTGCTCGTCACGCATAAACCCCTAGATCAATCGATGCGTTGTCCAGCCCGTCGGCCGCGCATCATAAGTCCGTCCAGTGTCGCTGATCTGGGCCAAGATCGCCAAAAGCCGCGTGGTATGGCGCGTCGTCGGGCTCGGCCACGTCACGGGGGTGCTGTGGGTCCAGCCGTGGTCCTCCCGTGGTCCTCCCGTGATGCTCTCGTGATGCTCCCGGTCGGGGCCGGCTGGCAGGATGGGAAAGGTGACCGACGTTGCCCCCGATCCAGCACTGACCGACGCCGTGCCGACGCAGGCCCACCAGGAGTGGTCCGAGCTGGCTGAGCGGGCGAACACCGCGCAGTTCGCCTACCACGTCAAGGACGCCCCGACGATCAGCGACGGCGAGTACGACACGTTGATGCGGCGGCTGCGCACGTTGGAGGAGACCTACCCGTCCCTGCGGACGCCCCAGAGCCCGACTCAGAACGTGGGTGGCGCGTCGTTCGCCACCGGATTCGAGACGGTCGACCACCTCGAGCGGATGATGAGCCTGGACAACGCCTTCTCCTTCGAGGAGGTGCGCGAGTGGGTGGACCGCATCGAGCGGGAGGTGGGCACCGACGTGCGCTTCCTGTCCGAGCTCAAGATCGACGGACTCGCGATCAACCTGCTCTACGAGCACGGCCGGCTGGTCCGGGCCCTGACCCGCGGTGACGGGCGCACCGGTGAGGACGTCACCAACAACGTCCGCACGATCAGCGGCATACCCCGCCGGTTGTCGGGGGAGTCCCTGCCTGACCTCGTCGAGGTGCGCGGTGAGGTCTTCTTCCCGACCGCAGCCTTCGCGGACCTCAACGCCGGCCTGGTCGCGGCGGGGAAGGCGCCCTTCGCCAACCCGCGCAACGCAGCGGCCGGCTCGCTGCGTCAGAAGGACCCCCGGGTCTCGGCGACCCGCCCGCTCCGGATGCTCGTCCACGGGATCGGGGCCCGCACCGGCTTCGACATCACCAGCCAGAGCGAGGCCTACGGACGGCTGCACGAATGGGGGCTGCCCACCTCCGACGAGTTCCGCGTCTTCGATGACATCGCCGAGGTCGAGGCCTTCATCACGCACCACGGCGAGCACCGCCACGACCGTGCCCACGACATCGACGGCATCGTCATCAAGGTCGACCAGATCTCCCTGCAGCGCCAGCTCGGGGCGACGTCCCGGGCGCCCCGCTGGGCGATCGCGTTCAAGTACCCACCCGAGGAGGTCAACACGCGGCTGCTCGACATCCGGGTCAACGTCGGGCGCACCGGCCGGGTGACCCCCTACGGAGTCATGGAGCCGGTGGTAGTGGCCGGCTCGACGGTCGAGCAGGCGACGCTGCACAACGCCTACGAGGTGGAGCGCAAGGGGGTCCTCATCGGCGACACGATCGTGTTGCGCAAGGCCGGCGACGTCATCCCCGAGATCGTCGGGCCGGTGGTCGACCTGCGGGACGGCACCGAGCGGGCTTTTGTCATGCCGACCGAGTGCCCGGCCTGCGGCACCGAGCTGGCGCCGGAGAAGGAGGGCGACAAGGACATCCGCTGCCCCAACGCCCGAGCCTGCCCCAGCCAGTTGCGCGAGCGGATCTTTGCGCTCGCCTCCCGCAACGCCCTTGACATCGAGGCGCTCGGCTGGGAGGGCGCGATCGCGCTGCTCGAGTCGGGCGTCATCGACGACGAGAGCACCCTGTTCACCCTGGGGGAGAAGGAGGTCGCCCAGGTCCCGCTCTACACCAGGGCTGCGAAGAAGACCGACCCCGAGGAAGCGGTCATCGAGGGCCGGGTCCTGTCGGCGAATGGGCACAAACTCGTTGCCAACCTCGCCGAGGCCAGGGACAAGCCGCTCTGGCGGGTCCTGGTCGCCTTGTCGATCCGGCACGTCGGACCCACGGCGGCCCGTGCGCTCGCCACCCAGTTCGGGTCGATCGCCGCGATCCGCACGGCGGGGGCGGAAGAGCTCGCCCGTACCGAAGGGGTGGGTGAAGTCATCGCCGAGTCCGTGACGCAGTGGTTCACGGTCGACTGGCACCAGCAGATCGTCGACCGCTGGGACGCCGCCGGGGTGCGCATGCAGGACGAGCGCGACGAGTCCATCGAACGGACCCTGGAGGGCCTGACCATCGTCGTCACCGGGTCGCTCGAGGCCTTCTCCCGGGACGAGACCAAGGAGGCGATCATCAGCCGCGGGGGCAAGTCGGCCGGCTCGGTCTCCAAGAAGACCGACTACGTGGTCGTCGGGGCAAACGCCGGGACCAAGGCGGCCAAGGCGGAGGAACTCGGCCTCACCATCCTCGACGAGGCCGGCTTCCGCGCCCTCCTCGAGACGGGCCCGCTCGACTGAGTCCCCCGGCGACCACCTCAATGGGTCGTCGGGCCCGGCCGGCAGGTGTGGCTAGGCCCCACAAGGCTGGGTCAGCTATGTGCTGTCAGGCCGTACTCTCGAGATACGCCTCTCCTAGGCTTCAGGGAGCATCATTCGACCGCTCATGCCCAAGGAGGTGCCGGTGGCAACTGGCCCCGTTCTGCTCGAGACCCGAAACCTGACCAAGGAGTTCCGTGGTTTCAAGGCCGTCTCCGATGTTTGCCTGTCGGTCGAGGCCGGCACGGTCCACGCCCTCGTCGGCCCCAACGGTGCCGGCAAGACGACGTTGTTCAACCTGCTGACCGGCTTCCTGACCCCGTCCTCCGGCTCGATCATCTTCGACGGTGCTGACATCACCGGCAAGGAACCCGAGCAGATCGTTCCGCTCGGGATCGCACGCTCGTTCCAGATCACCAGCCTCTTCGAGCAGATGACGCTGAGTGAGCACCTGGAACTCGCGCTGGCCAGCCCCACCGGGATGGGGATGCACTTCTGGCGCTCGGTCAAGCGTCTGGAGAGGTTCCGGGAGCGATCGATGGATCTGCTCGAGGAGGTCGGCCTGGCCGATCGGGCCAGCGCCCCGGCCGGTTCCCTGGCCTACGGGCAGAAGCGGGCCCTCGAGCTGGCCATCGCGATGGCGCTCGACCCCAAGCTCCTGCTGCTCGACGAGCCGACTGCCGGCATGGGTATCGAGGACGTCGATCGGACGATCGCCCTGGTCAAGCAGTTGGCCGAGGGACGCACGGTCGTGTTCGTCGACCACAACATGCATGTCGTCGGATCGTTGGCCGACACGGTGACGGTGCTGCAGTCGGGCGAGGTTCTGGCGGAGGGCACCTACGACGAGGTGCGCAACGACGAGCGGGTCATCACCGCCTACCTCGGGAGCGCCGTATGAGCGACACCGAGAACCGCACCTCCCTCGAGGTCAGCGGTATCTCCGCCTGGTACGGCGAGGCGCGGGTCCTGACCGACGTGAGCATTGCCGTCAACGCCGGCGAGGTCGTCACGCTCGTCGGCCGCAATGGTGCTGGCAAGACGACCCTGCTGCGCTCGATCATGGGCCTGCACAAGCAGGTCCAGGGCTCGATCACGCTGGATGGCGTCGAACTCTCGAAGCGTTCAGCTGACAGCCGGGCCCGGATGGGAATCGGGTGGGTGCCCGATGACAGGGGTATCTACGCGAGCCTCTCGGTGGCCGAGAACCTGCTCTTGCCCCCGGTCGTGCATGACGCGGGGTGGAGTCTGGAGCGGATCTACGAATTCTTCCCGGCACTGCAGGAACGCCGCGACTTCCCGGGCACCCGCCTGTCCGGAGGCGAGCAGCAGATGCTCGCGATGGCCCGCGTCCTGCGGATGGGCTCGCGGTTGTTGCTCCTCGACGAGCCGAGCGAGGGACTGGCGCCCGTCATCGTCCAGAGCATCGGGGCGATCATCCGCGAGATCAAGGAGCAGGGTGTCGCCGTCCTGCTCGTCGAGCAGAACGTCAAGTTCGCTGCCACCGTGGCAGACCGGCACTATCTGCTCGCGCAGGGAAAGGTCGTCGAGCACCTCGACAATGCGGACTTTCACTCCCGCGAGAGTGAGTTGCTCACCTATCTCGGGATGTAGCCACCTGCGCCCATCTCACCCGCATCACGATCACGTACGCCAGCAGGACTCACATCCCAGGAGGGGATATGCGTAGCACCAAGAAGTTCACCGGATCACTGGCCATCGCGGCCGCCGCCTCACTCGCACTTGCCGCATGCGGCGGCGGCGGAGGCGAAGGGGCTGGCGGGCCGCAGGCCGGCGTCGGCGCCAAGCTGACCAATGACAAGGTCGTCATCGGCCTGCTCAACGACCAGTCGGGCGTCTACAAGGACCTGTCCGGTCCCAACTCGGGCGTGGCCATCCAGATGGCCATCGACGACTACAAGGCGAAGTACGGCGACAAGGCCGTCGCCAAGGACATCGAGCTCGTCCAGGCCGACCACCAGAACAAGCCGGACGTCGCCAACACCAAGGCGCAGGAGATGTACGACCGGCAGAACGTCGACATCATCCTCGACGTGCCCACGTCGTCCGCGGCCCTCGCCGTGGCGGAGCAGGCCAAGACGAAGAAGAAGCTCTACATCAACATCGGTGCGGCCACGACCGCCCTGACGGGCAAGTCCTGCAACAAGTACACGTTCCACTGGGCCTACGACACCTACATGCTGGCCCACGGCACGGGCGACGCGACGGTCAAGAACGGCGGCAAGACCTGGTCGATCGTCTACCCCGACTACGCCTTCGGGCAGGACATGAACAAGTCCTTCACGACCGCGATCGACGGGGCCGGCGGCAAGGTCCTCCAGTCGATCCCGACGCCGTTCCCCAACGACAACTTCGCCACCTTCATCACCAAGGCAGCATCCGACAACCCTGACGTCGTCGGGATCATGGCGGCCGGCGGGGACCTGATCAACTTCGTCAAGCAGTACAACCAGGCCGGTATGCAGGACAAGGCCACCCTCGCCGTCGGGCTGATGTTCATCACCGACATCCACTCGCTCGGGGTCGAGCAGTTCTCCGGAACCCAGTTCACTGACGCGTGGTACTGGAACTTCGACGACAAGAACCGCGCCTGGGCCGACAAGTTCCAGGCGAAGACCCAGACTCGTCCGTCCTTCGCCCACGCCGGCAACTACTCCGCGGCGATGAACTACCTCGAGGCCGTCCAGGAGGCCGGCACCGACGACGCCGACGCCGTCGTGGCCAAGCTCGAGGGCAAGAAGATCGACGACGTCTTCCTGCGCAACGGTGAGATCCGCGCCGCTGACCACCGCGTCATCCACGACTCCTACCTGGCCAAGGTCAAGACGAAGGACCAGGTCAAGGAGGACTGGGACTACGAGGAGATCCTCAGCACGATTCCTGCTGCCGAGGCCTTCGGCCCGGTCTCGCCGGACTGCAAGATGTGACCCGGTCCTGAGGCTGCAGCAGTGCAGGCGGCCGGATGAGTTCCCCCCGCATCCGGCCGTCTGCACGAGCTGACCTCAGACCGTCAACGCTGACCAGCGAAGTTCCAGGAGCACCATGAGCAGTTTCATCCAGTACACGTTGCAGGGCCTCGCGGCCGGTGGGTTCTATGCCCTCTCGGCCCTGGGACTTGCCGTGATCTTCGGCGTCCTCGGCGTCGTCAACTTCTCCCACGGGGCCTGCTACATGTTCGGGGCCGTCATCGCCGCGGTCCTGCTGAGCCAGTTCAACGTCAACTTCTGGTTGGCCCTGCTCATCGTCCCCATCATCATGTTCGGCTTCGGGGTGCTCATGGAGCGCTTGCTGGTGCAATGGCTCCTCCAACTCGACCCGCTCTACAACTTCCTGCTCACCTTCGGCCTGACTCTCGTCATGGTCGAGGCGGTCAAGCAGAAGTACGGCGTCTCCGGGTTGCCCTACGAGATCCCCGCAGGGTTGGGGGGTCAGGCCACGGTCGGTGGCCTCAGCCTGTCGGTCTACTCGATTTTCGCCTGCCTCTTCTCGGTGGCCGTCTGTATCGCGGTTGGACTGCTGCTCACCCGGACCCGGATCGGGATGATCGTCCGGGCCTCGACCGAGGCCCCCGAGCGCACCCGGGCCCTCGGGATCAACGTCGGCCGCTGGATCACGCCGGTCTTCGGCTTCGGGATCGCCCTAGCCGGGCTCGCGGGGGTGCTGGCTGCACCGACCCGGGCGATCACCGCCGAGATGGGCAGCAACTTCGTCATCATCCTGTTCGCCGTCGTCGTCATCGGCGGCCTCGGCTCCATCCTCGGCGCCGTCGTCGCCGGCTTCCTCGTCGGCCTCGTCGAGGCCTACGGGGTCGCCTACGCCCCGGCCTACGCCCAGATCGTCATCTTCGTCCTGATGGCGCTCGTTGTCCTCGTCCGGCCCGCAGGGCTCTTCGGGCGAGAGGAGATCGCATGAGCGACCAGATGACCGCGCGGGTCGACGTCGACGTCCCCCCACCCTCGATCCTGTCGAGGCGCAGTCCGTTGCGCTACCTGTTCCTGCTCGTCGGGCTGGCGGTGCTCGTGCTGTTGCCCTACCAGGTGTACCCACCGGTGGCGATGGACATCCTCAGCTGGGGGCTCTTCGCCATCAGCGTGGACCTGCTGCTCGGCTACACCGGGCTGCTGAGCTTCGGGCACGCGGCCTTCTGGGGTGGGTCGGCCTACGCCACCGGCTTGATCGCCATCAACTCCGGGCTGCCCTTCCCGGTTGCCGTGCTCGGCGGCGCGCTCTTCTCGATGCTCATCGCCGTGCCGATCGGTTATCTCTCGGTGCGCCGGACCGGTATCTACTTCGCCATGGTCACGCTCGCCTTCGCCCAGATGCTCTACTTCATCGTCAACCAGTGGCGGGATGTCACCGGCGGCGAGAACGGGCTGCAGGGCATCCCCAAGAACTTCTTCGGCATCGAGAGCGTCGAGACCGATTCGTTCTACTTCTACTACGCGGGCGCGGCGATGATCGTCCTCGGGGTCTTCATCGCCTGGCGGGTCATCAACTCGCCCTTCGGGCGGGTGCTGGTCGCGATCCGGGACAACCCGGCCCGAGCGAGGGCTCTCGGCTACAACGTCGAGAAGTACAAGATCGTCGCCTTCGTCATCTCCGCGGGCCTCGCGGGACTGGCCGGTGGTGTCTTCTCCATCAGCCACGGCTTCGCTTCGCTGCAGGAACTCGTGTGGACGACGTCCGGCAAGGTCGTGCTCATCACGGTCCTCGGCGGGATCGGCACCCTCTGGGGTGGCCTCGTCGGCGCGGGGGTCGTGGTCTACCTCGAGGACTACCTCGCCTCAGCCGGGATCGGTGGCATCGCGATGATCACTGGCGGCATCTTCGTGCTCATCGTGCTGCTCTTCCGGCATGGCATCTGGGGCACCGCCCGCAACCTGCTGCGCACCTACGTCATCGAGCGCCGCAGCCCCCGCTAGCCGGCCAGGGTTGGTCTCTGGTTGGTGTCGCGCTGGTGTCGGGGCGGAGCATGGTCGGGTTCGGGGCGGCACCTCCCTCCCCATAGACTGAGCGTCATGTCCACTCTCTCCCGTGACGACGTCGCGCACCTGGCGGGCCTGGCCCGCATCGACTTGTCGGACACCGAGCTCGCCCGCATGTCCAGCAGGCGCCCATCGAGGGGGTCGCGCCGATGTCGCACCCGATGCCGTTGACGAACGTGACCCGGCCCGACGTGGTGCGCCCCGGGCTGACGGCGGAGGAGGCATTGTCGGGGGCACCGGACGTGGCTCAGGGCCGCTTCTCGGTGCCGCGCATCCTCGATGAGGACTGAGCCAAGGCGTGAGGATCGACCGAGCGCCAGCGAGGGAGGACCGGAGCGCCGATTCGGCTCGGTCCTCCGATGGCCCAGGACTGAGCCAAGGCGTGAGGATCGACCGAGCGCCAGCGAGGGAGGACCGGAGCGCCGTTTCGGCTCGGTTGGCCGTATGCCGCTGACCTGGCTGAGCGGCATACGGCACCTTCCCGAGCACTTCGCCCACAACAAAGGCAACTGACGTGACTGACGACCTGACCAGGGCCACCGCAGCGGAACTGGCGGATGGCCTCGCGAGCAAGACGTTCTCCTCCGCCGAGGTGACCCAGGCGCACCTGGACCGCATGGCGGCCGTCGATGGGCAGGTCCACGGCTACCTGCACGTCGACGGCGCGGGGGCGCTGGCGACGGCACGGCAGATCGACGACCGCCGCGCCGGGGGAGAGACTCTCGGCGTGCTCGCGGGCGTGCCGATCGCGGTCAAGGACGTCATGGCGACCAAGGGCCTGCCGACGACAGCCGGCAGCAAGATGCTCGAGGGCTGGATCCCTCCCTATGACGCGACGGTGGTCGCGAAGCTGCGCGCGGCCGGCCTGCCGATCCTCGGCAAGACCAACATGGACGAGTTCGCGATGGGCTCCTCGACGGAGCACTCGGCCTACGGCCCGTCGCGCAACCCGTGGGACCTCGATCGCATCCCGGGTGGCTCGGGGGGCGGCAGCAGTGCTGTCCTCGCGTCCTTCCAGGCCCCCCTCGCGACCGGCACCGACACCGGCGGCTCGATCCGCCAGCCGGCCGCCGTGACGGCGACCGTCGGCGTCAAGCCGACCTACGGCGGCGTGTCCAGATACGGCCTCATCGCGCTGGCGAGCTCGCTCGACCAGGCCGGGCCGTGCGGCCGGACCGTCCTCGACACCGCCCTGCTGCACGCGGTCATGGGCGGGCACGACCCGCTGGACTCGACGTCGATCAACGCACCGGTGCCGCCCATCGTGGAGGCGGCCCGCACCGGTGACGTGCGTGGCCTCAAGATCGGTGTCGTCAAGGAACTCGGCGGGGAGGGCTATCAGCCCGGGGTGCGGGCCCGGTTCGATGAGTCCGTGGCACTGCTCATCGAGCAGGGCGCCGAGATCGTCGAGGTCTCCTGCCCCAACTTCGACTACGCGCTCGCTGCCTACTACCTGATCCTGCCGAGTGAGGCCAGTTCCAACCTCGCGAAGTTCGACGCCATGCGGTACGGCATGCGGGTCCTGCCCGAGGGAGTTGCCGACCCGAGCGCCGAGCAGGTCATGGCGGCGACCCGGGAGGCGGGCTTCGGCCCGGAGGTCAAGCGCCGCATCATCCTCGGCACCTATGCCCTCAGCTCTGGCTACTACGACGCCTACTACGGCTCCGCGCAGAAGGTCCGCGCCCTCATCGCCGCGGACTTCGCGGCAGCCTTCGAGCAGGCGGATGTGCTGATCAGTCCGACCGCGCCAACGACCGCCTTCAAGCTGGGCGAGAAGCTCGATGACCCAATGGCCATGTACCTCAACGACATCGCCACGATCCCGGCCAACCTCGCAGGGGTGCCGGGGATGTCGCTGCCGTCCGGGCTCGCGGATGAGGACGGGCTGCCGGTCGGCATCCAGATCCTCGCGCCAGCGATGCTGGACGAGCGGCTCTACACCGTCGGCGCGGCCCTCGAGCGGGCGCTGCTCGACACGTGGGGCGCCCCGATCCTGTCCAAGGCTCCCGTGCTGGGTGCCGGAGCCGCTGGCGTGAAGGGAGCCTGAGATGTCGACCACCACCGACGCTGTCATGGACTACGACGAGGCGCTCTCGAAGTTCGACCCGGTCATGGGTCTCGAGGTGCACGTCGAGCTCGGCACCAACACCAAGATGTTCTGTGGGTGCCCGACCGTCTTTGGGGCAGAGCCGAACTCGCAGGTCTGCCCGGTGTGCCTCGGCATGCCGGGCGCGCTGCCTGTCGTCAACGAGAAGGGCGTCGAGTCGGCGATCCGGATCGGGCTGGCCCTCAACTGCGAGATTGCCTCGTGGTGCCGCTTCGCCCGCAAGAACTACTTCTATCCGGACATGCCCAAGAACTTCCAGACGTCGCAGTACGACGAGCCGATCGCCTTTGGCGGCTGGCTCGACGTCGACCTCGAGGACGGCTCGGTCTACCGCGTCGAGATCGAGCGGGCCCACATGGAGGAGGACACCGGCAAGTCCCTGCATGTCGGGGGCGCGACGGGTCGCATCCAGGGCGCCGACTACTCACTCGTCGACTACAACCGGGCCGGCATCCCGCTCATCGAGATCGTCACCAAGCCCCTGGTCGGGGCGGGGGAGCGGGCGCCCGAGGTGGCCAAGGCCTATGTCTCGGCACTGCGTGACCTGCTCAAGGCGCTCGAGGTCAGCGACGTCAAGATGGAGCAGGGCTCGATGCGGTGCGACGCCAACGTCTCGCTGCGGCCCAAGGTCGGCAATGACCCGAGGGGAGCGGCCCAGCTGGCGGTCCCGCTCGGCACCCGGACCGAGACCAAGAACGTCAACTCGCTGCGCTCGGTCGAGCGCGCCATCCGCTATGAGATCGCCCGGCACGCCGTGATCCTCGAGGGCGGCGGGTCGATCCTGCAGGAGACCCGACACTGGCACGAGGACACCGGCGTCACGACGTCGGGCCGGGAGAAGTCCGACGCCGAGGACTACCGCTACTTCCCCGAGCCGGACCTCGTGCCGGTGGCGCCGACCCGCGAGACCGTCGAGGCGCTGCGCGCAACGCTGCCCGAGCCGCCTGCCGATAAGCGTCGACGGCTCCAGGGTGACTGGGGCTACAGCGATCTGGAGATGCGCGACGTCGTCAACGCCGGCGCCGTTGAACTCATCGAGGAGACGATCGCAGCTGGGTCGAGTGCCACTGCCGCCCGCAAGTGGTGGCTCGGTGAGCCCTCGCGACGAGCCAACGCGGAGGGCCAGGACATCGTGACGTATGCCGCTGGGCTGGGATTCACGCCCGGCGACGTCGCTGAACTCGACCGGATGGTGGCCGCCGGACGGCTCAACGACTCGATGGCCCGCCAGGTCCTCGACGGCGTCCTCGACGGCGAGGGGCGACCCGGACAGGTTGCGGACGCCCGCGGTCTGGAGCTCGTCCAGGACGACGGGGCGCTCGAGGCGGCCGTCGACCAGGTGATCGAGGCCAACCCCGACGTGGCCGACAAGATCCGCGACGGCAAGGTGGCAGCGGCGGGTGCGCTGATCGGCCAGGTCATGAAGGCGATGAAGGGTCAGGCGGACGCGGGGAAGGCTCGTGAGCTCATCCTGTCCAAGCTGACCTGACCGCCAGACCCGTTGACATCCTGAGCAGGGAGCAGCACACCGATCACTCGACGGTCCACACCGGTTGTCACCGGGTGGAGTCCGTCGAGTGCTCGGTGTTTCTGGGGCCGGGGTCGAATTGGGTCAGCCGCTGCGGTTGGGCCGAGGAGGTAGCCGCGGCCGACCCAGGGGGTCAGCGGCGTCCGCCACCCAGCAGGCCGCCGAGCAGGCCGCCGAGGATGTCACCGGTGCCGCCGGTGCCGCCGGTCGACGCACCACCACCGAGCACCTGACCCAGAATGTCCTGAAGCGGGTTGGAGCCCGCGGCTGCGTCCGGTGTCGACCCGGAGGGAGTCTGCGTCGGCCCGGCCTGGGCGCCTTGACCGCCGGGGAAGAGCGGCCCGTCGGCCGTGGCCCCCGGGGTGCTTCCCGCGCCAGCTCCGCCACCGAGGATGCTGCCGAGGCCGCCGCCACCGGTCACCTTGCCGGCCAGCCAGGACAGGACGATCGGGGCCAGCATCGGAAGCAGCTTCTTGACCAGACCGCCACTGGCGCCCCCGCCGAGGCCGCCGAGTTGGTTCACGACCTGGTCGGTGTTGTCGCCGAAGACGTGCCCCACGATCTTCTCACCGTCCGCCACGTCGATCGAACTGAGGTCGGTGGGTGCCCCAGCGGAGTGCTGGGAGAGGGCGGACATGATCGAATCCGCACCGGCTGGGTCAGCGGCGTTGGCTTGCAGCCCACCGAGGAGCGCGGGCAGCGCGCCGTGCGCAGCGGCCGTGATCTCGCTCTCGTCAACGCCGAACTGGCTGGCGAGTTGGCTCACGGGGATCTGCTGCAGGATCTCGTCGAACGAGGACATGTGGTTACCTCCCTTGTCGTGCGGCGCGGTGCCGCCAGCCCGACCCTAGCCTTTCCGGGCCTGCCGTGACGCCGGGGAAGGAGCGTGCTTCGGTCCGGATCTTGACCTGGTTCCCAGGGTGGCAGCGGCTCCGGCCATCGGGGTGGCAGTGGCATCAATCAGCGGGTTGGTCATGGCGGGGAGGCCAGCGCGGCTTCCTGCTGGGCGACCCGCACGAACTCAGCCGCGGCGGGGATCCGGTAGCGGTCGCGGTGCCAGGCGATGCCGACGATCCGTGGGCTGACATCAGCGAGCGGCATCACCCGCACGCCGGTCTGGAACGGGTCCACCGACAACCAGGAGATCACTGCCGTGCCCAGACCTTCAGCGACCAGGCCCATGATCGTGCTGTTGTCGTTGGAGCGGAACAGGATCTGCTCGGTGAGCTCCGGCCGGCCGAGCCGACTCTCCATGGAGTGCACGGCGCGCATCCGGGCGTACGTCACGAGCGGTAGTCCGGTCAGATCGCTGGCTCGGATCGGAGTGCCGTCCCGTCCCAGTTCGCTGTCCTCCCGCACGACGGCGACATAGGGGTCCTCGAGCAGCTCACGGTGAACGAAGGGCCCCCGCATCATCGGATAGGCGACGAAGGTCAGGTCGAGCTCGCCCCCCTCCACCAGGTGCAGCAACTCCTCGTCATCCTCGAGCTCGGTCAGCTCGATCGTCACCCGGGGCCAGCTGGCCCGGAACTCGCGCAGGATGCGGGGCAGCAGCCGAGCGCCGACGCTCTGGTAGCAGCCGACCCGCAACGAGCCGGCCTCGCCGCTCGCGAGGGCGGCGAGGTCCGCTCGGGCGCTGGCGATGCGGGCGACGATCGCGTTGGTATGACCGAGCAGCACCCGGCCGGCGACCGTGAGGACCACCGGTTTGGGGCCGCCCGGCCGCTCGACGAGGCGTTGGCCCACCAAGCGTTCCAGTCGGCCGATCTGCTGGCTCACGGCGGACTGGGTGTAGCCGAGGGACTCGGCGGCCCGGCTGAACGACCCCTCGCGGCCGACCGCCGACAACGCGATCAGGTAGCGCAACTCCCACGGCTCAGCAGGCTTACTCATCCCACATACATTACGGCCGCTAATGCTTGATGTCATCAGCCAGAATTGTACTAATGGGAATGGCGTTGGAAGATGGGAACGAAGCCCGACGGACCCACCCGAGCCTGACCGAGGAGACCTCCATGACCCAGATCGCCCAGAACGCGCCCACCTACGCCGACGTCGTCGACCTGGAGCGCTACCCGATCCATGACCTCGACAGCGAGCGGGGCCAGGCCCTCGTCAGCGCCTGCCGCGAGGAGCTGGCGGCCACCGGCGTGTGCAACCTCGCGGGCTTCATCACTCCCGAAGCCGTTGCAGAGATGGTGACGTTGGCGGGCGACCTGCGGGACAAGGCCTGGGCGTCCGACCGGACCCACACGATCTACTTCGAGCCGATTGACGAGTCCGTGCCCGCCGATCACCCGCGCGCTCACCAGGTGCGCTCGGCCAAGAAGGGCATCGCGTTTGACTACATCCCGGCCGACGCCCCGCTGCGCCGCCTCTACGCGTCCGATGACCTGACCACCTTCATCGCCACCGTGCTGGACAAGCCGGTGCTCTACCGCAGCGCCGACCCCCTGGATGCCCTCCAGGTGACGACCTTTGCTCCTGGCGACGAGCTCGGCTGGCACTTCGATCGCAGCGAGTTCTCGATGACCGTCATGTACCAGCAGGCGGAGAAGGGCGGCGACTTCGAGTACGCCCCCGGCCTGCGCTCGGATGACGATGAGAACTACGACGGCGTGCAGGCCGTCCTGCAGGGCGACCGCTCGGGCCTCAAGGTCCTCCCGAGCGCGCCCGGAGCGTTGGCCTTCTTCCGCGGTGAGTACGCCTTGCACCAGGTGACCCCGGTCGAGGGCTCGACCCCGCGGATCAACTCGGTGTTGACCTACGGTGAGCGCCCGGACATGAAACTCAACGACCTCACGTCGGAGTTGTTCTACGGGCGCACGTCGGCCTGAACCAGCCTGAATCGGGCTGAGCGAGCCGGGTCCCGGCGTCGGACCTCTATGTGAGGCCGACGGCGGAGCCCGGCAGTGAGATCAGCCGGTCGTTGTCACCGTTGCTGGTCAGGATCCAGGCCCGGTCGTTGACGAAGGTGATGTCGCGGATCCGGCCGTAAATGCCGTCGAGAAAACGCTTCGGGGTGCCGGCGGTGCCCTGCGCCGTGAGCGGGACCCGCCAGACCGACTGCCCGCGCAGCGTCGCGAGGTAGGCGGCGCCGTCGGGGCCGATGGCCAGACCGCTCGGTGAGGCCTCGCTGGGCGCCCACTGCGCGATCGGGTCGACGTAGTCGGGGTTGCCGACCTTGCCCTCAACCGCCGGCCAGCCGTAGTTCTTGCCCGGCACGATGACGTTGAGCTCGTCCCACGTGTTGAGGCCGAGCTCGCTGGCGTACATCCGGCCCGAGGAGTCCCACGCGAGTCCCTGGACGTTGCGATGGCCCAGGGTCCAGATCGGCGACCCGCCGAAGGGGTTCCCGGGAGCGGGCTTGCCATCTGGGGTGATTCGCAAGATCTTGCCGCCCAAGGAGTCCATGCTCTGGGACAGTTGGCCGGTGCCGCTGTCGCCGGTCCCCACATAGAGGTAGCCGTCCGGACCGAACGCGATCCGGCCGCCGTTGTGGGTGCGACCTCTCGGGATGCCGTCGAGGATGACGACGGGCTTGCCGATCGAGTCTCCGCGCCACGGGACCGCGGCGACGCGGTTGTCGCTCGCCGCGGTGTAGTACGCGTAGAACACCGGATCGACGTCGAAGTCGGGTGGTACCGCGAGGCCGAGCAGGCCGCCCTCGCCGGGTTCGCGCTGGATCGGCAAGGTGCCAACGACCGCTGAGGTGCCGTTGGTGGAGGACCCATCCGGGAGTTTCGCGATCGACCACGGGATGTCGAGCCCGCCCAGCAGCACGGTGGGTCCCGCAACCGGCGTGGTCTGCGTCGTGCTCGGGACCGCCGTGTCGCTCGTCGCTGTCGGGCTCGTCGCCGCGGACGTCGGAGGTGCGGTGGACTGGCCGGTGACCTCGGGGGACTCGGATGGCTGCCCGGACGAGCAGGCGGCCGTGACAGCGAGCAGGGGTGCGAGGGTCGTGGCAGCGAGGGCGCGGCGCAGCGATCGGGAACTCGGCGGCATACGGCCATTGTGTCTCACGCCCGTGGGACGACCCGGTCGGCCAGCCACGTGTGCTCCGTCTCGTGCAGGACCCCGGCTGCCAGGACCCGCCGCGCGGCCTCGACATCGCCCATGGCGGCGCGGAAGTTGAGCAGCAGGGTGATGTCGTGGTCGGGTCGCTCGATGGCGATCTCGTCGCCCGTTTCGATCCGACCCGCAACGGTGACTGAGAGGTAGGCGCCGGTGCGGCCGACCTCCGAGAACCGCCTGATCCACTGTGGCTCACCGAGATACCCGGCAAAGGTGCGACAGGGGATGCGGGGCACCTCGACGCGCAGCACTGCGGTCCCAACGCGCCACACCTCCCCGATGAGCGCGGTGGTCGTGTCGACCCGGCTCGTCGTGAGATTCTCACCGAAGGCCCCGTCCCGCAGCGGGCGGCCGAGCTGCGTCGCCCACCAGTCGAGGTCCTCCCGCGCATAGGCGTAGACCGCCTGGCGCGCGCCGCCGTGATGGCGCTGGTCGCCGACGTGGTCGCCGACGACCCCGCTGCCGAGGCCCCCGTGCTTGGGTCCCGGGTCGCGCACCTCGATCGCCGCAACCGGCCGCTTGTCGATCCCGGTCGTCGGTGCGCTCGTGTGCGGGCTGGCAGCGCTCTTGCCGACATTGATGGACAGGACGTGGGGGGCATGGTCAGGCACCCCTGCACCCTAACGAGGGCCGCGATCCTAGGCTGGGCGGCATGAGCACCGATCGCCATCTCGTCGTGACCGTCCCCGAGAGCACGTATGCCGCTGGGCTGGCCGACGTCGCCGGCGTCGAGGCGGTCCTGTGGGACCTCGACGGCCCGCACGAGCGCCAGGACGAGTTCCGTCTCGTGGTTCCGCCCTACATGGGTGGTCCGCCGCGCGCAGAGGTGCTGAGTGGCCTGCGGGCGCTCGAGGTGGTCCAGAGCCTGTCCGCCGGCTACGAGAGCCTGCTTCCGGTCGTGCCCTCGGGCGTGACGCTGTGCAACGGCGGTGGGATCCACGATTCGAGCACGGCCGAGCTGGCGCTGACCCTGACGCTTGCCTCGCTCCGCAACATCCCGGAACACGTTGCGGCGCAGGAGCAGTCGACGTGGGCGCCGTTGCGGATCGGGGAAGCTCTCGCCGACAAGCGGGTGCTCGTCGTCGGCTACGGTCGGATCGGGCGAGCCATCGTGGCGCGCTTCGCGCCCTTCGAGGTGTCGATCACGGTCGTCGCCTCCCGGGCCCGCGGCGGCGATGACCTCGTCGACACGGTGCACGGGATCGATGAGTTGCCAGCCCTTGCGGAGGCGGCTGATGTCCTGGTCATCATCGTCCCGCTGGGTGACTCGACCCGTGGTCTGGTCGACGCGCCGTTGCTCGCCCGACTGCCCGACGGGGCACTGGTGGTCAATGTCGCGCGTGGGGGAGTCGTCGACACGGAGGCGCTCGTCGCAGCCTGCGCCTCGGGTCGGATCCGGGCGGCTCTGGATGTCACCGACCCCGAGCCGCTTCCTGCGGGCCATCCACTCTGGAGCACTCCGGGGGTCCTCATCACGCCGCACGTCGGCGGGGCGACCACGGCGATGGCGCCGCGGGCCCTGGCGCTGCTGCGTCGACAGGTCGTGGCGTTGCGAGACGGGGCGCCGCTGGCCAACGTCGTGCAGCGTTAGGCGGCGCTCTGAAGGCACCCCGCGAAGGAGTGGGGCGGCTCCGGGCCAGCTCAGCGGCATACCCCCTTGTGGGCTCGTGATGCGTCCTGAACACTATGGAGAATGACTGAGACCATCGTCGCCATCGGCACGCGTAAGGGCCTCTGGCTCGCCCGGAGTGCGGACCGTCAGCTGTGGTCCCTCGAGGGCCCCCACTTCCTCATGAGCGAGGTGGCAGCGGTCGCGATCGACACCCGGCAGGGGCGCCGGTCCGTGCTCGCGGGGGTGAAGTCGTGGCACTGGGGCCCGACCGTTCAGACGAGCGAGGACGGGGGCCGGACGTGGACCGAGAGCGCTGATCGGGCACTCTCCTTCCCCCCGGACACCGACACGGCGCTCGAGCGGGTCTGGCAACTGACCCCCGACCCCAACGACGCCGATGTGGTGTGGGCGGGCGTCGAGCCGCATGCCCTCTTCCGCAGCGCGGACCGCGGGGTCACCTACGAGCTCGTGCGTGGCCTGTGGGACCACCCGCACCGGCCCAAGTGGGAGCCCGGCTTCGGTGGTGGGGCCGTGCACACCGTCATCCCGGAGCCCGGCGACCCCCAGCGCCTGCTCGTGGCGATGAGCGCCGGCGGGGTCTACCGGTCGGCTGACGCCGGCGAGACCTGGGCGCCGAGCAATCCCGGAATCCGGGCCTATTTCATGCCCGATGACGAGTACCCAGAGTTCGGCCAGTGCGTCCACAAGGTGGCTCGCGGCGTCGACGGGGAACTCTTCGCCCAGAACCACAAGGGGGTCTATCGCTCCGGCGACGGGGGGCAGACCTGGGACTCGATCGCGGCGGGGCTGCCCACGGACTTCGGCTTCACCATCCTCGCGCACCCGCGCCGCCCCGGTGTCGTGTGGAACGTCCCCGTCCAGGACGACGGCGAGCGGATCCCCCCAGGTGCGCGTCTTCAGGTCCAGCGCTCCGAGGACTCGGGCACGACGTGGCGCGAGTTGTCGGACGGCCTCCCCTCCGAGAGTTACACCTGCGTGCTGCGCGACGCGGCCGCGCTCGATGATTCCGACGCCGTCGGGCTCTATCTCGGCACCCGCAACGGCGACGTCTTCGCGTCGGTCGACGAGGGGGGCTCCTTCAGCCGAATCGCGACCCAGTTGCCCGACGTCCTGGTCGTCCGCGCCGCCCAGCTCGACTGAGAGACAAAGGATTCCGTATGCCGCTCACCCCCACTAGGGTCATCCTGCCCGGCCTTTTGCGTGACCTGGTCGGTGGCCTGGCCGAGATCGAGGTCGTCGACGACGTGGCCGGGCAGACGGTCGGGCAGGTGCTCGATCGAGCGTTCACTGAGCACCGGATCCTCGACGGCAAGGTCCGCGACGAGCGCGGCGTGATCCGACAGCACGTCAAGGTCTTCGTCAATGGCGAGGACGCCACGCGGGGTGCCGGTCCACACTGCGGCCGGCCACTGGGGTCGGATCAAGCCCGTGATGGTCATCCTGCCGCGATCCGGGTTCGGGCGCCGCCTGAAAACCTGTCTGCCGGAGGCTGACAACGTGCGCACGTAGGGGCATGCTCATCTCATGAGCACTGCCGCGAGCGAGAAGACCCTTGTCCTCATGCGCCACTCCAAGGCGGAGCAGGTTCCAGGCAAGCCGGATCATGACCGTGAACTAGCCCCGAGAGGCCGTCGAGATGCCGTGGTCGCCGGATCATGGCTCCGGGAACAGGGACTGTTGCCCGATCTGGTGATCTGCTCGACTGCGGTGCGGACCAGACAGACCTGGGACGCTGCCTGCACCGGTGGCGCGCAGAGCGAGTTCGTGGAGTTCCGCAAGAGCGTCTACACCGGCGGAGCGGGAGCCACACTGGAGTCGATCCGAGAAGACGCCGGCGACACGACCACTGTCCTGGTCATCGGTCACAACCCGACCATGGCCGAGCTGACCAGCCTGCTGGCTGACGGCGACGGGTCCTCACCAGCGCATGATGCGCTCGCAGATGGCTTCGCCACGAGCGGCCTCGCGGTGCTGCGCTACCAGGGCGACTGGGAGGACCTCGAGCCGGGCAGCTGCGACCTCGATCGCTTCCACGTCAGCCGAGGCTGACCGAACCGCTGCCGCATGCCCTGATCCACGGGCCTGTGGATAAATCGTCCGCCGGTCATACCGATTCGGTCAGCATCATCCCCATGGCCCAAGAAACGTTCCGTCCGTGGCGAGGCGCCTCGCCCCCACCCGGCATCACCGGCTGGGATCTGCGTTCGGGAAGGTTCCGCAGGTTGTTCCGCGGCGTCTATGTCGATCGAGAGGCTGCCCTGTCTGCGCGCCTCCTTGCGCTCGGCGCCTTGGTCCTGGCTCCTCCGGGTGCGGCGGCCTCGCATCACACGGCAGCACGCATCTGGGGCGGGGTCGTGCCCGATGCCCCAGATACACACATCGTGAGTCCTGGTCCGCGGACCCGGGTCGATGGGATCGCCTCGCACCGGATCAACGCGCGACACCAGGTGGTGGTCTTTCGGGGAGTGCGACTGACCGTCCCGACGCAGACCTTTCTCGATCTCGCGACGGTCCTCGATCTCGTCGAACTCGTGGTCCTCGGGGATTCCCTCGTGGCCGCGGGCAGGTTGACGTCGGCGGAACTGATCCGAGCAAGCCAGAAGTACGACGGGTCAGGATGCCGACGAGCACGCCGGGCTGCCGGACTGGTTCGACCGGGGGTCGACTCTCCCATGGAGTCTCGGCTGCGGATGCTCCTCGTCCTCGCTGGTCTGCCTGAGCCTGTGGTCAACTACTGCATCGAAGACCAGTTCGGCGACGTGCTCTATCGCTTCGACCTCAGTTATCCGGCGTTCCGGCTCATCATCGAGTACGACGGCCGGCAACACGCCGAGTCAGATGTCCAATGGGCCAAGGACATCGGTAGGCGTGAGTGGATCGACAGCAACGACTGGCGGATCGTTGTCCACGTCGCAAAGGATGTCTACCGAACGCCCGGCCGCACCTTGCGGAGAGTCACGGTTGCCATGCGGGATCGGGGAATGACTGTGCCGCGACTCAGCGAGGAGTGGCGCCGGTTCTTCCCCAGCCGGCCCGAAGACGTCGCCGAGCCGATCTGACGGTCATCGTCGTCAGGGATCGCCCGTGGGTTGATTGCGTAGGCGGCTCGGCGGTTGGGGCCGAC